>Ga0209751_10003330_pt1 | contig 15643 bp, 15 predicted proteins | sample RifCSP13_1_FD_184019 | JGI IMG/M metagenome (GOLD analysis project Ga0209751, IMG submission 184019) | Soil microbial communities from Rifle, Colorado - Rifle CSP2_sed 13_1 (SPAdes) (version 2) | ecosystem: Environmental > Terrestrial > Deep subsurface > Rock core/Sediment | place: Rifle... | reverse complement strand
ACCACGTCGAACTCGCTTCCCGCGCCGTGGCAAACCTCGCAGGTCTCCACGCCAGAGGCAGTCGTCTGCAGTTCGATATGGCCGCCCACCGCCGTACTGTCATGGCAGGCGGTGCATATCGAGCGGATCGGTAGCGTCGTCGAGATGACCTATCCTGAACTTCAGGATAGGTCACATGTTGGTATTACTAGATTTCTATGGTGCGCGTTTACTTCATCGCTTCCAGGGCCGCTTCAAGCAGGGCCTTGGTATAGGCTGAATTGTGGACGCCCATGCTCTTATCATAGACTACGAATTTGTAGTTCCACATCGCATTTGCGACCGCTTCGGGGTACGTCGCGGGGGCATCCACAGAGGCAACCCACAGATCTGTCTCCGGATTCAACATACCTTTCTCGACGAATATGGCATGGAGCTCTTCAACCATCGCCGTGATTTCGGTTTGCACGCCGTTGATGTCAAAGTTCTCGGCATCGGCATGGCAGGTCTGGCAACGCGCCACGTTGGGCAGGTAGGTGTGATTACGCTCATCTCCCATATGGCAGTACACGCAGGTGTTCTCAACATTCTTATAGTGCGTGCTCGGACTGCCGCTCACACCCAATCCACCTTCGCCGAGCAACATCGGGGCCGGTATACCGTAGTGGGGGCCGAACCGGCTGGATGTAACCTCAACGTTTCCTCCAGTGACAGTGGGCGCTTCGTTGCGGACCTGGTGGCAATTGGCGCACAGGTTGCCTTTGCCGCCGTCGAAGGTACCGCCGGTCCTTTCCAACACCACCGGCTTTTCACCTCCCGTCAGGGAGAAGTCATCCTTTGTGTAAGTGGTGTGGATGTTGTGGCAGGTGCGGCAGTCGAACGGCGACACGTTCACCACGCCTACTACCGACGCGTCATGTGGGGGTAAGCCGGCGTTGATACGGGCCTTGGCGCCCTCCGTGCCGTGACAACCGGCGCAGTCGGTACCTTCGCCTCTTAAGAAGGCCTCGCCCGTCCCATGCACAGAACGTTCTCTGAACTGCGCTTCCTTGGACCAGATTAAAGTGGTGTCATTGTGGCACTCGGTGCAGGTCAGGTCAGAAGCAGACGGAGCCAGGCCAGGCTCGCCTGGTGCTCCTGGGGCGCCGGCGGGGCCGGCGGGGCCAGCTGGCCCCTGTGGGCCGGGTTCGCCCGGCGCGCCAGCCGGGCCGGCGCAGGCCGCAACCACGAGCGCCAGCCCGAGGCCGAGTAACCCCAGGCTGGCCAGCCGAATGATGTGATTCTTCATAGCATCCTCCTGTGCCTCAGCACGCTAGAATCAAGCTGAGCAAGTCCTCAGCCTGCCCCATCGTCTGGTGTTCACGGTGATAGACACTCAGTTCGTTATCAGCCAGGCTCAACCGAATGACCCGCATATCTGCCGAACTGGCTTCCAGGATTTCCAGGGTCTCGGCTGGAGCGTTGCTCCCTTCCTCCTCTTCAATGAGGATCGTGTCTGGGCAAAGACTCACAATCTGATCGTGCGCCGCCGCATGGTCAGAGGTCGCGCCTACCCACTCGACCTCAGGGTGGTTCAGGAGCAATCGCAACGATTCGTGAAAGAGCGGGTTGCTCCAGATCACGAACACCCGCCGTGTCGCCATGCCGCCTCCGCCGATTCCTTAGCGTTAGATTAGAGCAATACGTCACGATTGGGTATCGGGGCAGGCAGGAATTGTGATAAAAAAAACGCCAAATCGCTTGGCGTTTTGTGAGGGGTGGGCGTGAAAGCGTGGGGCGTGCAGAGATTTAGAAGTCGCGCAGCAAGCCGCGTTGGCGGGCATACTGGATCAATTCGTGGCGGCTGCTCAAGTTGAGTTTCTTCATCAGATTTGACTGGTGGCTATGGATCGTGCCGGGGCTGACGACCAGTCGCTCGGCGATTTCTTTGTTGCTGTATCCCTCCGCCTGCAGGCGCAGGATTTCTTTTTCGCGCGGCGTGAGGGCTGGCTGGCCAGGCATCTCCGAGTCGTCCAAACGGTGGAGGTAATCTTGCAGGAGTTGCTTCGCCATCGAGGGGTACAAAAACACCTCGCCCCGCGCCACCACCCGAATAGCGCCGATCAGTTCGCTCGTCTCGGCGGCCTTGAGCACGTAGCCTGAGGCTCCGGCCCTGAGCATCTCGAAGAAGTACTCGTCTGAGCGGTGCATGGTCAGCCCGAGAATGTTCATGTCCGGAAAGCGGGCCTTGATCTGGCGTGTGGCCTCCAGCCCGTTCGTACCCGGCATGGCGATGTCCATCAGAGTCACATCCGGCCGGAGCGCCTCGGCCAGCGTCACCGCCTCGTCGCCGTCCAGAGCTTCGCCGACCACCTCGATATCCGGCTCGGCTTGCAACAACAAGCGCACGCCCGTGCGGACGATGGTGTGGTCGTCGGCGATGAGCACGCGAATCTTGTCAGTCACTGGCAGCCTCCGGGAGAGGAATCTTGATCCGCAGTCGGGTGCCAGCCCCGGGCCGCGAGACGATCTCCAGCGTGCCGCCGCATTGGGCCACCCGTTCCTGCATGCCGAGCAGCCCCAGCCCTCGCCCGCTGTGTCCATCCGGGCGGATTGTCTGCGGATCGAAGCCGCGCCCGTCGTCAACGATTTCCCCCTCGAACTCTCCGTCGCACGCCGCTAATGACATGCGCACGTGGCTCGCCCCGGCATGGCGCGCAACGTTGCACAGAGCTTCCTGAAATGTCCGAATCGGGCGCATCGTCGCAGGGAGCTGGTGGCAAGGCTGGCAGGTCGGATCACGGTTGTCCAGTTGGCGGCTCACTTCGACACCTCGGGGTGCAAAGGCGATCCGGCCCGTCGTGTCCATCATGTAAATCGCCCGGATCTTCTTGTCCTCCCCGATGCCGTCGAGCATGTGCCGGATGCCTTCCAGGTTGTGCGAGAGCATCTCATGCTGGAGACTGTTTTCGATCATTGTGCAGTCTGCGCGGCGACAAACGAGAGATTGCCTAGCGTCGCTTCCCGGTGGCGCGCATACTCAATGGCCATGAAGAGGCCGAGGATGAGAACAAGAGGCAGCACGACACCCAGAGTGACCTTTAGTGCGCAGGCTACCCCGGAGAAAGTAGAGAAAGCGACGACCAGCTGGCATGAGGCCAATTCTCAGGCCATCAGCATAAGGCAGCTTCTGGCCGCAACCTAGTGTTGATTATCACTAAGAAGATGTGATTTCTTGCCTTACACCCCCGGGACACCGCCCCACGTGGCACACGTGCCAATGGCGATGACGGCCATTGCGCGCGGTGTGAGCGACCGCCGTGATGAACGGCGACCGCCTCGCGAAGTTTGGCCGCGTGCGCCGGGTGGGGCAGCACCCGGCGGTGCGGACGCGGTGGAGAAAGCTTGGTGCGCAGTAGCAAAACGTCGCGTCGATTCATAAACCGGGATGCTCGGCCCCGGTTTGTGTTGGCCACCAGGCGTCTAATGCTCCGGCGATTGACGCCAGGTCTTGGGGAGAGTAAAGTACCGGGGGCCTTTCCGGAGGCTAAGGTTCCAGGACTCCGCCGGCATGAGCGAAAGGATGGAGATGATCTGTGTTGCCTCATATGCATGACCCGGCCTATTGGGGCTACGACCTCATCGTCGTCGGCGGCGGCCCGGCGGGTGTGGGCGCGGCGCTGAGGGCGCGAGAACTGGGCGCGAGCGTGGCCCTGGTGGAGCGCGGGCAGATGGGCGGGACCTGCACCAACGACGGGTGCGTGCCCACGCGCGTCCTCGCCAAAGCCGCGCGTCTGCGGCGCGATGCTGGCCAGTTTGCAGCCTATGGCTTACTGGCCGAGCCGCCCGCGCTCGACTTCCAGCGCCTGATCGCGCGCACGCACCATGTGGTCTTCGCCATGCACGAGAAGAAGCAGCTGCTGAGCAACCTGACACGGGCGGGCGTGCAGGTCTATGCGGGGGCGGGCCATGCGCACTTTGTGGACGCGCACACCCTCGCGCTCGCCGATGGCGCGCCTCTGCGCGGCGACAAATTCATCCTGTGCGTAGGCGGCCAGGCGCGGGCGCTGGACTTCCCCGGCGCGCACCTGGCCCGCACCCACAGCGGCGTGTGGCTGATGACGCGCGCCCCGGCCTCGGTGATCGTGGTCGGCGCGGCGGCCACCGGCTGCCAACTGGCCTCCATCTTCGACGACTTCGGGGCGCGGGTGCATCTGCTCGAAGCAGCGCCGCGCATCCTGCCCGGCGAGGACGAATCTGTCTCGCGCGGACTGGCGCAGGCCTTTGAGCGTCAGGGGATTGAAGTCACCACGCGCATTGCGGGCGTGGATTGGCTGCGGCCTGAGGGCGATCAACTCTGTTTGCAGTACACGCGCGACGGCCACGCGCACGCGCTGATCGCCGACGAAGTGGTGATGGCCGTGGGGTGGATGGGCAACAGCGACAGACTAAACCTCAGCGCGGCGGGGGTGGAGACCGAGCGCAGTTACGTGAGGGTGAATGACTATTTGCAGACCACGGCCCCGCACATCTTCGCGGCGGGCGACATCACCGGGCGCATGATGCTGGTGCAGAGCGCCGCCGCCGAGGCGCGCGTCGCCGCCGAAAACGCGGTGCTTGGCCCGGCCCGCCGCTTTGCGCACGCCATCGTCCCGCACGGCGGCTTCACCGACCCCGAGTACGGGAGCGTTGGCCTCACGGAGCGGCAGGCGCGCGCGCTGGAGCCGGATTGTGTGACAGCCGAAGCGCTGTACGCCCATCTCGACCGCGCGGTGATTGACGACCACACCGAGGGCTTCTGCAAGCTGGTTGCCTCCCGCGCGACTCATCAACTGTTAGGCGCGCACGTCGTCGGCGAGCAGGCGGTGGAAGTGGTGCAGATGGTGGCGGCGGGCATGGCGGCGGGCATGCATGCGGAGCAACTCGCCGCGTTGGAACTGGCCTATCCCACGTATACTGCCATCGTCGGCCTGGCGGCTCGCAAATTGATCGAGCGCTTCGAGGGGTCGAGCCTGCCTGCGCAATGGCGCGTGCTTGCGCCGCGCGGCGATTGGGAGCAGAGCGCCGCGCCTGAAGGGACGGAGGCCGCATGATGCCCGCCGAGGCGTGGCGCACGCTGGCGAAGTCCGAGTTCGCCACCTTCATAACATGATCAGCGTGCGATGGATACCCTTCAAGTTGAAGGGCAATTGCTTCCACATATCGCCATGATTTGACGAGTGCCACACGTCGCCGTTGCTCAGACCAGCGTAAAGGTGGCCGGGCGCATCCGGATCGGTGACGAGGGCGTAAGCCATGTAGTTGAGCGATTGAGGCAGGCCGCCGCCGAGTTTTTGCCAGGCCGCGCCGCCAACCGAGCGGAAGATGTAGGCGTCCGCATGGCCGTCTACGTGCGCGGCCGGCGGGCCGGGCCTGGCCCAGGTGATCATCGGCGAGAGGGAGGCGTACCAGATTTCGGGTTGAGCAGGATCGGCGGCGACGGCCCATCCATAGCGGCGGTCGAGGCCGGCTTTGGGCTGTTTCCACGTCTGGCCGCTATCGCGGCTGACGGCGACGCCTGCACCCGTGCCGCCGCCTTCGTAAACCCAATCGTCAGCGGTTGTATGGAAAGTGATCGAGTGACAATCGCGTAACGCGCCAGGGCGATGGTCGCTCCAGGTTTGGCCGCCGTCTCCGCTGCGCACCACTGCGCCCGCTTCGACGCCGACGACGAGCACTTTGGGATTGACCGGTGAAAGCGCAATGCCTTGAACATAGGCGGTGAGATCAGGCGGCTCGGCGGGGAACCGCCACCACCAGCGCGACCGGATGCGGCGGAATGACTCGAGTTCCTGCCAGTTCGCGCCGCCGTCGCGCGACAGAAACACCATCGGCGGCCTGGTCCCGGCGTACACTGCGCCCGGATCAGCCCGGCTCAGGGCGAGGGACTTCACCACGCGGCCCGCCAGGCCCGCCAGCCCCCACGTTTTGCCGCCGTCGCTTGAGCGCAGCACGCCGCTGCCCTGCGTGCCCGCATAGACGACATTTGGGTTGTGCGGGTCGGCGGCGAGACAGCGAACACCCCGATCTACGAGCGGAAATTCCACTGACCAATTGCCATTGACTAATGTGGCGCGGGCGAGGCCGCTGCCAGTCGTAGCGAGGAAAGTTTTCATAAAGCCTCTCAAGACTCGCCAGGGAATAGGTCCAGTTTACACCGGAACAAATCCGGCTGCCACGTGTGTTTGTCCTGATCTTGTCTCACGCTATAAGCGCCGGGCGCAGGTTATCAGTCGAACATGGAAATGCGTTGGGGCAAGCCACTGTGTTCTGGTATAAAAGTAGTACACTTAAGGCTCACAAACCTGCTTTCTGGGAGAAACCGGGTTTCTCCCGGCATCGTGATAGCAACCCTTAAGGATTTCAGGAGGCGCATCCATGTTCATCGTCCACGTCTTTGTCCACGTCAAAGCCGATCAGGTCGAGGCTTTCAAAGCTGCCACGGTGGAAAACGCGCGGAACAGCGTGCATGAACCCGGCATCGCCCGCTTCGACGTGATCCAGCAGCAGGATGATCCGACGCGATTCGTCCTCGTCGAGGTCTACCGCACGCCCGACGACCCGGCCCGCCACAAAGAGACCGCGCACTACAAGCAGTGGCGCGACGCGGTCGAGCCGATGATGGCTGAGCCGCGCACGAACATCAGATACTTCAATATCTTCCCAGATGATACAGGGGGGAGATAGCCCGATGCGCTTTGAATTCGCTACGGCCACGCGCATTCTCTTTGGGCCGGGCGCACTGCAGGAGGCGGCCCTGGCGGCGGCGACGCTGGGCCGCCGGGCGCTGGTCGTCACCGGTGGGAGCGTCGAACGCGCTGCGCCGCTCCTTGAGCAGTTAAAAGCGCAGGGCGTCGAAGCAACGACTTTCGCCGTTGCCGGTGAACCCACGATGGCTACGATTCTCGCTGGCGTCGAGCGCGCTAAAGAGCTGGCGTGCGATCTCGTGATCGGCCTCGGCGGTGGGAGCGTGCTGGACTCGGGCAAGGCGATTGCGGCGCTCCTCACCAACGGCGGCGACCCGCTCGACTATCTTGAAGTGATTGGCCGCGGGCAGGCGCTCGCGCGGCCGGCGGCGCCGTACATCGCCATCCCGACCACGGCGGGCACCGGCTCGGAAGTGACCCGCAATGCTGTCCTCGCCTCGCCTGAACACCGCGTCAAGGTCAGCCTGCGCAGCCCCCTCATGCTCCCCCGTTTAGCCATTGTTGATCCTGAACTGACTTACTCGCTGCCTCCCTCGATCACGGCCAGCACCGGCCTGGATGCGCTGACACAACTCATCGAGCCTTACGTCTGCAACAGCGCCAATCCGCTGACCGACGCGCTGTGTCGGGAAGGGATCGTGCGCGTCGCCCGTTCCCTGCAGAGGGCTTACGAAGACGGGAAGGACCCCACTGCGCGCGAAGACATGGCGCTGGCGAGTCTTTTCGGAGGGCTGGCGCTCGCGAATGCTAAACTTGGCGCGGTGCACGGATTCGCCGGGCCGCTCGGCGGCCTGTTCCCCGCGCCGCACGGGGCGATCTGTGCGCGGCTGCTGCCCAGCGTGATGAAGGCCAATGTGCGCGCCTTGCAAGCCCGTGCGCCAGAGACAGGGCGTTCAGTTGAGCGCCCCTACGCACGCTATGATGAGGTCGCCCGGAGACTGACCGGCAGGGACGACGCCACCGCCCCCGACGGCGTGGTGTGGGTGCAGGATTTGTGCGCCGCGCTGGCTGTGCCGCCGTTGTCTCAATATGGCCTGACTGAGGCGGATTTTCCGACGGTGGTTGCTCAGGCCCAAAAGGCCAGCAGCATGAAGGGCAACCCGATCCCGCTCAGTGATGAAGCCTTGACCGAGATTCTCCGGGAGGCGATGTGAATGCAGGAACCGTGCGCCGCGCGGTCTTTCTCGCCTCGCCGGCCGTCTGGGCGCGCGGGCACGGGCCGAGTCATCCGCTCAAGCCCGAGCGTTTGCAACGGACGTGGACACACATTATCGTGACCCGCTGGCGAATCTGGCCCTCACGACCAGCGGGCAACTGGCGTTGTTTGAGGCATTGAGCGGTCTCGCCCCGCGCTGGCTGGCGTTTGGCGGCGGCGGTTACGATATGGGCGTCGTGCCTCGCGCGTGGGCGCTGGCTTTCGGCGTGATGTCCGGCCAGGCTTTCCCGGATGAGCTGCCGGAGGCCTATCAAGCCCGATACGGCGGCCGCTGGCTGAGGGACCGCGAAGGCCCGCCTCTGGGCGAAGCGGATAAAGTTCGCATACGTCACGCTGTGGAAAGAGTTGTCGCAGCGGTTAAACAACGCCATCGGATTGAGTAAAGGAGACAGTTCTATGCCTGTTATCAGCGAACGCATTGAAACCGATCACGCGCACCTGCTTCACCCGCTCCACCATCCAAGCGCACACCAGCGTCCGAAGATCTGGGTGGAGGGGAAGGGGGCCGTTATCAAAGACGCCGAAGGCCGCGAGTATATTGACGGCCTCGCCGGGCTGTGGAACGTCAACGTCGGCCACGGGCGGCGCGAGCTGGCGCAGGCCGCGTTAGAGCAAATGTCCACGCTGGCCTACAGTTCCGCGTATGCCGGCTCGACGAACTTCCCGGCGATTGCGCTGGCCGAACGGCTCAGCGGACTCGTCTATCCCTCCATCAATACCTTCTTCTTCACCAGCGGCGGGGCGGAGGCCAGCGAGACCTCGTTCAAGACCGCGCGGTTTTACTGGAAAGCCATGGGCCAGCCTGACAAGGTGAAGATCATTTCCCGCACACGGGCCTATCATGGCCTGACCCTTGCGGCGATGAGCGCCACCGGCCTGGCGTCTTTCTGGCCGATGTTCGAGCCGCGCGTCCCTGGCTTCCTGCACATTGATGCGCCGGACCCCTATCGCTTCGTGAATGATGATCCGAGCGTGAGCCAGGGCGTGGCCGCCGCCAACCAGTTAGAGGCCGCTATCCTGCGCGAGGGGCCGGAGGCGGTGGCCGCCTTCATCGCCGAGCCGGTGCAGGGGGCGGGGGGCGTGATCGTGCCGCCGGACGATTACTTCCCGCGCATCCGCGAGATCTGCGACCAGCACGACGTCCTGCTGATTTCGGACGAGGTCATTACCGGCTTCGGGCGCACCGGGCGCTGGTTCGGGCTGGAGCATTACGGCGTCGAGCCAGACATCATGCAGTTTGCCAAAGGCATTACCAGCGGTTACGTGCCGCTCGGCGGCGTTGGCGTGTCCGACAAGATCCGCGAAATCATTAATGGCGTCCCGCCGAATAAGCGCTGGATGCACGCCTACACCTACTCCGGGCATCCGACGTGCTGCGCGGTAGCCTTGAAGAATATCGAGATTATTCAAAACGAGGGCCTGGTGGAGCGCGCGGCGGACGCGGGGGGGCGGCTGCTGCAAAAACTGCGCGCGCTGGAGCCGCTCGACGGCGTCGGGCACGTGCGCGGGAAGGGGTTGATCGCCGCGGTGGAGGTCGTCGCCGATAAAGCGACCAAGCAGCTCTTTCCGCCGGAGGCGCAAGTGACTCAGCGGCTGTACGAGGCGCTGCTCGAGCGCGGCCTGTATACGCGCGTGCTGATGGACTGCATCTGCCTCGCGCCGCCTCTGATTATTAGCGACGAGCAGATTGACCGCATCGTGGAGGTCATCCGGGAGACCATTCCGGCGGTTTTGAGCGATGTGCCGAAGCGGTAATACGGAATGCCCGACCGCCAGAGTCTCATCTCTCAACTGCGCAACAACCCCTTTTTCAAGGCAGTGGATGAACAAACGTTGAGCGACCTTGCCCGCGAGGCCATGCGGCACGAATATTCAGCGGGCGAGGTCGTTTTTCTGGATGGCGAGGCCTCGCGGGGTTTGTACGATCTCCAATCCGGGTGCAGGATGTGATGGCAATGAGGGACGAACTGCCATCCGTCCCTCTCATTTCAATATTCAGTTGAGATGCGGATAGTACGTCTTGCCGACCTCAATCATCGCCTTCACGTTCTCGGGCTTGGCATCTATAGGACAGTCGCAGCCGGTGCTCAAGATGAAACTACCGCCCTTGCCTACCACGTCAATCAATTTCTTGACGTAGGTGCGTACATCATCCGGCGTGCCGAGTTTGAGCAACTGGGCCGGGACATCGCCCATGATGCATAGGTGATCGCCCAGCACTTCTTTGGCCTTGAAGATGTCGGTCTGGCCATCAATCTCCAGAACTACCTTGCCGCGCGGCAGTTCGCGGAAGTAGTGCAAATAGGGTGTCCAGTTGGAGTCGAAGTGCAGCAGCGGCGTAATGCCGGCGTCCACATAGGCCAGCACGCCCTTCTTGATGTAAGGCCAGGCGAAGCGGTCAAACTGTTTGGGTGAGAGGAAGGTCGCCCGCGTCCCGGCGAAGAAGGCGGTGCGGAAGCCCCACTTCGTTGCCTGCTTCATACCGGTCATGCCGCCGATGCCAGTGTGGATGAGATCGTCCACGACGCGGTCCATCGCGGCCACGACCTTGTCCGGGCGGCGGTACAGGTCCAAGCTGAATTCCTTGATCGAGCGGGCCATCGAGAACACTTCCAGCGGCGGGACCACGGCCACGCCTGTGAAGGTCAAGATACCCTTACTCTCCCATTTGAGCGTGTCACGCACCGCCTGATCCAACCAGGCCTGAAGGTGCACCGGGACCTCATGCGCCGGGATGTGCGGCCGGACACGCGGGAACATCTGTTGCCAGTAGGGCATCCAGCCGTTCTCCAGGATGAAGTCATAGTCTGCGGGCGTCATGACCTCGCGCTCATCAAACTGCCAGAGTTCGTTCTCCGGCAGTTCCCGGCCCGGAATTTTGATCGGCATCATCAGCGTGAGCGTCCACGCGAACTCGTTGAGCGTGGTGCCCAGGAATGTGGCATCCCACCCGCCATATTCCTCAAAGATTTGCTGAAGCAGATCACGGCCCAGATCGCCGTCGCGGATGAACTGTGCCAGCGGCACGCCTTTCTGGCGCGCGCAGAAGAAGTCCATCATCGGAACGACGGGTACGCGATCCACCGGTTGAAGCGCGATGGCCGCGTCAATCCGCTCCATCGGAGTCATGGTCTCTTTCACGGTCATGTCACACCTCCACTGCCAGGAATTGGCGCGCTAGCTTGATGGCATCCTGCGAGTCATGGCCATAAGCGTCGGCGCCCACATAGGCGCGCACGCGCTCGTCCACTGGTCCGCCGCCGATCATGATCTTCACCCGGTCACGTAGCCCGGCTTGCGCCACAGCCTCGATCGTCGTCTTCATTGAATCGAACGACGTGGTGATCAACGCCGACAGGCCAAGCACAGACGCACCAGTTTCCCGGAGCTTTTCGATAATGCGCTCCACCGGCACATCTACGCCCAGGTCGTGGACGCGGAAGCCAGCCCCACGCAACATCGCCACGATGATGTTCTTGCCAATGTCGTGGACATCACCTTTGACGGTGGCGAAGACGATCTCACCCGCCTCGCCGCCAGTCCCCGCGGCCAGGTGCGGCTCGATTTTTTCCATGGCCGCGCGGAAAATCTCCGAGGCCATGATCAGTTCGGAGAGAAAGTAGGTTCCGGCGGCGAAGCGCTCTCCGATTTCGCCCATGCCCCGGCGCATTTCGTCTACGATCGTAAGCGGTGGCACACCGGCGGCAAGTTGCTCGGAGACGAGTTTAGCCGCTCGCTCCTCCTCCAGTTCCACCAGCGCCGAGGTCAGTTTGCCATTGGTCGCTTGAGTCATGGTTTGCTCCTTTCATTTCGGTAGTTGGTTAAATTGATCTGATCGGAAAATTGTCAGATTGGGTCTCGGCGCTAGACGAACCTCCTTTCTTTGCTACGCGCCATTCGGCTTGAGCGGCTCGAGCCATCCCGCCCGATAGGCACGCGTGTAATTCAGGCAATGCCGATCTCGCCCCAAGAGCATCTCCGTTGCCAGCAGTGCTGCCCGCAGCTCCCGGTCGAGCGGGTCCATAATCGCGCTGTCGAGGCCGGCGGCCAACGCCAGCGTCAGAAAAGTCCGGTTGATTAAGCCGCGGACCGGGAGGCCAAAGGAGACATTGCTCAACCCGGAAGTAATATGCACTGCCGGGAACTCGGCGCGCACAGCACGCATTGTGTCCAACGCGATCTGCCCACAGGCGGTATTGGTCGCGATGCTCATCACCAGCGGGTCCACATACACTTTCTCGTCAGGCACTCCGGCGCGGCGGGTTGCGTCAATCACCCGATGGATCACGGCCACCCGGTCGGCGACGCCCGGCGGTATCCCCTTCTCGTCCATCGCCAGCGCAATCACCGAACCGCTATGATCGCGCACCAGCGGCAGAATGCCGTTCAAACGCTCCGGCTCTCCGCTGATCGAGTTGATGAGCGGCGGCTGCTGCACTTCCTTGATAGCTGCTGCCAACGCGACCGGGTTGGCGCTGTCGAGGGACAACGGCACGCTGGCGACTGCTTGCACGGTCTTGACCAGCCAGGCCAGATCATCTGGCTCTCGATCCGGTTGTGTTCCTGCATTCACATCCAGCAGATGCGCTCCGGCCTCCACCTGACGCCGGGCCAACGTCTGGATGAAGTTCACATCGCGCTCCGCTACCACTTTGGCGACCTGCTTGCGAGTGCCGTTAATCCTTTCGCCAATGATTTGCATGGTGGGCAAAGGTCCTTAGTTTGATTTGCCGTCGGGTGGAAAGTACAGAGACAATGCGAAACGGCGGCTGAAGCCCGGATACGTCGTCAGTTCGATATAACCAGTGCGGCGCACGATTTGCCGGGCGCGCTGACGTTCCTTCCGCGAGAGGAGGGCGGCTTTGGCCCCGACACCGGCGGCGTTGCCGACCTGAAGGTAGCGGGCCTTCGGCAGGCGGGGCAACAGGCCAATCGCCAACGCGCTCTCCAGATTCAGATATGAACCGAAGGCTCCGGCGATAATCACTTCCTCAACTTCTTCAGGCGGTGTGTGCGTGATTTCCATCAGCGTCTCGATGCCGGTGCGGATCGCGCCTTTGGCGAGTTGGATTTCATTGATATCTTGCTGAGTGATGAGGATGTCCCGGCCACTGCCACTGCGCTCACCCGGCACGAGCAGGAACTCGTAGCCGCGCTCGCTCTGGCGCACGCCCGGCGCATCGGAGCGAATGCGCCCACGATCGTTGATCACCGCTCGGCGATGCATCTCGGCCATGGCATCCACAATGCCTGAGCCGCATAGCCCGACGGGCGGCGCGTCGCCGATGGTTTTTAGTTCGGGGCCGTTCAAAGACAAGTGAACCGCCTCAATCGCCCCCACCGCCGCGCGCATTCCGTCGCGAATGTGAGCGCCTTCGAAGGCTGGCCCCGAAGCGCACGATGCCGAATTCAAAAAGTCCAATCCCGGCTTGCAGAGCGCGATCTCGGTGTTAGTGCCGATGTCAACGCCGATGGCAATCTGGTCACGGCGATCCAGGTCGCTGGCCAGAATCATGGCGACGTGATCGGCGCCCACGAAACCACCGACGCATGGCAGGATGTGGACGTAAGCCCCGGCAGCTAAATCCAAATGGAGACCGTGGGCCTTGACGTCCAGCGCCGAACTGGTGGCGGCGACGAAAGGCGAGGCAGAAAGTTGGCTCACCGGCAACTCTAGCAGCAGGTGAGTCATGGCGGTGTTGCCCACAAGGCAGGCTTCTGCGATCTGGTCGCGGGCAACCCCGGCCTGGTCGGCCAGCAGGCCAGCCAGATCGTTCAACGCTTCCCGCACGACGCGGGCCAGTTCGCGCGCGCCTTCGGGACTGCGGCTCGCGTGGGCCACGCGGCTGATCACATCTTCGCCGTAACCAATTTGAGGATTCATCGCGCCGGTCGCGGCCAATTCTTCACCGGTCTCAAGATCAACCAGGTAACCGGCGATCTTCGTCGTGCCGAGGTCAACCGCCAGCCCCATCGGTCGCCGACCGGGGACGGCGAAGCCGACGATCTCGTGGCCGCGCACATACGTGGTGAGCCGCCATCCTGCGCGCCGCGCCAAAGGTGGCAATGTCCGAACGGCGGCTGGTTCGGCGAACAACTGGCGCAATCCATGCGTTGTTTCCAGCGCATTGATGACGCGTTCGAGATCCGAACGCTGATCATTTAACGTCGGGGCGGGGGCTTCAACCTCAAACGCCCGGATGATCGCATTCACTGCTACGTGCCGTGCAACGCCCGCCACTTGCAGGCGTTGGTCGGTGACGAGCGAGGCTTTCGGGATATGCACTTTGACGTTGCCATAGGCTTGGGCGCGGCAGGCGAGGCGTTGCCCGAGGGCCAATTCGAGTTGAGCCAGAAAACGCCGATCGGCCTCGACCGGCGGAGAAACATCACCGGCCACTACCACGACGCGGCAATGGCCACATGTGCCTTCGCCGCCGCAAACAGACGCCAGATTGACGCCAGCCTGCCGCGCGGCTTCGAGCAAGTGAGTGCCGGGCGGCACGTCCACGCGCTTGCCGATCGGTTCGAAATCAATCTGGCAGGTCTGCGCGGCAGTCATGGCGACCCTCCGACGAGCGCCGAAGGGTTGCACGGCGGTAGCGATACAAAATGGTCGTAGGTGATCACCTGACCCGGCGGGATAACGATGAACTCGTCATCCCACGGGCCGTAGATCATCTTTTTGACCAGTGCGGATGAGCCTGCGATCTCTTCGTAGCGTAGCCCGAAGCGTTCACTCATGCGCCGAGCGTAGTCGCGATAACGTTCGAGATCGTACTCACCGGTGTTGATAAAGGCCAACCGGGTGTAGTTCTTCAACGCCAAGCGAACCATTCGCTCGGCTCGCTGTTCACCGTAACGCGCTACCAACCGCTTGTATTCCTCGAAAGGGCTGTCGCCAACTTCGATCCAACCTTTGGTGAGGTAGTAGGTGCCGGGTTCGGCGCTGGCCTGTTGCTTGTAAGAGGCGCGTGAGCCGAGGAAGATGGCGATACAATCATCCACACGCGGCACAACCAATGTGCAGGCTGTGGCGCGAAGGCCCTCCACGGCTCGTGAACACAGGCCATAGCCGAGCAAGATCGTGTCCGCTACCTGGCTTGACTCATCAATCGCCGCTTGAAGTGTGCGCCTCAACTCGTCAGGGTGGAGGTGCAGGCCAAAGTCGAGAACTTGGTATGCCACATGGGGCGGCAGGAGGGGCAACATCTCCTCGATGACAGTCGCGCAAGCGATTACTTTGATGCGCTTATCGAATGCACTCTCAGATCGAGTGTCAGTAGCTTCAATCATCGGGAACACGCTTCCTATGATTTACTTTATCTGACGAAGATGGCCTGACAAGTGATAGATGTCATCTTTTGGAGGAGCAAATGAGCACTACACATAACCGTGGTAGGGTATCTCAGGATTTCTCAGCCCACTGGGATGGCAAAACTGGTTTCCACTCTAAGCCTTCGGCGATAGCGCGTGTAGCCTCCACCATCTCCAGCGCGGAGTCGTAGGCGGCTTGGCCCGCGCGGTCGGCTTCCTGCGCCTTGAGGGTGTAGGGCAGGTGGCCGAGCACCGGCAGGCCGGGCGAGTGCGCTTCGATGTAGGCGCGGTCTTCATCTGACCGTACTTTGTTGCCCACGAGGAACAGGCGCGTCAGGCCGATATCTCCGGCGAGCGACTTGATTTGCGCCGCCGTGGCGAGGCTGCGCGCGCCCGGTTCGACGAC
>Ga0209751_10003325_pt1 | contig 15655 bp, 16 predicted proteins | sample RifCSP13_1_FD_184019 | JGI IMG/M metagenome (GOLD analysis project Ga0209751, IMG submission 184019) | Soil microbial communities from Rifle, Colorado - Rifle CSP2_sed 13_1 (SPAdes) (version 2) | ecosystem: Environmental > Terrestrial > Deep subsurface > Rock core/Sediment | place: Rifle... | reverse complement strand
CCAAACATCAATGGAATAAGCAAACCTGCAATAAGCACAGCTATTATTCTTGGTACATATGAAATCATCGTAGCACGCTCTTCTCCCACCTTTGATATCAATCTAGGAACAACAAAGAAAATTGCAACCATCGTACAAGTTTGTATCATGTAAATTAAAAACACAGTTGAATCGGAAAAGTTAAAACTCTTCAAAAAGGGCGTATAGGCAGTAAAGTAAATGTTGCTACCAAAGTAGAAAAGAAAATTAGTCAAAAATAAAATCCCTATTTCGTCAGAAACCTTTCCCCTGAATATAGTAATTATGTGTCTGTAGTCATATAATTCAGGAATTTTGAAAAATACAAAATGAAAGTGAGTAATGCTGTAGGCTAAGGCATGTATTGAATGTGCAACACTACTACGTTCAAGATTAAAGCGGGATTCCTTTATGGCCATACTAAGTACTATAGCTATACCACTTGCTATTGCACAAATCAAAAAATATGGGCTTAAATCGAAATACAAGCTCCCGATAGTTCCTATGACTAATGCACCAAGCATTCCAAAAGTTGCAATTATTGAGGTTCTTGCAAATAACCACCCCCACTTATTTTTCTGAGCAGATTCCATGACAAGCAGATGCGTTATTGGATTTTTTCCTACCACAAAAAACCCAATTATCGGCGAAATTATAAAAAGTGCGTCAAGGCTTTTTGTGAAATACAGCCATATGCAGCAAAGCAATATGACAAAAAATGAGACCAGAAGAACCGCTCGCCTTACATGGAATCTATCGATTACTTTACCCCAAAATATAGAACCAAATGCCGCGGCTCCATAATGTATTGCTGCTATAACTGAGACTTCATTAATGCCTCCGCCAAGAAAAATTACATACAACGGGAGAACGGTGTGTAATCCTTCGGCTACTATATTTGCAGGAAGAAGATACCATAGCCAGTTTCGACTCTTAGGAAATGACATTATTTTCGATAATCAACAGGCTGTCATATTATTGTACAATGCAGTTGAAAACGGAAAAATATTATCATGCAGCAGCGTGTTGTAACACGCCAAAGCACAGGTTGGATCCTAAGACCCAGAAGCTTCATGATGACCTTTGTCGCCACTTCCTGGGAGTTTTTCATCCCATAGACAGCTTCATTCTTTTCTACGGAAAAGGGTTTTTCCTTGACCGATTGCTTGACTGCATGATTCCTACCTTGGGAGGATGTTCCTTTGATAGGGATATAATATACGTCAGAAAATTATTTAAGTTTTGTTTGATTATTCTACTTGAAATTTAGAGTTTTCATTTTAAAATATAGGAACTACATTATACGGAACTTTTCTTGAAAATTATCTAATCAACATTTTTATGTTATGCACGCATAACTGAATTATAACAAAAGTAATCGACCTCTATCAGATGATTTATGAGTCAAATCTGGAAAGTAAGCTAGAGCAGATTCTAATCGGCCTGACAAAAGACAATCAATCACCAAAGATTAGAGAGTCAATATACAGATTTTTGCTTTATGTGCAACACGCTTCAGAAAACTTTTGGATAACGTTTCACAAAGCCAAAACCTATCAAGAAAGGCTTGAATGTTACTACCAATTTACAAAGAATCAATGTCTCGCTACAGAAGTTCTGATACGAGATTTGGATTCGATATTGGATGACGGCGAAGTTAAAGAAAATCTTAATGCAATTCTAAAAGAAGGCTTTACTTTTTAACTTAGTGTACTTTCTGTCTTTGAGTGAGATTCTTTCAAGTTCTTTATCTTGCTGCCTTCATCGTTTACCACACGATCAATAAATGAAAGTTTTTCACGCAGATTATTAATCATAACGCCCACATCATCTGCCTCCTTTTCCACCTCAGCTCTTTTCTGAGCTAAATTTCTGATTCCTTGTTTTTCCTCCTCTATGTACTGACCAACTTTGATCAGCTTTTCTTTTAGATTTTTAATATCAACTGATTCATCCTCAATGTTTTTCTCAAGCTTTGTACGTTTGTCCTTTAGGTTCTTAATCATTAGACCAACATAATCAATTGCTTCTTCAAGCTTCTCACGTTTACCCATAAGTAGATTTATGCCTATATCATCACTTGGCTGAGTCATACTGGATTGTTCAACACGTTCGGGTATTTTTATTTGTTCAATGGTTTTAGGTCGTTCAGCAGATTCCAAATTTTGAGACTCATAACTCATTTCTTTTACCATAACATCGCCTTTACCACCCTGACTTTCCTCTGATGCAGGTTCTCTAAACTTTTCTAGGTTTTTTTTGAACTTTTCGAACATATTGTCTAAGAATAGTGTAATTTACAATATATAAAAAGCTAATAGATGTAGAGTGCATAACTCGTATCATTTTCAGACTAGACAAAAGGACTGTTTTTAATATTTTCTAGACGCAGAAAACTACCTGACATCATTTTCTAACTAAACTTGCCCTCATGGTAAAATTTAGTAGCTGATCAGATTTTATAGGGTATAAATCCCATAGCAAATCAAGGAGGAGGTGCAACGATGAGCTATAACGAAGGCGGTTTTGGCGAAAGCTCTGATAACCGAGGATACAGCGGCGATAGAAGCTACGGCGGCGGTAGACGATTTGGCGGCGGTAGACGATTTGGCGGCGGTAGACGATTTGATGACAGGCCAAAACCAGTAGAAACAGGAAAGGAATACGACGTTTCCATAACGGAAATTAGTAGAAAAGGAGACGGTATCGCAAGAGTAGACGGCTTTGTGATATTTGTTAAAGGTGGACAAGTTGGGCAGAATGCAAAAGTAAAGATCACCCAAGTTGGTGGAAGATTTGCTACTGCTGATGTAGTAGGAGAAGGTTCTCCACAACCCGCAGCAGAACCTGCAAGTTAAAGTCTATCTAATCCAAAAACTAATTTTTTTCCCTAATTTTTCTTAATTTTACAAGTGTGCAGTTTTCTTTTTTATAAGATGCACAATTTCCATCTTTCTTTCCATATTTAATTTAGGTTCTATTGTAACATACACGGTTTTTCGTTTTGGATATACTACAATCTGAGTTACCCTTTCTCGCTCTATATGAACATAATTTACCCTTCCTAGACTTTCGTTAAATTCATTTCGCATTCTTCTTGCGATTGCAACTTGTTTACAAAAGTGCTCCTCTTCCTTTTGTGATTTCAGTGAAGTTTTGCCTTTCTTCATTATTGCCTCTGAGATATTTCCCTTGAGATCTATTATGGCTGCAAACCTCATAGCATTGTCTAATGATAAGATATCTTCTACGATAGGAACTAGGTTCGTCTTATGATTTCCGTTTTTCAATATATGAAATGCTAAATCTATATTCGCTAAATATATCTTATTTCTTAGTAGCTAAGTTTAGGATGCGGTAAGATCACGATCTTTTGTTTCTGGATTTAGCAGTGTACCCACAAGTAAAATTATTGATCCTATAATTATATTTGCACCCAAAGCCACTGGAATAAACTCAGTTTGAACCAAGGAGATTAAGCTTACTGCGATCAGGGGAGACCATGATCCTACTATCAAGCCTCCATTGTAAGCAAAACCCACTGCACTGTTTCTAACCTCGGTTGGAAATCTTTCTGAAAAAAATGCAGGCACAGGTCCAGAAGCTGTGGAAACTATGAAAGCATAAATCACTACAAAAAGAATAGTAAACGATAGGACGCCTCCAAGAATTCCATAAGCAATAGGAATTACCACAACTATTGATGCGATTGCAAAGAAGATCATGGACTTTTTTCGCCCCATTCTCTGACTTAACCAACCAGTAAAGATCATCCCAAGCCATGAAGAAAGAGTAGCAAAAATCATTATTGGTGCAACATCTGCTCTTTCTACATGACCAAACTGTTGTAAAAATGTGGGCAGAAATCCAACTGAACCGTGATACATATAGACAAGACCAGTCATTACAAAAACGCAAAGAAAGAAAGCTTTTCTATGTTGCTTACCAAAAACAATCTTTCTGAGAGGAGTCTTTTCCAACTCATGCCCCTGTTGTTTTTCCAACCAAAGAGCTGATTCATCCATTCTAAACCTAACAAAAAGAGCTATGAATCCAGGAATAATGCCCGTAAAGAAAAGTATTCTCCATCCAAATTCAACAAATGCCTCTCCAACAAAGACAACTGTCATTATCTGAAATGCAATTGCTGCCAAAAGAAAACCAAAGGAAAATCCACTCTGTAGAAAACCAGACAAAAAGCCTCGTTTTTGTTTTGGCACACTTTCCATTGTTATTACAGCTCCACTACCCCACTCACCACCTGCAAAAATTCCCTGAACCAATCTTGTTAAGACCAACAAGGCTGGTGCAAATACACCAACCATGGCATAAGTTGGTAAAAGTCCAGTAACAAAAGTCGCAATCGAAAATCCCAAAATCGTAATTATCATAGATTTTTTTCTTCCGAATTTGTCACCATAAATTCCAAAAATAGCTGCACCAAGTGGCCTCATAATGAGTGTGATGGTGTAACTTGCAAAGGTTGCAAGCAAGCTAAAGATAGGATCTTCAGACGGAAAAAAGAGCTGGCTTACAGATGGTATGACAAGTAACATCAAAACAATATCGTATCCATCAAGTGACCATCCAAGAAATGAACCCGCAACTATTGCCTTCTGGCCTTTAGTTAGAGTAGACATTTTCTTCTCTATTAGATGATTGACATTGTATTGTAGCTTTGCGTTAGTTTTTGATGATTTTTAGGCATTGACTGAACTATATAGTTCTCATGTCATATATAGAACAGAGATTTAACTATGTAAATTAGCCACAAGATTATGACACAGTGGATGTCTTGGCTAAGGTCAAATGATAAAGAGATTCTTGCCATTTTAAACGATCTTGCAAAAAAATCTGTTGAAGTTTCTGAAGAGTTAGTTAATCTCTTTGAAGACATTAAAAATTCCAATGAGTACCATGTTAAAATTAAAAAACTTGAAAGGGAAGCAGACGAGCTTACTAGATCGGTTTTTGCAGAATTAAACAAAACATTCATCACTCCTTTAGACAGAGAGGATCTTCAGCGAATTGCATCCAAACTAGATGATGTCATAGATTATTCAGAAGGCATATCTGGAAGGATCATTAGTTATCATATCCAATCTACACCACCATATATGCCTGAGATTGCAAAAGAGCTTACAAAGCAGACGAAAGAAGTCGAATTTATGATTTCTAAATTAAAAAATTTAAAGGTATCAAAAGATCTGATTACTCACTGCAGAAATACAAGTGATATAGAACACACAATTGATGATCTTTACAGAAATGCTCTCGGAAAACTTTTTGAAACAAATGATTCAATCAACATAATAAAACTAAAAGATATCTACGAAGCTATAGAACAAGCATCTGATAGATGTGTTGACGTGGCGGACGTAGTAGAAGACATCGTTTTAAAATACGCTTAGGTTTTTCCTATGTTAGAACTAGCAATCGGAGCTATAATTGCAGCCTTAATCTTTGATTTTGTAAATGGTCTTAATGATGCTGCAAATTCAGTTGCAACAGTTATTGGTACAAGAGTACTGAAACCGTCTTACGCAGTTCTTTTAGCAGCTGTGGCAAACTTTGTTGGCCCTTTTGTCTTTGGGGTGGCTGTAGCTACAACAATAGCAAAAGGAATCATCAATCCTGAAGATGTCACAATTTACATGATAATAGGTGGATTAGCTGGCGCCATTACTTGGGCGTCCCTCTGTACGTATTTTGGGCTTCCAATTTCAGTGAGTCATTCACTGATTGGTGGTCTTATAGGAACTGGATTAGCTACTGTAGGTCCTGAAAAGCTGCTCTTTGACGGATTATTCAAGGTAGGAATAGGAATCATTTCATCACCATTAGGGGGATTAGCGATTGGTTTTGTGTCTGCTGGTATAATTATGACCGTCTTTGCAAGGCACCATCCAGGGAAGGTAAATTCGATCTTTGGGAAACTACAACTTGTCTCGTCTGCTTGGTTTGCATTGACTCACGGCGCTAACGACGGTCAAAAAACAATGGGAATAATTGTACTAGTTTTGTTATCCGAAGGAATTCTTACAGAATTTGAAGTTCCATTATGGGTAATATTTATAGCAGCTTCTGCAATTGCCCTTGGAACTTTTGCTGGTGGCTACAAAGTTATCAAAACTTTAGGAATGAAAGTTGCAAGATTGAGACCATATCAAGGATTTGCTGCTGAGACTGGCGGTGGTATAGTTTTAGGTATATTTGCAGTATTAGGAATTCCCGCAAGCACAACTCACGCAATTACTGGCTCTATTATGGGCGCAAGTGCTGCAAAAAGAAAACTCGCGGTAAGATGGAAGGTAGGAAGACAAATTGTCTTTGCATGGTTAATTACTATTCCAGGAAGTGCTGCTATAGCATACATATCCACACTAATCATACACGTTTTTGTTTAATCAAAGCGATCTAATATTCTATTAACTTCAATGGCATTTCCTGTAGGTGGGCTGGCTACCCCAAAAAAGTCAGAGCAGTTTGGCGCGTCGGGTTTAATTCTGTAATTGGGGGGTAATGTATTACCTCCATACTTTTAAAAAAAGAAAGGAAGGTGGTTTATTCCTAGCCAAACGTAAATTTACTTTTCAAAGATTTCTTTTCCCCGCCGAACAAATAGCCTATTTTTGGTTATTTTTTACCCTGAAACACCCGTTCCGCTAGCTGTTCCGCTTTGCTGTTTCAAGGTGTCCCTCATAATAGATCCTGCCAATAAAGAACCAATGTCAAAACAACAATATCGCTCCGAAATGGGCATCATGGCCGATATCTTGGGTGTTACCATGGATGGTGGTACACAAGGGGTTATAGTGTCTGCTATATCTAGGCGGGCAAACCTGTCACACTATGCGGTGCTTGACAAGTGTCAGAAGCTAATAGATGCAGGTCTAGTAGGTTCAATGAAAGATAACAGAAATCGCCTCTTTACGATCACTGAGAAAGGTATCAGATTCTTTCAAGAGTTTCAAAGATTCCAATCTCTAGTCCAATCAATGAACCTAAGGTATTAAAAAATGAAACAAACAACGGAGTTAATGCAACGTGAGTATGCTCAACACGAGTGTACTCAACAGGAGAGAATGATTTTTGTAAGGATTACATATACCCTGTCAATGATGGTCAGGGCGCCCATTATAGCAGTCTGTTTTCTTCTAATCACTCTAACGTCGTTTGTGCATCACTCGTATGGTGCTCTTAGGGTTATTGATTTTACAATCTATACTGATGGTACCACTCATGTCTTTTATCAGACCGAAGTTGATCCTTTAGAACCAGATGTTACAATCAAGCTTTTTGGAAATACAATTGACAACTTTGTGGTAAGGGATGAAAATGATCTTTTACTTTCTAGTAAGATTGACACCAATTCTGTAGTAATTGAAACATTAGGTGCTTCTAAAATTACAATCGATTATGACACTGCTGACCTTGTAACAAAAAATGGCAAGATCTGGTCCTTTAGCATTGATGCACCTTTTGATTATTCTGTACTTTTGCCAAAAAACACGGTAATTGTTGGTATGAATACATATCCACTTAACATGCAAATTGTAGATGAACAATCATTCATCTCACTTCCAAGTGGTTTGGCTGAAATTAGTTACGTGTTTGGAGTCTTAGGAACAGCTCAAACTGCTACGCTTGCGATAGAAAAAGCACAGACACTAATTGATCAAATTAATACTGAAAGAATTCAAACACCAATGGCTTCTGCAAAACTTGCAGAGGCTGTTGCTGCATTTGAAGAAGACAAATTCTCAAGTGCTGAGATCCTTGCTAATGAGGCAAAGAATATTGCGACTCAAGAACAGCAAACAGCTCTTTCAAATCCAGGCTCAATATCAAATAACTCTTTAACTTCGATAGGAGGCACAATTGTAGGGATAGCTGCAACCATAGGCACGATAGCAGGAGCTGTGGTAACGGTTGCACTTTTGATCAAAAGAGCCAAGTCTGCTGTTAAGAAAACCGCGGAGCTTCTGCTAAAGGATACAAATTACATACCGCCAGACAAAGAGACAATCTTTAGACTCAAGCCAGATTTGCGCCAGGAGGATAAAGACATAGTGACGTTTATCTCTGAAAATGGAGGTCAAGTCTATGAAAGTGAATTACGCAAGAAATTTCTCCTTCCCAGAACAACAACTTGGCGTGCAGTAAAACGCCTTGAAAGAGAAGGAATTGTAGAAATAGACAAGATAGACCAGAAAAATCGCATAAGGCTGAGAAAAACTCTGGAGGGAAATCAGGAATGAAACCATTAACATTAGTTTTACTTGTTCTAGTTGGTAGCATGATACTTACAAGCATATCATCTCAAGTTTATGCTGATCCACAACTTGATTCATTACTTAGAATTGCAAATCAAGCAAGAGATAACATAAAGATCAGATTATCACAACTTCCAACTATACCAGATGAAATTGCTAAACTCTATAAAGAAGGCTCAGCAGAGACTAATGCGCTTGCAAAGTCAATAACAAAAGAAGATGTTTCTTCTTCAAGACAACACTTCCTTTCTGCAATGAAACTATTCAGAGATGTGAGCAATAAGATGCACTCCTTAACTCCAGACATTTCAACTCCCCCATCACCTGATACAACACGATATAAAAAAGCAATTGATAGAATGGAAAAGGACGGAGAAATGGTCAAAGCGTTGGCCACAAAATATAACCTGAATATAGATTTTACTAAATTTGATAACCTTATACAGATTGCAAGACAACACCTAAACACAGGAAATCTAGAAGAAGTAACTAATACACTTGAAATTGCAAAACAGTTCCTAATTCATACTCACAACTCAATTAAAGATGTAGTCAAGCAAAAGCCATCAGACAGAGATAGATCCAATACTGCAAACGAAATACCAAGCACACCACAAACTTCAGATGAAGCAATTAGTGCAAAGGATTCCAAACTAGAAAGGATAAAGACGAAAATCCAAACCATAGAAGAGCAGCTAAACAGCCTTTCTGAAAAGGTAGGTGAAAATGAGGTTGCTGCCCAGTGGCTCAAGCGTGCATTTTCACTTGTTGAAAAGGCGAAAGGTGAACTTGACAAGTCACCAGACAAAGCCATGCGTACATTAAACGAAATTGACAAAATTATACGCATGATACAAAGAATAGCGCAATAATCTAAAAGACATCAAGATTAATTTTATACAATCATTAATTTTATACCATGAGATTTCCTGTCCAATCTGTAACATGCATTCTAATGGAAATTATTGCACTAGATATGACACAAAACTTACATAAACTTCATATACGTTTTCAAAAGCACTCACCACATGGTTTCTAGACAAATCTCTGTTGGTATAGGAATACCAATGATTGTAGTTGGTGCATTAGTTGCATTCTTGCTTGCCCCAATCCAAATTGATATTAAAGAGACGATAGAGTTCGTGGGAAGTCTTATTGGAATTCTTGGTGTTATAATTTTTATTGCGGGGCTCTTTGCTCAAAAAACACCTCAAATTACAACATGAGCTAGACCTTTATTATTCCCCTAGAAACGAGGTATTGAATACCAGCAGCAAAGTCCTTGTCAGAGATTTTTTTGTCAGACCACCAACCAGCGTTAATTTTAATCCATGACGGAATAGTAACATTAGAGCCGGTTGTTATTGATTCTCCTTTTGGAATATTGATTATTTTTTGCTTTATCATGTATTGAATACCGGTTACAAAGTCAGAATCTAAAATTGCACCCTGTGCCCACCATTTAGCTGTATTTCTGACCCATTCTGGTATTACTATCTCATCTGGAGCGCTGTATGGAGCAAATTTTTGAACATTGTCATTTGCTCTATCAACTACATACACACTGTTCTTGGAATCTACTGTTATCCCAACTGGTTCTTTAAACTGTACAGGACCAGTGCCAAGTGAACCCCAACTAACTAGAAAGTTTCCACGTAAATCAAATTTTTGCACTCTATGATTGTCTGTGTCTGTCACATACAGGTTTCCCCTAGAATCTGTTGCTATAGCACTAGGCTTGTTAAACTGGCCATCTTTCTCACCAGTAGTTCCAAAAGATTTGATAAAAGTTCCAATTTCGCTAAATTGTAATACTCTATTGTCATCGGAAACGACGTAAAAATTATTCTTTGAATCAAAGGTTATGTAGTTAGTTGAAGAAAATTTTGCCGCTGCAGTAAGAAGAGACCGGATCTCATCTTTGTACTGACCATTGGAATCAAATACCAAAATCTTGTTTTGACCAGAATCAGACACAAAAAGGTCACCAAGCTTGGAAGCTGCCAACGCTACTGGTGTACGAAACATTCCAGGTTCATCTCCAAAGGTTCCCCATGAGTACACAAAATTTCCACTTTTGTCAAATTTTTGAATACGCGCGTTTCCAGTATCTGCCACATAGATATAGTTTTGATCAGCAAAAATTCCTGTTGGGTTTTTAAATTGCCCATATTCTGTTCCAACGGATCCCCATGACAAAAGGAATTTTCCAGTAGAGTCAAACTTCTTGACCTGTGAGTTTCCAGAATCTACTACATAGATATTATTTTCTGAATCAATTGCAATACCTCTTGGATTCTTGAATTTAACATCAGTGCCAAAACCAAGTGTCAAAAGTAGCTTTGGTACGGCGACATCAGAAGTGACAATATTAGTGCTATCTACAAGTTCTCCTTCTACAAAGAAGATTGCATATCTTGTAGCACCACCATAATCAATATGCATCTTCCATGGTCCTTGCACATCGTCTTTGTTTATCTTATGAGGAATAACGATGTCACCAGACGTTATAGGTATAGCGAGTTTAGACCCCTGCTTGCCTATTGGGTCTTCAAACCAAAAACTTAGAGAATTTGCAATTAGACTTGTGGTGTGAATTTCTGCATTTATTATTTCACCTGGCCTGTACTTTTGTTTGTCAAGAGAAAGTTCCAAAACCATGTTTGGTTCTATTTTGGTAGAGGTAGTAGATTCAACAGTAAAGGATCCAGTTTGTGTAGATCCTGCGTAGTGTACTGCCAATCCGTATTTTCCAGCTGTTTTTGCAACCTTTTCAAGATGTAATTTTGTTGCTACAGAAGTAACAGGAAATGTAATGGCTGTAGTATTACCTGAAGGATCAGTTATTTCTACTACCCCTTCTGATTCTCTAACCTTAGAAAATATCAAATTTAGGTCAACGCTGTCACCCACATTGTAAATTAATTTGTCTGTTCCAACAAAAACTGTCATATGTTTCTCAACATCACCTACCTCAAACGGTGCCTCAGTAAACACGTTATAATATTGAACTGTAACTTTGTATTTGCCAAAAGGGTTATCGCGAACAAGTTCATCAATTAGAAAACCATATGTCATGCTGGGTTGGTGTGCCCTAAAGGTAACAGGGACTATGTTCTTTGCCAGCTGCCCTTTATTGTTATAAAAATTTATGTGATAATATTCTGCATTGGAAGCATCAGGTAAATAATATGATGTAGTTATGTTAATTTTCATGGTATCACCATCAAAGTAAAGCGCTTTGTCAAGTTTCACTGAAAGTATTACGGGATCAACTACAAATGAGGCAGGCTGCGTTGCATTACTGTAGGTATAGTAAATCGTCCAGTTTCCAAAATAATTATCAAACGCATTTCTATTAATTAGATGAGTTTTCTTTCCGCTTGCAAATTGTTCAAGGGATCCAGATAACATAGAATTGTCAGGACGATGTGCAGTCCAATTCATGGTTCCACCAACATATCCATCTATTTTGAGGTCTATGTAGAGCCAGTCATTTGGTCCAAAATGAATAGTTCTAGGAATTGCTGTTATGGTAACGGCATCAGCATACTGAGGAATTAAAAAAATTAGGGCCACTATTATGCCCACAAAAAGAATAATCTTCACTGTACTCTTTATCAGCAGTATATGAATAAATCATTTTAGCAACAATTGTTCAGGCACGAAACCAATTGAATAAATAGTGAAAAGCTGGAGATTGTTTGCTTGAAAGTAAGACTGTTTGAGATATTTACATCTGTTGAAGGTGAAGGTATACTATATGGAACAAAAACTCTTTTTGTAAGGTTAGCAGGCTGTCCTTTCAAATGTTTTTACTGTGACACAAAAGATTCCTTGCCAATGGACTCTGGGCAAGAATATACCATTGAGGAAGTATACAAGCTTATAGAAAAAAACTTGGAAAAAAATACTTACAAGGTTAACTTTACTGGTGGAGATCCGCTTGTTCAATCTGAGGCAGTAGTAGAGATGGCAAAGTTTGTTCAAGCAAAAAACATTCCTACCTACATAGAATCATCCTGCTATGATTCACAAAAGTTTTCTCAAGTTCTTCCTCACATTAACTATATAAAAATTGAATTTAAAACGCCAGACTCAGAATTTGTTGATCCAAAACATTATTCCAAGCTTTTAGAAAATGAGCTTCAATGCCTTAACCATGCTGTAAATTCACAGAAGACTACCTATATCAAAGTTGTAATAAGCTCAAAGACACAACTTGAACCTTTTAAAAACCTGCTTGAGAAGATTTTTGGTGCCATCTCAAAAACACAAATTGCAGGATTTATAATACAGCCAAGCTATGGTATTGCAGAACCTAGTTTGAAGCAGCTTTTTAGCTTTTATGATACAGTCTATCCTTATTATAATGAGGTACGTATTGTACCACAACTACACAAATTCATAGGAGCACCATGATGGATAAAAACAGAGTAAAACGACTCGCAAGAGAAATGATAGCAGAGATAGGGGAGGACCCTACTCGAGAAGGCTTAGTGGACACGCCTAGTAGGATTGCTGATATGTATGAGGAAATCTTTAGTGGATATGATGCAGAGTCAGGGCTTTCAGTAAAGTTTTCTGAAGATTCGGATGTAATTATAGCAAAGGATATACAATTTTATTCAATGTGTGAGCATCACATGTTGCCTTTTTTTGGCAAGATCCATATAGCATATTCACCAGACGGCAAGGTTTTTGGAATTTCAAAACTAGTAAGACTTGTAGAAAAGTATACTAAAAGATTGCAAATCCAAGAACGCATTACAAAAAACATAGCTGATGAGCTGTATTCCGAAGGGGTAAAAGGAGTAGTTGTGATAATAGAAGGCGAGCATTTTTGTATGAAAATGCGTGGAGTCAAAAACGATGCAAGGATGACTACAATTGCATACCGAGGAATTTACGAGAAAAAAGAACATAGGCCAGACATACTTGCGATGATTCACAACAGTAGCTCAGAAACTAAAATAGTTTAATGTCTTAAATCAAACACAAATACAGAAAACAACACGTTCATCTAAAAGTGGCTTCAATAACTTTTGTTAAATCGCACTAATCCCAATGTCGCCAGTTCTAATTCGTATCACCTGGTCTACATTAGATACGAAAATTTTTCCATCACCCATAGGACTATCTTTTGCATTTTGGATAATGATAGAAATTACTTTATCAACATCTTTATCATCCAAGATTAGTTCTAATTTTGACTTATCCAAAACTAGCCCCTCAACATTTGTCATAGGTGTAGCACGACTGCTGTGAACATATACACCATGTCCTAATTTTCCTCTGCCTAAGATATTAGTGAGCATAAAACTAGAGAAGCCAGCTTCTTTCAGTGCGCCACAAATAACTCTAGCTGTAGTTCTTCCCACCACAGCTTCCACTTTTTTCATTAGGAATACCATTTAACTCCCTAAATAAAAGCTCAACTATACGCTAGAAAAATTAAATAACAATCTGTAACTAACGCCAAACAATGGCAGCCCATGTACCAAGAGAGTCTTTTCCAAGATTTGTATGGTATGTAATAGAATTTGGAATAATACTAGGAATTGGGCTAGGAATATCCTCAAAAGTTGTGGAATACTTTCAACAGCTGGGAATGACAGAAGCTATGACAAACTGGATCTTCTGGGGAATAGTTGGAGTTCCTATGCTGATTTATTATATTATAATAAGATCGCATATTTTTAAAAAGCCAATCCTAGAACAATAATATTCAGTCTTTAGATTAGGATTTGTATCTTGTTTTGTCTGCTATCTTAGCATCTAGAAATGCAGCTTTTCTGTTGTTACAAGACTCACATCTTCCACAATGAATTTTTGTGGTTGAATAACAACTCCATGTTTTGAAGATTTCATTGCCCAATTTTTTATAACCAATTTTTAAGAGATCGCTTTTTGACAAGCCATCAACATAAGGGCTCCATATGTTGATCTTTTTTCTAATACCTAATCTTATTCCGTCGATTTCACCTTGATTGAAGGCTTTTGTGATCAACTTAGAAAAGGTCGGTCTGCAGTCTGGATAATTCTTGTCTCCCTTATGAGCACCATAAGCAACAAGCGTAGCATCTTTTGTAAATGCCCACGCAGAAGCAATTGAAAGGAAAACCGCATTTCTTATAGGTGCTACAATTGTGTAATTAAATCTAGAAGGGATCTTCATTTTTAGATTGGTAAGTACATTTGTTTTTTCATACAGTTCCCTCATGAATCCTATGTCCACTATTTTATGTTCTTTTAGTTTCAAAATTTTTGCAAAGTGTTTTGCCATATTGATTTCTTGACTTGCTTTCTGACCATATGAAAAGGTAATAGCAAAAAGCTTGTATCGTGATTGTAAATATGTAGTTGTACATACAGAATCAAGCCCGCCACTGAAAACCACTATTGCTTTTTTCAATTTGTATGCCTGTTGTTTTAGACCAAATAAATTGCTTGATTAAGCAATTGCAAGTAGTGCAGCTCCACACAATATGATGGCAGCTCCACCAGCCACACGTAATATCCCCTGTTTTTGAACTATTTCTTTAAAATACAAAATTCCCCATGATACAGCAAAGAGAGTTGCTGTCTGAGAAATTGGATATGCTATGGTTATGCCTATTATACCAACAGCAACCAATACAGACAGACTGCCAAGATTGAAGAGAATCCCAGAAACCAGACCTGCAACTGTCTCTTTTTTAATAAATCTTCTTGCAAAGAAAAATAACGGTATTCCAATTGCAAAAATGGAAAGACTTAACGAAAAAAAACCTGATTGAAGTGTTTGTGTTGCCTGCATGGGGATAATGTAAGAGCCTCCTATCAAACCAGATGTCACAGCTATAAAGTATCCCTTTTTTTGTACAGTTGGATTTTTCTCTCCACTTGACACAAGTGGTAGTCCACTCAATAGTAATCCTATTGCCACTAACGCTAGAACTAAAGAATCAAATGTTTCGCCAAAAAATGCAGTTCCCCACACAAATGATGTTATGATACTAAAACCTGCAAGAAGAGGAGATGTTCTTGCAAGCCCAATTAGTTTAACTGAATATAATGCAAGTAGATTAGCTACAGTCCAGATAACCCCAGCGAATAGCCCTGAGAGTTGAATCTCAAAACCCCAGAAAAAGCCAATTGGGATGGCAAAAAGAAGTATACCAAATGAGGTAGCTCCCTGTAACTGCCAAACATTTGTGACACCAACTTTTCGGATCGGAACAAAAAAAGTTCCCCAGCTTATGGCTGCAAGCACAGCAAAAAGCAGGCCAAAATCTGTCAAGCTAGTTCCTTTGTAAGGCTTGTGATATAACTCGGTTTCGTTTGCTTACCAAAGAAAAAGTACTCTGAAGTAAAGTATC
>Ga0209751_10003323_pt1 | contig 15656 bp, 9 predicted proteins | sample RifCSP13_1_FD_184019 | JGI IMG/M metagenome (GOLD analysis project Ga0209751, IMG submission 184019) | Soil microbial communities from Rifle, Colorado - Rifle CSP2_sed 13_1 (SPAdes) (version 2) | ecosystem: Environmental > Terrestrial > Deep subsurface > Rock core/Sediment | place: Rifle... | reverse complement strand
CTCCGCGAGCCGGTCCTCGAGGCAGCGGCCCGCGACCTCCGCGTCCCCGCGGACGAGGGCGAGGGCGAGGGTGGCGGCCTTCCCGATGTTCGACACGGCGTCCTGGAGACGGACCTGCCTCGGCAGGACCTTTCGCATCTCCGCGGTCCGCATCTCGACGACGGGCACCGCGACGGCGAGGTGGATCCTCGGGCTCACGGGCTCCCGGACGAGGACGAGAGGCTGGGCGGACGCGATGGAGACGAAGCCCCCGAAGAGGGCCGCCGCAACGTTGTCGTAGTGGCGGCCCGAGACGGCGGCCTCCCCCTCGACGGCTGCGCGGAGGAACGTCGCCGCACCGAGGGATGCGGACTCCGGATATGCGCGGAGGAAGGCCAAGGCGGCGGCGGCCCCAGAGGCGGCGGAACTCCCGAGCCCTCGACCGGGCGGGACTTCCTTCCGGACGACGACCTCTAGGGGATCCTGGATGCGCGAGAACCGCCGGATGGCTTCGAGGACGATGCCCGCCGTGTTGCGCTCGAACGCCTCCGGAAGCCCCCGGCCCTCCGGGCCCTCGACCCGTAAGGAGTCGCGCTTTGCGGGCCGGACAGAGACTTCGTCGCCGAGGCCCTGGATCGCGATCCCGAAGACGTCGAGCCCAGGCCCGACGTTCGCAATCGTTGCGGGCGCATGGCCTCGTGTCACGACTGACCCCATCGGGCCCCTGACACCCGACCTAGTATTAGTCGCATCCCTTGTCTAAGGCGGCGCCGTCGTAGCTATTCTACCGTGCCTACATCGCCGTCCAAACGATAGTACTCAGCTTCACGTACTCAGCTTCACCCTGCTGGGGCTGAGGCCTGTTGGCGGCCTACCCCAGTTACCTCCTAGGCGGCCGACCGCCTCCTCCTCCGCCGCCTCCCGAAGAGGGAGCGAGACCGTCGTAGATGAACGCCCAGCCTTCGTCGAGCTGTTGCTGATTGTTCTCGTATCCGTATGCACCTACGATGACCTCCGGGTAGCCATCCTTCCGGACGTCTCCCACCGACGCGACCGAACAGCCAAAGAAGGCGTTCGCTTGACCGCCCCACCGGGACCACTCAATCGTTGAGAGGGGACCGTTCGAGGACCCAAGATAGACGAACACACTTCCCTCGTTCGGGTAGATGGGCTTCCCGTTCTTGTAGTAGACATCGTAGTTCCGTGCACCGATGATGATGTCGGCGAAAGAGTCGCCGTTCACGTCTCCCACCGAGGCCACGGAGAAGCCGTACCAGGCGTAATCCTGGTTCCCCTCAGTCCTCCACTTCCATACTGGTGCAAGTGTTCGGGTTTCCCCGTACCCGCCAAGCCAGACCTCGGCACGTCCCTCCTGCATCAAGTCGCCTGTATGGAGCGGCGCCCCAATCACCACATCCCCGAACCCGTCGTGGTTGACGTCGCCAGCGGCGGCAACCGCCCTTCCGAACAATCCTCCCGTCACCCCGCCCTCTGCAGACCAGTCGGGTGTCGTTCCCAGATCAGGACCGAAGAAAAGATAGACCTTGCCCTCCTGGGTCTGACCCCACGAATAGAAAGGCGCGCTTACCAAGATGTCCGCATAGCCGTCAGAATTGATGTCTCCCGCCGCAGCAACCTTGTCCCCAAGCATACCGCAAACGTAGGCCTGTACGAAGTAAGAGCAGCCTGGCTCCACGGTGGGGATTCCACGTTCCCCCGCAAACGACCAAGATGTCTCTCCGAGGCCGTCAGGTCCTCCAAAGGTCAAGTACGCCTGCCCGACGTCGTTGTACGTGAGACCGGGATATGCTGGATCCCCCGCATCGACGCCCGGTGCTCCCATCAGCACGTCGGCATATCCGTCGCCATTGACATCTCCCGCTCCTGCAACAGAGTAGCCCAAGAAGGAGCCTTCAGCCATTCCTGAAACCACCTGCACCTTCTTCGGGTAGCCGCTGCAGAACTCCGGTGAGCCATAGTAAACGAACACCGCGCCTTCATCGTCAAAGACTGGGTACCCGTTTCTTGTATAGTATTCGTAATTCGGCGCGCCAACAATCACGTCGTCAAATCCGTCATTATCGATGTCGCCGGCCGCGGCGACTGACCAACCAAACTCCGATTCAGCCTGGTTGCCTTCTTGAGTCCAACCCGTACGGTACAGAATGCCATACTGATAGCCACAGTAGACGTAGACCTTACCTTCCTTCGTGAGGTCTCCCGAGTACGTATCTGCTCCGACAATCACGTCCGTCCAGCCATCACCGTTCACATCGCCTGCCGGAGAGACCGAAAAACCGTAGTTGGCACCAGCGTTGTCACTCTGACCAGCCCAAGAGTAGTCGGTTGAGAGGGATGCCGATGCCAGCCCCGCAGAAACCAGAAGCACAGCAACAGCCGGTCCGAGTGCGAACGTCGCGCGGGAAAACGCGCGGCGAGCCCGATGGTCGTGCGATCCGTCAAAGTACGTCATCCTCCACTCCTGCGCCTCCGGACAGACTCCAGATCATCCTGCCGGCGGAGCCAACAACTACATCGATTCCCATGGTAATAAACAATGCCGTCCAGGAATCCATAAGTCAGCCACGTATCCCGCGGAGAGCCAATTCACACAGGCTTCCGTTCGATGAAGGTCAGTATCCGTTGGCTCAGAATGTGCCACCGGCGATTGCCGGGAGCAGGTCGATTGTGGCGTCGCGCGAAATCATCGTCTCGAGGCCGCGGAGATACCGCGCATCCTCGCCGTTGACGTACACGTTCACGAAGCGCTTGAGCCCGCCTTCGCCGTCGAAGATCCGTTGGCGGAACTCCCGGCCATAGCGCTCGGCCACGGCGTCGAAGAGCCCGGCGAGGGTCCCTTCGTACTCGATGTCGATCTCCCGTTCCCCCCGGGTCGCGACCGCGATGGGGGAGGCCACGACGAGTCTAACCATGGGGGATGCCTCCGAGGAACGCGTCGACCGCCGCGGGGCTCGGGGCCACGGGCGGGATCTTCGGGAACTCGCTGTGCATGACGTGCATCGCCTTGAGTCCGTTCCCCGTCACGAGGAGCACGACCCGCTCCGAGGGGTCGATCCGCCCGTCCGCGAGGGCGCGGCGGAGGGCCGCGAGGGTCACCCCGCCCGCGGGCTCCGCGAAGACGCCTTCCGTCCGCGCGAGGAGCTTCTGGGCCTCCACGATCTCCGCGTCCGAGGGAGCGTCCGCGAACCCGCCCGTGCGGCGCATGATCTGGATCGCCTCGTGCCCCGAGGCGGGGTCGCCGATCGCGAGAGACTCCGCGATCGTGTCGGGCCGCTTCACGGGGACGGGACGGCCGTCCTTGGATTCAAAGCCTCGCACGATGGGCGCGCACCCTTCCGGCTGCGTGCCGACGATGCGCGTCGCCCGTCCGTCCACCTGGCCGATGTCCTTGAGCTCGCGGATCGCCTTGTCCACGGACGTGAGGAGGAGCCCCGAGCCGAGGGGCGTCACGAGGACGTCCGGGAGGTCGAACCCGAGCTGCTCCCACGTCTCGAACAGGAGGGTCTTCGAGCCTTCCGCATAGTAGGGCCGGAGGTTGATGTTCACGAACCCCCATCCCCGGCGGTCCGCCGCGAGGAGGGCCACGCGGTTCGCGTCGTCGTAGGTCCCGTCGACGGGGACGACCGTGGCCCCGTACAGCCTCGGCAGGAGGAGCTTCGTCTCCTCGAGCGACGCGGGGACGAACACGTAGCAGGGGAGCTTCGCCTTCGCCGCGGCCGCGGCCGTCGCGCCGGCGAGGTTCCCCGTCGACGCGCAGCCGACGGCCTCGAGGTCCCACTCCCGGGCCTTCGCCACCGCGACCGCGACGGGCCGGTCCTTGAAGGAGTACGTCGGGTTGACCGTGTCGTCCTTGACCCAGACCTCGCGGAGGCCGAGGACCTCCTCGAGGTTCCCCGCTCGACGGAGGGGCGTGTATCCCGGCTGCATGTCCACCCGGGCCCCGTCCTCGACGACGGGCAGGAGCTCGCGGTACCGCCAGAGGGTCCTCGGGCGGTGGGCGAGCGCCTCGCGCGTGAAAGCCTCGCGGACGGCCTCGAGCTCGTACGCGACCTCGAGGGGGCCGAAGCACCGCTCGCAGACGGTGATCCGCAACGGGGCATACTCGGCCCCGCACTCGCGGCACCGGAGGCTGCGCACGTAGCCCATAGGAAGTCCTCTAGCGCGTCGCGGCCTCCGACACCTGGACGCTAGATAAGTCTTGCGACACGAATTAGTCCGACAGGAATCGGGCCATGCCGTAAGGAATGTTCGGGCCCCTACGCCTGGGACACGGTCTGCCACACGGCCTCGTAGACGGCGAGGGTCGCGGGATCCAGCTCCTGGAGCGGGCGGAGCTTCGCCATCGTCGTGGGGTCCGGGTAGATCGCAGGGTCCGTCCGGAAGGACTCCGGGAGCCAGTCGTACGAGAGGCGGTTCGCGTTCGGGTACCCGATGTACTCGCTGTTCAGGGTCTCGTTCGCGGGCTCGAGCATGAAGTTGATGAACGCCTCCGCGGCGGCCTTGTTCCTCGCCCCCGCCGGGACCACGAAGTTGTCCACCCAGAGGACCGCGCCCTCCGTCGGGACGACGTAGTGAACCTGGGGGGCGCCGAGCCGCATCTGGACGACGTCCCCGTTCCAGGCGTGGGACGCGGCCCAATCGCCCGCGGGGAGGGCGGCCATGTACTCGGCCGCGCTCGCGTACTTCGCGAGGTACGGTTTCTGCTCGATGAGCCGGTCGCGGGCCTCGTAGAGATCCGCGGCGACCGTCGTGTTCACGCCGTGGCCGAGGAGGAGGAGGGCCGCCGCAAGGGTCTCTCGCATGTCGTCGAGCATCGTGACCTTCTTGAAGTTCGCCTGGAGGAACGGAACGTCGAAGAGGTCCGCCCACGACGTCACGGCCCCGGCGACCGCGGCCGTGTTGACGCCGATCCCCGTCGTCCCCCACACGTACGGGACGCTGTGGCTGTGCTCCGGGTCGTACGCGAGGTCCTCGAACGTCGGCAGGACGAGGTCCAGGTTGGGGACGTTGCGGGCGTCGATCGGCAGGATGTAACCCTGGGCGACGGCCTCGGGCACGTACCGGTCGACGAGCAGCACGAGGTCGTAGCCGCTCGGGGCCCGCTGGAGCGCCTGCCACACCTGGTCCCCGGACTCGAACGTGTCGTACCGGATCGCGGACACCCCCGTCTGCCGGCGGAACTCGTCCAGGAGGGGCTCAAAGAGGTAGTAGGACCAGTTGTAGATCGCCAACTCGCCGCCGATGGCGGACCCCGGGAGTGGTCCCGACAGGGCTCGGAACGCGTAGCCTCCCGCCGCCCCCGCCGCCGCACCTGCGCCCGCAATGCCCGCAACCTTCAGGAACTCACGTCGTGTGACCATCGCGTCCACCTCTCATGGCCTCTCTTGATCCAGGATCGACAGGGATGATTCGGCCTCCACCGGCACGGGGTCGGTCGGGGCGTGGACGAGCCGCGAGACGCCCGCGCGGAGGACGGGCTCGAGGAGCGCCTCGATATGGCGCGTCATCGCACGGTCCCCGTCCCACGTCGCGAGGAACCTCCCGTGCTCGCGCTCGATCGTCCCGAGGGTCTTCTCCATGACGCGCGGGAACAGGACCCCCGCGCGGCCGCGGTAGATCGCGGCCAGGAAGAGGTTATCCCCGAACGCGAGGGAGCCCTCCAGGTCGCCGAAGCTCAGGGACTTGAGGCCCCGGTCCCCATGGTAGGCAAAGGAGTCCCGGACGAAGTCCTGGATCGCCGTGAACATCGCGGAGAAGGTGTCGGGGTCCCGCGAGACGAGGCTCGCCCGCGACCGGTGGGCGACCAGGGTCCCGTCCTTCCGGATGAGGAGGACGTCCTGGACCTCCTGCGCCCCGACGAGGCGGCGGAGCCCGAGCACGACCCCCGCGATCACAGGCATCAGGATCGCCGCGGCGACGAGGGGGTTTGCGAGGGTGACGAACCCCTCCTGGGGGGTGACCCGGACGAGGACGGACGAGGAGACGATCTCGGCGGATCCATCCCCATAGGCATCGGAGTACGTCGCGGTCAGGGACAGGCCGAGGACGGCCTCGAACGACTCCTCGTTGTCGACCTGGAAGGTGACCTGGAACTCGATCGCCTCCCCGGGGGACAGGTCCGTGAAGGCCCAGGCGATGAGGCCGCCGGCGAAGGTGGGCGAGGCCGTGCTGTCCGTCTGCACGAACCGGAGGCCGCCGCCGAGGGACTGGGTCAGGCTCAGGGACCGCGCGCCGTCCCGTCCCTGGTTCTGGACGAGGACCGTCTCCTCGATCAGGTCGCCCGGACGGAGGCGGGCCGAGGGCGCCGTGAGCCGCACGGAGATTCTCGGGCCCGCGAGCTCGAGGGTGACGAGGGACGAGTATGCCCGGGGCAGCTTGTGGCCGAGGCCGTCCGTCGCGTCCACCGTCGCGAGGTTCCCGATGCGGGATCCGTCCTGGAGGACCGCGAGGGCCGCCATGAAGGCGTGGTACGTGAAGCCGCCGACGGAGACGTTCCGGAAGCGCCAGGAGATCCCCGCGCCCGTGAGGACGAGGTCCCCGCCGACCCGGTCGTCCCCGCGGAACTCGAGGCGAGGGTCGAGGGTGAAGTTGACCCAGACGTCCGTCGCGGTGCCCGTGCCGTTGTTGTCCACGCGGAAGGTCAGGCTGAACGCGTCCCGCGACCTCAGCAGGCCGACGGACGACGCGAGGGCGACGTCCACGTCGGGGACGTCCGCGCGGGTCTCGAGGAGCGTGTCGAGGAGCCGCCACGTCGTCCCGTTCTCCACGAACGTCACGAGAGCGCGGACCGCGGACATGGCCGAGGGGACTGCGACGACGGCCGTCGCGCCGTCGGCCCGATGTGCCGCGGAGGACCCGCCGACGAGGTCCGTGGCGGGCCACGTGACGTTCACGGTCGTCACCGTGGCCCCCGGGGACGCGTCCGTGAACACCCCGTTTTCGAGGAACTCGAACCGCGCGCGGACGGAGGTCACGGTGGCCCCCGTCGGATCGTTCGTGATGTTGATCCAATACGCCACGTCGGAGCCCGGGACGGCCCGCGACGCCGAGGCGTTCGAGGAGAGGGTGACCTGGTAGCCCCGCACGAGAACGACCCCGAGGCCGTCCGGGGCCTGGCCGACCGTACCGTTCGCAGCCAGGTACTCGAGCCGGGCCGAGACGTTCCGCGTGGACCCCGGGACCGCGGCCGCGTCGACGTCGATGCGGAGGCGGAACGCGTGGCGCCCGGGGGCGACCTCGCGCAGCGTGTACCGGACGGACGAGGCGTCCGTCGTCCTTGAGACGTTCACCGAGCCCGCGTCCGCGTCGTCGCCCGCATAGGAGAGGTTCTGGTCCAGGGTCACGTTGAGCCAGGCGACGGCGAGGGTGTGGCGCCCGGAGAGGGAGACCTCGAAGCGGACCTCGAACGCGCACGATGGCGTGACGATGTCCGCGGACGTCGTGAGGACGAGGTCCACCGCATAGTCGTCGTGTCCGTAGAGGAGGAAGGCGAAGTCGTCGGACCGTCCCGACCACGACCCCGCGAACTCGGCGGCGGCCCCCGTCGTGTTCGCGTCGTACCCGGAGTTCCACCAGAGGTGGCCGTCGCCGGGCACGCGGCCGTCCGTCAGGACGATCCAGTAGGGGACGCCGGCGACGAGGGAGACCGGGGACGGCAGGGCGGCGGAGACCCAGGCGAAGGCGCTCCCGGCGTCCAGGGCGGTCCCGGCGAGCCCGGGGGACCCCGGGCGGCCTCCCGCGTCGGGTGCGATGGAAAGGCTCGCGGGACCCGACGTGCCCGCGTCGCTCAGGTTGAGCTCGACCCGGAACAGGACGAGGTCCGCGGAGGGGCGGAAGGACTGGGCGAGGAGGCGGCCCGCGTTCGTCTCCACGCCGCCGCCGAGGGACGTCACGGGATTCCCCCCGAACGGCTCCTCGGGATGCGCGGCCGCGGGGGGCGCGAGGGGGAGGAGGAGCGCGAGGGCGATGCCTGCGCACCAGGACATATGCCGAAGGGTCACGCCGGAGTACCTGGCCCACGACGAGCCCGGAGGCACATCAGCCTGCTGTCAACCGTATCCGACCAGATAATCAGGACGAGGGGCTCCCGAGCTGGTTCCGCCGGCACAGGACGGCGAGCTCCCGGAACGCGGCCTCCACGTTCTCCCCCGTCAGCGCGCTCGCGGGGTACCAGGCCATCCCGAACTCCTTCGCGACCGGATCGATCTCGTCTGCGCTCACGCGGCGCTCCTGGACGAGGTCGACCTTGTTCGCGAGGAGGATCGCGGGGACAGGACCCACGATGTCCCGCACGCCGGCGACCCAGGGCCGGAGGTTCGCGAGGGTCTCCGGCCGCGTCACGTCGAACACGGCGAGGACGGCCTGTGCGCCCGCGAAGTAGGCCTCCCCGAGGAGGTCCATGAAGACCTTCTTGCCCATGACGTCCCACACCATGAGGTTCATCGTGACGGGGAGGTCCCCCTCCTTGGGGAGCGGGATGCTGCGCTTCGAAACGACCGCGCCGATGGTCCGGAGGTACGCGGGGCTGTAGACGCCGTGGACGAAGCGCTGGATCAGGCTCGTCTTCCCGACCCGCTCGTCCCCGATGAGGCAGATCTTGGCCGTCGGCTGGCGACCGGCTGGAGGGGCCATCGGGAGGGACGGTAAATCCTTACGCCTTAAACCCGTTGTCATTGAAATCCGTCCTGATTGCGCGGGCGGAGACGAGTGGGCCCGGCCAGATTTGGACTGGCGACCTCCCGGTTATCAGCCGGGCGCTCCAACCAGGCTAAGCTACGGGCCCGCGGGGCGGCGGTAGTCTCCGGGTCGATTTAAACGTTCCCTCCTCCCTTCATCTCCTGTGCGGTCCGCCCCGATGGGAGGAGGCGGGAATGGGTCCGACGGGGCACGCGCACCGCGCACGGCATCCCCGGGCGGGTGCGACCGATTCGAGGGATGCGGGCCGACGCGGCGCGTCCGTTCCTCGCGCCCGTCCGTCGAGACCGTGCGATACGGCTCTCTCTGTATCCCAATAACGGCATGGAAACCCTTATTATCACCACGCCAAATGCGAACGCCCGGGACCTTATGGAAGTCCTCGAGGCCATCAAGTCGGGGAAGAGCGTGAGCAGGTTCAAGCCCGACCCGATCCCCGAGCAAAAGGTCCATGCCGTCGTGAACGCGGCCCGCCTCGCGCCGTCCGTCGACAACCTCCAGCCGTGGAGGTTCATCGCCGTGTCGGACGAGGACATGAAGCGGAAGCTGATGGGGATGACGACGAACGGGAGGCGCCTCCCCGAGGCGCCCGTCGTGGTCGTCGCGTGCGCGCGGATGGACGAGGCGGTCGGCATGATCGGCGGGTACATGAACTCGTACCCCGTCGACGTCGGGATCGCGCTCGCGCACCTGACCCTGGCGGCCACGAGTGAGGGGTTGGGGACTTCCTGGGTTTTCGCCTTCAACGAGGAGAAGGTGAAGGCCCTCTTGCGCATTCCGGAGGACGCCCGGGTGGTTGGGTTGACACCCTTGGGCATCCCCGAGGCCCACGAGCCTCCGTCCGGCCGGAAGCACCTCTCGGAGATCCTCTCGTACAACGCATACGACTGAGATCCGAGGGAAACGATCCTCGGGCAGGCAACCCATGGCCCTCCGCGCCCTCACTCCAGGCAAGGCCGCCTACTGCAGCGAATGCGGGGCGGAGACCCTCCCGGAGGCGGACGCGTGCTCCGAATGCGGGAAGGCGTTCGAGGGGTTCATGGACGCCCTCCTCTGCCCGATCTGCAACGCGGTGAACCCGATCGAGTCGACGGAGTGCGCCCGGTGCGCGGCGCGCTTCCCCGAGCCGACCGTCGCGGAGCCCCTGCCCCCCAGGGCCGCGGGCTCCGCGGAGGAAGAGTACCTCCGCAAGATCCTCCAGCTCAGCCGCCAGAAGGCGAAGGCCCGGGGCGCGCCGACGGAGCCCCCAGCGGGCGTGGAGCCGGAACCGGAGCCGCGGTCCCTTACGGAGGACGCGGAGTCCGACGACCTCGAGCGGGCCCTCTGGAGGCTCGCAGAGCCCTTCGACAAGATGCTCCAGACCCGCCGGCGGAGGCTCGAGCAGATGGAGAGCCTCATCGACCGCGCGCGGAAGCGGATCAAGGGCCTCGAGGGCTCCTCGAACCCCCTCGAGATCCGCGAGCGGGAGGAGCTGAAGAAGCAGATCGAGGACCTCCTCCTCGAGAAGGAGGACATCCTGCGCCTCCAGGAGGGGCTCGTCGAGATGGAGAACACGTACCGGTCCATCCTCCGGATGCAGCAGGAGGAGCTTCGGGCCCGGGAGACGTCCCTCCGCGGCCGCCTCGACGCGTTCCGGAAGGAACTCGAGTCGCGGGAGCGGGTGTTCGGGCAGCTCAAGGAGCGGGAGTCGGACATGGTCCGACGGGAGGACGAGTTCCGGCGCCTCGTGAACCGCCTCCACGAGCGGGAGAAGGAGCTCGGCCAGCGGGAGGAGCTCCTCCGCGAGAAGGCCCGGCTCCTCGACGAGAGGCACCACGCCCTGAGCGAGGCGGAGGTGGACCTCGAGCGGAGGCGGTGGGACCTCCAACAGAAGGCCTCGGCCCTCGCCGCGGGGAAGGGGCTCGAAAGCACGATCATGGTCCGCGCGCCGGACGAGGAGATGCATGAGCTCCGGAGCCGGCTCACGGAGCTCGAGGAGCAGATGGAACAGGCGACGGAGGAGAGGAACCGGCTGAACGAGGAGCGGGCCCACCTCGCGACCCTCCAGGCGGACGTGAAGGACGTGATGAAGATCCTCGACGACCTCCTCGGGGAACTCTCGGAGGAGAAGATCCGGACCTTCGCGAAGTCGGACAAGTTCGCGCTCTACGAGAAGGTCCTCGACCGACTCGAGCTGTGATCCCATGGGACTCCGAGAGAAGGCGCGGAAAAGCCTCGAGGAAACCGAGCCGGAGGCGGCGAAGCCCTCCGACGTCGAGGTCCTCGTGGACTTCGACGCCCGCCTCGCGGAGATGGAGGATCGCCTCAAGGAGCGCGAGGAGCTCCTCGCGCGGGAGCTCGACGAGGCCCGACGCCTCTCCGAGGCGAAGACGGCCCAGATCGCGAAGCAGGAGCGGGAGATCGCCGCGCTCCAGGAGCGGGTCCGGGATCTCGATGGGAAGGCCGAGGCCGCGGAGCGCGAGGGCGCCCGCGCCGTGAAGGACCTCGAGGCCCGGCTGAAGGAGGCCCGGTCGGAGGTCACCTCCCTCCGGAAGGCGGGGGCCACGACGGCGGACGCGGAGGCCCGGCTCGAGGAGCTCGAGGCCCGGCGCAAGGCCCTGGGGAGCCGCGAGGGCTCCGTTGCCGAGCACGAGGCGGAGCTCGCGAAGCTCGTCGCGTCCCTCGATGCCCGGACGAAGGACCTCGCCGTGAAGGACAAGGTCCTCGCGGGGAAGGCCGAGGAGCTCGAGGCGTCCCTCAAGAAGCTGCGGGACGCGGAGAAGTCCCACGAGAAGACCCGGGCGGAGATCAAGGAGCGGGAAGCGGAACTCGAGCGGTCCGCGAAGGAGAGCCGCGCGCGGACCCAGAAGGCCACCGAGGAGCTCGAGCGCCAGGTCCAGGACGGCCAGAAGGACTACGGGAAGGCCCTCAAACAGCTCGAGGCGACGAGGGTGGAGCTTGACGGGCTCCGGAGGGAGGCCCAGGGGAAAGAGATCGCGCTCACCGCGGAGATCACGAAGGCGCGGGACGCCGTGGACCGGGAGAAGGACCGGGTCGCCCGCCTCGAGGAGGAGCTCGACGCGCTGCGGAAGCGCGCGGGCCGCGCGGGCGAGCTGACCGCGAAGGAGACGGAGATCAAGGCGCAGTGGGACAAGCTCGAGGCGCGCCTCAAAGACCTGTCCGACCGGGAGGCAGAGTCCGCGGCAAAGGAGAAGGCGGTCCAGGCCCGCGAGGCGGACCTCCAGAAGGCCGCGCGGGCGGCTGCGGAGCGCGCCCTCGAGGCGGAGACGGCCCTCAAGGCGGTCCGGGAACGGGAGCGGGCGGTCGAGAAGGCGGGGAAGAAGCTTCGGGACGCGCAGGAGAAGGCGGCCGAGGAGGCGAGGGTCCAGGATGCGGCCCGGGCCCGTGAGCTCGACGAGGCGAGGAAGCTCGTCGTGGTCCGCGATCGCGAGATCGCGAAACGGGAGCGGGACCTCGAGGCGCTCAAGGAGTCCGTCAAGGCCGCGAACGGCCGCCTCCAGGAAGTCGAATTCCAACTCACCGCGGAACTCACGAAGGTCCGGACGGCCCTGGAGACGGAGCGCCACCGGGCCGAGGGCCTCAAGGCGGACCTCGAGGCCGCGAGATCCAGCGCCGCGAAGGCGGGGAACCTCAACGCGAGGGAGATGGAGCTCCAGCGGGCCCTCGAGGACCTCGAGGAGCGCGAGGGGTCCCTGAAGGTCGCCCAGGCGGACCTCGACTCGCGGATCAAGATCGTCCAGAAACGGGAGGAGGACCTCGGGAGGCGGGAGACGGCCGTCGGCCGGTCCGAGGCCGAGCTCCAGGGGACGTCGAAGTCCGTCCGGGACAGGGAACGGGAGGCCGAGCGGGCGGAGAAGCGCCTCGAGGAGAAGGCGAAAGCCTTTGACGCCCGCGTCGCCCGGCGGGACCAGGAGCTCCAGGCGCGCCAGGACGGCCTCGCCCAGGCGAAACGGGAGATCGAGGCCCGCGGGAAGTCCCTGCAGGACGAGGCGCGGGGTCTCACGGAGACGCGCGACGACCTCGCCCGGATGCAGGACGAGCACGATCGACGGGAGGCCCAGCTCCGCCGCGCTTCGGACGAGGCGGCCGCGGGCGCGAGCGCGCTGAGGGCCCGCGAGGACACCGTGGCCCAGCGAGAGGCGAAGGCGACGGCCCTCGCCGCGGACCTCCAGGCTCGCGAGGCGGAGGTCGAGAAAGCCCGCGCGAGGATCTCGGAGGAGAAGGCGGTCCTCACGAAGGCGCGGGAGGAGATCGCGTCGCGCCAGACGGAGCTCGACCGGCTCCAGAAAGGGATCAAGCTCACGGCGGCGGAGATCGGGGAGCGGGAGGCGACCCTCCTCGCCCGACAGGACACTGTCACGCGGTCCGAGAAGGACCTCGAAGGCCTCCGGGCCCAGGCGGCGGCCCAGGTCGACGTGGTCCGGAAGGCGGAGCGCGCCGTCAAGCAGAAGGAGGCGGCCCTCGCCCGACGCGAGGAGGACTTCCATGAGAGGGCGGAGGCGCTCGAGGACAGCCGCCGGGCCCTCCAGGCGGAGAAGGTCGAGGTCCAGCGGGAACGGGAGGACCTCGCGAAGCGTCACGATCAACTCGCGTCCCGTGGGAAGGACCTGGACCAGAAGGACAAGGAGCTCCGCGGCGCCGCGGATGCCCACAGGGCGACCCTCGCCCAGCACGCGAGCCGGGCCTCGGCCCTCGAGAGGCGGGAGGACGAGGTCGCCGCCGCGGAAGCGGACCTCGCCCGCCGGGAGGGCGTCCTCGCGAAAGGGCGGGCGGAGCTGAAGGAGAGATTCGCGGACCTCGGGCGCTCAGGCAAGGCCCTCGAGGCGGACCGGAGGTCCGTCGACGCCTTGCGCGTGGAGCTCGCGGCCAAGATGGAATCCGCGGAGGCGCGGCTGAAGGACGCCGCGTCGAAGGAGTCGGCCCTCGCGGAGCGGGACCGCTCCCTGACCCTCGCCCAGGCGGATCTCGAGAGACGGGAGAAGGCGCTGGCCGCCGCGGCCCGCGACCTCGACGTCCGCAGGACGGCGATGGACGCCGACCTCCGGCGCCGGGAGAAGGAGGCCCGCACGGAGCTCGAGCAGGCCCGCCGCCTCGTCGCGCTCACGGAACGGAAAGAAAAGCAGATCGCCCTCCAGGAGACGTCCCTCAGGGCGAAGGAGGACGGCCTGAGAACCCTCGAGTCCGACCTCGAGAAGCGGGAGACCGGCGTCAATGCGGCCCTCAAGGCGTCCGCCGGGCGAGAGACGGCTCTGGGGGAGCTCGAGTCGCGGCTCGCCCAGCGGACCCGCGAGGTCGGCGAGCGGGAGGCCGCGCTGAAGGAGTCCCTCGCGGAGTCCGCCGCGGAGAGCAAGGAGATCGAGGCCGCCCGGACGGCCCTCCGGCGGGAGGCGAAGGAGGTCTCCGCGGCCCAGCACGAACTCACCCGCACCCGGGCGTCCCTCTCCACGGCGGAGCGGCGGATCAGGTCCGATTCCAAGCGGCTCGAGGAGCGCCAGGTCGCTCTCCGCGATCAGGAGGCCCGCGCGTCCCAGGCCGACGAGAGCCTCCGGTCCGGGACGGCCGACCTCACACGACGGGAGGCCGACCTCAAGGAGAAACTCGCGGACCTGGCGAAGGCGTCCGCAGGCGTCGTGGAGCAACGCCGGGAACTCGCGGAGCGCGAAGACGGCCTCAAGGTGCTCACGTCGACGATCGAGAAGAGAGCGACGGCCGTGGACCAGCAGGCCCGGGCAGTCGACCAGCGGACCGCGGAGCTCGCCGCCCTCGACCGGTACCTGAAAGAGGAGAAGGCACGCCAGGCCACGGAGGCGCGGCGGCAGGCCGAGGAGCGGAAGGCGCTCGAGCGCGCGCGGTCGGACCACGCGAAGAAGGGGAAGGCCCTCGAGGCGGAGGCCCTCGCCCTCGATGGGAGGGCGAAAGAGGCCGCCGACCTCAAGACGAGGGCGATGAGCCTCCTCCGCTACGCGGAGAAGGTCTCCGAGTCGAAGCAGCGGGAGGTCGCGGAGCGGATGGCTGAGGAGAAAGCCCTCCTCGAGGAGCAGCGGGCCGAGCTCGAGGCCCTCGCGCGGGCCCGCGACGAGGTCGAACGGCGGGAGGCTCGCCTCGAGTCCGCGACCGCGGAGCACGGGGCTCGCATGAAGGCGTTCGAGCGTCGCGAGGCGCGGCTCAAGGAAGAGACGGAGGTCCTCGGGCAGGAGCGCGCGGAGCTCAAGGCCCTCTGGAAGAACCTCGAGACGGAGGGGCAGCGGGTCACGAAAAAGGAACAGGCGATCGAGACCCTCGTCGCCCGGATGCTCGACAAGGAACGCGCATCCCTGGAGGAAGAATCGCGGAAGGTGCGGGACGTGTCGTTGGCCCTAGGCCGGAAGGACAAGGCGATGGCGAAGGAGGCCCGGAAGCTCGAGGCGCTGGAGTCCGACCTCCGGGCCCTTCAGTCGAAGCTCGACGCGCGGGAGCGGGCCCTCGAGACGAGGGAGCAGGACCTCGACCGGCAGAAGGACGAGATCCGGCGGATGCGGGAGCAGCTCGAGGCCCTCCTCTGACGGCCCTCCCTCGAGGCGCTCGAGGGGCTCCGGAACCGGCCGCGACGACGGCCAGCCGTTCACGTGGAGGTACGTGAACATCGATCCGAAGAGGGGGACGAAAAGGAGGCTGCTCGCGATGTGGACGAGGGTGAAGGGGACCTGGAGCTCGAGGACGTGGAGGAAGGACCATCCGAACGGAGGATGGCGGCTGATGAGGAACCAGTCCCCGAACGCGGTCCAGAGGTCGAACAGGAGGGTCGCGGGGATCGAGAGGGACGTCATCACGGCGATCGCCCGCGTCCGGAAAAGGAGCTTGGGCCGGAACCCGGCGCCCATCGCGGCCGCCGCGACGAAGCCCGAGTAGACGAAGAGCCCCAGGCCGAAGACCTGGATCGGCGAGTAGGCGCCGGACCAGCCGAGGAGGTACGTGAGGACGTC
>Ga0209751_10003318_pt1 | contig 15664 bp, 9 predicted proteins | sample RifCSP13_1_FD_184019 | JGI IMG/M metagenome (GOLD analysis project Ga0209751, IMG submission 184019) | Soil microbial communities from Rifle, Colorado - Rifle CSP2_sed 13_1 (SPAdes) (version 2) | ecosystem: Environmental > Terrestrial > Deep subsurface > Rock core/Sediment | place: Rifle... | reverse complement strand
GGGCGGGGGCGGTGAGTACCCGCCGCGCGAAGTGCCGCCGTGGTATTACGGGCTGGTGAGCTGGAGGTTCTAGAAGGCGGAAGGCGGAAGGCGGAAAGCAGAAGGCATGCCCCCTGGCGTTCGTCCCTATCCGCGTGCGCGCAAGCCGAAGCCGATCCCCCCGGCGGCCCCTCCGACTCCCCAGGCGCGCGAACAGCAGCTCGCCCGGCGGCGCGGCACGCCACGGGTGATCCAGGCGCGCGCCCCGACGGCACCGCTCCCCCCTGAGCAGAGACCCATCCGGAGATTTGCGCCACCGATAGGGCAGAAGGCAGAAGGCGGGGGGCAGGCGGCAGAAGACTTCTACGCGCCGGGCGGGGAGGCGGCGCAGTATCAGGGCACGGGCGCGGATGTCGGGGCGGACTATTACGTGCGGGACGGGAAGTTGTTCGTGCGCTCGGACAGTTGGCCCTTGACGCGGGGGATCACGCGCGCGGAGTACGACGCGCTGGTCTCGACCTACGAGCCGCCGAAGCGCGGGCGGGAGATGTTTGGCGGCCCCCGCCTGCGCGGGGGTGGGCTGGCGGCCGGGCTGCCGCCCGAGCAGCAGGGGCAGGAGTTCGGGCTGCCGCCGGGGGGGCCGGGCACGCTGCGTGGAAGGTTCGCGGCCTTCATGGGATCGCCGCTGGGGAAGGTGACGCAGGCCGCGCCGGGGGCGCTGACGGGCGGGATACTGGGGTCGGCCTTTGGACCGGTGGGGACCGTGGTGGGAGCCGCGATCGGCGGGGTGGGCACGCTGGCGATGGGCGAGTACGGGCAGCAGGAGGTGGGGCGGCTGGCGGCGGCCTACGGCTGGGCGGAGGCGCAGCGGCGCTTCGACGAGGAGAACGTGGTGGGGCAGGCGCTGTATTGGCTGGATTTTGCGCGTGCGACCCTAGAGCAGACGCTGGGGACGGCCGGACAGATCGGCGGGGCGCTGACGGAGCCGGAGAAATTCGGGACGCCGGAAGAAGTCGTCGGCAACCTGGGCGCAGCCTGGAAGGCGGCGCGCCTGACGTACGAGGCGCTGCCGGTGTGGCCGGGGCAGTTCGGCGGGCAGAGCACGTTCGTGGACTACGACCTGCCGCAGGCGAACGGCGGGCTGACGGCGCTGGTGGCGGCGCGGCGGCGCATCGCGGCGGGCGAGGACCCGGCGGCGGTGTATTACGAGACGGCGGCGCAGTACGGCGCGCCGGGGCAGATCCGCGAGTTGATCTCGGGCTTCGCCGCCGACCCACTGAACTTCACCAACATCGTCGAGACGCGCGGGCTGGGCGTGCTCGGGTGGGTGCTGGGCGACGCGGAGCTGGTACGGGCGGCGCAGGTGACGCGCGGGCGGCCGGGACTGTTCGCGACGCGCGAGGCCTACCGCAACCAGCTGCTGATGAAGCCGATGCGCGAGGGCTTCCAGGCCGGGCGGGAGTTCACGGCGCTGCAGCGCTGGACGATCGGGAAGGAGCTGCTGAACCTGGCGGAGACGGGGAAGTACACGCCGCCGAAGTGGTGGGAGCTGGGACGCCTGACGCCGCAGAGCATGGCGAGCGAGCACGTCTTCCGGGCGCACGACACGCTGGGCACGCTGATCTCGCGGTTGCCGGACGACGAGACGCTGCCGGACAGCCTGGCGCGCATGCTGACCGGGTTCAAGAACGCCGACCCGGACAATCTCCCCATGGACTTCCCCGAAGCGGCGCGGCTGGGGGCGGCCATCGAGGGGCGGATCGTCAAGCGCTCGATCAACAGCGAGGCGGTGCTCGACCGGGTGCGGGCCTACCAGATGACGGCGCCGGAGCAGCAACTGCTGGCCGACCTGGCGGCGGTGACGGGCACGGACGTCAAGAGCGTGCTCGACCGGCTTCAGGGGGGCGAAGCGGAGGCGCTGCTGCGCGAGCTGCGCGCTGCTTCGACAAGCTCAGCAGGCCCAGAGGGCGCGGCGCTGCTGGCGAAGCTGGACGACGGGTCGCTCAACGCCGAGGTGCTGACGCAGATGCACAAGACCTTCCGCGAGGACCTGATCCCCTACACGCCGGAGATGCTCAAGGCCGCGGTGATGGAGGGGCTGATCGAGGGGGCGGGCGAGTGGGCGGCGCGCACGTTCGGGGTGAAGGGCCAGGACTTCGTCACGCGCCTGGCGCAGGCGGTGAAGGGCGTGGAGTCGGTGGCGCTCTTGGGGCTGAACATCTCCTACCCGATCCGCAACCTGTGGAACGGGGAGCTGACCACGATCGTGGACGGGGTGTGGGGGCTGAGGGGCATCGAGAGCATTAGGCACGCTTTTGGAAAGATGGAAGTCCCGTCGATCGAGGCGGAGTGGGAGCGGCTGGGGATCCAGCCGGCGCGGGCGATGACGGGCATGGGGCTGGCCGATATCGGCGAGGAGTTTGGCGCGGCCACGTTGACGCAGAAGGCGGTGGCGAAGGGACTGGCGCCAATCCAGAAGGCGGCTGAGACCACGGGCATCCTGGCGGAAATCCGCCGAGTGACGAGCCAGATTGCCGACAAGCTGCCGCCCACGCATGTGGCGCAAAACCTGGAGAAGTGGCAGGGGGCGCGTGCGTTCTTCGAGGGCTTCCGCCAGATGTGGTCGCAGAGCTGGCGCAAGGACGTCTCGATCCCGCGCCTGCCGCAGACGCTGGAGAGCGCGCTGCGCGCGGTGGACCCGCGGCTGCCGGACTACCTGATGGCGGCGGCGCAGGCGGGCTACAACCCGGCCGAGATCACGGCGGCGGTATTGGCCCAGGCCCCGGCCCCGAGGGTGCACCAGTTCTACGGCGAGGCGGCGCGCGCGGTGGGGATCGGCGAGGCGGACGTGGCGCGGCTGATGGCGCTGGACGGGGTGGGCGATAGGCTCAACGCGGAACTGGCGAAGCTCGGGGCGGGGGCGAAGCCGTCGGACGTGAGGCGCATCTTCGGGGACGTGCGGAAGGCGGCGGCGAAGAGCATTGCCGAGCAGGTGCGGGCGGAGACGGCGGTGATCACCGAGCGCGCGGCGAACGTGCCCGGGGTGGAGGGCGCGCTGGGGGTGCTGAACATCACGGACGAGATCGAGACGGACCTGTTCAACACGTTCACGCGCCACGCGCAGAACCTGGACCGGCGCTGGGCGGAGGTCTACCGGGAGGGCAAGCCGAAGGGGGCGGTGATGCGCGCGCTGTTCGCCGAGGCGGACGAGGTCTGGACGAACTACCAGGCGCGCGAGGTGGCCGCTTACCAGGGGCTGGCGGACGGGATGGGGGGGGAAGGGCTAAGGGCCAAGGGCCAAGGCCTGGGGCTCTCGCCGGAGTTCATGCCGGCGGTGAGGGCCAGGCAGGCGGACATCCGCGCCTTCAACGAGACGCGCACGCGGCTCCTGCGCCAGTTCTTCGACACGGAGCACCCGCCGGGGACGCGCACGGCGGCGTGGAACGAGACGACGCGCGCGATTGACGCCGCCTACTTCGACCTGGCCCAGGCGCTCGACTCCCGCGCGGCGAAGATGGACGACTATCTCGTGGCGGCCTACCGTGGGCGGGTGTCAACGAATGTGGCGGAGAGAGTCGAGGCCTGGCGCGCGGCGGTGCGGAAGTTCAACGCGGAGGACATGGGGCGCGTGCGGCAGTTCCGGCAGGAGGTGCGCACGCTGCCGGACTATCAGCAGGCGAAGGCCTGGACGGCGTTCCACGACGAGCGGCTGCGGCGGCGCTGGGAGGCGATGCAGGCGACGCTCAATTTACGACGAACCATCGGGCAACCCCCGGCGCAAGCCGCAGCGGTTGGGGCGGCGCAGCCCATTCCCGAAGCCGCCGCAGCGATTGCGCCTGAAGCGGCGGCCCTTCGACAAGCTCAGGGGGCGGCCCCGCCCGTGGAAGCGACGCCACGGGCGGCGGTCGCCCCGGAGGTGGCGCGCGTGGTGGAGACGGTGACGGCGGCGCTCGACAAGGCGGAGAAGGCGGCGGCCTTGCAGCCCGATCTCATTGGTGAGCCAGGCGTGACGCTGACGCGGGCGGGCTTCCGGGCGCAGCTGGTCGACTCTTTCCCCGAGGTGACGGCCTCGCAGATCGACACGACGCTGGCGCTGACGGACGCGCGCGCGCGCACGTGGGCGCGGGACACGGGGCGGCCCTGGCAGGAGTGGTACGAGACGCATCTGCGTGGAGTGCGGAAGGGCGCGCCCGAAGGAGACGTTCCGGCGGAACGTCTCTACCAGGTGGCCGAGATCAAGCGCCTGAGCCGGGCGGAGGCCGACCTGTACCTGCTGTGGCGGGAGCAGGGCGTGCGCGAGGGCCAGATGGAGGCGCGGCTGGCCGGGCTGCGCGGCGAGAGGCTGCCCGAAGGCCTGGCGGCGCGCGAGCGCACACTGGCGACGAAGTACCGCACGGCGCTGGCCGAGGCGCAGCGGCTGCACCCCGAAGCGTTGAACCTGTATCAGGCCGACGCGTTGGCGTTCCGGCACAAGGGCGCGGTGGAGTTCCTGGCGGATGGGCGGGCAATCATCCGGGCGCTGGAGGGGCCGGACGTGAGCACGCTCGTGCACGAAGTCGGGCACGTCTTCCGGCGCGACCTGCCCGAGGCCGACCTGCGCGTGGCCGAGAGCCACTACGGCGTGAAGGACGGCGTGTGGGAAGTGGGCCACGAAGAGTCTTTTGCCGGGGACTTCGAGCGCTACCTGGCGACGGCGCAGGCCCCGACCCCGGCGCTGGTGCGGGTGTTCGAGCGGCTGCGCGACTGGCTGCGGGAGATCTACGCCAGCGTGGCGAACTTCATCCACCCGGTCGAGGACGAGATGGCGGGGGTCTTTGACAGATTGCTGGGGGGGGAGGGAGAGAAGGGCCAAGGGCCAAGGGCCAAGGGCCAAGGCGCGCTGTCGGCGCGCGAGCAGATCGTGCGGCCACGCGCGGAGCTGCCCCCCGAGATTTCGCAGGCGGTGGAGCGGCAGGCGACGGAGATGCTGGGCGAGGTGACGCAGGGCGAGCCGGGGCAGCGCGTGTTCGTGCGCGACGAAGCCGGCTACCTGACGGGCGAGGTGCTGCCCGAGCCGAGCACTTACCCTGACTGGTACGGCGCGATCGCGGCGCGGCGGCAGACGATCGAGGCCGCGCTGCGCAAGATCATCCAGGACGAGGGCGCGGACGTGGACCGCGCCGGGCAGACGATCATCGCCCGGCTCAAGCGCGTGATCCTCGACGAACTGCAGAAGACCGACGAGTTCACTGGTCGGCCTCCGGAGCCGGAGGTGCTGCGCTGGGTGGGGCGGCCGGCGGAGGAGATTGACGCGGCGCGCGTGGCGTGGGCGACGGCCGGGGCCGAGCCGGCCATCCAGCCATTCGTCGAGATGGCGCGCACGCCGGGGATGGAGATCACGCTCAACTTCTACCAGGCGCTGACGGGCGGGCGGGTGTGGGCGGGCAAGCTGGGGGGCGTGGAGGCGGTGGAGGTGCTGGCCGACTTCCCGAACGCGGTGCGGGTGCGGCTGGCCGGCGGGGAAGAGTACCGGCTGACGCGCGACCTGATCACGCACGCGGAAGTGCCGGAGGGGAGGGCCGAGCCGGTGCCGGCCGAGGTGGCGCGGGCCGCGCCGCTGCCGCCCGAGGAGCAGGCGGCGCTGAATGCGGTACGCGAGGCGGCCACGCAACTGCTGGCCTCCGCGAAGAAGAAGCAGCGCCAGGCCAACAAGCTCTACCGGCAGCTGTTCCTCGAGCAGCGCGCCGACCCGGAGGGGGCGCTGCTGGCGGAGATGAACCGGCTGCGGACGGAAGCGGCCGCCGAGACGCAGCAGGCGCTGGCGACGGCCGCCGGGCGTATTGTGCCGGGTGTGCCGGACGTGGACCCGAGCGTGCGCGCAGCGCGGGCGGGGATCGCGGCCGCGGACGACGCGGCGCGGGTGTTGGGCGACGACCTGAGGGTGGCGGTCGACACGCTTGCGGAGCTGAAGGCCGAGGGACTGTATACGGTGGCCGACTACCTGGCCCAGTCGCCGCCCTTGACGCCCTTCCAGAAGAGTCTGCTGGCGGACCTGGGCAGCGCGCCGAGCGCCGACGAGGTGAGCACGTGGCTGCGGAACTACGCGGAGATCGCACAGCGCGAGCCGGGCGTGGACGGGGCCGTGGCCTGGGAGCGCGCGAAGGGGCAGGGGACTCTCTTTCAGACCGAAGCCCTTGACTCTTCCATCCGCGCACAGGCGGGCGGGGCGGAGGAGTTCCCGCTCCCGAACGGGAAGCGCGGGGTGCTGCTCGGGCAGGCGGAGGACGGGGCCTGGCTGGTGCGGGAAATTGAATCGGGCCTGGTGCAGCGCGTCCCGGCGCGCCCGGGGCAGAGCGCGTTCCTGCCGCCGGGGACGCTGGACGACCTGACGGGCGGCGGGCCGATGCCGCACGCGGCGGCGCGCGAGGAGGCCTGGTACGACCGGATGCTGCCGGTGCTGGACGACCTGCAGGGGCGCGTCGAGCGCTTGGTGAGCCAGGGCGTTGTCCGCGGACACGAGTCGCTGCCTCCGGAGGTGCAGGCCGGGGTGCGCGACTGGCTGAACGACGTCTCGGGGCGGATGTCGGAAGCGAAGCTCTTCGCGCTGAAGTGGGGGCAGTTCAAACGCGACGCGGCGCTGCTGAACTACAGCCGGCGCTACCAGCTCAACAACTTCCTGGGGCTGGTCTTCCCGTACGAATTCTGGATGACGCACTCGATGCTGCAGTGGGCGCTGCGCGCCATCGAGAAGCCGGCGCTGCTGGCCAACTATTACCGGGTGCAGAAGTTCCTGAGCGCGGAGGTGACGAAGCCGGGCTTCCCGTCGCGGCTGGAGGGGCGGGTGAAGATCCCGCTGCCGTTCCTGCCGGAGTGGATGGGGGGCGGGATGTGGGTGGACCCGATGCAGTTCGGCTTGCCGCTCAACCAGTTCTTCCAGCCCTGGGAACAATTACAGATGGCGACCACGAAGCTCGAGAGCCGGGCGGCGCGCAAGCTGGAGGAGCTGGTGGCGGGCGGGCAGATCAGCCAGGCGGAGTACGCCGAAGCCTTGCAGACGCAGTCCGGGCCGGCCTGGGCGCGGGCGGTGCAGCTGGCGCAGGCGGACGACGCGAACCTGAAGTTCGACGGGGTGGATCTGGCGAGCCTCGTCGTCTCGCCGCACCTGCCGCTGACGTGGGCCTGGAACGCGGCGCGCGGGACGCCGGAGCGCATCGCGCCGCTGCCGGGGACGCGCCAGCTCAAGGCGCTGACGGCGGCGCTGGGGATCGGACCGGCGGGCGGGGTGAACGTGGAGGCGGGAGTGCGGCGGCACTTCGGGCTGCCGCTCTTCGACCAGTGGGAGGACTACCGCGTGGACCGTGAGCTGGCGAACATGGCGGCCGAAGGACTCATTTCCCCGAAGCAGGCGCAGGCAGCGATGATCGAGCGCGGCGGCGCTCAGGGGGTGTTCGAGACGGCGCAGCGGCGGGCGGCGCAGGTGGGCGGGTTCGGGACGCTGACGGGCATGATCTTCGGGACGACGTCGGGGGTGTTCCCGGAGGGCGAGCAGCGCCAGCGGCTGTTGGGCGAGCTGTTCTCGGCCGCTTACCGGGCGCAGGACGACGGCGACCCGGAGGCGCTGGGGCGCTTCTTCGAGCAGCACCCGGAGTACGAGGCGCGGCTGGCGCTGTACGACAAGCCCGAGGAAAGAGTCCGGAACTTCTTGATTGACCAGGTGTGGACGGGCTACGACGCGCTGCCAGCGCTCTACCGGCGGCAGGCGACGGCGGCCTTCGGGGCGGACTTCACGGAGGGGTTCCTGTCCAAGGAGACGCGCAGCTACGACGCGATCCCGGTCGAGGTGCTGGCGGCCTGGGCGCGCACGCTGGGGCAGTACGTGCCGCGCCCGGTGGAGGGCGATCCCCAAAGGCTCGACTTTGCCCCGCCGGAGGTGGCGCAGGAGGCGGAGCAGTTCTACGCGCAGCGCGAGCGCTTCGACATGGACTGGGTGCGGGCGTTACAGTCGGCTTACTTCCAGATCCCGGAGCACGCGCGCGCGACGGACACGCCCTATCCCCCGGCGGTGGAAGAGTTCTACACGGCGAAAGACCGGCTCTTCCCGACGATCGGCGACCTGCAGGAGATGTACTTCAACCTGCCGGAGGTGGCGCAGACGGCGGCGCGCGACCAGCTCTACCCCGGCATCTTCGCCGTGCAGGACGCCTACTTCGCGCTGCCGGAGCGGGGCAAGGCGCGCAAGGCCTTCCGCGAACAGCACCCGGAGCTGGTGAGCTACTGGGAGTGGAACCGGACGTACAAGGCCGAGCACCCGGAGGAGCAGCTGCGCAAGGGGTTCCGCGCGCAGTTCCCGGAGCTGGAACGCTACTGGGACTGGCGCGACACGTGGAAGGCGCAGCACCCGCGCGAGGCGGCCTACCTGGACGAGAGCGACGTGAGCGCGCGCACGGCCTTCGTGCAGCAGCACCCGGAGCTGGCGGCGTATTGGGACTGGCGGCGCGGGTGGCTGGCGGCGCACCCGGTTTCGGCGCCGTGGATCACGGAAGGCGGGGGGCAGAAGGCAGAAGGCCGTGGGCAGGAGGCAGAAGGCAGCGCGCAGGCGGCAGAAGGCGGAAGGCAGAAGGCAGAAGTCTTGGGCAGCCCGGAGATGCAGCTGCTGGTGACGGCCTACCTGTTCGCGGACGAGCCGCTGCCCTCGGCGGCGCGGCTGATCCTGCAGCAAGAGTTCGAGCAGCAGGGCCAGCGGCCGGGGCGCACCGCTCCTTCGACAGGCTCAGGAGGGCGGGGCAACTTCGACCAGTGGCTGCTGGAGATCATGGCTTACGGCGGGAACCTGGGGGGGGAGAGCTATACCTACGGGACTTCGACAGGCTCAGTCGGGACGCCGTGGACGTATCCGGGGACACCTCCGAGAGGGCAGACGGCGGAAGGCGGAGGGCAGAAGGCAGAAGGCGGAAGGCAGACGGCAGCCGTGCCGGGTCAAAATGTTGCGCCGAGCGGCAACAATATTGCCCCGAACCCGTATGCGACGACGCCGCAGGGGGGAGTCGAGGGGGTGATGGCGTGGGCGCAGATGGCGGCGCAGTACGGGGGCGAGGCGGGCGTGCCGCCGGAGTTCATCCTGGCGCTGATCAAGGCGGAGAGCAACGGCAACCCGCGCGCGGTGGGCGACGCCGGGCACTCGGTCGGACTCTTCCAGCTGCACGACCGGGGGGTGGGTTACGGGTACACGGTCGAGCAGCGCTACGATCCGGCGCTGCAGTTCCAGCTGATGATGCCGCGCATCGCGGCGGCGTATCAGGCGGGGGTGGCGAAGGGGCTGAGCGGGCGGCAGCTGGCGATGTTCGTGGGGCAGCAGGCCGAGCGCCCGGCGGCGGCGGCGGTGCCGAGGTATGGGGTGGCGTATGATCAGATCATGGGGGCGAGGTAGGAAGGATGAAGTCAGAAGGATGAAGGCTGAAAGCAAAACCGGGGAGTCCGTCGGCGAGCCTTGTCCCGGGCAGCCGGGGGACTCCCCACCGCGCGTGTCCTAATTGTAACATAGAAGGATGTCTATATGATAGAGAGCAAGGGCCAAGGGGAAAAGGGCCAAGGACCAGGGGAAGAAGGGCCAAGGGCCAAGCAGGTCTGGTGGGCGTTCCTGAGCGAGCGCTGCGAGTACGACCAGGCGGGGATGGTGCGCGAGCGCATCGCTTACCGGGCCGGCCAGCGCGGCTATCGGCGCATCGAGTGCGAGTACGGGCGCACGGACGTGCGGCGCATGGGGCTGTCGGTGATCTTCAAGCAACTGACCACGGCACCGAAGGACACGCTGGTGATGCTGGACATTGACCACGACCACGCGCCGGACGTGATCGAGCGGCTGGCCGACCACGACGTGGGGGTGGTGGCGCCGCTGATGTTCCGGAGGGGCGAGCCGTACGAGGCGTGCGCCTTCCGCGCGGGGGCCAACGGCGACATCCACCACCTGGCCAACTTCCCGCCGGGGCTGCACGAGATGGCGCAGGTGGGGACGGGGGCGATCGCGATCCAGCGCTGGGTGTTCGACGAGCTGGACCGGCGCGGGCTGGGGCCGTGGTATTTCCGCTACGATTATCGCATCGGGCCGCAGGGCGAGCTGCACATGCCGAGCGAGGACATGCACTTCGGGGAGCTGTGCCGCAAGGCCGGCATCCCGCACTACGTGGACCTGAGCTTTGAAAGCCCGCACGTGGCGCTGGGCTTCGTGGACAAGCAGGTGCATTTGGACTACTGGGCCGACCACCCGCCAGCGACGGGGCCGACGGCGCTGCGGCTGGAAAGTGACAGAAGGCAGGGGGCAGAAGGCGGAAGGCAGAATGAGCCGGCGACCGAAGCACCGACGATCCCGCCGATGGCAGGTGAGGCATGAGCGACCCGCTGGTGGACATCGTGGTGGTGGGATGGGATAACTTCGAGCTGACGCGGCGGTGCCTGGACTCTATCAGTCAGGTGCTCGTGCCCGATTGGCAGGTGACCTATGTGGACAATGGCAGTCGGCTCGAGGGGCTGCTGGCGCTGATGCGTGACTACCCGTGGATGAATCTGATCACGTCGCCCTTCAATCACGGCTTCGTGCGCGGGGTGAACCTGGGGCTGGCGTGCGCGCTCTTCTCCAAGGCACCCTACGTGCTGCTCTTGAACAACGACGCGGCGGCGCCGGAGGGCGACCGCACCTGGCTGGAGCGCATGGTCTCTCACTTTCACGACGAGACGGTGGGCGCGGTGGGCGCGGTGACGGATCGGGTCTTCGGCTTTCAGCGACGGCCAAAGCCTGACGGCCGGCCGGTGGACGTGCTGACCGAGGCGCTGGTGCTGATCGCCTTTGCGCTGATGATCCGCAAGAGCGCCTTCCAGCAGGTGGGGTTCTTCGACGAGCGCTTCACGCCGGGGAACTATGAGGACTTCGACTATTCGGTGCGGCTGCGGCGGGCGGGGTACAAGCTGGTGGTGGCCGAGAGCGTGTGGCTGCACCACGAGATGCACACGACGCTCGACCAGTTGAACGTGCCCCTGGACGCGCTGCTGGCAAACAACCGGCAGAAGTTCGTGGAGAAGTGGGGCGAGGCGACGCTGCGCGAGATGGGGATTGCGGTATGACCGGTCCTTCGACAGGCTCAGGACGCAGGCTGCCGCCGCTGGACGAGTACGGGCCGGAGGCGATGGACTTCATCACGACCTGGGAGGCGGGGCAGGCCGAGTTCCTGGGCGCGCTGCTGCTCTCGACCTACAAGCCGCGCGCGGTAATCGACCTGGGCTGCGGGCCGGGCACTTACCTGCTGCCCTTCCGCGCGGCGGGGTGCGCCGTGCTGGGGGTGGACGCCGACGCGGCCGCCGGGCAGGCGCTCGCGCCCGACGAGTTCCGGCGCGCCGACCTGCGCCAGCCGGTGGGGCCGCCGTTCTTCGCGGACGTGTGCCTGTGCATCGAGGTGGGCGAGCACCTGTATGCGGAGTACGCGCACAACCTGGTCTTTTCGGCGACGCTGTGCGGGCGGGTGGTGGTGTGGTCGGCGGCGACGCCGGGGCAGGGCGGGCAGCACCACCACAACGAGCAGCCGGTGGAGTATTGGGAGGCGCTGTTCCGGGAGAGGGGCTACTGGCGCGACCCGTTCGACGCGGTGATCCGCGCGGCGATCCAGGCGAACGCGGAATGCCAGAAGGTGGGCTGGCTGACGCGCAACGTGCTGGTGCTGTCGAGGTGAGGGCGGAGATGAGAGTCTGTCTGTACACGGCGCTGTATGGGGACTACGACGTGCTGCGGCCGGTGATGCCGCAGGCGTGGGATGACCCCTCGACAAGCTCAGGGCATGCGGACTGCATCGCCTTCACTGACCGATCGAGCAACGCCGAGGGCTGGCAGGTGATCGTCACACCCCGGCCAGAGCCGCACCCCCGGATGCAGGCGAAGTATTTCAAGCTCAACCCGCACGAGTGCCTGCGCGATTACGACCTGAGCGTGTGGGTGGACGCCTCGCTGCGGGTGCACTCGCCGCACCTGGTGCGCGACCTGGCGCGCTACGTTAACCCTTCGACAGGCTCAGGGGCCCCCGTGGCGTTCTTTCCGCACCGCTGGCGCACGACGCTGGCGGACGAGCTGGCGGCGCACCTGCCGCTGCGCAAGTACGCCGGGCTGCCGATCCGGGAGCAGGTGGCGAGCTATTTTGCCGACGGCTATGCCGAGCAGACGCCGCTGCTGGAGTGCACGTGTATCGTGCGGCGGCACAACGACCGGGCGGTGGTGGCGCTGGACGAGGCCTGGTGGGGGGAGTGCCGGCGCTGGACGTACGCCGACCAGCTGAGCCTGCCGTACGTGCTGTGGAAGCTGGGGACGCCCTACACGCGGCTGCCGTTCAACCTGGATGAGCAGCCCTGGTTCAAGTGGGCGACGTGGCGGGACGACTGAAGGCAGAAGGCAGAAGGCAGGAGGCAGAAGGCAGGAGGCAGGAGGCAGGAGGCAGATTGACTCGTACGCCCGATGGGCGTATGCTGGAGGAAGCCCCGGGGAGGGTGCCCCCCTCACCCTCGCCGGGGTGTGGTCTGACAACTTATAAGCCCGGCGGCGGATGGGGCGCCGCCCGGCAGGCAGACCCGTTAGAGTCGATGAGACCGGGGTCGCACATCTTCGGATGAGCGGCCCCGGTTTTATTTTTCGCCCTTCCACGGGAGGGCGACGTGGAGACGGAGATGAGCGACAAGAGTCTTAAGCCGTTTGACGCGGCGGCGCTGGTCGGCGAAGCGGGGGCTTCGACTGACGCGGACGCCGAGGCCGCTTCGAGCCAGGTCGCCCCGGAAGGGGCGCCCGAGGCCGGAGCCGCCCCCACCGCGCAGACACCGCCCGCGGTCGTGACGCGCGCCGAGCTGGCTGCGATTTTGGATGAGCAGAATCGCCGGTGGCAGAGCACGCTTGACAAGCGGACGGCGGCCCTCAGCCGCCAGCTGCAGGCCCAGCAGAACGCCGAGCGCGCGCTGGAAGCGGCCCGCGCGAGCGGGGTGGTGATCCCGCCCGACAAGCAGGCCGAGTTCCTGAAGGCGCTGGCGAAGCAGGGGCTGCTGACAGGCGGCAATGGGGAAGAAGGCAGAAGGCAGGAGGCAGAAGGCGGAGGGCCAGAAGGCAGAAGGCAGGAGGCGGAAGGCAGCGAGCCAGAAGGCCTTGATCCGGTGACGGCGCGGGGGTACGCCATCGCCGAGGAGTACGGGCTGACGGCCGACGACCCCGAAGCGGACGAGATCCGCACTGACTCTCCCCAGGCTTATTTCCAATCCATCCGACTGGCCGGGCAGAAGAAGATCAACCGCCTGGCCAAAGGACCCAACCCGGCGCGCATGCCGGGGCTGACGCCGGGCGGTGGCCCGGCCAAAACCGACCTTTCTAAGAAGCCGCGCTCGGAGCTGCTGAAGACGGAAGTGCGGGCCGCCATGAAGGGCGGCGCGCGCTGAAGAGCGCGACCAGGAGTTTCCTATGGCAGTCACACTGAACGAACTGCTGAAGACGGCCAAGACGGCGTACGCGACGATGGTCATCCAGGACCTGCTGCGCCAGTCGAAGCTCTTTCAGCTCGTGCCGTTCGCCGACGTGTCGGGCTTGCGCGTCGTCGGCTTACGGTGGCAGTCCCTCCCCGCGACGGGGAAGCGCAAGCTCAACGCCGGTTACACCGAGGCGACGGGCACGACCGAGAACGTGGAAGAGACGCTCTCGATCTACGGCGGCGACGTGGGGATTGACCGCATCTTCACCAAGGTCGAGGCGCTCTTCGTCGACCAGCTCACCCTGCAGACCCAGATGCTGACCGAGTCGGTGACGAGGTCGTTCAACAACGACTTCATCAACGGCGACCACGGGGTGGACCCGGACGGCTTCGAGGGCCTGAAGAAGCGCGTCAGCAACATGCCCGCGCGCTACACGATCAACCTGGAGTCGGGCGGCGTGACGCTGGACGTGCTGGCGTCGGCGGCGAACGAGAACAAGTTCATCGACGCGCTGCACAAGGCCAAGACCTTCATCGGGGGCGAGGTGGACATGTGGGTCTGCAACGAGACGGCCAAGATCGGCTTCGGGCAGACGCTGCGGCGCCTGGCGCTCCTGGACACGACGCAGGACAACTACGAGCGCACGTGGGAGGTCTTCGCGGGCGGGAAGATCGCCGACGTGGGGTTGAAGCAGGACCTGGCGACCGAGATCATCCTGACGACCGAGGGCACGGACGCGGTGGGCACGTCCATCTACGGGGTGAAGATGGGCGACGAGACCGGGCTGAATGGGATCCAACTGGGCGGCACCTCGCCGGAGCCGTACGACCCGCTGGGCGGGGGCGAGAAGGAAGCCACGCCCGGGTATCTGCGCCGGATGGACTGGGCGATCGGGCTGAAGAACTTCAGCCAGAACTTCTCGATCGTGCGGGTCGCCGGCGTGAAGTTCGTGTAAGTCCTTCGACAAGCTCAGGAGCCAACCATGTTAGACGCTAACCTGTTGTTCCACAACGCGGCCGTCCTGACCACGAGCGGCGATAGCTCCAGCGTGAACACCAAGAAGACGGCGGCGGACGGGGTGCCGATCGAGATCGTGGTGACGGCGCTGGCCGGCTCGACCACCGGGCGGACGCTGGACTTCAAGGTCCAGGAGTCCGACACCGAGGGGAGCGGCTACACCGACAATACGACCTTCCCGCAGATCACGGCCGTGGGGCGCTACTACCGGAGGGTGCAGTCGAAGAAAGCCTACCTGCGCCTGAACCGCGTGGCGGGGGCGGCCACGGGGCTGAGCGCGACGGTGACGGCCGGGATCGTCTCCGGGGCGCAGCGCGATATCGCGGCGTAAGCAGAAAGCAGAAAGCAGAAAGCAGAAGGCGGAAGGCGGAAGGCGGAAGGCCGACTGCCTTCTGCCGACTGCCTTCTGCCGACTGCCTTCTAGTCCTTACAGGAGAACAAGCATGCCACGTCACTTGGTGGTGGCCCCGCAGCCGGGCTACGAGGGCAAGACGCTGGGGGTGATGTTCCACAACTCGCAGGCGGTGGTGGACGAGCACTCGGTGGACGCGAAGCTCGGGCGCACGCCGGCCGAAGTGATCGAGACGTTCAAGAAGGACTTCCCCGCCTACACGGTCGAGGCGCTGGGGGGGCCGGTGGCGGTGACGGTGCCGGAGCTGCCGTGGAAAGAGCAGAAGGCAGAAGGCAGGGGGCAGAAAGCAGAAGGCACAAAGCCGAAGGCAGCGCGGAAAGCGAAGGCCAAGGCGCCCGCGTGAACGGGTGGGTGATCGCGGGGGCTTACCTGCTGATTGGCGCCTTCATGCTGGCGGCCTGGCTGATCTTGCGAAGGAGAAATCCATGACCATACGAACGCGACCGCGCGGGGGCGGCGGGGCGCCGACGCTGCGCCCGCCGCAGGTGCTGGATGTGCTCTCGATGCTCTACCCGGAGCAGCAGATCGGGCTGTGGATGCTGAACGACAACGGCCTGGCGCAGGTGAAGGACCGCTCGCGCCAGCAGAACCACGGGGTGTACGCCGCCTCGGGCGTGACGCTCAACCAGCCCGGCTACCGCAACACGTCGAGCGCGCGCTTCGACGGGAGCGCGGGATACGCGAACGTGTACAGCGCCGGGCTGGCGGCGGACTTCAACAGCGAAGAGCTGACGCTGGCGCTCCTGGGGAAGATGCTGAACGCCGGGGTGTGGACGGACGGGGCGGCGCGCGTGT
>Ga0209751_10003311_pt1 | contig 15674 bp, 19 predicted proteins | sample RifCSP13_1_FD_184019 | JGI IMG/M metagenome (GOLD analysis project Ga0209751, IMG submission 184019) | Soil microbial communities from Rifle, Colorado - Rifle CSP2_sed 13_1 (SPAdes) (version 2) | ecosystem: Environmental > Terrestrial > Deep subsurface > Rock core/Sediment | place: Rifle... | reverse complement strand
ACTCGGCATCACAGGCGCGCTCCTTATGCTCTGGTACGAACCCATACTGGACAGAGCGTGGCACAGCGTCGAAAACATCAATGACACAATTCCGTATGGGTTCCACATACGCAACATTCACTACCATGCCTCTAATGGTATGGTCATGCTTGCGCTCCTGCACATGTACTACCAGTACTTTAGCGGGCGGTACAAGATACGAAACGAGATCCTCTGGGTAACGGGAATCATACTTGGAGTGCTTACGATACTCGAGGCGTTCACCGGCTACGATATCATATTCTCCGAGCGCGCCGAGCTCGCCATCTCCATTGCGGCATCGCTGACAAACTCGATACCTATAATGGGACCGCAAATGCGCGACGCGTTCTTCGGTGCCGGATTCCACGACTTTATTCTACGCTTCTACACCTTCCACGTGTTCATGCTACCCATAGCGTTGCTCGGGCTCATGGTGGTTCACTTCCCGCGCTTTCTGGTATTCGACGTTCCAATGGTGATGGCCGTGTCAGGCGCAATGATACTGACAGGCGGCGTATTCCCCGTTGGTCTAGGGTTGCCCTTCGAACCGGAGGTGCCCCCAGGCATCACCGTGCCAGAGTGGTACCTGACCGGGCTGTACGCGTTCCTGCGCACCATGTACGACAAATTCGTAACGGGCGTGGCGTGGCCTGGATTGTTCATCGGTGCATTGCTGCTGATACCATTCGTAGATCGCTACAAAAAGTTCTCCTGGAAGGACCGGCCTATCATCACGGCTGTGGGCATCACTAGCCTTGCGCAAATCATAGTGACGACATATTGGGGGTTCTACATCGACCCCGACAGGGCCAAGCCGCTGCTCGAGCGCCTAGTGATCGACCCGATATTCTTCTATCTGGTAATGATACTGCTCGTGCCGCTCTCGTTCGGGTTCACGTACATGATGATAAAGCTGGCCAAGCATGCCGAGGCAAACGCCAAGGCGCAGCCCAAGAAGGCGGGCAAGCAGTCAATAGAGATATCGCAGAGATGGCTGTACGCGCTGTTCATCGTGCTAATTGGCTTCCAGGTGTACCTCAACATCTCTGCCTACTATGCGATGCTGGACGGCATGAAGAACTATTCGCTCTTCGTAGTCGGCATAATGATGCTAGTCTTTGCGGGCATGTTCCACCTGTACAGGTACGGAAAGACCCAGGCAAAGGCGCCGCCACCCAAGCCGACGCCTCCAGCTCCACAGGCAGCGCCGGCAGCTCCCAGACTTGCTCCAGCGATGCCCGAGCAGGAAAAGCCGCTTGCAGCGCCATCAGGTCAGGCAACGGCAAAGCCCGTGGAAAAGCCGGCAGTGCTTCCGCCGCAAAAAACCACAAGCCCGCCGGCTGGAACCAAATCTGCAGCTGCAGGACCCCAAGAGAATCCTGATGTCAAGAAACCATGATTCTCAAACTTTATATGTGAAAATACAACCAGAGTGGTCGGATGGGCAACAACGCGGGTGGCATCAGCATGGTGGCTTTTGTAATCGCAGTGGGCGTTAGCATCGGTTATTATCAATATGTCTACGTCCCGGAGGTCAATGCCAAGCCCATCTTGCCTGAAGAGGTCATAAATCCACCAGAATTCGAAAAAGTCAATATTGTAGAGGGTGCGAGTCTTGATTCGAACGTTAAATTCTTTGATCCAAGAGATCTGCGCACCACCATTGGCATCAATAACAGGATAGTGTGGGAAAATCATGACACCGTCGCGCATTCTGTGACGAGCGATAACTACACTGACGCCGTTAACGGCAAGTTTGATTCTATGGCCACCATTGGATTGGTTCTACCCGGCCAAACTTTTGAGTTCACGTTTACCAAAGTTGGCGAATACGACTACTATTGCGTGCCTCACCCGCACATGACCGGCAAGGTTCAAGTAATAGAGAACTTTGCCTAGACTTTTACTACCCTGATGTAGGCAATGTCAGAGAATATCTCCTTGTGCTCCTGTATCAGAGACACGCGGAATTTGACGCTTGAGGATTCGCTTGCGGGCACGTGGTTCGTGGACGAGACAAACTCGACAACTGTCTTGTCTTTCAGCTCGTGCCTGAATATCGAGAGCCTGGCGTAGGGGTGCTTGATCTTTTTGCCGTTGAGGAGGCTGTACGAAAACACGTCGCTAGAATTCTCTATCTGCGAGTTGATGACAACCGAGTCCCACCTGCCGGCGTAGTTTATCGTCACAGTGCCGTGGAGCTCCTGACCTGCGGCAACCTCCTGCTCCTGCAGTGATATTTTTACCTCGTCGCTCAATGCGGTCTTACACCGCAACGGGCGGGATTTAAACTAATTCTAGCAGTTTATTGAAAATCGTTGAGCATCATGGTAGAAAAGCTATCGCGCAAGAGCTCTTCATGTTCGCCCCCTGCCCAGCATGCAGCCGCAGGCTGTTTGAATATCGCGACGGCCACTGGACCGAGCGGATATGCTGGCATTGCGGCCACTATTCCTCAAACACGCCAGCATTCAGCGCCGAGCCCGAGCTTTTCAGGGACGTGGTGCGCAAGAATGGTACGTACTTTATGAAAAAGTATGCCCGCTACGCACGTTGTCTCACATAGTTGAACGGCTGGTAAAATTTTTGTGAGCAGTGAGGGCTTAAAGAGGGCGTCCCTTACCAAGTCACGGATTGCGTCTCTCAAGCATCACGATTGATGCCGACGGATCGCCTTCGGGGTACATAGCCTGGTACAACCATTCCACAAACGCAAGCAGGATTCGCGCGCTGAGGCCGTCAGTGAGGAACGACAGGTACGGCGTGCAGCGCATGGAGATGCTTGCCATCTATTTTGCACTTGCGGACAACCAGCGGAACATATGGAGGATGGCCGAAGATCAGAGCAAAAAACGCGTTGTGGTCAACTTACGAAGCGACTCCAAGACTTCTATCGAGCAGCTGCAGGGAATATCCGAAGTGCGCGATGACCTGATGCGGAGGATATACGCTGCAATCAGGAGCCTGCTTGAAAGGATGGCCTACATGATTGTCTTCAACCACCTCGACCGCACGCGCAACATCGCAGGCCTGCTGCTTGAGCAGAGGCGCAGGAAGGAGGAGGAGCGCCGGATAGCCTACTGGTCGGAAAAGGGCATCTACGCGTTCTCGCCCCTCCTGATAACACCGCGCTCTCGTGCAGCATTTCAACCGCATAACTATTCTAATGCACTAGCCAAGGGGCGTTTGCACTTGGACTACGGCGATGCACAAGTCAAGTCAGTCCGATTTTTTGTCTCCTCTTCAAAACGGCATGCAGTTGGGTAATCTGGACATCTGTATGGGTATTGTTACCCCTTACTGTTGGCATCTTGCTTATCTCTGCAAGCTCTCTGAACGTGGAGGCGTCCTCAACTACTTTTGTAAGCAGGTCCGGCACGAAAGGTTTTTCAATAATGGACACGACTTGCCTGAGCTCTTGAACAGATGCTTTCAACGTTTCTCTAACGTAGGCAGTTACAATGATTAGCCTTTGGTCCTTTTTTAGTGCGAGTATGTCTTTTGCCGCCTCAAGCCCGTCCATTTCGGGCATTGCATAATCCAATACAACCGCGTCAAATGGAACCTCATAGAGGTCTGTCTTTGCCATCTCCTCTTTGTATGCTCTGACGCATTCCTTTCCATTCCGCGTAGTCGTAACTATATGCCCTTTTGCTCTCAGGGCAACGCGATAAAGATTGTTTTCATCAACGTCGTCTTCGGCTACGAGGACTCTCATTCATCTCATGGAACCAAGATTGTCTATTTGAGCATTATGTAGCCTGGGGTACCTACTTGGTAAAATAACCAATTCTTGGCATTACAGTGGGTATTTTATTCACATTAATATTTGAAAATGGATATTGAACTCTTAACCTTGACTTGGGTGCCTACCTCTATTTTCCTTAGCTAAAGGTTTCCTATATCCTCTTCCTCTTTCTTTTTTCTATCTGGAAAAATAACTTCGTTTCAGCGTCAATTCGGCTACCCTAGATGAATCGCTTAAAGTCCTCCCCTGATCCTTCACGCTCTTGTGGGTTCTGGGATTGGATTCTTGTGCATTGTTACCGCGCTTTTCTGATGGCTAACTATATTAACTGACGCTCGATAGTAGTAACGAAACGTTCTGTTGCAGGAACAAGATACGCCGCAGCGGATGACCAAGGTTGACGATTACATGGTAAGGTACCTCGACTACGGCCCTCCGCGCAGAGGGGCAGAGGACCTGATTCTTCTGCACGGGCTGGGCGCGTCTTCGGAGCGCTGGTTCCGCGTATCTCCTGCCCTATCGCGATACTTTCGCGTCATAGTTCCTGACATCCTCGGCTTTGGCTACAGCGACAAGCCCGACGTGGAATACACGGTGGATCTTTTCGTGGATTTCCTGGATAAGTTCCTGACAAACGTGGGCGCAAGGAGGCCGCACATGATAGCGTCGTCGTTTGGCGGCCACATCGCCGCCGAGTACGCGATAAGGCGCGGCAGAAACATCCGCAAGCTGGTCCTGGCGGCTCCGGCAGGCATGATGAAGACCTCTACGCCGGTTCTAGACGGCTACATCATGGCCGCGCTCTACCCCACGTACGAGAATGCGCTCAAGGCCTTCCGGGACATGGCGCACGACCCGTCGACCGTGTCCGAAGAGATCGTACTCGACTTTGTCAACAGGATGAGGCTTCCAAATGCCAAATACGCGTTCATGTCCACGCTTCTTGGGATAAAGTTCGCCCCGCCTCTCAGGGGGAGGCTATCAGAGATCATCAACCCAACGCTCATAGTGTGGGGAGATTCGGACAAGATGATACCACTCCAGTACTCGAAGGAATTCCGCGAAATTCCCGGAAGCGAGCTTGTCGTGCTCAAGGACTCGGGACACACGCCTTACGTGGAAAAGCCCATGACCTTTAACCGGGTCGTAATAAAGTTCCTTGCAGGAAAGGACCTGGTGGCCTAGCCTTCTTTTTTCCTCTTGCGCTCTATCGGGATGACTATGACCTGTACCAGGTCGCCGTCCTCGATGTCAAGCGCCTGCCTCTCTGCTTCAGGAATCGAGATCCTGCCGCCGCTCTGGACGGTGGTCTTGAACATGGCGTTGTAAAAGCTGAGTCCCCTCAGCATGGCAAAGTAGTTCTGCATTGCGTCCATCTGTATCGATGAGACCTGCTTGGCAAGCTCCTTCTGGGCTTCGCTCCCTTTCTCCACGGCCTTCTTGAACACGTCCACCGGATCGGCGGGGTTGTTGCTAGAGCTCATATGCAAGAGCAGAGAGGGGCCGTCATTTATTTAACGTTTAGCGGCGACAAGTTCAATAATACCCGGAACTGGCTAGATGACGTGACGCTGCTCCAGCACCTCAATGCCGAGCTTTCTATCAACAGCGGCCAAGAGTTTCTGTGGGGGCAGATCGGTGATGCATGGTATGGAATACACGGCGGCTCGATAATCAGATTCAAAGCCGGAGAGCCGCTAAAGCTCGAGTCGTTTCCCCAGGGCGTGTCTGCGCAAGAGGTGTTCCGTCTTGGGGACGACATCGGCGCGATATTCGAGGAGATATCTCGCGACTCGCTAGTGAAGGGGTTGCTTGGGAGATATCCCGGCCTGCGGCTGATGAGGCAAGACCCTGAACAATGCCTTTTCTCCTTTCTGTGCGCAAGCAACACCAACATACCCATGATACGCAGGATGCTCCACTCGCTTTGCAAGAGGTTTGGCTCGCCAGTCGAGATTGACGGGCACAGATTCTATACATTCCCTTCAGCAGGTGCGCTTGACAGGGCGAGCGAGGCCGACCTTGGGGCCTCAGGCTTGGGCTACCGCGTAAAGGCGATGAAGGCCGCTGCCAGAGAGATGGCGCGGGGCAGGCTAGACTTGGAATCTCTCAAGAAAGCAAGCTATGACGAGGCCCGGGCGCGGCTCTTGGAAGTTTATGGCGTGGGCCCCAAGATAGCCGACTGCGTGCTCCTCTTCTCGCTTGAGAAGCTGGAGGCGTTCCCGATAGACGTGTGGATAGCAAGGGCGCTTGCCGGCCACTATGAGTGGCTTTACGGCAAAAAAATGAGCGACAAACTGACCGCACGCCAGTACGAGGACCTCTCAAATGAAATACGCCACTACTTTGGGAGGCACGCCGGCTATGCGCAGCAGTATCTCTACTACCACATGCGGCAGGCAGCTGGCAAGAGGTGGTAGCTCACTGCGTCAGGTCGCTGATGCTCTTTGCGATTATGGTCTTTGCCTGAGGCGAGACGTTGTACTGTTCGAGAACGCTCGCGGGGTTGTGTATCAGTGAGTTGCGGAATTCTGGCTCGCTTGCTGCCTTTAGCAGGATCTCACTTATTATCTCTGCTTCCCTTTTTGGCTCCAAGCAATCACGAAAATGGGTGGGTTGTATATAATCTTGATGCAAGATTCGTGCATTTGACAACAAAATGCTTGTCAATTGAAAAGTATTGTTGACTTGCCGTTATAAAGCAATTTTATGATTTTTGATGGCAGAACAAACTTGACAGTGGGTATAGAGCTGGTAGGAGACCTTGGCTACCTGCTCCTCATATGTTCCGGAGTTGGTGCGCTTGCGTACATCTTCAAGCAGCCGATGATCCTCGGCTTTCTTATCGCCGGCATACTCATAGGCCCATTCGGCCCCTTCAAGCTCATCCATAGCACAGAGATGCTCAACAGCTTTTCAGACATCGCAATCGTACTCTTGCTCTTTGGCGTCGGGCTTGCGTTCCCACTGAAGCAGCTGCGCGCAATAGGCAGGATAGGGACGGGCATCGCGGTCATTGAAGTGTTGGTGATGCTGGGCATCGGCTTTGGCGTAGGCGCGGCCTTTGGATGGAACTTTTACGACGCCATGTTCCTCGCGGCCGCGCTTTCCATCAGCTCAACTGCAATAATCGTCAAGGTGCTTGAGGACATGGGCAAGATGGAGGCTACGTCGTCGCTTCTCATGATAGGGGTGCTCGTCATAGAGGACATAGTTGCCGTTGTGATAATAAGTGCCATGCACTCTGGCGTGATAAGCGGTTCGTTTGAATTCACTCAGATACTTGCAACTATAGGGCAAATCGGGCTCTTTATCGGCGGAACGATAGTGGCCGGCGTGCTTGTCATGCCCAAGCTCTTTTCGCTCATTTCAAGGCTTGAACGTTACGAGATAACGATAATGTTCGCGCTCGGCACGGCCTTTGGGCTTGCGTTTCTCTCGTACTCGCTTGGCTTTTCGGCGGCTACAGGGGCGTTCCTTGCCGGCGTCATAATCGCAGGCACACGGTTTTCGGACCAAGTCTCTACCCTGATACAGCCTACACGGGAGATCTTTGTTGCCATATTCTTTGTCACGATTGGAGCGCTTATGGACCTTTCCACGATATCGGAATACTGGGCCCCTATCGCGGTGATAACGGTGGTCACGATATTTGGCAAGATAGGGGCGGTCTACGGCGGCGTCAGGCTGTTTGGGTTTGACAAGACGTTTGCGATGGGCATAGGCCTTTCGATGGCGCAGCTAGGCGAGTTCTCATTCATAGTTCTCAAAGTTGGTCAGGATCTGGGGGTTGTCAGCCCGTTCCTCTTCCCAATAGTCGGCACGGTAGTCGCGCTCACGACGTTCGTGGGGCCGATGCTCGTAAAGCTTGGCGCCCGCGCTGTGGCAGTCTACGAATGACCGGCGCCGGCGCGCTGGTGACTACAAGCTCGCTCTGGCCTGTGCGTCTGCTTGCGTTGCAGTTTATCGATCTGTTTATACCCACAGTCTGGATCGCAAAACCATCGTACAGGTTCCTTATCCTGGCCGAGTTGGAATTGGAAAGCACAACCGTGCAGCCAAGGTCTGCCAGCCTATGGAATTCCCTTGCAAGCGCGACATGATCGTCATAGTCGAAACTCTGTGTGGTGTAATCGGTAAAGTTTGCAGTCTTTGTGAGGGGCAGGTATGGCGGGTCCAAGTAGACTAGATCGCCCGCCCTGCAAGCGGCCGTAGCACGAGTATAGTCTGCGCTCCTTATCCAAACGCCGCTCCTGTTCAGTATGTCTGACGCTGCAGCGAGCGTGCGCCTGTTACATATCGCGGGGCGCACGTACGTGCCATGCGGCACGTTGAACCTGCCGGACCTGTTCACCCTGTATAGCCCGTTGTAGCAGGTCTTGTTCAGAAATATCATCCGCGCCGCCCTTTCAATTCTTCCCTGCGCCTTGTAGTCGTCCCTAACGCGGTAGTAATGTCTCTCGGGGTTCTTGTAGTACTTCCTCTCATGATCCTCGAGTATCTCTGCCAGCTCGCCCGCGCTGTCCCTGACGCACCTGTACACGTTCACCAGCTCTGCGTTAGAATCGGAAAGCGCTGCTGGAAAACTCGGTCTGGTCTGCGCAAGGTATAGGAAAAGCGCGCCGCTGCCAAGGAAAGGCTCGACGTACCTTTCTATGTGCTCAGGACACAGCGCTGCAAGGGGTCGCGCTAGCCTGCGCTTCCCGCCTGCCCATTTCAAGAAAGGCCAAGTAATGCTGCCCACGACTTGATGGTGGAATGGCACACTTATAAAAAAGAGTGTGGCTCGAGTTGTACGTCGCTACACATATGCAAAGTTTGATCACTTGTGATATCTCGTGACCTGTGTTAACCAACGCTATCATACACATTCCTCGTACAATGCCAGAACACCTGAGACTTGCCGGAAGGAGACAAGGATATCCAGATTCTAAGCGACGAACTTAAGGTCTGCTAGATAAGGCCCCCATGATATTTGGCGACGCTGGCAGGCAGTATATTGTTAACGATCTGCAGAACCACGGCATGGTGTTTAACAAGGAGACAGCTACTCGCTTGCTCAAGTAAGAACAGCGCTGTTGATAATAGGAAGCGACGACACTTCGATTGTTATAGAAAAGCTGCGGAAAGACCTGGCAAAATTCGGCTAGGGCCTTACCACGTTCTTTGTCGCAAAGCGGATGTCTTCAGGCTTGACGGTCTTTCTTCCCGCATGCACGGAGAGTTCAACCGCTTGGCGGGCTATTCTCTCGGCCGCCTCCTCGAGCACCTTTCGAAGCTCGTCTGCGGCGTCGTCGCTCACCCTCTCTGCGCCGGACTTTTTCATTATGCGGTACATGGCGGCAAGGCCAAACTCGGGACCCGATGAAGACATACTCTGATTCTGTGCCCGCCCGTTAAAAGTTTATTTTCGCTCCCGGTCATGATATTGCAGTTGCTTTACGACGTACACGTGCACTTGACCGACAGTGAATATTCCGGGTACATCGATCACGTAGTCGCGTCGCTCAGGGCGATGAAGATAGTCGCCTGCTCTGTCGCAGTTGATCTGGAAACTTCAAGGAAAAGCATCGAATTGTTTGGTGAGGCGCGGGACACCGTCAAGCAGTTTGTGGGGATACACCCCGAGTTTGCAGCCAGAGAAGGCGTACAACAATTGTCAGACCTTGTAAAGTCCAATGCAAATAGCATCGACGGCATCGGTGAGATAGGGCTTGACGGGACTTACGAGGCCGAGCGGGGCGTGCCATACGAAAGACAAAAGCAGATCTTCCGCTCGATGCTTGCGCTTGCCGAAGCCGAGGGCAAGCCCGTGTCGATGCACTCCCGGCGCGCCCTTGACGACATACTTGACATCCTGCCTTCATACCGGCTGCGAGGCGCGCTCTTGCACTGGTTTGCAGGGAGCAAAAAACAGCTTGCGAGGTCGATGGACATGGGGCTCTACGTCTCGTACGGGCCGACCCTCGTATATGCTGACGACAAGAAGGTGCTCCTGAAAAACACACGCCGCGACAGGTTTTTGGTGGAAACCGACGGGCCGGTGCGCTATTCACACTGCTTTGAGAACAAGCCCGCGCTCCCAAGCTCTTTTCTTGCAAGTGTTGTCCTGGCCGCGTCAGGAGTGCTCGGGCTCTCCTACGCAGAAACGGCTAGTACCTTGCAGGAAAACACGCAAGCATTCCTTTCACAACAGTTATAAATTATCTGCCACGTGGCTGTTCTGTTCAAATGAACCGCATAAAGCGCATTTCCGGCGAGCTTCTGGAAAAATACCCGAACAAGTTCGGGGTGGAGTTCGACTCTAACAAGAAGGCCCTGAGAGAGGTGGCCGTGGTCAAGTCCAAGGTCCTGAGAAACGAGCTGGCAGGCTACATCACCTCGCACCTGCGCAAAAAGGCCGCGCAGGAAAAGGCATCGTCTGCAATGGCAGAAGAAGAGTCGGCGCAAGAAACCGCTGAAGAATGATAGCCATCAGGCTCCTTGGTGGGGCCAAAAAGGCAGTTGGCAGGTCCCTAGTTGAGCTTGACCGCGACGCCGCCACCGTTTTTGAAATTTTGAAGTTCTTGCAGGGCATCTCGTCCGAGCCCAGCCTGTTGCAACCCGGCAACCTTATAGTGGCGGTAAACGGCGTGGACTCGGCTGCGGTTGCAGGCGCGGATACCATCACAAAAAGCGGCGACGAGGTGACGGTGGTCACGGTGGTGCACGGTGGCTGACGCAAAATGGTCGCTGCTGGTGGCCGGCGTTAAGAGGCTCAAGGAAGATCCTGGCAAACTCATCGACAGCATACGCGCCGCGCACCCCGGAGTGATGGTGCAGGCGGCCGACGCGCAGGCCGTCTACGGGCAGGGCCATGCGATGGGCGTGCTTTTCATCGCTATTGAGGCACTTGAGCGAAAGGTCATGATAGCAAACAGGCCGGAGGCAGAAGTCTTGCTCCGGCTTGCATGCACCGACCAGATATCTGAAGCGCTGAAGAGGGCTGGCCTGAAAAGGGGACGCGCGGGCTGCTTCATCGCGTTTTCAAAGGACGCAGGAGCGCTCAAGAAATTTAGTGAGCACCTTGCGAAAGAGTTCAAGCTGGACGACTCGGTCCTGTCACCGACACGGGGCAAAAAGGCCCGGCTCGCAAAGATGCTAGGCATCCCGCCGACAAAGATGCACGACGGCGAATGCCTTGACTTTTTGCTCGAGCGCGCCGCGATTCTGGTACGGGGCTAGCCGCCGCGCTTTTCGACGACCGCGCTAAATACCTGTTCCTGCCTTACGACTGACACGCCCGCATGCTTGCCAACAATTTCTACCAAAATGACCCAGTCAGGCTTTGTGAGGTTGACCTTGCGCTTGATTGCCCCTGCGATGTACTCTATTACCTCAATGGAGTGAAGCGGATTGTGCCTCTTTTCTACAGTCACGCGGAACGAATCGTCGGGTCCGATGCGCGCCGCCAGGTCTGTCGCCGCGCCCTGTATGTCTTCCAGCTCTGCAGGAACAACCTTTTCGACCGGCATGACGCGCATGACGTAGCGGATCTCCCAGGGCTCGTCAGCCGCAAGTTTCTTCAGGCTTTCGACGGCCTTTAGCGGGTCAAGTGCAGTTTTTGCGAGTATTATCCCCTTGACCTCAGTCATCTCGGCTTCTGCGGCCGGGTCGCCAAACGAGTCCAGGAGGTCCAAGATCTCGTCACAGGCGTCCTCTTCCCTGAACCGGGACGAGGACACTACGAGGTTAAAGTCGTTCATCTCTCATCGCTTTCCTGACTGCGCCCGCGCTTATTGCGCCTTCCCTGACTATTCTTAGGCTGGGGCCGGACACGTCGACCACAGTGGATTCTCTGCCACCAAGCGGGCCCTTGTCGACTAGGATCGCGTCAAAGCCGGAAAGCGACTGCAGAGCTGACTGTGCGTCTCTTGGCGCGCCTTTTCCTGACGCATTTGCGCTGGTGCCTACCAGGTACTTGCAGGTTTTTAGCACGGATAGTATGTACCTGTTTGCCGGCATCCTGACAGCTAAATTGCTCTTCCCGGCGGTGACGCCCGGCGATATGTTCCTATCTTTGAGCGGGGCCACAATAGTGAGCGCGCCTGGCCAGAACCTCTCCGCAAGCGCCCTGCCATTTGGGCCAAGCGAGACGATGCTCTCGGCGTCGCTGATGCTTCCGACTAGCACGGGTAGCGGCTTTTTCTCTTCCCTGCCCTTTATTGCAAACACCCGCCTGACCGCCGGGTCGCTGTATGGGTCGCAGCCTATACCGTAGACAGTGTCGGTCGGAAATACCACCACGCCGCCGCTAGTGACTATCCGGGTGCACTCTGCAATTCCAGTGTCCGTGCAATCAAGCGTCTGCAATTCAATCAAGCCTGACTATGGCCGCGACGTCTTTTGACGTCGCGCTTTTCAGCTCGTCCCTCACCGCCTTTGCAACGTGCTCCGGCGCCGTCAGGCTTGAAAAGTCCATCAGTTTCACGCCGTCAAGTATGTGGACCTGCGGGGCGAGGTCCTTGCCCGAGTCCCTGTGGCTACGTAGGACCCTGTCGACGCTGTTAGCGACGCTGTCCGGCGAGCCGTTGAAGATGGCAGCGTTGTCGACAGAAAGCCTGACCCTGCCGTACTTGTCCAGGACCAATACCGGCTGCTTCTTTGATTTCAGGAACAACTTTTTCTTGTTTATCTCGCAGGCAAAGATGTGGTAGTTCTTCATGTCAAATATGCGCTGCACGCCCTCGTTCACGCCGAACAGTTCGCAGGCAAGCACGTGGGCCTCGCTGTCGCCTATCTCCGGCGCGTTTGCAGTGCCGATGTCAAGTGAGACGTTGCCCATCGCAGTAACGCGCAAAAGCGAGCGCTCGCTGACAAACTCTGACTGAATGGTTATCGACTCTGGCAGCGCGCCCCTCTCCAGCGCAGCCTTCTTCACTTCTTCCGCAAGCTCCGAGATGTCCTCCGGCCTCGGGTCGTTCACCGTCTTTTCAACCTCTTCGTGGATCATGGCCGCCGCGACCCCGATGGACGATATGACTTCTGCGTGCTCGGCTATCTTGTGCGACAACTGCATCTTCTCTGCGACGTAGGGGACTAGCACCGCCGCGCCTCCGCCCCCACCTACAAACACGATGCGGTCACGCTTTAGGTTGTACTCCTTTATCATCGGCTCGACTATGTCGAGCACCTTCCTGGCGGAAATGTCAAGTATCATGCCTGCTGCCTGCTCCATCGTGGTGCCGAGCCTGTTTGCAAGTATGGAAAGCGCTGTTTTCGCGGATTCTTGGTTTGCACGTGCATAGTCGCCTTCCGGCACGATCCCAAGCGCGTTTGCCGCGCACGTATTTGTTATCGCATACCGCTTGCCGCCGGCCTCTATCGCGACGTAATCGATAGGGTCGCCTTCCTTGGGGCTGAAGGTGATTACCTGCCCGCCCTCGAGCTCCTCTGGCTGGGCAAAGCAAGAATATGGCAGTCCTGCGATGTGCGCCGACCGCGGCCCCACGTCGGTTATCTTGCGCCCGGACCACCTGACAAGCGATCCCCCCGCAACGCCGGCGACCCTGACGTCAAGCGACCTGATGCACGTCGGGTGCTGCATTATAGTCACGTAGCGGACTTCCGGCCTGCCATCCTTTATGACGCAGACGTTAGTTGATGTCCCGCCCACTTCGATAAACACGCCGTCAATGACGCGCAGGTGCAGGAGCGCCCCTGCAACGCTTGCCGCCGGCCCCGACAGTACCGTCATGATTGGCTTGTTGCGAAAAGTGGACATGCTGGTCACGCCGCCGTCGCCTTTCATGATGAGCACCGGCGCGCTTATCCCTTCGTTTCGCACGGCAGACTCGACAAACCTTGCCGTGCCCATTGCCTTGGGCAGGATGCCTGCGTTGATCGCCGCAGTGAGAGTCCTAATCTCGAGGCCGTAGATGCCTGTGAGCTCGTGACCGCCGGTCGCAGGCACGTCGGACTTTTGCATGACAAAAAGCTCATTTGAAGGGTCGTCGACGCCATAGGCCTCGCTCACGACGATGACCTCCGCGCCCTCTTGCTTTAATCCAGATATTGCCTGCTCCACCTGCGAGTCGTCAAGGTACTTGGAAGTGTCCAAGAACCGGTAGCTTGTGTGCAGGTACTTGTTTGGCGCCAGTTCCACGTTCCTGACGTTTGTCCTCTTTATCACGTTTGACTTTTCAAGGCCGACTCCCATGCCGACGATGCCCACCCGCGCTGTGTCGCCTTCCAAAAGCGCGTTGACCGCCTGGGTGGTGCTGTGTGATATAAGTTCAATTTCAGAGTTCTGGATGGCGTGCTTTTGCATTAGTGTCTTTAGGGCTTGCACTATGCCTGTAGATACTCCCTCTGACGACGAGTGGGTGGTAGGCACTGTCACCTTCCCTATTATGGAGCCTCTGGCCATGTCGATGGCGACTGCCTTGGTGAACGTCCCCCCTACGTCGATGCCAACCCGTATCCTTCTTAAAGCCTGCATAAATGTTAGGCAAGCCTAACTAGCTGCTGATTTGTAATTTAAACCCTGTGTGAGGGTTCTGGTAACTTATCGGGTGGTAACCAAGGTGTTAACTGTCGGGTGGTCATTATGCTTGTGGAATATCCCCATATCTCATTGTCTCGGGCAGCCACCAAGGCCCGAAGTTTATCGTAACCTTACTGTGGTCAGCTACAACCGTTTCTTTCGGTATCATAAGATTGCCGCCCCCTCCGGGTGCAAGATACATGGTAGTTCTGTTAGTACCATCCCATACTAGCTTAGTGCCATGCATGCTGACGGAGCATTTTCGGATTGACCTGTTTATGTCGCCTATACACAACTTGCGCGAATCGCCATTGATAGTTTTCTTAACACTGAATGTCGGTCTGACACTATGAAAGTAAATCCAAAGAGTAACCGCTGCGGTACCGCCAACTATCATAGCTGTTGTTATTATGTCAGTGAGGTCAATGGTGGTAGAGCATTCAAAGACTTGTTTTAGCACCGCTTGCATTCTGAATGACTGTCATCCATTTGTTCGCGCCTTCTATTTTAATACCAACTACTTCTGCCGGTGTCTTTCCTGCTAAGCCCTCATGCGGTCTAAAATAGTTGTGGTACATCTGATAGCCATCTAGGGCAACGCTGTCCATCTTCTTTAGCCCTCTCATGACTTTTTCCCTGTCTCTAATCTCACCATTGAGCCGCTCCATTTTGTTGTTATTGCGGTCGCCTTTCATGTGAATGTGCCTGACGTGTTTTGGTCTTGGGGTTACGTTCCTGTAGAACTCCTTGTTGAAAGCGTCATGGAAGTTCTGCGCACCGTCGCTAATTAGCGTCTGTGGGTTGATACCAGTTGTCAACTTGCCTTCTTTGAAGAGCGGACGTACATCCTGAGTAAATTTGTTATCTGCTACCTGTTGTGCAATCCAGAAGCGGGTTTCGTCATCCATGAGGGCATAGAGATATTTGGTATTTCCTTTTACCTTCAGAAACAGCTCATCGGTTCTCCAAGTGTTTGACACCTTAGGTGTAATCTTGTCTAGGTAGATTTGCATCAAGGCGACGTACTTCTTTATCCACTTGTACACGGCTACATGGCTAATCTGCAACCCTTGAAGCTTTACAAAGTTCTGGACGTTCCGCAGGGATTCTCCCGTGAAATAGAGTTGCATCGCTGTCGTTATGACTTGTGGCGTGGCGTGCATCTTTTCAAAGCCGATATTGAACGAGAACCGTTTCCCACATTCGTTACATTTGTACCTTTGAACGTCGCCGTACTTGTTGTGGCGTACTGCAAACTTGATTACTTTTTCTGAGGCGCAGTAACAGCAAGCTAGGGTATCGACAGGTTTGATGATGGCAACTGTCGATAGCGCGACTTCTTTCCTAAGCTCTAGGCTGTACTCGACCGCATACACATGT
>Ga0209751_10003309_pt1 | contig 15677 bp, 17 predicted proteins | sample RifCSP13_1_FD_184019 | JGI IMG/M metagenome (GOLD analysis project Ga0209751, IMG submission 184019) | Soil microbial communities from Rifle, Colorado - Rifle CSP2_sed 13_1 (SPAdes) (version 2) | ecosystem: Environmental > Terrestrial > Deep subsurface > Rock core/Sediment | place: Rifle... | reverse complement strand
CGCCCAATGTCCGGGCAAAGGCTGCATGTCAAGGCAACAACTGAGCAAACTGGCGCAACTCGTCACTGACGCGGGGGGGCCGGTGTCGGCGCCGGTTGAATCTTGACCCCCCTGGGCCGGTCGAAATCTGACCCCCTGGGCTTCCTTCCGTGGATCCGCTCCTCGGAGGGGTGAGCCTGGTCGGCGATCCGAGCCGACCAGGGGGAAGGGATGATCGACGTGCACCAGTGGGCAGAGATCCGGCGGCTGCACCTCTCGGAGGGGCTGGGCATCAAGGCGATCGCCAGACGCCTCGGCCTTGCCCGCAACACCGTGAGGGCGGCGCTCCGTTCCGACCAGGCGCCCGCCTACCGACGGCCGAGGGCACCCTCCAAGCTCGACCCCTTCCGCGGCGAGATCCTGCGCCTGCTCGATGAGGACGCGGAGATCCCCGGCAAGCGCGTGCTCGAGATCTTGTCCGAGCAGGGCTACCGGGGCGGCAAGTCCATCCTGAACGAGCACCTGCGGGAGGTCCGGCCCCTGTTCCGGCGGGCCCGCATCTACCAGCGCACCACGTACCTGCCCGGTCACCTCGCCCAGTGGGACCTCTGGGAGCCACCGGTCCCGATCCCGGTCGGGCACGGGCACCGCCGGCGCGGCTACGTGCTCCTCGGTGCCCTCGGCTACTCCCGCGTGGGCTGCGGAGCCCTGGTGTTCTCCCGGTCCGCCCCCGACCTGCTCTGGGCGCTCGATCGGTGCCTCGCCCGCATCGGGGCGGTGCCGCGCACCGCCGTGTTCGACCGGGAGGGCGCGCTGTGCCTGGACAAGACCGCCCGCGATCCCCGCCCCACCGAGCCGCTCGCCCGCTACGCCGGCGCGCTGGGGTTCGGGGTGCACTTCCGGCCGGCGGCCGATCCCGAGGCAAGGGCTTGGTGGAGCGGAGCTGGCCGGCTACGCGGAGACCTCGTTCCTGCCCGGCCGCAGCTTCCGGGACCCGGACGACTTCCAGGCCCAGCTCGACCGGTGGTTCGACCACGTGGCCAACGTCCGGTTCCACCGGGTGAGCGCGTTCGACGGCCAGGGGCCAGGGCCAGGCCAGGGCCAGGGCCAGGTCGGGCCGGTAGAAATGCCCGAAGCCGCTGGCTGCGGCGTCGTCTCAAGCCAAGCGGTAACGGATATCACGAATCTCGTAACGCGCCGGCCTGGGCTGTCGCACGACAAGCCCGCAGCAGCCTCGCTGTCCAGTCCGCGGTTGGCCAATCATCACGCGACCCTGACCCGCGCCCGACCCTCGCCCTGGGACCCCAGGCCCACTCCGAAGCAGTCCTTCCTGGAAGGTAGTCCTCCCCTCTGCCCACGGTCGTAAGCGCACGAGGTTCCGGCAAGAGAATGGTGGGAGGGCCCACCCACATCTGACCAGCCTGCCGGCCGCTGCGGGCCGCCGTCACCCACGGCTCTTGGATCAGCCAGCAGACCACATCTCGATGACCACCGTGAACCGGTGCCCTCGGAAGTGGAAGTGCCCGTCGGGGGAGTTGCGCCGCGGGAGTGCGAGCAGCCTGAACTCGTAGTCCTCCCCTGCCGCCGGAAGGTTCCTCGCCACCCAACTCAGGGTAGACGACGTCATCCGCCCCCCTGAGTCGAGCCTGAAGTCCCCGGGCCGCATGTCGACAGCTCCTGCTCCGCCGCCCCGGTAGCGCAGACGGACCACGCCGAAGTCGCCCGGGGTCGTCTCGTAGTCCATCGTCACGGTGACCACGACATCAACTTCCGTCTCCGACGAAGGTGTGGTCACAGGAATGGCCTCGAATGGGGACGGCCCTGCCTGACAGGCATCGCCGTGGCAGCCGAAATGCCAACCATTGATGATCGCCTTTTCGACCCGGACGACCCCTACGGTGTCTGGTGTCGACGATCCGGCTGTTGCGGCCGAGAAGGCCGCGGCGATCGCAAGAAGGACACCGAATACAAGGCCGATGCGTCTCATATCAATTGTCCTCTGTGACGAGCTGACTTGTGCATCCCACTCAACTCGATCTGCTGGAATCGCCCCGCTCTCTCGGAGTTGATACGGCCCGTGGTCATGGAGGCGGATACGCGTTCGACAGAGTGTGCGAGTCGTACGTCTCTAAGGAACGCTGCCACGTCGAGCCCTGGACGTAGCTCTCGCACATCGTGTGACGTCCAGAATTCTCCGGACACAGGCCCGATCCGTCAGAGAAATGGCCCGAAAACCCCCATGCGTGGCCGAATTCGTGCGCCGCAACCGACCGGGAGTCGATCTCGTTGGGATTCGGATTGCCCGAATCCCAATACCAGTTCCAGTCGTCTTTGTCGAAGATAACGATGAACGAGCTGATCTTCCCGTCACCGTCATCGTCGCACACCTGGGCAACGGCGAGGGCATTCTGGTACCCTCCGCCGTTCGGAATGCTGTTGTCCAGATGCACGCTATTGTTGGGATTGGGGTTGCAGTCCTCCGCGCGGTTCCAACCGGGATAATCTTCTGTCTCGTCCGCCAGATCTTGCGTGAACTTGAAGTCCGCGTTGTCGGCGAAGTCCCACTGATTGGCTCCGTGCGTGATTGAATCCCGCTTGGTTGCCCCCACTACCTCATCGTTGAATCCCCAATGCACATTCGTTGGGCTTGCCGCCTTCGGCCAGAGGATCCCCCAATACTGATTTCCGTGGGCGCCGGCAGAGGTCGTGACGCCGATGGTGAAGCCGATCCCGACCAGTATCGACAGACGAAGCCGCTTCACGCCACCGCTCCTTCGCCAACCTCGCCTCCACAGACGCGCATTCGCTCAAGGGCGTACCCGCCACCAACTTCCGTAATGACGAAGGTCTCGCCCTCCGGTGTCTCGAACTCCAAATCCCCCTCGACAGTTGGCTCAGCATCTCCGACCTCGTCTTGCACTTCCACTGGGAGTGCCTGTTCGGCCGTGGCGACGCCGCTTCCACCCTCGGAGAGGGTGAATGAAACGAAGGCGACCGGCGGATCACATCCAGGCGGGTACGGGGACGCCGTTTCCCCGGCCACCACTGATCCGACGACAAGCCCCATGAGGAAACCCACGAAGACAACGATGGTTGCCCTCTTCATTCGCTCTCCCGCTCGAGGTCTGCCCGCGCTTGCCCCCGGGTTCGTGCAAGCTCGCAGCACCGCCAACTGTGTCACTGCGGACAGCCGCCGTCAAAGCGATCCTCCCTCCCAACCCTCTGCGTGGGCCAGTTGGGTTGGCCCCTGGAAGACCCCCTACGCCTTGAGCGCAGAATCGCCCGGCGGGTGCTCGCCTTGGCTCGTCCCCCCCAGGCGCGTATGGCGTTACCAAGTCCCCTACCTACCCCTCTCGCTACACTCGATCGCGCCGGTGGTGGCTTCGGCGGAGATTTCTGCCAGGATTTCCACCGGCCCCGGCCAGGTGCCAGGCCAGGTCGGCGTGGTTGAAATCACCATCGCCTCTGGTCACACGGCCTCTCGCGGAGCCCCTGGTAACGGATTTCGTGGACTTGGTAACGCGTTGCACGTGCCCCGAGGCTTGATCCCTCGGTCGCCCTCGTTGCCGTGCGCAACGCAGGTCCGGAGACTCTGCACGGGTCAGAGCTCAGCGAAGAAGGCAACGATGTCGCGGGCGAGTAGACCGGGCTCCTCGATCGGGGCGAAGTGCCCTCCGCTCGGGATCGGCGTCCACCGTTCCAGGTTGTACAGACGCTCGGCCCACTCCCGGGGGGGTTGCCCTTCGAAGACGAACTGGTGAGAGAAATCTGCGACGGCGGTCGGCACATTGACGAAGTCATCAGGGCCGATCGTGACGCCGTGCCAGCGGTTGTCGTAGTAGTCGCGCATCGAGGTCGTGATCGTTCCGGTGACCCAATAGAGCGTGATCAGAGTCAATAGGAAGTCTCGAGAAAGGCGCCCGTCGAGGTCGCCGTCCGAGTCCGACCACGACCGCCACTTCTCAAGGATCCATGCGGCCAATCCGGCCGGCGAATCGGTGAGCCCGTAGGCCAGCGTCTGGGGTTTCGTCGACTGAACCGCGGAGTAGCCACGCTCGCCCTCGTCCCACCGGTCGCGCCGCTTGAGGTAGTCGCGCTCCGCATCTGTCAGAAGTCGCGACCCCTCACCCGTGTCCGGGTCAAGCTCCAGGTTGCTCAGGTGAAGGCCGATCATGGGCTCCGGATCGTCGAGCGCCATCAGTGTGGCCACCCCTGCCCCGAAGTCTCCTCCGCCCGCCCCGTATCGCCCGTATCCGAGCCCGCGCATGAGACGGTGCCAAAGAGCCGCAACGTCCCGATAGTTGGCCCGAGCCGGACGAGTGGAGAACCCGTAGCCGGGGAGCGACGGGATCACCAGGTCGAACCCTGGGCCTTCGATACCGTGGGCCTCAGGATCGGTGAGCAAAGGCACCAATGGGAGCAACTCGACGAACGCGCTTGGCCAGCCGTGCGTGAGGATCAGCGGAATCCCTCGCCCGCGCCGCGCCCGCTCGTGAACGAAGTGAATCTTGAGGCCATCGATCTCGGCACGGAAGTGGCGGAAGACGTTCAGCCTCCGCTCTTGGGCTCGCCAGTCGAACTCGTCGGCCCAGTAGGCGAGGAGATGTCTCACGTACTCGACGTCGGTTCCCTGCTCCCATGCAGCACCCGGCGATGGATCCGGCAAGCGAGCTTGACGGATGCGGGCTTGAAGATCGGAGAGAACTTCATCCTCCACCCCGATCGAGAACGACTCGACGTGCAGCGACGTGTTCGGCTCCCTGCCCCTCATCCGGACCGCGCGCCAATCGGAATGCCAACGCTAGAGAGTGTCGATTCGACGAACTGCATCACCTTGCGATCGTGACCGACAACGGCCCTGCAAACAAGTCGGACGTCTTAACGGCCTTCATCATGGGTCGACCCGAGGTCGAGCACGTTGAACCCTCCCCTACCCCGGTACGGCCCGGCAGGCATTCAGGCCTCGCGGATACCGCCAATCTCAACGACGGCGGCGCCTCCGGGACCAACTTCGCTCGAATCGCTACACTCAGAAGCCCCGGTAGACGGGTTGCAGAGCATTTCTGCCACCATTTCTACCGGCCCGGGGCCAGGTAGCTCAGTTGGCAGAGCACGCGGCTGAAAACCGCGGTGTCGGCAGTTCGATTCTGCCCCTGGCCACTCAGTTCAGCTGCTCGCGGCTCCGGATCTCCGTCCAGCGCCCGAGCACGCCCTGATAGAGGTCCGCCGAGCGCGGGAACTCGCCCTTCGAGAGCGCCTCGAGCGCCTCCTGCACCTCGCGCGCGCTGTGGTCGTCGTCGAGCTCGTTCCAGGAGAACAGGTCGGAGAGCGTGCCGTAGTCGAGCTCAACGATCGCGCGCGGATCGAATGCGGAGAGCCACTCGTGAAGCTCGACGAGCATGTCCGCGACCGGACCGAGGTCCGCCTTTCGGAGGGCGGGCATCGCCGCACGCGCGCGGTCCATCGCCGTCCACGCGCGCGTTACGTACCGCAGCCGAAGACCGACTCCTGGCTCGTCGGCCAACGTCCGCTCCTCGTCCACGAACAACGTGAACCAGCGGATCGGAACGTGCCAGGGACTCTGGTGGATGAACGACACGGCGTCCGGGTCGCCTTTGCGGATCTTGGCGAGCTCCGCCTCGGCGCGACGGGCCTCGGCTTCGGGAACGAACTCCTCGGAGAGCTCGAGCGGCGAGACCTCACGGAACGACAGCAGGCTCGCCAGCACCCTCAGCCTCGTGCGCCATGGGCAGACGTAGTACACGCCGTCCTCTACTCGGATCTCGGCGTGGTCGCCGTCGGCCGGAGCCATGAGCCCGAGCCGGCCGGTCGTCGCTCGCTGCAAGTACCGGGGCCGCGCACCGACACCCCGCGTGCCCGCGACGATGTACCGCTCCCACCGCGCCTGCTCCTCGTGCGGGAACGCGTCGATCGGCTGGTACACGCGTAGGTATGCGCAGGGGATCACCGGCCAAGTCTACGCGGGGACCCGGCACGGTCGTCGCGTAGGCTAGGGGAAGGGCGGAACGGGGAGGGGAAACTTGAGCGTTCCGGGCGGCGCGGCGCCGGTGCAGATCCTTGCGCCCGACGGTACGGCGATAGGAGACACCGGCGTCGGACTCGGGGAAGACAACCTCCGAGAGCTGCTGAGACTCATGGTCCTCGCGCGCCGTCTCGACGACGAGTGCATGGCGCTCCAGCGCCAGGGCGAGTTGACCGTCTACCCGCCGTTCCGTGGGCAGGAGGCCGCTCAGGTCGGCAGCGCCTTCGCCCTGGGGTCCGAGGACTTCGTCTTCCCGTCGTTCCGTGAGCTCGCCGCCGCGATCGCCCGCGGAGTCGACCCCGTCGAGTACCTCCACTACCACCGCGGTACGTGGCACGGAGGCCCGTACGACCCGCTCGCCCACGGCTTCGCGCCGATCTGCGTGCCGACGGCGACCCAGCTCCCCCACGCCGTCGGCTGGGCCCTGGGCGCCAAGCTCGACGGCAAGGCGGCGTGCGCGCTCGCCTATTTCGGCGACGGAGCGGCCTCCGAGGGCGACTTCCACGAGGCGGCGAACCTGGCCGGCGTCTGGCGGGCACCGGTCGTCTTCCTCTGCCAGAACAACGGCTGGGCGATCTCCGTGCCGGCGGGACTCCAGACGGCAGGTGAGATCTGGCGCCGGGCCGAAGGATACGGGTTCCCCGGGGTTCGGGTCGATGGGAACGACGTGCTAGCCGTGTACGCCGTCACGAATACTGCTATCGAGCGTGCGCGCGCCGGCGATGGGCCGACGCTCGTCGAGGCGATGACGTACCGGATGGGCCCGCACACCACGGCCGACGACCCCACGCGGTACCGGGAGGAGGCCGAGCTCGAGCGCTGGACCCGGCTCGACCCCATCGAGCGATACCGACGGTGGTTGCTCGCGACCGGCGGCGCCGACGATGCGTTCGTGAAGTCGTGCGAGACCGAGGCCGAACGCCGCGTGGCCGAGATCCGTGCGGGACTCGTCTCGACGCCCGCGCCCCCCAGCGACGATGTCTTCGCCTGGGCGTTCGCGGATCCGCCCCAGACGCTGGAGCGGGACCGCAAGGAGGCCCTGGGGGATGGCTGAGGTGACGATGGTCGCGGCGCTCAACCGGGCGCTCCGCGACGCGCTCGCCGACGACCCGCGGACGCTCGTCCTCGGTGAGGACGTGGGGGCGCTCGGCGGCGTGTTCCGCGTTACCGAGGGACTCCAGGATGAGTTCGGGCCCGAGCGCGTGCTGGACACCCCGATCGCAGAAGCAGGCATCGCCGGTGCGGCGGTCGGACTGGCGATCGCCGGTTGGCGACCGATCGTGGAGATGCAGTTCGACGGGTTCTCCTATCCCGCCCTCGACCAGGTGATCAGCCACCTCGCCAAGTACCGCTACCGGACGAAGGGACGGGTCGCGATGCCCGTCGTGATACGCATCCCCTACGGCGGCGGCATCCGGGGCAAGGAGCATCACGGCGAGAGCCCGGAGACCTACTACGCCCACACCGCGGGGCTGAAGGTGGTGACGCCGTCGGGCGCGCTCGACGCCTACCGGCTGCTCGCCCTTGCGATCGCCGATCCCGACCCGGTGATCTTCCTGGAGCCGAAAGCCCGCTACTGGTCCAAGGAATACGGGGAGATGACGAGCGACGGCCCCGGGATCGGTCGCGCGCAAGTGGTTCGCGAGGGGGACGCGTGCGCGATCGTCGTGTACGGGCCCACGGTTCACAGGGCGCTCGAAGCGTCGGCAACGCTCGCGGGCGAGGGTGTGGAGGTGCTCGTACTCGACCTGCGCTCGCTGGTGCCCCTCGACGTCGATGCGCTCGCCGACGTGGTCCGCCGCACCGGTCGCGTGGTCGTCGCGCACGAGGCACCGCGCACACTGGGCTTCGGCGCCGAGATCGCCGCCCGCGTCATGGAGGAGGCGTTCGACTACCTCGAGGCTCCCGTCATCCGGGTTGCCGGCTACGACACTCCGTACCCGCCGGCCTCGCTCGAGCAGCGCTGGCTCCCGACTGCCGAACGCATCGCGGCGGCGGTCCGCATAGCGGTGGCCTACTGATGACCGAGCGCGAGTTTCGCCTTCCCGACCTCGGCGAGGGGCTCGAGGAGGCGCGTATCCTCGCGTGGCTGGTCGCCGAGGGGGACGAGGTGGCGCTCAACCAGCCCTTCGTCGAGGTGGAGACCGCGAAGGCCGACATCGAGATCCCGTCGCCCTTCGCCGGACGCGTCACGCAGCTTCACGCCGCCGTGGGAGACGCCGTCCCCGTCGGCGCACCGCTCGTAACGATCGATGCCGCCGAAGCCGGCGGCGGACCGGTCGCCGCCACGCCGGCCGTAAGGAAACTGGCGAGGGAGCTCGGGGTCAACGTGGAGGGGCTGACCGGGACCGGGCCGGAAGGCCGCCTCACCCGGGAGGACGTCGAGCGCGCGGCGGGGGGCGGCGCACCCGCCGACGCGGATCGGATCGGCATCTCCGCCGGGCGCCGGCAGATGGCGGAGAACCTCGAGCGCGCCTACGCCGTCCCGCAGGTCACGACGTTCCGAACGGTGGACTGCTCGGAGCTCGAGGCGCTCCGGCACGAGCTTCGCATCTCGCCACTACCGGTAGTCGTCCGTGCGCTGGCCGAGGTGTGCCTCGAACACCCGACGCTGAACGCGACATGGACACGCGACGCTATCCTCGTTCACCGCCGCGTGAACGTCGGAGTGGCCGCGGACACCGAGCGAGGACTCGTTGTGCCGGTCGTCCACGACGCCCAGGAGCGATCGATCGGAGAGATCGCGGCTGACATCGACAGACTGGCCGCGGCGGCCCGCGAGCGCTCGCTCGCGCGAGAGGACCTCATCGGAGCCACGATCACCGTGACGAACACCGGTAGTTACGGCTCGGAGTTCGGGACCCCTGTCCTCAACCCCGGGAACGCGGTCACGCTCGGGCTCGGCGTGATCGCACCGCGCGCGCTCGTCGTGGGCGGCGAGCCCGTGGCCCGACCGGCCTGCACGCTGTCACTCACGTTCGACCACCGTATCCTGGACGGCGCCACCATCGGCAGAGCCCTGGGGGATCTCGTGGACTTGCTCCAGGACCGCGGCCGGCTACGGAGACTCCCCGCGTGAAGATCGTCTCGCTCCTGCCGTCGGCCACCGAGATCGTCTACGCGCTCGGGCTCGGCGACTCGCTCGAAGCGGTAACCGACGAGTGCGACCACCCGGGCGAGGCCGTGACGAAGCCGGTCGCGTCGCGCTCGGCCCTTCCCCAGGGTCCGCCTCCGACCGCCCGCGAGATCGACGAAGCGGTGCGCGAGCGGATGGACGCGAAGGAGCCGCTGTACGTCCTAGACAAGGTGTTGATCCAGCGTATCCAGCCCGACGTGATCCTGACGCAGGACCTCTGTCGTGTGTGCGCCGTTCCGAGCGGAGACGTGCAACGCGCGCTGGACGAGATCGGCGCGAACGGCGCCAAGGTGCTCTCGCTCGACCCCCATTCCCTGGAGCAGATCCTAGACTCGATCGCCATGCTCGGCACGGCGCTGGGCGCCGGCGAGCGGGCGGAGCGGCTCGTGGCCTCGCTTCGAGCTCGCCTCGACGCCGTCCGATCGACCGCCCTCCGCCTCCCGACGATCCGGACGTTCTGCCTCGAGTGGTCGGACCCCCTGTTCGTCGCAGGCCATTGGGTGCCCGAGATGGTCGAGATCGCCGGCGGGACCAACCTGCTGAACGCGAAGGAGCAGCCCTCGCGCGTCGTCGCCTGGCGTGAGATCCGCGACGCCGGACCCGAGGTCGTCGCCTTCATGCCGTGCGGCTACTACCTGGACGAGGCCGAGGAGGAGGGTCGGGCGCTCTACGCCAACCCCGAGTTCGCCGAGACCCCCGCGGCGCGCGAGCGAAACGTCTTCGCCGTCGACGCGACGTCGTTCTTCTCCCGGCCGGGCCCGCGGATCGTGAACGGACTCGAGATCCTGGCGTGGGCGATCCATCCCGACGCCTTTCCCGAGCCACCCGCCGGCTCGATCTCCCGCCTCGGGAGCTGAGCCCCGTCTCCGATAGGCTTACGCCCCGATGAAGGGCCAGAACCAGGTCTCACCGGACGACGTCGGCAGGCGGGTCACTTTCCAGTTCGAGCTGCCCAACGGCTACGTCGGCGAGGCGGTCGGCATCCTCGAGGGCTACGACCGCGACGCCGAGACCTACCTGGTGCGCAAGAAGGACGGAGAGCTCGCCCGCGTGCCCGTCCGCGGCGTCCGGTTCGGCAAGATCGTCTCCTAGGAGGTCACGTCATGGCAGAGGAACTGCCCACCGCGTACATCCGCCTGCGCCTCGGTTCCGAGGACGCCCACTACGGCGGCGGGCTGGTGGCCGGAGCCAAGCAGCTCGAGATCGTCGGAGACCTAATCACGGAGCTGGCGATGCGATACGACGGCGACGAGGGCCTGTTCCGCGCCTACGAGAGCGTCGAGTTCCTGCATCCGCTCTACGCCGGCGACTGGATCGACGCCAAGGGCCGGATCGTCTCCGTCGGCAACACGAGCCGGAAGTGCGAGTTCGAGATATGGAAGGTGGGCGGCGCAAGACGGGACGTCTCCGAGTCTGCGGCGGAGTTCCTGGACGAGCCTATCCTCACCTGCAAGGCGGTCGGAACGACGGTGATCGGGAAGGACGACCAGAGGTTCGCGCACTGACCGCCTGAGCGATCAGGAAGCCTTCTCGAGGCCCTGCAGCACCTCGAGGATCTCGTCGACGTTGAACGGCTTGGGCACGAAGGCGTCGGCGCCGAGCTCGGCGGCCTTCGCCCGGTCCCTGAGGCTGGACAGAGCCGACACGACCACCACGCGGGGACGGTCGCTCTCCGGCATCTGCTGGATCTCCCGGAGGACCGACCAGCCGTCCATGGTCGGCATCATGATGTCGAGAAGCATGAGCTTCGGATGCTCGGCGGCGATGACGTCGAGGGCGGCGCGGCCGTCCCGGGCCGTGTAGGTCTGGTAGCCCTCCGAGTCCAGGCTGAATTGCAGCACCCACACGACCTGAGGCTCGTCGTCGACCACCAGCACGCTCGTGCGGGTGTTCTGCACGCGGCTCTGCTCCTCGACCAGCATCGCTAGAGAAGGGTACGGCTCCACACGTGCAATCCTGAATCGCCCGCCCGGGCGGTTCTTGGTTACCGGAGGTCTTAGTCCGAGGTCGGTAGCCACCCGACCGACGGAACCAGCGATGAATGGCCCGCCCACGGCAGCCCCTCGATGTTCAGCCCGCGATCCGAACGCCCCGGCCTGCGACGACGCGTCCGATCGGGTAACCCTTGCCGTGCGCGCGGTCGAGAACCGCGTCGACGTTGTCCGCCGGAACCACTAGCACCATCCCGACGCCCATGTTGAAAGTCGCGAACATGTCGTCGTCGGAAGCGCCGGCCGCGCGCCGGACGATCCCGAAGATCGGATGCTCCGGCCAGCTCCCGCGCTCGACCTCGGCGCCGAGGCGCTCCGGAAGCGCCCGCGGGAGGTTCTCGGGCAGTCCTCCACCCGTTATGTGGGCGGCCGCGGAGATCAGGCCCTCGTAAGCGAGCGTTGGGACGAACGGCGCATAGATCGCGGTCGGTTCGAGTAGCTCGTCGACCAGCGGCCTGCCGAGCTCCACCGGCGCGCCCTCGAGCGGATAGGCGCCCGAGTCGAGCACCGAAGCCCGGACGAGGCTGTAGCCGTTGGCATGTAGCCCCGTCGACGCGAGCCCGACAAGGACGTCGCCCTCGCGGACGCGGTGGGGGCCGATGGTTCGGTCCTCCTCGACGAGCCCGACGCAGAACCCGACGAGGTCGAACCGGTCGGGCTCCATGACTCCGGGATGCTCCGCGGTCTCACCGCCGAGGAGAGCGCAATCCGCGCGGAGGCACCCCTCGGCCACGCCGGCGACTATCTCGGCGACCGTCTCCGGCACGAGCTTGCCCACCACGACCGTGTCGAGGAAGAAGAGCGGCCGCGCGCCCGTGCACGCGACGTCGTTCGCGCTCATCGCCACGAGGTCTATGCCGATCGTGTCGAGTCGTTCGGCGCGGCGCGCGATCTCGCACTTGGTCCCGGCGCCGTCGGTGGCCGCAACGAGCAGGCGCCCGCCGCCTAGGCTGTATGACCCCGCGAACCCGCCGATCCCCTCGGCCACCTCGGGCGTGCGCGCGGCCGCGGCCGCCTCCCGGATCAGCTCGACCGCCCTGGCAGCGGCCTCGAGGTCCACACCGGCGCGCCGGTAGGCGTCCCTCACGATTTCGCGGGGTGCTCGAGCAGGAACTTGCCGGCGGTCTCCGGGATCGGTATCGGGTACTCGCCGTCGAAGCAGGCGCGACAGAACGCGCCCTTGGGAGCGCCGGTCGCCGCGACCATCCCCTCGAGCGAGAGGTAGCCGAGGGAGTCGGCGCCGACGAACTGGCGCACCTCCTCGACCGAGAGGTCCGACGCCACGAGCTCCTGCCTGGTCGACATGTCTATACCGTAGAAGCAAGGCCACTTGATCGGCGGGCAGGTGATCCGAGTGTGGACCTCTGTCGCGCCGGCCTCGCGGAGCGCCTGGACGATCTGACGGGTGGTCGTTCCACGGACGATCGAGTCGTCCACGACCACGAGTCGCTTGGCGCGTATCGCCTCGGGGATCGGGTTGAGCTTCAGCTTCACTCCGCGCTCGCGCAGCGACTGCGACGGCTCGATGAAGGTCCGTCCGACGTAGCGGTTCTTCATGAGGCCCTCGCCGTAGGGGATGCCGGATACCTCCGCATAGCCCTGAGCGGCCGACGTGCCGGTGTCGGGGACGGGGATCACGAGATCGACTTCGGCCGGGTGCTCGCGCGCCAGGTGCCGTCCGAGCTCCCTCCGTGTCTCGTGCACCGTTCGCTCGTACAGGCGGGAGTCGGCTCGCGCGAGGTAGACGAACTCGAAGATGCAGAGCGCCCGCCGCGCCGGCTCGGCGAATCGTAACGTCTCGAGACCACGGTCGTCGATCCGGACCAGTTCGCCGGGCTCGACGTCGCGGACGTGGGTCGCGCCGACGATGTCGAGCGCGCACGTCTCGGAGGCCACGCAGAACCCGCTCGGGAGCCGGCCGATCGAGAGGGGCCGGAGACCGTAGGGATCGCGGGCCGCGAACACGCTCCGCTCGTCGAGCATCACGAAGCAGAAGGCGCCTCGGAGCGTCGGAAGCACCTCCATCGCAGCAGCCTCGAGCCCGTTCTCTACCCGCTGGGCCAGGAGCGTCGCGACGATGTCCGAGTCCGTGGTTGCCCCGCCGCGCCAGCCGGCCCGCTCCGCGAGCTCCTCGACGTTCACGAGGTTGCCGTTGTGCCCGAGAGCGAGGGAGCGCCGTCCATCGGTCTTGAACGCGGGCTGGGCGTTCTCCCAGGTCGTCGAGCCGGTCGTCGAATAGCGGGTGTGGCCGATACCGAGGTCGCCCTGGAGAGTCGCGAGGGTCGCCTCGTTGAAGACCTGCGACACCAGCCCGAGTTCCTTGTAGACCAGGATGCTCTGCCCGTCGGAGACCGCCATGCCGGCCGACTCCTGGCCGCGGTGCTGGAGGGCGAAGAGCCCGAAGTAGGTGAGCCGAGCGACGTCCTCACCCGGGGCCCATACCCCGAACAGACCACAGGCTTCCCGAGGACCTTCCGCTCCCACCTTCGCCGATGCTAACACCGGATGCGGTGCGCTCAGCGAACGGTCACCGCGATCCGCTGTACGGCCGTGTTCGTGTAGCCGCCGAGGTTCCAGGATGGCCCCAGCGCCTGGGTCTCCCCGGTCGAGTCGGTCGCTCGGCAACAGAGCTCGTGCTCCCCCGGCGTCGCATTCCAGAGGAAGCGCCACGGGTACCATGCGAACCTCGACGCGGCCGACCCCAGCTCCGCGTCGGTCCAGCTTCGGCCGCCGTCGGCGCTCACCTCGACGCGGACGACCGCGCCCAGACCCGACCACGCTCGTCCGCGGAGCACCACCTCTCCAGCGTCGACGAACCGCTTGCGCGTGAGGAAGTCTGGGATCCCCGGCGGCATCATCAGACTCCTCGGTCGGATCAGCGTCACAGGCTCGCCCGGCTCGTCCTCGGTCTGCCGGATGCGGTAGGAGCGCGAGTGCTGGTAGCCCTCGAAATGCTCCGTCAGCACGGCTATCGCCCTCAGCCACTTCACGTGGGTCATCCCGTACCAACCGGGGACGACGAGCCGGAGGGGGAATCCGTGCTGCGGGAGCAGCGGCCGCCCGTTCATCGAGTGGGCGAGCAGCACCTCCTCGCGGAGCGCCTCCTCCAGCGGCAGGCTTCGCTCGTAGGGCTGCTCGACCTCGCCCTCGACGCCGCGGTCGAGGCCCGTGAAGAGCACCTCGACCGCGCCGTCGGCGATCCCGGCCTCCTCTAGGACACCTCGGAGGGGCGTGCCCGTCCACTCGGCGGTGCCGACCGCCTCGAGGATCCACGGCTGGCTCACGGCCCGAGGCTCGAGCCCCGTCCGGCCGTTGCCTGCGCACTCCAGGGTGACCGGTAGGGTCACCTCTGGGCGCGCGCGTACGTCGGGGAGCGACAGCGAGAGCTGGCGGCCGACTGCGCCCCCAACCGACAACCGCCAGGAAGCCGCGTCGACGGCCGGGATGTCGTAGTGGATCAGAAGGTAGTGCAGGCCCGCCGGCGTGACATCGTAAGCAAGCGCCTCGAGCGGCATCCCGTGGTTCCGCGTCGCCAGCTGTAGCTCCTCGAGCGAGATCCCGTCCACCGTCCCCCCTCCGAGCATCAACGCCGAAGTCTACGGCGCGATCGCGCCCTCGAGAGCCAGGAGCGCGGCCTTTCGCTCGGGCCCGCCACCGTATCCGCCCAGGTCGCCGCCCGCGCGGACCACCCGATGGCACGGCACGACGATCGGCACGGGGTTGGATCCAAGGGCGTTCCCCACGGCTCTGGCCGCGCGCGGGCTCCCGATCCGCGCGGCGATGTCGCCGTAGGTGCGAACGCGTCCGAACGGGATCCGTGCCGTCGCGCCGAGCACCTTCCTGGCGAACGGCCCCATGAGCCGCCGGTCGATCGCGAGGTCGAACGAGGTCCGCTTCCGTTCGAAGAACTCCTCGAGCTCCCGACGCACATCGTCGGTGGCCGCCGCCGACTCGAGCACCCGAGGCGACAGCGTCGCCGCCAGCTCCTCGAGGACGCGCGTCTCCTCGGGGTAGGCAACGCGAACGAGGCCGCGGGGCGTCACGGCGACGAGAAGGCGCCCGACCGGCGAGGCGACGTTCCCCACCGCGACGTCGAGCAGCCCCTCGCGACGGGCGGCGGCTTCCAGCGCGGCTGCCGCTTCACGCGAGCGCTCCGACGCATCGGCGCCCAGCCGCTTCAGCTCTCTCATCGCAGAGCCTCCCGTAGCTTGCGCACGCCCTCCGACACGTTGGCGCGGGCGGCGTCCTCGGAGATCCCCATCGCGCCGGCCACCTCCGCGTAGGAGCGATCGAGCACGTGCCGGTGGACGACCGCCACCCGCTGCTTCGTAGGGAGCGCCCGGACCGCATCCCACACCGGCCCGGACGCGTCCGGCGACGGATCGTCGTGCCCCGCACGCTCCTCGATCTTTGCCGTCGGGACCGCCCGCCGCCCTCGCGCTCGATGCGCGTCGATCGCCTTCCGGGTGGCGATCCTTAGCACCCAGCGATCGAGCGCCTCGCCGTCGCGGACTCGCGGATAGGCTCG
>Ga0209751_10003307_pt1 | contig 15681 bp, 10 predicted proteins | sample RifCSP13_1_FD_184019 | JGI IMG/M metagenome (GOLD analysis project Ga0209751, IMG submission 184019) | Soil microbial communities from Rifle, Colorado - Rifle CSP2_sed 13_1 (SPAdes) (version 2) | ecosystem: Environmental > Terrestrial > Deep subsurface > Rock core/Sediment | place: Rifle... | reverse complement strand
CCGAAGCGGTCGAAGGCGCCATGAAACTCGCCCGCATGGTAACCGGGCGCAAACAGATCCTGGCGGCCCAGCGAGGCTTCCACGGTCGGACCCTCGGGGCGCTCTCCGCCACCTGGAACCCGCGCTATCGCGATCCCTTCCTGCCCCTGCTGCCGGGTGTGATGCACATCTCCTATGAGGACATCGGCGCGGCCGAGCGAGCGATCAGCGCCTCGACGGCCGCCGTTATCCTGGAGGTGATCCAGGGCGAAGGCGGGGTCCACCCCGCCTCGCTCGAGTTCCTCACAGCCGTCCGGGATCTCTGTTCGAAGCGGGGCGCGCTGTTGATCCTCGACGAGGTGCAGACTGGCCTTGGCCGCACCGGCGCGTGGTTCGCCTGCGACGCCATGGGCATACAACCGGATGTGTTGTGTCTCGGCAAAGGCATCGCCGGTGGGTTACCGATGGGAGTGGTGTGTTGGAGCGAGTCTTTGGGGAGGATGAAGGAAGGCTCGCACGGCAGCACGCTCGGCGGCAACCCTCTGGCGTGTGCTGCCGCGTTGGCCACTCTAGATGTGTTGGAAGAGGAAGACCTGCCAAATCGATCGCACGCCCTGGGTGAGAGGCTGTTGAAGGAATTTGGAGGGGCTAATCATCCGCTGGTGCGCGAGATCCGGGGACGCGGACTGATGATCGGCATCGACCTGAGGCAGCGCGTCACACCGGCGCTCAAAGGGCTCATGACCCGAGGTGTGTTGGCGCTCCCGGCCGGGCCGACGGTCTTGCGTTTGCTGCCGCCGCTAATCGTGCAGCAGTCGGAGCTCGATCACGTCCGCCAGGCGATCTTTGAAGTCTTGGAGGAGATCAATGATGGTCGAGACGTCGACTGAGGCCGACACGCGCATCGCGGCCGCCGAGGCCGAAGCGCTGCTCCAAGACCTGGTCCGGATCCCCAGCCTCTCTGGGGCGGAGTCGGAAGCCTCCGATTTCCTCAAAGACTGGATGGCAGGTCACGGGTTTCAGGCGCAAGTCGACGAATCAGGCAGCGCGGTCGGGCAACGAGGAACCGGCCAAATCGAAATCGTGCTGCTTGGCCACATCGACACGTTTCCGGGTGAGGTCCCCGTCAGGATCGAAGGGCGTCGACTCTTCGGCCGCGGGAGCGTGGACGCGAAAGGGGCGCTGGCAGCCTTCGCACTAGCCGCAGCCAGCATCACTCCACTGCCGGGAGTGAAATTGGTTGTGATCGGGGCCACCGAAGAGGAAGCAGCCAGCAGTCGCGGGGCCCGGCACGCCCGGGATCGATATCATCCATCCGCATGCGTGATCGGCGAGCCGAGCGGCTGGGACCGCTTGACCTTGGGCTACAAGGGACGGCTCAACGTGGCGTGGTCATGGTCCGGCGCTTTGGCCCACTCGGCGGGGCCCACTCGCAGCACGGCAGAGGTCGCCGTCGACACCTGGCGCTCGATCGAGGACTGTGCAAGTGCCTTCAACCGAGACCGGGAGGACGTCTTCCAACAACTCAGCGCCACCCTGCTCTCGGTCCAGAGCTCGGTGGATGGTGTGATGGGTCGGTCCGAGCTGGAGGTCAACCTACGACTCCCGCCCGGCCTCAACCCGCTGGAACTGGAGGGATTGCTGCGAGCACGGATTCTGCTCGGGGAGACGGGCTTCTCGGGGCACGAAGAGGCATTCCAAGCATCGAACAACAACCCGCTCACGCGAGCCATGCGATCCGCCATCCGCGCCAACGCAGGCCAGCCGCGTCACGTCCACAAGACGGGGACATCCGACATGAATGTCGTCGGTCCGATCTGGAAGTGCCCGATCGTGGCTTACGGGCCGGGGGATTCACGCCTGGATCACACCCCAGACGAACACGTGAACCTGGATGAGTACCTTCTCTCGATTCAGGTCCTGCAGACAGCGCTGGAGACCTTGATGGCCGAGCTCACGTCCGCCTCTTAGGCGCACGGCCGAACCCGGCCGCCGGCCGGATCCCTTGTCGGCCTGTGTGCCCTTCCCCAGGAGATTAGGCCCTCAGAATGCAAACCGCCGCCACGAAGGGCGTGCGGGCGATTGGGGACCAGTCTTACGGAGCGCCGGCCGGGAGCCACAAGGGGACCGGTCTCGAGTCACTCCAGCATCGAAAGGAACTGTTATCTCCCGACGCAGCCTTTGGTAGCGGCTTGCGGACTTACTCTACCCTCATTGCCGCACAGACGTAAGTGCGGGCTGTCATATCCCGGGAGATACACTTGTCAGAATGGTCCCGGCCAGCCGGGCACCCTCCGCGAGCGTCCGAGCCGGCCGCTCCAAGCAAGCGCACTGAGCACCATGGACGGATGGTCCCGATCGGTCCTCCGCCCCTCTGGCCGCGACAGGGCTCCCCCCGGCGTTGTTCGCTCAGACCCGAGCCCCGATCTGCTGGTAGATCGCTTCCCGGATGGCCATGACTTGGCGCCGCAGCCCGTCATCCGTCTCGAGCAGGTCGGTGATCTTGTCACAGCCATACATGACCGTGGTATGGTCGCGTCCGCCCAACGCCAGCCCGATCTGCGGCAAGGAAGCCCGGGTCTCCTCCCGGATCAGGTACATGGCGACCTGGCGCGGGAGAGCCACATGGCGCGATCGATCACGACTGGAGAGCTGCTCGCGACTGAGATTGAAATGGCCCGCGACCGCAGCCAGGATTGTCTCCGGGGTCATCGCACCGCCGCGTGGGAGCAAGTCCACCAGGGCGGTTTCCACGAGGTCCTGGTTCAGTGGCATCCCGCTCAGATCGGCCATCGCCAGTACGCGCGTCAGCGCACCCTCAAGCTCCCGAATGTTACTTTGGACCTTGCGGGCGATGACCTCGAGGAGTTCCGGCTCCACCTGACGCCCGGCGCGCTCGGCCTTGGTCCGCAAGATAGCCAGCCGCGTTTCCAGGTCGGGCGGTTGGATATCGGCCGTCAGACCCCACTCGAAACGCGAGCGGAGCCGTTCTTCGAGTGTCACCAGGGCCTTGGGCGGGCGGTCGGAGGAGATCACGAGCTGCCGGTCCTGGCCGTGGAGCGTGTTGAACGTGTGGAAGAACTCCTCCTGAGTCGATTCCTTGCCCGCAAGAAACTGGATATCGTCAATCAGAAGCACATCCATGCGCCGGTAGCGCTCCCGGAAGGATTCGGTCGTGTGGCTTCGGATGGCGTTGATCAGGTCGTTGGTGAAGTCTTCCGATGACACGTACAGGGCCCGCAGGCCGGCCTCGACGCAGGCGTTCCCGACGGCGTGGAGCAAGTGCGTCTTTCCCAGGCCCACGCCCCCGTACAAGAACAGAGGGTTGTAGGCGTGGGCCGGGTTCTCGGCCACCGCCTGGGCCGCCGCCGCACCCAGCCGGTTCCCGGCACCGATGATGAAGTTCTCGAATGTATAGCGGGCATTCAGGTTGGGGTTGAGCGAGGGCGAGACCGTTTCGAGATCGACGCCGATGTCCGCCCTCGGGAGGACGATCTCATCCGGCACGTCTGCCTGCCATACAACAAAGCGAACTTCGGCGGATCGACCCGATAGCCCGGAAAGGACCCGCTGAGCGGTGGACATCAGACGATCTTCGAGCCAATCACGGGCAAACGCGTTCTGCACACCGACGATAAAGACGCCGTCCTCGTAACTCACCAACTCCGCATCGCGAACCCAGGTGTCAAAGACCGCTCGGGGGATCTCGATCTGCATCTGGCCGAGCGCGGCCTCCCAGGTTCGCTTTGCATCCATTGTGCGCTACTCCATTTCCAGGCAACTCCCGGCACTTGTTCGCACGGCGGCTCTTCCACATGACCGTCAGCGGGCCTAAGGTCGATGACGTATCAACCGGCCCGTCCGACAGGGGAGAACCCCACGCGACCAATCATCCAATTCGAGGACGTTTAAGTGACGGTGAACCTGAGCTACTAAGCAGACGCTGCGGGAGAGTTGGCCGCCGGAGAGGCGGTTACCGAAGCTCTACAAGATCGATTCCTCGGCTTCGGTCCCCACACGACATGTCCCAGCAACGGTCGCATTCTAGCAGAACGAGGGAGCCAGTTCAAGGCAACTAGCCTACTCCAACCTAAAAACAATCGAAAGATTAAGAACTGCGAACCTTAAAGGAATCGACCTGCAAACAGACAGAGACAAGGGACAGTGGAGAGCCATGCGGCATCCCCCTCCCCCAACCTGCCTGCCCACAGGGAGCGCCATGTCCCAGATGTGGGGGGGCCGGTGCCGCCAAACTGGACACCGTCGCCCCCACCCGCTTACCTTAAAGGTACGATGTCCCGGAGCCATTCCGGAGAGGTAACAGAGAACCATTCGAAAGAGAGGTTCGCCGAGCTTCCGACGCGCAGCGCATGAAAATTAGAAGTGAGCGCGAAGAGAGAAAACACGCGCGCGTGACAAAAGGGAAGTGGCCGCGCCTCAGGCGCGCGTCAGCACGACCTCCAGCGCCTCGCGCACACTCCGGACCGGTTTCACCTCGAGCGCCTCAGGCCATCCGTCCTCCCGCCGAACGCTTGACGGGACAATGACCCTCTTGAAGCCCAGCCGGCTGGCCTCCCACAGCCGCGCCGACAACTGCGGCACGGCGCGCAGCTCACCTGACAGACCAACCTCGCCCACCAGCGCCAAGTCGGCCGCGATGGGCCGGTCCTTGACCGAGGAGGCGATGGCCGCCGCCACGGCCAGGTCTGCCGCCGGTTCGTGGATGCGCATTCCTCCGACGACATTGGCGAACACATCCTGATCGGCCAGATGCAGGCCGACCCGGCGCGAGAGCACGGCCACTGTCAGCAGTAACCGATTGAAGTCCACCCCGTTGGCGGTCCGGCGCGGATGGCCAAAAGAGGTGGCGCTGGTCAGGCCCTGGACCTCAACCAGCAGGGGGCGTGTGCCTTCCATCGTCACTGCCACGGCCGAGCCGGGGGCGTTGACCACGCGTTCGGCCAGGAAAGCCTCCGACGGATTCGGCACCTCGACCAGCCCCGTCGAACCCATTTCAAAGACTCCGACCTCAGTCGTAGGCCCGTAGCGATTCTTGACCGAGCGCAGCAGACGATAGGTGTGAAGCGAATCGCCTTCCAAATAGAGGACCGTATCGACGGTGTGCTCCAGAACACGCGGCCCGGCGATGGCGCCCTCTTTTGTCACATGTCCCACCAGGAAGATGGCGACGTCCTCGCCTTTCGCCAGAGACTGAAGGCGGTTGGCCGACTCGCGCACCTGCGAGATCGATCCGGCACCAGCCTCGAGTTCCGGCAGGTAGACGGTCTGAATCGAGTCCACCACGACCAGGCTGGGCTTTAACGCCTGGATGTGGCCGATAATGGCTTCCAGGTCGGTCTCAGCCAACAGATACAGGCCTTCCGGGGCCGGGGAACCGCCAGCCAGACGGAGCAGCCGCCCCTTGATCTGGCGCTCGGATTCCTCCCCCGAGACGTATAAAACGTCGGCAGAATGGGCCATACCGGCCGCCATCTGCAGCAACAGGGTCGATTTACCGATCCCCGGATCGCCTCCGATCAGGACCAGAGAGCCGGGCACGACCCCGCCGCCGAGCACACGCGCGAACTCTTCGATCGGCAACACCAGCCGCTCGTCGAGATCCCCGCTGATCTCGCTCACGCGTTTCGGGGCCGAACCGGCTTTGCGAGACACCGTCCGCGGTCGACTCGCCACCAGCACTTCCGCCAGCATGCTATTCCACGCGCCGCATTGCGGACACCGGCCGAGCGCCTTGGGTGCCGCCCGCCCACACTGCTGGCAGACATACTGGACCTTCGATTTAGTCACATGCCCTCCTCAGGAAGCTGCGGAGAGTTGCTCGGAGGGGAAAGTGGGATTCGGGCGTGGTCGGGGCCCTGCCTGCCGTACAGGCGCGACCGCTTCACTTCCGCCTCTCACAATAGCAAGAGACTTCCCGAGGATTATACGGGGGCCGATCAGACCCGACAAGCGAAACGGCCCGGCGGGCGCACCCGGGCCGTGATTGCTCAACAAAGCCCAGATCTCAGCCGGTAGGTAAGACCTCCTGAGGTTCGTCCTCCGGCTCGGGTTTCACCACGCGTAGGATAACTTCCTCGCCCTCGATTTCGATCATGATCTTGTCGTTGTCCTTGAACTCGCCCGACAGCAGACCGTCGGACAGACGGTCTTCGACCTTGTTCTGGATCACCCTCTTCAACGGTCGCGCCCCCATTTCGGGATCGTACCCGAGCTCGGCCATCTTGAAGCGGGCGGCTTCGGTCGAATCGAGCACGATCTGGTGCTCGCCCAGCCGGGTCGCCACCTTATTCAGCTCCAGATCGACGATGCTGACAATCTGCTCTTTGGTCAGGGCGTGGAAAACGATGATCGCATCGACGCGGTTGACGAATTCGGGCCGGAAGACCTTGCGCAAGGCGTCCATCAGCTTCTTGCGCATCTCCTCGTGGGCGGTACGCTCTTCGGTTTGCTCATCCCGCGGCAGGGCAAACCCGAGCTGGGTCTGCCGCCGGATGAGCTCCGCACCGATGTTGGAGGTCATCACTATGATCGCGTTGCGGAAATCGACTTTTCGGCCGCGGGCATCCGTCAAATGGCCTTCTTCCATGATCTGGAGGAGCATGTTGTGGGCATCGGGGTGGGCTTTCTCCACCTCGTCGAACACCACAATCGTGTACGGCCGGCGACGGATGGCCTCGGTCAACTGCCCGGCGTCGTCATAGCCAACGTACCCCGGCGGAGCGCCGACAAGGCGGCTCACTGTGTGGCGCTCCATGAACTCCGACATGTCGATCTGGATCAAGGCCTCTTCCGTGCCGAAGATGAATTCGGCCAACGCCTTGGTCAACTCGGTCTTGCCGACCCCCGTCGGGCCGAGGAAGATGAACGAGCCGATCGGGCGTTTCGGATCCTTGAGACCCGCCCGCGCCCGGCGGACGGCCTTGGCGATCGCCTGGATGGCTTCATCCTGACCCACGATACGCTCGTGCAGCGCGCCTTCCATCTGGAGCAAGCGCTCCGACTCTTCCTGGGCGATCTGCATCACCGGCACCCCGGTCCACATCGCCACGACTTCGGCAATATCATCCGGGGTCACGCGCGGGCTGTCTTCCGAGCGCTGCCAGCCGGCGCGCATCTGGGTCAGTTTCTCTTCGACATCCGACTCACGCATGACCAATTCCTGGGCATCGTCGAAGCGGGCTTCTTCGAGCGCCACGGCGTGCGCCGCGCGCGTCTCCTTAAGCTCGGTCATCATGCGCTTAAGCGTGTGGGCCTCCGGGCTCTTGTACATCCGCACGCGCGAGGCGGTCTCATCGATCAGGTCGATGGCCTTGTCGGGCAAGAAACGGTCGGTGACGTAGCGCGAAGAAAGATAGGCTGCGGCTTCGATCGCTTCATCGGTGATGATGAGTTTATGGTGATTCTCATAGGGGCCCTTGACACCGCGCAGGATGTCGATCGTTTCTTCGATCGACGGTTCCTCTACCATAACGGGTTGGAACCGGCGCTCGAGGGCGGCGTCGCTCTCGATGTACTTGCGATACTCATCAAGGGTCGTCGCCCCGATAACCTGCAACTCGCCTCGCGAGAGCGCCGGCTTGAGGATATTTGCCGCATCGACCGACGACCCGGCCGATCCGGCGCCAACCAGCATGTGAACCTCATCGATGAAAAGGATCGCCGCCGCCGCCTTCAGCTCGTCGATCACCCGCTTGAGACGCTCCTCGAACTGCCCGCGGTACATAGTCCCGGCAACGAGAGAACCGACATCCAGCTGCAGGACGCGTTTCCCCAGAAGGGGCTCGGGAGTCTCGCCGGCGACAATACGCTGCGCCAGGCCTTCGACAATGGCTGTCTTACCGACTCCCGGCTCTCCGATCAGGGCGGGATTGTTCTTATTGCGGCGGGCCAGGATCTGGATCACCCGCTCGATCTCGGTCTGTCGGCCGATGACCGGGTCCAGCTTCTCTTCCTCGGCAAGCAGGGTCAGGTCGGTTGCCAGTTGGTCGAGCAGGGGTGTCTTGACGGAGGGTTCTTTCCGCTCGGCGCTCACTGGCTTGCTTGTCGCCCTCCGGGCGGGACTTTCCTGAAGGATCCGGCGTGTCTGCCGGCGCACCTGCTCCGGCGTGACACCCAACCGCCGCAAGACATCCACCCCCAGCCCTTCACCATGCCGGACCAGGCCCAGGAGCAAGTGTTCGGTTCCGATGTAATGATGGCCCATCCGGCGGGCCTCTTCGATGGCCAGTTGGAGCACTTGCTGGGCACCGGGTGCTAGTTCGAAACGGCCTCCGGCGTGGCGACCGACGCCGGTCAGCCTTTCGACCATCTCCTTCACGCGGGCTGGATCAAGGCCCAATTCACGCAGCACCTTTCCCGCGACGCCCCCTTCCTCTCGGATTAGCCCGAGCAATAGGTGCTCTGTGCCGATGTAGTTATGATGCAGGCGCTCAGCTTCTTCGTGGGCCAGACTGAGGACTCTCCTCGCCCGTTGAGTGAAGCGTTCCATTTTGTCGGCCACGATCTCTCCTCGCCTCTGATCGCCAATCAGCCCCGGAATTGTCTTATTCTACCAAAGTTTCTCAGGTCGCCCGGGGGATGCTCATTTCCCATATCGGACCGCAAAAGCAATTCGGCCGGGCGCTCCAGATGAGCTGCCCGGCCGGCATCCTCAGGTGGATTCAGATTCCCCGCCACCCCCTTCGGCTCCCAACATGCCTGCAACCGGACCGGTAGCCTCCTCCGGCCGAGCCTCCTGAGGTTCAGGCTCTGATGGCTCGCTCAGCGTCCCGACTTCCGTCTCCGATAGTTCCGAGACATCCGCCTCGGCCTCCTCGGCTTCGAGGGCGGCGTCGAAGTCTTCAACGTCAGCCTCGGGGGCATGCTCCACATCGGGGACGCTCTCGATCCGAGTTGAAGCTCCACCCATCGCGGATTGCCAGTCCAGGTCGGCATATTCCGGCGAATCGACCTTCTTCAGACTCAGGCCGATCCGTCTTCGCTCGCGCTCGACCTTGGTCACGCGCAAAGTCAATACTTGTCCTTCTTGTACGACCTCCCGCGGATGTTCGATCCGCCGCTCGGCGAGCTCGGAGATGTGGATCAGCCCTTCGATGTCGAAGTCTTCGACTTCCGACAGACGGGCAAAGGCGCCAAATTTCGTGAGCTTTGTAATCTTACCTTCGATCAGCTGGCCCTCTTTCACACGATGGACAATCTCATCCCACGGATCGCTTTCCATCTCGCGCAAGGACAAGCTGATCCGTTTCCGTTCGGGATCGACGCTCAGGACCTTGACCTTGACTTCCTGGCCGACTTCGAGCAACTCGCGCGGATGACTGATGCGCTTCCATGACAATTCCGACATGTGCACGAGCCCATCGGCGCCACCGATGTCGACAAACGCCCCAAAGTCCGCCAGGCTGATCACATGTCCGGTGCGGACCTCTCCCGCCTGGAGCTCCGAGATGAGCCGGTCCTTGAGTGCCTTGCGGGCTTCCCGGGCGGCGGCCCGTTCCGAGATGATCAGGCGGTTACGCTGGCGATCGACCTCGATCACTTTGGCCACAATCGCCTCGCCGACCATTTTCCCCCAGCGCTTGTCCGGAGTGTCTCCTTCGGCCCGCCGCCGGCGAGAAAGGCTCACCTGCGAGGCCGGAACGAACCCCCTCAGACGGCCCAACTTGACGATCAGACCGCCCTTGTTGTAGCCGGAGACCTCACCCTCGAACGCTTCCTGGGACTCCAGCAGGGTCTCGACCTCCCGCCAGTCCTTCTCTTCTTCGGCCCGGACCAAGGAAAGCAGCGTCGTTGCGTCGCCGCCTGTGCCCGAGTGGATCACGTAGACGGTGATTTCCTTGCCGACGGTCAGTTCCGCCCGTTCCGTCTCGGACAGGGCTTCAATCTCCCGGGCAGGGATCATGCCTTCCGATTTGGCGCCGATATCGACCAAGACATCGGTGCCTGAGATACGGGCGATCGTGCCGGTTCGGATCTCTCCCCTTTTGGGGGTTTCGAGTTCATAAGCCTCCCCTTCGAGGAAGGCATCCATCGGGTGCGATTCAGGCTCGGAGGACTGTTCGCCTGCCGATTCTGCACCCGTCCCGATGGTCTGATCTTTGTCAACCATCCAATTTGCCTTATCAGCGAGTTGTCCCGGGCATTATAAAGGTGAACGGAGGTCTTGACAACCTTGCCGTCACCAGATCGACGCCGACACTCATTTCTCTGCCCATCCTGGTGCAAGTTGAACGGACCTCGGCCGCGTCCCTGAGGCGAGCGCCTGAGCCCTTTACAGGAGAAGGAAGACAGCCTCTGGCAACGGAGGCCAGCACACAGACAGGGTCTGGCAGGGCAGCACCGCTGGTCTGTCTCAGCCCGTCCGTCCGCACCCGAGGCTCGCGCTTCCCACGAACGGTTGGGGTATAATGCCGCGCGGAGAACGGTTTCCGTGCCAATCGTCTATCCGTTCACTGCACTCGTCGGTCAGGAGCGCATGTGTCGGGCGCTGGTTTTGAATGCCATCAACCCGCGCATTGGCGGAGTCTTGATTCGCGGGGAGAGGGGCACGGCCAAATCGACAGCCGCCCGAGGGCTGGCGGCTCTGCTGCCCGAGGTCAAAGTCGTGGCCGATTGCCGATTCGGCTGCGATCCAGACCAGCCGACGACCTGGTGCACCGAATGCCGCGAGCGGGTGGCGCGCAAAGAACGGCTCCCGGTCCAGATGCGACGCACCTCATTTGTGGACCTGCCTGTTTCCGCGACGGAGGATCGTGTCGTCGGAACTTTGGATATCGAGCGCGCCATCAAGGAAGGCGAGCGACACTTCGAGCCGGGGGTTTTGGCCTCGGCCAACCGCGGTCTGCTTTACATCGACGAAGTCAACCTGCTCGATGACCACGTCGTCGACCTGCTTCTCGACTCGGCCGCCCTGGGGATGAACTTCGTCGAGCGGGAGGGGATCTCCTTCAGCCATCCGGCCCGCTACATCTTGGTTGGCACGATGAATCCCGAAGAGGGCGACCTGCGTCCTCAACTGCTCGACCGATTCGCCTTGTCCGTTGAAATCCACGGCCTGCAAGATCCGCGCGATCGGGTGGCGATCATGGAGCGCAACCTGGCCTTCGAGGGCGATCCGGTCGGGTTTCGCGAACAATGGTTTGGGCGAGAGGAGAACCTCTCACGTGAGATCACCAGCGCCCGCGAACTAGTGGACCTGGTGACCTACTCCAAGCGTGACCTGGTTTCGATAGCCGCCCTCACCTCCTCATTGCAGGTCGATGGGCACCGTGCCGACCTGGTCATCCTCAAGGCCGCCCGGGCGCACGCCGCCTACGAAGGCCGCACCGCCATCTCCGAGCTTGACATTGCCCTGGCAGCCGAGCTTGCCCTGCCCCACAGGCTCCGCCGGGGTCCTTTCCAGCAGGTCGAGATCAAGCTTGAGGATCTGCAGGCGCGGATCGAACAAGTCCAAGCTCAGGTCAACGGCGGCGAGAGCGAGGATGACACTCCCTCGGAAGACGAGCAGGAGTCGAAAAAAAAAAGACGCCCGCAGGGCGTAGCGCGTGAGGCCTCCGAAGATCAACGTGAGGCGGGCAAAGCCGAGCCGGCCCAGCAGAACCCACCCGAATCACTCGAGGCCCGCTGGTGGGAAGGGGGAGACAAGGTCAAGACGGGCGAGTCTTTCGCCCCACGCCGCATCGGCGGCTCCCTCGATCACCTGACCCGCCATACCCCGGGTCGACGAACCCTCTCCCGGACGACACGCAAACGCGGACGGTATATCATGGCCAGGCCTGCCACAGGCAAAGTCGAGGATATTGCCTTCGACGCGACCCTGAGAGCAGCCGCCCCGTATCAGATACAACGCGCCGAACAGCGTCAGAACGTGGCCTTCGCCATCGAGCCCTCCGACCTGCAGCGCAAGGTTCGCGTCCGCAAAGCTGCGAACCTCATTCTGTTCGTCGTCGACGCGTCCTGGTCGATGGCGGTCGCTGAACGGATGTCGGCCACCAAAGGCGCGATCCTGTCGCTGCTCACGGATGCCTACCAGAGGCGTGACCGGGTCGGTTTGGTCGTGTTTCAGAAGGACCGGGCCCTCCTGATCCTCCCTCCCACCAATTCCATCCAGCTCGCCCATCGCGCGTTGGCCGACATCCCGGTAGGCGGAAAAACCCCGTTGTCAGCCGGACTCTCACTCGCCTTCGAGGTTTTTCAGCAAGAGAAGAATACCCATCCCGACGTTTTGCCGCTCATGCTTCTACTGACCGACGGTGCGGGGAATGTCTCGACCGGGAACCTGCCCCCGCTGGAGGAGTCTCTTCTTGTCGCCGATCGAATCCGCGAAGCGGAGATCCGCTCGGTCGTGATAAACATGGAGCACGCCGCGTTCGACCAGGGGCTGGCGAGGCAGCTCGCCCATCGACTGAATGGCCCCTGCTATACGCTGCACGAGCTCAAGGCAGAGAGTCTCTACCGCGCTGTTCGTCAGGAGATCGAGGTCGGGGCGACTTAGACCGCTCGGACACACCCCGGGGCGGAAGATCACTTTGGATCGAATGAGCATGTCCGTTCGGATGGGCGCCAGGAGGCGTGATGGCTGAACCACTGTCTTTTCAGGTTGAACTACCCGGTCCGCCGGGGGAGGTGGAAGAGCGGGTGACGGAAGCCTTACGTGGCGAGGGTTTCGGAGTTCTGACCCGCATCGACGTCAAGGCGACGCTCAAGGAGAAGCTCGGCCAGGACTTCCGGCCGTATGTCATCCTGGGTACGTGTAACCCTCCGCTGGCCCACCGCGCACTGTCCAGCAACCCTCAAATAGGCATGCTTCTTCCGTGCAACGTCGTTGTCGAAGAACACGGCCAGGGGAGCTTGGTCTCGATCATCAACCCGGAGGCGATGATCAGTGTGGGAAGGCTGGCGGCCGACCCGGTCACGTGCGATGTGGCTTCGGAGGCGCGTGCCCGCCTGGAGCGCGTGGCGGCGGCGCTTGGAGAGCCGCCACGTGCCTGAGTTCGGTTAAGGTTCACTGGCTTCTCATACACAAAGTCGTTCCGAAGGCCGTTGAGAAGCTCGGCCTCGCCTCGGGTTCCCGGATGAGACCCTGCAAGCGTTTACTGCTGGAACGTGTAGGTGAGATCCGCTTCGACGGCGATTTCGAACTCTACATGAATCGTCTGGAGTTCGCAATCCAGGATACGCATGTCGTATTCGCCGGTGGCAAGTGGGATAGGACGCGCCTTGGATGGCTCCAGTACTTCACTCGGCCCAAGTTCGTTTTGTCCCCAATTGGTTGCACCCTTGGGGGATAGGTAGACCCCGCAGATCGGCGTGGCGGACTGATTGCTGAGGACGAACTCAGCTGCCACTCGGTCTCCGCCCACATAGACCGAGTCGCTCTCCAGCACCCCACTCTCCGCCTGCAGAACAATCTCATAGACACCCGGCGACAAACCAACGTCGTTGAACTGGCAGACCCACCAGCTTCCCGCCTCACCTCCCCCCCAGGGTTGCCCCGAGATACTGCTGCCTTCGTCCAGGACACCTTCGATGAACCAGAAGGCTGACCACTCCTCTCCGTCTACCATGCCCCGATATTCCCAGAAGGCACATACATAGGTGGCTGTTCCGGGTAGCGCGTACCATAGTTGCGTGGGCTGGTTGTCCGGAGTTACGCCGTCGGAGAAGACGATTCTCGAGAAGCTGGGTCCGCTGATCTCACCGGACCCGCCAGGTTGCTGGGTCTCGGGTACGCTCCCCGAATACTGCTGGCCGGTGGAGGCTGCCTCGATCAAAGGCAAGGCCAGGTTGATCGGTCTCAGCGCGTTGATGAATCCGCCAACCGGGACGCAATTGTCCTGCGAGTCGATATCGCCGTCGCGGTCGGTGTCGGCCAGCGGTCTGCAGTCGACGGTCTGACCGCTTTCGGATCCGGAGGTGACGATCGTCGGGATGCCGATCAAGTGTCCCTCGGCGTCTGCTCCAAGCCCGCCGCTATTGCCGCCGGCGATCGTGGCGTCCGTCTTGATCCACGCCCTGCCGGCAACGCCTCTTTCCAATGTGAATCCGCTTACCGCTCCCTCGGTGAGGGTGATCGTTTCTCCCCCGATTCCGGGATAGCCCAGTATCCGTAGCCGATCGCCGATTTGGACTTCGTCGGAGTTGCCGGTGACGGCGTAGGCGAGAGTGAGATCGACAGGCTGTCCATTGAGATCCGAGACAATCCGAACGATGGCCAGATCCATGGTCGGATCTGTTGCTTCAACTTCCGCCAGATACTGAACTTCCGGGAGCTGATCCGGCCGGCTGGACAGGGCAATCCCGAGCGCATCGTATTCGAACACGCTCCGGTCGACGACATGGTTGTTGGTGAGAATCAAACCATCGGCAGTGACCACCGAGCCCGAACCACTCCATATGGGCGACCACTTATCCCCCTCTCTGACCATCGCCAGGACCTGGACCGTAGCCTTAACCAGGGCTTCAATTGGATCCCCTGGCTGCTCGCTGGGTTCAATTGCGGTGGGTTGGGTCCCGAGATCCTCGCCCTGAGGACCAAGCGCCTGCGAGATGGCACAGGACATCGCCAGGATCAGCCCGGCCGACAAAACGACCAACCGATGGCCCTTGCCGATGCTCCAGATGCTGTCACCCATATTGCCTTCTTCGCCGGCGACGGTCGACGCGATTGGTGTTCCAGGTGGGGCCTAGTATAATAACAGGTTACTCGCATTCGCAAGCACCTAGGATAGGCGAACAAGCGGACGAGTAGACAATCCTATGAGTGCGGTTTACCTGGAGGGTTTTCTATGAACCCCCGTCTTACCCGGTCAGCTCTCGCGGCCGCCGCCATGGCGATCGCCATCTTGGCCTGCTCGCTGGGAGCAGGCGGAGGCACCACCCAGCCGCCGACGCAGCCAAGCGGCTCAGGCGGAGGCGTGCCCATCTCCAAGGCCACTCCCACCGAAGGCTCGGAGATCGCTCCCCCTACTGAACCCGCACCGGAGGCAACCACGCCTCCGGTACCGACACTGGCCCCCACCGCTGCTCCGGCGCCGCCGGGCGGCGGCGAGATGCCCGTTACGATCACAAACTTGAATGTGGTGAGCCCGGACGAGGCGCCGAAAGTTATCGGCCTCGTGCAGAACACGAGCACCACCTATTTGAGAGAATTGCGGTTGACATTGAATTTCTTGGATGCCAACGGAAATGTCGCTTCCACCGAACGCGGAACGACCTGGATGAACACGCTTCCCGCCGGCCAGATCACGGGGTTTGAGTTTTTCTTCCCAGATGGTGTTCCCGCATCGGCCGAATCGGTCGTAGTCTCGGTGGAATGGAAGGAAGCCGACTCGGACTACCTGAATCTGTGGACGCGAGATGGATTCGACCTCCTGAATGTCAAGGGGGAATGGGGGGAGTTTTACTACACGATCACCGGAGACGTGGCGAACAACAGCGGGAGAGAGGCCAGATCAGTGTTCCTGGACGCCCTCGTCTACAACTCGGACGGAAGGCTCATCGGAATAGGCACAACTTACGTACAGAATCTCGATCCGGGTGCCCAGGCGCTCTTCAAGATACTTATGGCTCCCACATCCATGGCTGAGGAAACCTTGGATCATTTCGACATGCTGGTCGAGGCGAGCCTCGAGTTTTGAGACAGGACCGAGGCGCGAACACCCTCCTCGGCAGAGGAAGGAG
>Ga0209751_10003306_pt1 | contig 15689 bp, 18 predicted proteins | sample RifCSP13_1_FD_184019 | JGI IMG/M metagenome (GOLD analysis project Ga0209751, IMG submission 184019) | Soil microbial communities from Rifle, Colorado - Rifle CSP2_sed 13_1 (SPAdes) (version 2) | ecosystem: Environmental > Terrestrial > Deep subsurface > Rock core/Sediment | place: Rifle... | reverse complement strand
TATGAGGTGTGTTTCAGGTGTGTCCGTGCAATTCGAGGTCGAGATGATGTTGAAGCAACGGCAATCGAGTTCCCCGAAGCCATCAGCCGCGCGTTCCTGCTGGCAATGGCGGGCAGTTAACCTTAACCTATCGGTCGATTAACCTATACAGGATAATAGACACCAAAGGTCTATTATCCTGTACAGAATTGTATAGTATAATTACATTACTTCGCAAGAGTGTCCTGGGTTACAGCAAAATACCCTGCTTACGCGGGGTGTTTTGTTTTAGTGCAAATAACCATAAAATTTATTTGCATTTTGATGTATAATCGAACAAATGATCCCGCCTACGAGGTTTCTCGTCATCCCCCCTGTTATCTCCGGGCTGGTAGTCGGATCCGCTAGCTGGATATTTTTTTATTCCATCGGCGTTCCCGGTCGCCCGGCTCTCTCCGCGTTCGCGGTTGGGCTGCTGATTGGGTTTACCCTGGGGATGAGTTACTGGACCAATAGGGTTGTGGGCTATTCCCGCGAGCAGCCCCAGCGGCAATATAATCTAGATTATGATAATCCTGATTTTATTGAGACCCACTACACCGGCGGCGGGATGGAAGGGCATTATGTCCCGCTTCCTATTACCAAAAATCAATTACGCCTGGTTGCCAATCTGATAGTCCAGGGCGCATCGTTTTCGCATGCCACCCTGGCCGGGCCCGGAAAACCATTGACGCGCTCAGAGTATGAGGCATTACGCACGCGCCTGGAACAACGCGGCTGGATTGCTCCCCGAAACCGCAGCTCCCCCAACCAGGGATATGTGATAATAGGGAGGGGGATGGAGCAATTTGAAAGGATTGCAGACAGCACCTCCCTCACCTGGGGTCGCGGATCTGCATTAATCCACAATCCCGCCGTAAGCACACGCACACACACACGCGAGGAGGAGGACGAGTGGACGCCCTGATTGCGTTTGTGGTCGCGCTGGTGATCGGGTTCGTTATGGCCCGCGTCTACGTGGTGCTGATGCAGAGATAGCTTGATTCTAAAAGAGCTAGCCCCCAAGTAGGGGGCTTTTTTATTGCGTGAAATTAAATGCTTTCGATAAGTACTCTTACCATAAGCATAAATATTACAGCCAATAGCCCCAAATCTGCAAATACACATCCATTGTACCTGCACCACTCGCCTGAATTTGATAGTAAATATCCCCATTGGTATCGCATGGCACGATTATAGTGCCACGGTCAAAAAAATCATTCGCCAACCCACTACAGTCAAACCAAGGACCAGAGCTCGGGGTATTATTAGGACTGAGTATCAACCAGCATTCATTCCCTGCGCTTCCGCTATCCCTGACCGCTAGATTGGCTAATATCGCCTTGATCCCCGCTGGCGCGCCGAAGACCGCGCTCAAATCAATCAGCGTCTTGCCCGTTGTGCTATATGCATCCCCATCCCAGCTCGTGCTAGTTAGCGGCGTAGTCAATGGCACAAATTTCGGCAGCGGCATTGCCCGCAACGCCTCTATCGCTGCCCACAGACCCTTTATCTCAGTCTGTAACCGCTCGATCATTCAAGTACCTCGAAGCGCGCGAATATTTGCTCACCGTTCTTGTCCACATGGAAACTTACTGCCCGTATATGTGTATCGTATTGGAAACCTCGGTAACTCACAACCACCTTGTCTCCGAATTCCCAGTCGATCCCATAGCGCGTTTGCGGAGTGTTCAGTAACTTGCCCCGGAATCTTAATTGCGGCTTGCCCGCCGCCAATGCCGCATTACCAACTGCCTCCAGTTCTGCCGTTGCGCTGTAAGTCACATGGCGCGCATCCTCGAACGCCTCGCGTCTATTCCAGATACTCATGCCGATCCGGGGGCTATCGGATACCTCGACAATATCACGCGCCGCTTCTTCTCCCTGCCCGCCCACGTAAATATAGTTCTCTTCGCGCGTGTAATCGAACAGGAGCTCGGGGTCCGAGAGATTGCCCCATTCCTTCGAGAAGATTATTTGATCCGCACCTGTACGATCAACACCCAATTGCTCAGTCGAGGTGATAAAACTGAAACCTACTTGGGTAGTAGTCGCCATGTAGGGCTGCAAATCGAAATACAGGCGCGTCCCCGCGCTCTCGCTGGATGCGCTGATATCTCTCAGCACTTTGAGAACGTTGCGCCAGGCAAACCCCTTGGTGATGCTGGGTGCAGCTCCCAGGTCTGCCGCAACGCCGAAATTGTAACTGCTCCAATCCCGCGCGGCTATTGCCCCAGACCCCATGTTTTCGCGGATAATGTCCTTCATCATATCGTCGGCAAAATCTGTTTTTTCAGCCTGCGCCGATCCGGCGGCATAGGCCACGATGCGTCGGTTTAGCAGGTCATTTTGATCCGGGCCTTCAAGGATTATCACGTCCTCGCCCCTTTCATCTTCGGCATAGGTAATCGCACGGATAAATCCCACCGATACCCAACGCGCCACGCCCTCACCGGGGTTGCGCAAAATTTCTACTATCCCGTCCCTGATGATATATCGGGGATCGAAATCGCCGGGCAACATCAGCGAAAACGCGCCTATGTCGTTTACCACGCGGGCGCAGTCTAGGGAGATGATACTAGATGCCTGAGCAACCCGGAAACCCTGAGGATCGCCAAGCCATATCTCCCAGCCTGCCAGGTCTGTAGCCATCAGGCTGCTACTCCGTCGATGCTCCAGTGCGCGGGGACAAACGAGATAAACGAGGTCATCGTTGGACTGCCCGCCGTATTTACGAAGGCGGATATATCATTGTCGCCAGGTAACAGGTAAAACTCTGCCATATCAGAGTTACGCAGCAGAGCAGTACCGATCACGTTGCCCCGGTGGGAGCTTTCGATCTTTCTGTTTCCCGGCGTCAGGTCAATGGTCAGCGTCTCGCCGCTTTGCAAGGCGTAATTTAGATATAGCGTCTTGCCGGTCGTCTCGTTGCGCAGCCATTCCACTACCGCCGATGTGCCCCCCGAGCGGTTGATGGTGATTTTGGGATAGGCCAGGGACGTTCCTGGATTATTGACCGTGGTGATCTCCGAGGTCGTGGCTGTGCCGGTAGTACTAAATCCTAAATATAGGTCGTCCTCAATACTCAGGATATTATATACAGCCGGCGCCCCAGGTAAATTAACAGATATGTGAAACCAGCTTGAGCCATTCCAGCCAGCATAACGATCAGCCAAAGTTAATCCCCCGGCAGTAGAGAAACCGCCGCCGACCAGCACAATGCCATCTGTTATAATGTGGATTGCGTAGACAATATTATCTGTGCCGCTGCTCAAAGCGAAGAAAGCGGCCCCATTCCAGCTAACAATGTTATTGGCAGATACCCCTCCCGCGCTGGTAAATGTTCCTCCTATGTAAATATTTCCGCTCAGGTCTACGGCAATTACCCTCCCCGTTGTCGAGCCGCCTGCCAATCCTGAACCCATTGCCACGAAAGTGGCGCCGTCCCAATAACCCACATAATTTAGCGTTACCCCATTACCGGTAGTGAAGTCGCCAGTCACATAAACTTTGTTATCTGGATGTACTCTGATTCGTTGTACACCTCCATTCATACCTGTGCCGAGTGCAGACCAGGTTGTGCCATTGTATTGGGCAATATTATCGGCATTGGCAATCCCGTCCCAATCGGTGAAACTACCCCCGATATATAAATTGCCAGAACTATCTAACGTCAAAGTGTGTATAAAATCGAACGTCGCCGTGGAAGGGTTGAAAGCTGTCCATGTCCCACCGCTCACATTCCAGCGCGCCAGCCCTTTGCAGGCTGCGGCGGCTGAGCCGACTGTCGTAAATGGCCCGCCGATCCATACGTCCCCATTGGGAGCGACGGCGATCTCCTCAACAGCCGAATTTACGCCCGAATCCATTGCCACAAAAGTAGTGCCGTTCCAGTAGCAAATGCGGTTGACAGTTACTCCATTGGCAGTGGTGAACACACCGCCGAAATAGATGCGGTCGCGTATTTTGTCATAGGCACTCGTGTAGATAATGCCATTCATCCCCGTGCCCAACTGCCCCCATGCGCCATCGATCCGGGCAATGTTGTAATCCGCGGAGGCTGATTTTGTAGTCGTCAGCGCCGTACTCGCCTCCCCATCCTCATAAAAGAACGGATCGGGAGCCACAAAGCGCAGTCCTACGCGCTCAGTCTTGTCGCTGATTAAATCTTGCATATTCAAGCCATCTTCGTATATAGCCTGAATCTGTACTGGCTTGTTGCTGTTCGCCCCATCATAGCGAAAAGCTATTGGCTGTATTCCATTCACCAGGTCGGGCTTGATGAGATCAATAATGCCCTTGCGTTTAGAATGTAGATCAGTAAACGATGTGCCCCGCACCGAAGATAGCAGGCTGAATACCCTGGGTTCCACTTTGTATCCCAGGTACGTCGCGCCATGCGCCAGGGCGTAGGTTTGCATTCGGTTGGTTATCCGTGGCATTCCCGTGTCGGGATGTTCAAATACGTATAATCCATAATCGGTCAGGTTGGATATCCTTCCCCCGTTTCTGGATTGCGCGCTCCTGGAGCTGGTCGAGGCGTGCTCCTCGCCGTCCCACTCGCAGCCCTCCTGGTCGCCGTCGATATAGGTGGTGTTATAGGATTTCTGGCTGCAATGCCAGCCGTCAGCGTAGAAAATCTCTCCGTTGGCTGAGTTGTTCTTGACCAGGTACAGCCGCCGGGTAGTGGTGGCTGTCTCGGTATAGGTCATATAGACCCGCTGCCAATCGCCTGTGCCAGTGAACGTGGTTGGCGTGCCAAGCACAGCCCCCCCGGTCGTGCCGAAATAGATGCGGTAGGGTATGCTGCTCACACCCTTCACGTCTACCCCGAAAGTATATGTATTGCCGCTGACTAAGCTGACCGTGCCGAAAAACGCGCCGTCATTGACGCCCGTGGTAGGATCGATCTCCAGGCTGTACGAGCCGCGCCGGGATTGGGTTGCTACCCGTGCAAACGTGCCTCCTACTGCGGTATAACCCGTCACTACCGTCTCCAGGCTTGGGTTAGTGACCAGGTTTGTCTCCGCTTCTGGCTCGATAATATACCAGGCCATATTACGCCCCCGCCAATGCTTGCATCAGCATAAACGAGCGGGCGGGATCGACTGTGCGCCCGGCCTCGTTGATGGTCATATTCCAATGATTGGTGATCTGTTTGGTCTGCCAATTGGGGACAATCTCGCCATTCATCTGAGGCATAAATAGTTCCGGGCCACGCTCGCCGACAAGATAGGGCGCGCCAGCAGATACTTCACCCCCATGTTGCCGCCGTCTTTGTGGTATTGTTTCTCCTGGGTGGGGAATAGGGGCATACGGCGGGGGCGAGCCCGAAGATCTATACGTAGTGTTGAACGTTAAATTGTGTTCAGTGGGCCAGTTGCGAATGATCCTGTCGATTTCTTTCAAATCGTCTTTGGTCAACTCTGTATCACTGTCCATCCCGGCAAAAAACTCATCTGCTCTCTGCATTGCACCAGCAGTAGATTGGTCGATCAATCCCCACCCTTCCGCAATCAGAGTTAATGCCTCATATTCGGCCTGGCTCAATCCATCTATCTCTGCCCGCTGAATCAGGATATTGAATAATATCCGCCTGGTGGCCTCGTCGTGTGCGTCGGCATTAGCTGTGATTTGTTCTTGAACTTCGCCAAATTTTACTTTCAATTCCTTCAATTCGTTTTTCTGTTCAGCGGTCAAGTATTTCTTTTGTTCCAGCTCCTCGATCTTCTTGCGCAATTCAATAGACTTATCCACCAGATCGCGTACCTTATCATTGAAGCTATCCAGCTCTTTACCCAGCTCGCCGGCAATCACTTGTTTTAGATCGCTCATGGCCTGCTTCAAGTCAAGCTCTGCTCCGGCGGCATCCCTAGTGATATCAGCCAGTTGACGCGTAGCCTCCGCATTTTTCTGGCGCTGGTCATTCAAAAGTTCTGAAACTTCAATATTTCCCCATTGCGCATCTGTAAGCGCGTATTCCGCCTGTTCTAAATAACGAACCTCACCATATTGTGTCTTTACGATTCGTATGAGATTGCCCGATTCATCGATCATATAGCTGGTACCCTCTAATGCTTTATCCAATGCCATACGATAATCATCGTAGCTTTCTGCGGTATCCCTAATGGCTTTCTCACTTATCCCCATTGCCGTCAGTTCTTCTTCGGCAGTGGCAAGCAGGCGAAATAATTCTTGATATACTGCTGTTACAGAGGGGGCCAATCGTTTTTTGAAGGTATTGGACAAATTTTCGGCTGCGGCCTCGAATTGCATGATCTTTCCGGCATTAGTATCTGCCACGTCGCCTACCCTGCGTATCTGCTGCTCCGCCTGCTCCAGAAAAGCCTGGCGAAACGCCGTGGCAGCATCCAGGCCGGATTGCTCCAACTTCTTGACCTTTGCGTCGAAGCCATCCACGCTCACGCCCAGCGCGTCAAATCTCATCGTGGTCATGTTGGTCAGGGTAAGAACCAACTGGTTCATATCCATGCCCAACGCGCCAGCGACGCGGGTGAGTCTGACCACCTCGCCATGATCCTTCGCTAATCCCAATGCCAGGAAGTCTGTGGCGGCAGACATCAAATCTAAGTCGCTGACCGTTCCCCTGGTTGCGGTGCGCAGATCGGCCAGGAGCGCCTGGCTGGTCGTGCCAATGCTGATCGATAGCCGGTCGAACCTCCCGGCGGTCAGCTCGATTTGCGCTCCCTCTTTGCCCAGATCCAACGCCTTTTTGATCGCCACGCCAAACGCAATAGCAACGCCCGAGACAACCCCAATGGCAGTTGCCAGGGTTCTGAAGCTATCAGTCATCCCACTGCCGGACTTATTGACGTTTGTTTGCGCCTGTTCGGCAGTATCGTCGATCTTCCCCAGCGATTTATTAACTTTGTCAAGCTCTTTGGAAGCTCTATCGACTGCGCTCAAAATGAGCTTGATTTCCGCGCTACCCAGCACCATCTTCCATCTCCTGTGCCAGCCTCATGGACTCATTGAGCAGCCTGGACAAGCCTTTATTGCGCTCGGTCCATTCCGCCCAATTCTCGTTTTTGGCGCGTGCGTTATATGCGGTTACGATATTTTCGGCGATTAGCATTCGTCTGATCTCCCCCGCTCCCAGTTGTCGCCTACCCATCACGGCCTCGACGCCGAACCTGTCTATGTAATTGAGTAATCTAATTTCTTGCGAAGCTGGGCCGCCGTCTGCATACCAATACGCGGCGGCCTTCACTCGTTTGGGACTTCCTCGCTCTCCATAAACAGGTCTGTTATCTCGCGTATCAGCCAGGCAATCAATTTATGGGATGAGGCACGCGGCACAGCCGGGAAATTCTCTAATGTTACATTCTCCGGGAAACCATTGCCCGACAATCCCCACTCTTCCACGCAGGGAAGGATGCCTCCCAGGGCAGCGTAGAATCCACGCGCGCTATCCGTGCCCTGCTCCCTGATCTCTGCTAAAGCATCCTCGAAGGCGAATACCATCGGGAATGTTAGCGGATCGTGGAGCGTCACCTTGCCAGGCCAGCGTTTTATAGGCGATTCGATGATCTTGCCCATTATGTGATTATCGCCGTGCCCCAAGCTGGCGCAGTGCCCGGAAATGGCACAAAGCGGGCCGAATACATCTCGCCTTCGACCTGGTACTTGGTGCATACATAGCCGCTGGTTGCGCTGGGAGCCACGACCCCGAACGCCGGATCGCCGGTTGTCCAGTAACCGCGAATGCCGAACCCAACCCACAGGCCCAGGGGCGTGGTGAAGGTCGGCGCGCTGATCGGCTGCAAAACGGTATGGCTGCCTGATAATACCGGGGCCGCCCCACTGGCTGCCAATGCTCCTGCCGCCAGGTTGCTGAATGGCCCGGTAACATCGATCGCCGCATCTGGATGAGCTGCCAAATAGCCCTTGACTTGATCCTGGTAGGCGGTCAAATCGCTTTCGTCATAGACGAAGCCCACCGGCGAGATAGTGTTCACCGGGATTTCGCGCGGCGTGCCCGCGCTATCATCCACCGCGAACCTGGTCCACTTGCTGACTGTTCTTCCTGTTGCCATATTCAATCCCTCCTAACTTTGATTATCCGCGCACGAATGCGCTTACAAACGTAACTGTGGTTGCCGTTCCTAAAGCCAGTTGCCATCTCAGATATTGCCTGACGGTCGCACCTGTCCCTAGGGCTACCAGCCCCGCCGATCTGACCGCGCAGTTGATCGATCCCGAGGTTGCCCCAGAGAGGGCCAGGAACGCGACATTATCCGCGCTATCATCCACGCTCAGGGTCGCGGTGCCATTTCCTGCCAAAACCTGGTAGACGAAGTAACCGCCCCTCGTTGTGAATGCGCCAGTGTAATTGTCGATCCCAGTCCCCGTGTTGGCAGCCGTCTCTGCTCCATTAGCGTGCAACAACTGCCCCCACGGCCCGGCATACAGAAGCGAGGTAGCATCGGCAGGCCATCCGCTAAACGGGATGCTTGCTACCACCGCTCCGCCATCGTCTTCCAGGCGGTAGGCAGATTGTAGAAACTCGCCGCAAAACGCCGGGTCGCCAGCCGCGGGCTCGGCGCGGATACCTTTGGCGACGATGACCGTGCGGTTATTAGGAACCGTGCCCAATACCGCGTGCAATCCCGTGGTTGCCGTGTTATCGAAAATCGCATTCAGCACACCCAGATTGCATTGCACATGGTTCCCGAGATAGCCCTTTACGGTATCTGTCCAAGCGGTCAAGTCGGCCTCGTCCTGCTCGATCAACAACGGACCAATCGAGCGCCCAAAGCCGCTGAGATCATATCCGCTAACATAAAACCTTGTCCATTTTTCTAGCGTTCTGCCAGTTGCCATATTTCACCGCCCTAATTCACAAATTCTGTCACCCTGAACACAAAGCGGCAGCCTAAAAACTGATTACCTGCCGGGTCTGGGACCGGACCAAACTCCAGAGGGCTGAGAGGCACAATATCCACCCCCCCGCTAAAGGTGTTGATCGCTATTACCGCATCCAGGATGGCCGCTGCTTTTGTGACCATTTCATCATACACATCCAGGCCGGTACGCCCGGCGCCGATTGGCGCAAACAAAAACGTATAGTTCAGGTTATAGCGCGCCGTCTGTAGCGCCACGCCCCCACCGCCGAAGCTGTTGCGCTCCAGCTCGAAATCAGTGATAAATCCAAGCGGCTCGGGGAACAGCACTGGCGCTCTCAATACCCCGCTTGAGGGGATCTCATCCAGATCGAGTATCCTCACGCCGGACACTTGCAGCGCCCCGATGCTATTTGTAACCTCGACAATCTGGAGCGCCATCAGATCCGCCTCTTGTATCTGTTGATGATCTCGTTCGCCCAAACCGGAAGGCTGCGCGGGGTGACGATTACACCAGCCGGGGTAGTGATGGCCGTGGTCTCTACGTTCTCCCCGTAGCGACTGCGATATAACATACGGGCGATTTCCAGCGTCACTTGCTGGGTATCATCATGATGGTTATATCCCCTGACCGCGGTTCCGTCGTTATGTACCGCCGCGGTGCTGCCATTTTCCCCTCTAGCCACAACGGTTACATTATTGCCGCTCACGCTGGCAACGATCATTAATTCATTCTCAATTCTGATCAGTTGTCCAGCATAACAGTTGGACGCGTTTGTCATGGTAATAGTCAGGTCTGACGCGCTGAGCTGAGCCCCTTCGTTAATGGTGGTAAGGCTGGTGAAGCCGCGAATGGCATACTCCTCGCGATATCCCCATATCCCATGCGCATCGATGACCTGCTCCGCGTCAGCCGAGGCGGAAGCGACAAACAGGATCGAGGATACATCCCTCAGCTTGAGCATATACTTAGGATATTCGCTCTGCGGTAGCAATACATATTCCGTGCTGGCAATCGTGGTATCGTCGCCATTGGTGAGCGTCAATAGTTCCAGCAGGTCGTCGCTAAACCACAGGTAACTATCTCCGGGCACATCGTAGCTGCGCGTTTTGACGTGCGGATAAAATACACGGCTGCACAGCGCGTCGAAACGCCGGGAGGCCGTCTCGATCATGCCCTCTATTACCGCATCGTCAAACAGGTCTATATCCGGAGAGCCACCTGAGCCAGATAGATACAGCTTGAAATCGGGCAGCGAACAATAGCCATTAAGGATACTCATATTCCCACCCTTTCACACAGGGGGAGCGAGTGGCGGATTGCCCTTACCTGTAAATTTCCGCCTGTCATCTTATCCACCATTGTCCTTTCTCCTGACCTCGCTCCCATTACGCCACCAGTGCGTCCAGCCTCTTAGCGGCCATTGGATTCAATACCTGGTAAGCCATCCCGTATCACCCCTGCATAACAAAGTTGAAATGCACTGAGCGCACCCAATCCTTACCGATAATCGCCTCGAAATCCGGTCGCCGTGAAAATCCCTCACTGTTGAATAGATACTCCCACCATGCCCAGGGCGCTTTTGTTTGATGATGGTCGACCTTGTCCCATATAGACGGTGATTTGCAGATGGAGCCAATCAACAACCCACCCTGTTTCAGGTGGTCGTGGATATTGTTGAATAGTCCCGGCATATCCTCTTCCTTGATATGCTCGAAGAACTCCCAGGCCGTGATTACATCGAATTGATAGGGCAGGCCATTCCCAACATGCAGAACAAACGGCTTGGTGACATCACAGGTAAATAGCGATTCCGAGATGGTCGCCCATTCTGCGCGCTGGTGTAGCAGGTTATAATCAGAGCCTTCCAGTCCCACCGCGACATGCCCCTCTTCGATCAGGCTTCTTACCATTCCACCACCCGCGCAACCAAGATCGAGCACGCTGGCTTTGTAGCCTGTGAACAATTGGCGCAGCTTGACGTTGAATTTCAGATTGACGCTGTTATCTCGCGCCGTGCTGCGCGGCTCGATATGATCGGGGCTGTCCAGGGCTATGGGATGGTCGGTGTCGAGATAGAATTTCATTGGCTCACACTCTCTACCTGATATTTGGCCCGTTGTCCACCCGCGGCGGTTATGCGATCGTCATATTCGTGGATATACTGGAAGTTCTCACGCATAATCCCCAGCTTTTTACCCATCTCAAATGCCTGATCCGTTTTTTCCTTCAAAAACGCCCTGAGCTGGTTCAGCGCGGCGACCTGCCCAGTCTGCATCCAAACATTCCATACGTACTCGCATTTCCCTCCCGAGTGGTGCATATCCCCCTTCAGCTTGTCGCCATCAATCTGCGCCTGCGCGGAAACCCGCTCATATTCCTGGCGGCTGATTTGGTTAGTGCGCGCCAGATAGCGTTCCGCCTCTCCTAGCGCGCCCTCTGCCTCGCCTGCCTTTTTGGCAAGCTCTTCCAGGTTCAGAGATAATGCTCCCACCTTCTCATAGTTGTTTTCGAGCATTGCCCCATCAAGCCGCCGCTGCACTCTTTCCATTGCCTGTTTATTCAGGCGCGCCGGGGTGCTAAGCTCAGTAATCCGTCCCTCGTAATACGATTTGGAGATTTGCAATTCTCCCTCGTATCCATAGATGGGCTGCCAGAACTCAGAATGCCAACACTGTAAGTCAAGATTTATCCCGCGCCCGTGCGCGAAGCCGATCCAGAACGCATAGTTGATGGCCTGGTAGTGATATTCAGTTCCGCTGGTCAACTCGCTCCCATATAGGGCGATATCTTCATAGCCCAAATGGATTGCCAATGCCAGCGCCATTGCCGGGGTGCTCCTCAGGTAGCGGTATGGGACAAGTTTAAGCACTTCCTCTAGCGGATAGCGTACTGAATTGGGTACGCGCTCATCCCGCTCGATCATCCATATCTGCTTACCTGGACCGTGGTTCTGCTGCAACCATTTCCAGTGATCCTTGTTTACCCAGTTTTCATCAGACGAGTAAACTTCGGGCTGGTGCATCTGGAAAGAGGCATCCCAGCGGCGGTACACCTCGGGTTTTTGCGGGCTCTCATTAAAGAGCCAGATTTCATATTCGTTATTTTCGTAGGGAGCAAATTCCCGTGTTGCCGGATGGCTCCCCACGATTGCTAGTTTTCGGTTGGGAGAGGTAGATACCCTCTCCCAACCATTGTTTTTCCAGGTCAATACTCCTGACCCTTTCACGGTTACGCAGAAGCGGAAGCCGTTGCTGAGATATGCGTCGCCTGCTTGTAGCGTGGCTGGATAAACGCAATCACGGAAGTCAAAAAGGCAGTCATGTCTGGCGTGTCGGTCAAGACCACGCGCACATAACGGTAATCATTGGCTGCTAAATCATCCGGGTCGATCTCGATCCACACGTTGACATCATCATCGGTAGATGCGAGTGTGACGCCGGTGGTATCAGCAGTCGTGATTGCCCCCCAGGTATTGGCTCCCGCAACCCCAGAGAGGCGATAGCGGAAGGCGATTGCCGCCTCTACTCCGCCTTCGGCAGTTGCCGCCTGAACGGTAACGACCTCTGAGTCAGACGCGGTTGCACTCGTGATTGCACCAACCAACACCAGGAAAGCTGCTTTTTGAGCATTGCGCAAATCCACATAGCCGGTGGTCGTAATGGTGCTGGCGATATCCTGTGGAGACAGGAGCGGGACGATATTGTCGTATTGCACAAACGGGTTCATTTTATTTACCTCCTCATCTCCCTATGCGCTCGCGGCCGTCAGAACGACAAACGGCGACAGGGTATTGCCCGCATCAAACGGGGTCAATGCCGAGTTCCACAGCGGTTGCCCATCTGTCCGATAGATGAAACGAAAAGCAGTCTCATCGGTCAAAAACTGGACGTGGATGGATGAGGCCGACTGAACCCCGCCCTTGCGGATGGTCTGATACTGGGACATCGAAGCCAGCATTAGATCGCCCGTGGTGCCGAGCGCGGCGGTGTACTCCGTCTCGATATATGGTTTCCCATAGATCGAGAACGAGGGATCGCCTTGCGCGCCGCCATTCACCGGGAGCAGCAACGGGAAGTTACCGATAACCAGGTTGATGAGCTGCGGGAAGATAGACGAGTTGGCGAACCAGACATAGTCGTTTACCCCAGCCCAACGCCGTGACCACATGTTGGCGATATCGGTTGCATCGATCTCGTTAGCATCGATACGGGTTACACTCACCAGGCATGGCGAGTTCATGACGCCCAGGGGCTTACCCGCGCCATTGCCATTGATATACGCATCCTCAACCTGGAAGCGGAGCTCCTCGGGAACGGTGCGGTTCAGCCAGGAGGCCAAAGCGACCGTATCGGCCAGTTGCTCATCCGTTGCGTAGCACAGAGCTGCCACCTTTTTGAGCTTCAATTCCATCTGGCGAAAAGCAGGCCTGCTTGCCGTGATAGTACCGGCCTCGGCAACCCAGTAGCCACGCAGCCCACCCCAACGCGAGCCAGTGGCCCGGCTGGTTTCGTTCACCGCGTTATACAGCATGGAGTTGGAGTTCGGCCCGATCTCATCAGCGGCGACACGCTGCAAAACCTCACCAGCCTTATACATCCGCTCGATGATCCCGCTTGCGACCTGCGGCGCCAGTAGATAGCCGCCATCAGCAGGCACGCCCTCCGAAAGGCCAGTGGCCTTCAGTGGGCGCAGGCGCGGATCCTCGTTCCCGGGGTACAGGTACGCGGTCTTGACGGCTGCAAAATACTCGCCCGCCGGAAACGGTTGGTCTGCCTCGTCTATGGTGACTTGTACGCCATCCTTGACGGCGGGCAGTTCCTTCAGCGCCTTTTCGACGCCGGCCTTGATCGCGGCCTCAACATCCACGGGGGATGTCGACTGAATATCCTCAAATAACTCAATCCGAGATTTGTGGGCTTTCGCCTCTTCCATCAGCTTTTCGAGCTTCTTTGCCTCGTCCTCGGAGAGATCGGACTTTTCAGCCAGGGCCTTGATTTCGGATCGTAACTTTTCGTACTTCTCTTTGAGGTTCATTTGTGATTCCTCCCTAAAGTGTTTCCAAAAATGCCTTTGCCCGCAATTGGACAAAGTTTCGTTTCCCCTCTATTTCCTCGCCGTCTTGCGCCGCCGGTGTCGCGTCACCAGCCGGATCGTCATCCATAGGCAATTTATCGAGTGGAGTAATGCTCAATGATTTGAGCGGTACTGCTGTATTTCGTGGCTCTGCTGGGATGATGGTCAAGGTATCGTCCAATCCCAGCGGCCAGTATTTGATCCAGGTTGCCTTACCCTTCTTCTCTAGTTGTACAAGGTTGGGCAATGTCCCCGACGACCATCCGAGCTTTCCTTGTTCGGCCAAGGAATAAAGAAATTGCTCGTATTTATCCCGCCTCTTCAATTGGGTCTCTGCCCAAATCCCGAAATCATCCGTCTTGTGTATCGCTTTGCCCAGTACGCGCTTACTCAATACCGGATCAAGGCCATGCTCGAAATAAACCGTCCCGGTTTCAGCATCACCGAAATCGGTATCTTTAGTAAAGAACTCGCCTGTTAGATCGGGGTCCTTGTCCGTAGTAAAGCGCACCAGGTAGCCGCCGATTTTGCCATCCCCCAGGGCTTTGACTGCCTCACCAAAGTACACCAGGGTTTCCTCATTCAGGGACTTCCCCTCCCACATGCTGTTGCACATAGCAACGGCCATATCTTGGTTTTCGGCGCTGCCATCGTGCATAACCATTGGGATACAGCGGCTAACGAAATCCTCTCTGCTTTCCCCCGCGTTCGGTGTTGGCATTACATTTCCTCCCTACAAACAAAAACGCCCATCTCACCTGGAGACGGGCGCAAAATGCGGCGGTATCCTATCTATGCCGGGGCCTTACGGCGTGGGCGCTTTTGATTGCTACCGTTATTATATCACGATAATCCGCTAACGCTGTCGGCAATCCTGCCGCCATGATCGTCTAGTTTCGTATCAAATTTTTCGCTGACCAGCCAGCGTTTCTCAATCGCCTTGACGATCATCAGAAGCGCACGCCGGATCATCAGCCAAAACTCTCGGTCTGTCATAGCCCCGCCCTCTTCAATCCCTTTTTTACTGCTGCTTGTAACTTTTCCTGTATGCGCCCAGCGCGTTCCCTAATAATTTGGGGCAATGTTTTCCAGCCTATAATGCGCATCATATTTGCCTGTTGTCCTACCTCGGAGCCATGCACATATTTGGCATACGCCGTATCATTGACTATAATCGCCCCCTCGCTTTTGCCGATAATTTTCCAATTGCGTCTTAGTGCCTGTGTGCGTTTATGGGGCACTGTAATCTCGCCCGATTTTAGAGCAGCAAAAAAGAAGCGCCGTTGCTTATCGCTCTGAAATGTCTGACCATAAGCCTGTTGCCTCGTTACGCGTTTTTGGGCCGGGTATGTACGGAGCACATTCAGCAAGTAATCGGCCACATCATCGATTGCCGCATTCTTGACCTCTAAGGGCACGCGCTCCAGGGCCTTCATAACCAGATCCAATCCCTCTATATCGATACCAATTAGCTCATCGCTCATTGATATAATATCCCTGGTGACGGGGTGCGGGTCACCAGCCCGCTATAAGGCCAATGCGGAAAAGCGTTCGGCAAATTGCCACTCTGCAAAGTAAGCATCGGCAGGCGGGCTTTCATATCGGTATCCCGCCTCGCGTTACCGGCTCCTCAGTATACTGATAACGGCAATCACATCTCCATCCGCCACACTCAAGATACGGATTGGGCGGGTGCTGCGGTCTCACGCCGCTGGCTTGCCATTCGGCTG
>Ga0209751_10003305_pt1 | contig 15690 bp, 16 predicted proteins | sample RifCSP13_1_FD_184019 | JGI IMG/M metagenome (GOLD analysis project Ga0209751, IMG submission 184019) | Soil microbial communities from Rifle, Colorado - Rifle CSP2_sed 13_1 (SPAdes) (version 2) | ecosystem: Environmental > Terrestrial > Deep subsurface > Rock core/Sediment | place: Rifle... | reverse complement strand
GTGCGTGTACTGCTTGTAGTAGTCCTCGGTGTACTTCCAGCTCAAGCGGATACCCGCGATGTCCACTGCAACCCGCGTATTTCCCGCCTTCGGTTGCGTTATCGCTCCAGCACCATGGCCATCGCGTCCCCGCCGCCGATGCAGAGCGTCGCCAAGCCGCGGTGGACGTCCTTCTCGATCATGGAGTGGAGGAGAGTGACCACGATGCGGTTGCCCGAGCACCCGATGGGGTGGCCGAGCGCCACCGCACCGCCGTGGATGTTGAACACGTCCCAGGGGATTTCCAGCTCCTGGCGCACACCGACGGAGGCGGACGAGAACGCCTCGTTGTGCTCGACGAGATCGAAGTCGTCAATGTCGAGGCCGGTGCGGTCCATCAGCTTCCGCACGCAGGGGATCGGCGCGAACATGACGTCCTCAGGCCTCACCGCGTAGGAGCAGAAGTCGATGATCGCCGCTAGCGGTGAGATGCCGAGTTCCTTGGCCTTCCGCTCGCTCATGAGCACCGTGGCCGAAGCGCCGTCGCTGATCTGCGACGAGTTCCCCGCGGTGAGGACGCCGCCCTCCTTGAACACGGGCGGGAGGCGCGCCAGCTTCTCCGCGGTGGTGTCCGGGCGGATGCCCTCGTCCTTCTCCACGAGCAACTTCCCGCCGTTGCGCTCCACCGCCACGGGCACGATCTCCCTGCGCGAGCGTCCGGACTCCGTGGCCTCGTGCGCCCTCATGTGCGAGCGCAGGGCGTACGCGTCGATCTCCTCGCGCGTGAGCCCCAGCTTCTCCGCGATGCGCTCGCCGCCGATGGCCATGTGGATGTCGTTGTAGATGTCCCAGAGGCCGTCCGTGATCATGGAGTCCAGGAGTTCCCCGTGGCCGAGGCCGAAGCCCATCCGGGCGCGGGGGATCAGGTACGGCGCGCGCGTCATGTTTTCCGTGCCGCCGGCGACGACGATCGCCTCCGGGTCCTTCTCGATGGCGCGCACGCCCTCGGCCATCGCTTTCATCCCGCTGCCGCAGACCATGTTCACCGTCGTCCCGCTCACGCCCTCGGGGATGCCGGAGAAGATGACGACCTGCCGCGCGGGGTTCTGGTAGAGGCCTGCCTGGATGACGCAGCCGAAGAAGAGCTCGGAGACCTGGTCGGGCGCGATCCCCGCGCGGACGAGCGCCTCCTTCACCGCGAGAGCGCCGAGCCGCGGCGCGGGGATGTCGGTGAACGCGCCCTTGAACTTCCCGATCGGGGTGCGCACCGCGCTGGCGACGACGACGCGGTGGCCGGGGTCCATGCGCTCCCGACTCGGCCTCCGATATATAACCTGCTCCCCTCAAGCGAATCAGTCACCACCGGAGTACCAGGACTCGTTCCACGCTGACCCTGGCGGCGACGTCCTTGGGGCGACTGTCCATCGCTGAGCGCCGGCCCCAGCTCTCCACGCGGGTCCGCCGAGGAGCCATCCGGAAAGTACAAGTCTCATCACCTCCATCCAAGCTCGGGGTGAACAGATGCGGCGAGGGGGAGGTCAGCTCGGGCTTCTTGTGGGCTTAGTCGTGATCGCGTCGTTTCCGTTCATCGATGGGGGCGGCACGGTCCCGGTCGGAGACACCGCCTATGGGGTCGCACGCCCTCCGGCCACGACGTTCGTCGGGGATTTTGATGACACGCCTCTGGACGATCCCGCCGCGGTGTTCGGCGCGGTCCTGTCGAGGCTCTCTGACGATGTGACCGTCCAGCCCACGGAGAACTACTTCTACATCCGCTTCACCTCCCGCGGCCAGGAGTTCTGGGGGAACATCGCGCTCCATCCGACGACCCGCGACCAGGGCCTCCTCAACTTCGTGTACTATGACTTCGCCGGGCGGTTGGGCGGGGAACGCAGCTTCCAGTACGCCGAGCTCGGAGCTGCGGAGGGCGTCCAGCTCGCGAAGCGAGGCGACTTCCTCTACGCGGTCACCTCCCTCGGCCGCACCGTGTCGTTCCACCTGAACCGTGTGGACCAGTCGCCCCTGCCGCCGTCCCAGCTGCGGCCCTCCGAGGAGCACCTCCTGACCATCCAGGACGAGTCGAACCTCCAGTTCTCCCTCCTCTTCGATGTCCAGACGAACCACTTCCTCTACGTCCTTCGGGAGCCGTTCCGTCCCCTCGAGGCCACACGGTCCTTCGGCGAGGGGGTTCTCATCGAGACGCTGTCCGGGTTCGCCTTCTACGAGGACCCCGACGCCGGCGGGCGGAAGGTCCTCATTGGCGCCGCGGCAGAGAACGTCTACGCGAACACCTACTACGACGGGCCGTTCGACCAGATCGCGGAGAACTACATCAGACCCGAGTCCGCGTTCTCGGAGTACGTGCAGCGGGCCTACCCGGAGACCCGGGGGCTCATCGACCGCTACGGTATCTTCCCCGGGGGCGCCGCCGCCGGGCGCGTCGTGATCATGCCCTATTCCATCTATACGTCTCCGGGCGATCTCGTCCGTCGCATCTCGAGCTGCCGTTCCCTCCCGACGGATTGGTTCTCCGCCTGCATCGCCCAGGACTTCCAACAGGCCGACCCGCTCCACGTCAGGGACACGACGCCGACCGACCGGAGGACGGCGATCGAGTCGCCGGCCCCGGCGACCCCGGCTCCCCCGGGACCGCTCAAGCACTTCCCCGGAAGCAGCCCCTTCCGCGGGTACCGGCACAAGCCGGACACGACCATCGTGAAGGTCCTGCACCAGCCCGACACGACCAACGTCGAGACGCCAGCGGGGCGCCGCCATTTGGCGGACACCCGCATCGTGCAGCCCACCCACGCCGCGGACACCTCCGTCGTGGAGATTGTCGTCGCCCCCTACCACCGGAGGGACACCCTGGTGATCCGCCCGTTCCACGCCTTCGACACGAGCATCGTCGAGGGCCCCGCGTTCCCGATGCACCGCAACGACACCACCCTGTTTGCCCTGATCCACGAGGCCGACACGAGGATCCTCGAGGTCCCCGTCCCCGGCATCCACACCCCGGACACGGACGTGCTCAGCCCTGCCCACACGCCCGACACGACCTTCAGCGTGTACCATCTGGCCGACACCTCGGTCGTCCGGCTCCTCCACCAGGTGACGACGACGTTCGACGTCTGGGCCCACCAAGCGGACACGACCTTCAAGCCGGTCCCCAATCCCCTTCGGCATTTCGCCCCGACGGACATCAAACAACTGGGCCATGCCGCCGACACCACGGTGGGCTACCGCCCGCTCCCCGAGACCCACCTCGCGGACACCCGCGTGGGCCGCTTCCTCCACAACGCGGACACCAGCATCGTGATTGTGATTCACGAGGCGGACACGTCCATCACGCAGCAGCCTCAGGGCCCCTACCACATCGATGACACCACGGTGGCGCGGCTGATCCACAACGACGACACGACGATCGGGGTCATCGCGGCCCCCCTGGAGCATGCCGCGAACACCGACGTCGTCCGCTGGCTCCATCGCAACGACACCAGCGTGTTCGCGGCCGGGCCGATCGCCCCCCTCCAGCACCAGGCGGACACGACCGTCGTCCGCCCGTCCCACGGGCGGGACACCAGCCTCGTCCTCCTCCGGGTCCCCACGTTCCTCCATTCCCTGGACACAAGCGTCGTCCAGGTCTCCCACCGAGCCGACACCACAATCAGCATCCAGCTCGTTCTGACCTCCATCCACTACCCCGACACCACGATTGCCTTCGTCCGCTTGGCTCACATCGCGGATACGACGATTGTCAGCGCAACCCACCGCCCCGACACGACGATCCGGGTCTACACGATCCGTCGCCTGCACCTGCAGGACACGACGTACGTGGTCCCAGTCCACGGGCGCGACACGAGCATCCAGACGCGCCGGTAGCCTCAACCCGGTGGTGGGCGAGCAGTCAGGGTTCTCCTCCAGGCGGTCGGAAGCGACATATACCGCGGCGGCGTCGGAGCCGGGCCATGCCCGAGCTCCAGGGGACCATCGCCACCTTCCGAAGCGCCAAGCGCCGCCAGGATGCCCGCACGGCCATCCTCGTCGTCGACGGCGTCGCCGACCGTCCTGCCGCCGCGAAGCTCCTCGGCCGCGTCGTGTCGTGGACGCGTGCGGACGGGCTCTCCATCCGCGGGAGCATCCACGACGTCCACGGGAACGGGGGCGCCGTCCTCGCGCGGTTCTCCCGCCAGCTCCCGCCGTACGCCTTCCCAATCCGGGTCAAGATCCTCAAGCAGCGCGACTAGCACATCGTACGCGGAGGCCGCTTACCGGGGTCCACCGCGACCGCGACCCTTTTACGTCCCAGCCATTTCCCGCGCCCGTGAAGGCGCTCCTCGCCCAGCTCGACCCGAGGGTCGGGGACAAGGATGCGAACCTCCGGAAGATGGAGAAGGCCCTCGCCCGGCGCCGCGCCGACCTCGCCTTGTTCGGGGAGCTCTACCTCAGCGGGTACATGGCCCGCGACGCGTTCCACCGCCTCGCCGAACCCGTCGACGGACCGAGCGTGAGGCGGGTCCGGCGGCTCGCGAAGAGGACTGGGACGCACGTCGTCTTCGGGATGCCGGAGCGGGAAGGGAAGCACTTGTACAACTCCAGCGTCCTCGTCGCTCCTAGCGGTGAAACGTGGACCTACCGCAAGATCCACCTCGCGAACTTCGGCCCCTTCGAGGAGAAGCAGTACTTCGCCAACGGTGACGAGCCCGTGCTCGCGAAGACGGACCTGGGGAGGATCGGACTCCTCGTGTGCTACGACGCGTTCTTCCCCGAGCTCTCGAAGCACTATGCCCTCCACGGTGCGGACATTCTAGCGGTGATCTCGGCGGCGCCCGTGACGAGCAAACCCATGTTCGACAAGGTCCTCCCCGCGCGTGCGGTGGAGAACGCGGTCTTCGTCCTCTACGCGAACCTCGTAGGCACGGAGCTGAACATGGTTTTCCAGGGGGGGACGCAGGCCATCGGGCCTCGGGGGGAGGACCTGGGACGGGGGAGGGACTTCGAGGAAGCTCTCGTTCTGGCGGAAATCGACCTGGCCCTCCTCCCAGTCGCTCGCTCGGCTCGTCCGACCGCGCGGGATACGCGCAGGGACCTCTGGAAGCTGCCTTAGGACACGCGCGCGGCAACTCCCCGCGATGGGAGCAGCGCGACGAGCTTGGCCCTCCTCAGCGGGCGAAGGCGGCGTCGCACGGGGTCCAACTCGAGGCGCAGGCTCTCCAAGGCGTGGACCCCGAGGATGGGGGCGTCCCCTCGTCGTCCCATCGCAACGACGGTCCACGCGGTCCTCTCCGCAGCCTCGACCCGAAGTTCGCACAGCCGTCGCACCATCGTCTTCCCGTCGGCCAACTCCAGTTCGACCGGCTCGAGCTCTTGAGCACCCAATTCCCTGGCGATGGATCCGCTGATCATCGAGTACGAAGCCCCTGAATCCACGAGGACGCGGAGAGCGCGCCGCCCCCGGGGGCCGATGAACGTGGCAGAGACGTAGGTCAAGCCCATGCGCCTACGCAGCATCGCCTTCGCTGATGCCTCTTCCTGCTACAGGTAGTTTTCGCCGCGTTGTCAGCGGGGGGCGGCCGCAACCCCGAAATAGGGGAGGAGCGTCCCCGCGAGGAGAGGAATCCCCATGGTGCAGAAGGTGATCGACGTCGTCGGTGTCTCGCCGCGGAGCTTCGCGGTGGCAGCGCAGAACGCGGTGAAGGAGGCGGCGAAGACGGTCCGCGGGATGAAATGGGGACGCGTCTCGGAGTTCGAGGTGGCCTTGGATGGGGCGAAGGTCAAGGAGTACCGCGCGACGGTCCGCATCTACTTCGACATCGAGCCGTAGGCCGCGGAACATCGGGCACTGGGAGGGTATCTCCGGGGCCTGGGTGCGCTTCGTCCGCGGCGGCTTCGACTACTACCGCGAGCACCTGAACAGCCCCGCCATGCTGCGGGTGATCGGGCCGGTGCGCGGCCTCGACGTCCTCGACCTCGGCTGCGGCGAAGGGTACCATGCACGCATCCTCGCGCGGCGTGGAGCCCGTGTGACCGGCGTGGACGCCACCGCGGGGATGATCGCCCACGCGAAGGAAGAGGAACGTCGCCGCCCGCTGGGCATCCGCTACCTCGTGCGCGACGGCGCGCGCCCCCAGGGGCTTGGCCCCTTCGACCTCGTCGCCTCGTTCATGGCGGTGATGGACATCCAGGACTACCGCGGGGCGATTCGTGAGGCCGGCCGCGTCCTCCGGCGCGACGGCCATTTTGTTTTCTCCATCCCCCACCCCTGCTTCGACACGGTCTTCCGCGGCGGGAGGATGGTCTCGGGCTGGGTGCGCAAGGGCGGCGTTCCCCACGTCGGCCCGGCCCTCTACTTCCGCGTGGACGACTACTTCCGCACGGGTCTGTACACAATGCCCTGGATCCTGCGAGGCACCGATGCCCGCTTCACCAACCGCAGCTGGCACTTCACCTTGACCGACCTGTTCGAAGGTCTCAGCACCTCCGGGCTCGTCGTTCGCCGCCTGGTCGAGCCCAAGCCAACGAAGAAGGGCGTCCGAGTGTACCCCGGTCTCGCGAAGGTGAACCGCATTCCGCACTCCATCGTCGTGGAGGCGGTGAAGGCGACGAGGTAGCTTTTTATAGGCCACCCCTTTTGCTCGTTGCTCTTCTCCGACTGAGCCTGTGACTGATGAAGTCCTCTCGGGGACGGAAGGAGGTACACCATGCCCAAGGCAATGTACGTGCGCTTCGAGGTGCCGAAGGAACTCGCGGACAAGACCTACCAGGTCGTCGAGCTCGCTCGCGACAGCGGGAAGGTCCGCAAGGGCACGAACGAGGTCACGAAGATCGTGGAGCGCGGCGACGCCCAGCTCGTCGTCATGGCCGAGGACGTGCAGCCCGAGGAGATCCTGGCCCACATGCCCCTCCTCTGCGAGGAGAAGTCCGTGCCGTACGCCTACGTGCCGAGCAAGCAGGAGCTCGGCGTGGCCTCGGGCCTGGGGAAGGCGACGGCGTCCATCGCCGTCCTCGACGCCGGCAAGGGCAAGCCCATGCTCGAGGAGCTCGTCGGCAAGCTCAAGCAGCTGAAGAAGTGAGGCGCCCATGGCGGAGCAGGACGAGAACATCCCCGGAGAGGTTGTCGAGGTCGTCGGCCGCACGGGGATGACGGGCGAGGCCACGCAGGTCAAGGTGCGCGTGCTCGACGGGAAGGACAAGGGGCGCATCATCACGCGGAACGTGAAGGGCTCCATCCAGGTGGGCGATGTCCTCATGCTCCGCGAGACCGCGCGCGAGGCGCGCAAGCTGAGCGTGAAGTGAAGCCATGCCGACCACCCGACCCTGCACCTTCTGCGGGAACGAGATCGAGCCCGGAACGGGGAAGATGTTGGTCCGCCGCGACGGGTCCATCAAGTACTTCTGCTCGAGCAAGTGCCAGAAAAACACGCGGCTGGGCCGCGTCTCGCGGGGGGTGCGGTGGACGCTCACCGCCGCGGCGTTGAAGGGGAAGATCGCCGCGCCCACGGGCGCCGCGGTCGTCGAGGCGCCGACGGAGGCGGCCGAGGTCCCGAAGGAGTTCACGATCCACCTCCCCAAGGGGAAGGACATCCCGACCGCGGTCCACGACCTCATCGACCGGCGCTTCGGCCCCGAGCTCTCGACCTCCCAGGTGGAGAAGCGGTTCGTCGCCTTCTCCGGGGACGCCGCGCTGAAGCACGCGCTCGCGCTGTGGTATTCGAAGCGGCACGCCGGCAAAACGTTCACCGAGGTCGCCTTGGACGACTACCGGGCCTTCCTGAACACCGCTCCGGCGAAGAAACTCCTCAAGGACTGGCTCGACAGGCAGGCGAAGAAGGAGAAGGCCTGAGATGGGCATCGAGCGCACGTTCGCCCTCGTGAAGCCGGACGGGGTGCAACGCGGCCTCGTCGGGGAGATCCTCGCGCGGTTCGAGCGGCGAGGGCTCAAGCTCGTGGCGCTCAAGATGCTCACCGTCTCCCGCGAACTCGCGGAGGCGTACTACGCGGAGCACAAGGGGAAAGGGTTCTACGACGGGCTCATCCAGTACATCGCCTCCGGGCCCGCGGTGGCCATGGTCCTCGAGGGAGACGACGCGGCGACGGTGGCGCGCCAGATGATGGGCGCCACGGACCCGAAGAAAGCCGGCCCGGGGACGATCCGCGGAGACTTCGGGCAGCAGATCGGCCGCAACGTGATCCACGGGTCCGACTCGGCGGAGAGTGCGAAACGCGAGATCGCCCTGTTCTTCACCGCGGCGGAGCTGCAGGCGTACACCCGCGTCGACGCCGCGTGGCTCTTCGAGTGATTCTCGCGAAAGGCGAAACCTATTAGCCCCCCCGCTCATCCGCGCGCTGCCAAGGGGTGTTCGCGTGAGCGCCCGCTGGCCTCGAGAGGCATAGATCATGAAGCGCTTCGTGCTCGGATGTGTCGTCGTTCTGGCCGCCCTCGCGCCGATGTTCGCGAGCGGCCCGGCCGCTGCCGTCGCGGACCCGGGGTGGGGCGCGCCGGTCAGTTTGGAGAGCAACACCCTGGACGCCATCTTCCCGGAGGTCGCGGTGGACCGCTTCGGGAACGCGATGGTCGCCTGGAGGCAGTTCGACGGGAACATCGACAACGCATCGTCGAACTACTTCGAGGCCGGCACCGGCTGGGGGGCGGAAACCTTCATCGAGTTCAACGACACGGGCAGCTCCACGCGGACCGACGTCGCCTTCGACGGTCAGGGGAATGCCCTGTCGGTCTGGAAGCACTTCGACGGGACGCGCTCGAACCTCCACGCCGCCTGGTGGCACCCCACCACTGGGTGGGGGCCGGAGCAGGTAATCGACTCCGAGGACCTCGGCGATGTGGACTTCCCGTCCCTCGCGGTGAACGGGGCTTCCTCGCCAGGCCTGGAGGGGGAGGCCGTCGTCGTGTGGCTGCAATCCAACGGGACGGTCGTGAACGTTTGGGCGAACGGGTATAACCCCGGCACGGGGTGGGGGACCGCGACGCTCATCGAGACGGACGACTCGGGGGATGCGGGATGGCCGCGCGCGGGCATCGACGCCTCCGGGAACGCCGTGGCGGTCTGGCACCAGTCGAACGGCACCGTGCAGAGCATCCTGGCGGCGCGGCGCGCAGGCCCGGCGTGGGGGTCGCCGGTCTATCTGGAGAGTTCTGACGCCGGCGAGGCTGCGTATCCGGACCTCGCGGTGGACGCTCTGGGCAACGCCCTCGTGGCGTGGTACCAGTTCGACGGTGTCCGCTACGACGCGTGGGCCGTGCGCCTGGACGCGGCCACGGGGTGGCAGCCCGCCGTTCTCCTCGAATCCCAAAACGGGAACGCCTTCGTCTCTGCGGTGGCCATGAACCCGGCCGGCCAGGGCATGGCCGTCTTCAGCCAGTTCGACGGCATCCAGTACAACGCCTGGGCCGCCCGCTATACGGGCTCCGCCTGGGAGCCTGCGTTCCTCCTCGAGAACGCGCCGGGGAGCTTCCTCAACATGGACGTGGCGCTCGACGTCGCCGGCAACGCAGTGGCGGTGTGGGACCAGCAGTCGAACGGGTTCAACAGCATCTGGGCGAACCGGTACGTCGCTGGCGCGGGATGGGGCACCGCCCTCCTGCTCGAGGCGAACGATACCGAGGCCGCGCGCAGCCCCAAGGTGGCCCTGGATCGGAACGGGAACGCCTTCGTCGCCTGGCAGCAGGGGAGCATCGGGAGCATCTGGGCGAACCGCTACGCGGTGGCGGACTCCGACGGCGACGGCCTCGGGGACGCGGCGGAGCAGACCCTCTACGGCACGAACCCCTACGACTCGGACACGGATCACGACGGACTGCCGGACGGCCTCGAGCTGAGCCTGTACGGCACCAACCCGCTCGACCCCGACTCGGACAACGACGGCCTCCTCGACGGCGACGAGCAGTTCCTTACAGGCACCGACCCGTGGAATCCGGACTCCGATGCCGGCGGGATCCCGGACGGGTGGGAGGTCGAGAACGGACTGAACCCGACGGACCCCCTCGATGACGCCGCAGACTCAGACGGGGACGCGTTCACGAATGCCCAGGAATACGCCGCGGGTACAGACCCCTGGGACACCGACACCGACGGGGACGGCGTGGACGACGAAGCCGACCTCTTTCCCACCGACCCCGGAAACTACCTCGACACGGACGGGGACGGGATTGGGGACAACACGGATGTGGACGACGACAACGACGGCGTGCTCGATGCGAGCGACGCCTTCCCCTTCGATCCGACGGAACAGCGCGACAGCGACGGCGATGGGATTGGGGACAACGCCGATCCCGACCGCGACGGGGACGGGCTGGCGAACTCGAGCGACGCGTTCCCCGACAACCCGCGCGAGTGGCGGGACACGGATGGGGACGGCGAAGGCGACAACCTCGACGTCGACGACGACAACGACGGGGTCCCGGACGGGAGCGACGACTTCCCGCTCAACGTCCTCGAATGGTCCGACAACGATGCGGACGGCATCGGGGACAACGCGGACACGGACGACGACAACGACGGCGTCCCCGACGCCGCGGACGCCTTCCCCCAGAACCCGACCGAGTACCTGGACGCGGATGGCGACGGGATCGGGGACAACCTGGATGCCGACGACGACAACGACGGGACCCCGGATGCGACCGACGCCTTTCCCTTGGATCCGACGGAGCACCGCGACAGCGACGGGGACGGGATCGGGGACAATACCGACCCGGACCGCGACGGCGACGGGGTGGCCAACGCCGCGGACGCCTTCCCGGACAACCCGAACGAGTGGCGGGACACGGACGGGGACCTCATCGGGGACAGCCTCGACGATGACGATGACAACGACGGCGCGGCGGACGAGAACGACGCCTTCCCGCGCGACGCCACCGAGACGGTCGACACGGACGGGGACGGCATCGGGAACAACGCGGACACGGACGACGACAGCGACGGCCTGCCGGACGCGAGCGACCCGCAGCCCCTCGTCCCGAACCCGCAGGTGATCGTGACGGTCCCCCCGCCGCCGCCCGACACGGACGGGGACGGCCTGAACAACACCGTGGACGGAGACGACGACAACGATGGCGTCCCGGACGCGAGCGACGACTTCCCGCTGAATGTCCTCGAGTGGTCTGACAACGATGCGGACGGCATCGGAGACAACGCGGACACCGACGACGACAACGACGGGTGGAGCGACGCGGTGGAGGACGCCGCGGGGAGCAACCCCCTGCAGGCGGTCTCCGTGCCCGGCGACCTCGACGGCGACGGCATCGCTGACATCTACGACCCGGACATCGACGGCGACGGTGGGTCGAACACCGCGGACTTCGACCCCCTCGACCCCGCGATAGTGACTGCCCCCGCGGACTACGACGGCGATGGAAGCCCCGACTCAACCGACACCGACGACGACAACGACGGCGTCCCCGACACCTCCGACCCTTGGTCGTTCAACGCGAACGAGGGCACGGACACGGACGGGGATGGCATCGGGAACAACGCGGACCCGGACGATGACAACGACCTCTGGGCCGACGTCGTCGAGCTCCAGGTGCGCACGAACCCCCTCCTCGCCGCCTCCACGCCCGCGGATGCCAACGGGAACGGCGTGCCGGACGTCCTCGAAGCCCCCGGGGTCCCGGTGCAGGACCTCGACGGGGACGGGACGCCCGACGCCACGGACCAGGACGACGATGGGGATGGGGTCACGGACTCCGCGGACGACTGCCCCCGCGACGCCTCTGAGCGGCAGGACAGCGACAGCGACGGCGTGTGCGACAACACCGACCAGGACGACGACAACGACGGTGTCCTGGACAGTCAGGACCTCGGGCCGTTCGATGCCACGAACACGCAGCGGATCGGGGCCACGGACTCCAGTGGCGGCCTCCTCGCCGCGGTCCTCGCGCTGCTCCTCGTGGTCCTCGTCGTCCAGATCCTCATGCTGCTCCTCGGGCGACGGCGTCCGCCGGCGGCGGAGCCCCGCGCGGAGGTCTTCGGGAAGGCGTAGGCTTCTAGGAATGACCTGAATGGCCCGGTCCTCATCGAACCGCGGCCGTGGTCCGCCAGCCCATCGTCTCCATCCTGGGGCACGTGGACAGTGGGAAGGCGACGATCCAGGCCCGCATCCGCGGGACGCAGCGACGTAGCGAAGGGCGGAATCACCTGGCGCTTTCAGCGCGACGAGGTTCGTGGGAGGGCCGGAGGTCAGCCGCCCAGCTCCCGCGTCATCTCATCGTACAGGTGCGACGCCACGTGGAAGCCCGTGCGCACCAGGGCCCCGAGAACCCGACGGGCGTCCGGGGCGGTGATATTCCGGGCCTTGGCGCCCGCGAGGAGCAGCCCAAGGAGCCCTGTGTACTCCCGGCCTTCCGATTCGGCCACCGTCCTCGCCGGGGCGTCGTCGATCACGAGGCGGTCCCCGCGCGGGGTGAGGAACAGGGACGCCTCCCCCGGGCCGAGGCCGAGGGCGGCCCACTTCCGCAGATCCCCCTTAACCGGAAGGACCTGAATCCAGTCGCCGAAGGCCTCACGGAGCACGCGCGATTCCTTCCCGCCGAACACCTCGGTGCGGACCTCCTCGGTGATGACGAGTTGCCCGAGGAGCCTGTGGAGGATGGTCAGTTCCCTGGCAAGGTCGAGGGCGATGAGCGTGGAGGCGTCCACCCAGGTCCGCATCGTCAGCTTCGCAGCCATTTGGACGCGCGGTCGCGGTCCCGCCGGAGTTCCTCGATGGAGTAGCGGAAGTAGGGGATGCCGCGGGCGCTCGCGGCGGCGGCCATCTCGTGGATCGTCACGCCGGCGAACCGGGCGGCCTTCGCGAGGGTGAACTCGAGGTTCAGGTAACGGGTAAGGCCTTTCTCCATCCTCAACTTCCGCATCCCCTCACCCAGGGCGTGGCGTGCGACCTCGGACCGGCTGAGGCTGAGGTCCTCCGCGAGTTCGTCGAGGGCGTCGACATCCTCGTCGTCAACGCGGACCTGGAGGTTCTTCATGACGATGTAATGAACTGTCATGTACATAACCCTTTCCCCACGGTGCTGCAACCCTCCATGGAGCGGCGGACGCAGCGCCGGAAAACTACAAGTAGGCTCCCTCGGTTCGAACCGCATCATGATCCGCCAGCCCATCGTCTCCATCCTGGGTCACGTGGACCACGGGAAGACCACGATCCAGGACAAGATCCGCGGGACGCAGGTCGCCGCGCGCGAGGCCGGCGGCATCACGCAGCACATCGGGGCGACGGAGGTCCCCCTCGCGGCCATCCGCGACATCTGCGGCGACCTCATGGAGGGGAAGGAGTTCAAGGTCCCCGGCCTCCTCTTCATCGACACGCCTGGCCACCACGCGTTCGCCACGCTGCGTGCGCGCGGTGGCGCCCTCGCGGACCTGGCCGTCCTCGTCGTCGACGTGAACGAGGGCCCGAAGCCGCAGACAGTCGAGTCGATCCGCATCCTGAAGCAGTACCGCACGCCTTTCGTCATCGCGGCGAACAAGATCGACATGGTCCCCGGATGGCGCAAGCAGCCGGGCCTGTCCTTCGCGCAAGCCGCCGCGCATCAGTCGGAGGGGACGCTGGCGGAACTCGACCGCCGCCTCTACGAGATCGTGGGGAAGCTCACGGAGCACGGGGTGAACGCGGAGCGCTACGACCGCGTCGGGGACTTCACGACGACGTTCGCGATCGTGCCGACGAGCGGGAAGCACGGGGAGGGTATCCCAGACCTACTCCTCGTCCTCATCGGCCTCGCCCAGCGGTACCTGGAGAGCCAGCTGGAGACCGCGGAGGGCCCGGCGGAGGGCACCGTCCTCGAGGTGAAGGAGGAGAAAGGCCTCGGCCTGACGCTCGACGCGATCGTGTACCAGGGGGTGCTCGCGCGCGGCGACCAGATCGTCGTCGGCACGACGGGGGAACCCATCGTGACGAAGGTGCGCTCCCTGCTGAAGCCGAAGCCCCTCGACGAGATCCGCGACCCCCAGGACCGATTCGACCAGGCGAAGCGCGTCACCGCGGCCGTGGGCGTGAAGATCGTCGCCGCGGGGCTCGAGGAGGCGGTGGCCGGCGCCCCGATCCGCGGCGTCGCGGGGGACCTCGCGGCGGTGAAGGCCCGCGTCGCCGAGGAGTCCGCGGTCCACGTCGAGACGCAGGACCACGGCGTCCTCATCAAGGCGGACGCCATCGGGTCCCTCGAGGGGCTCGCCTTCGAATGCCGCGACCAGGAGGTGCCCGTGGGCGCCGCCCGGCTCGGCCCGGTCTCCCGCCGCGACGTGATCGACGCGGCGACGACCGGCGACCCCCTGGAGCGCGTCATCCTCGCCTTCAACGTCCGCACGCTGGAGGACGCGAACGAGGAGCTCCAGAAGCGCGAGGGCGAGGTGGACATCCTCGCGAACGACGTGATCTTCCGCCTCCTCGACGACTACGCGAAGTGGAAGGAGGCGACGAAGGAGCGGATGGCGGTGGCGAGCCGCCTGGAGCTGAAGTACCCCGCGAAGCTCCTCCTCCTCCCCGACCACACCTTCCGCGCGAGCAAGCCGGCGATCGTCGGCGTGCGCGTCCTCGCCGGGCGCATCCGCCAGGGGGAGGGACTCCTGAAGGACGACGGGCGCGCCGTCGGGCGCATCGAGAGCATCCACTCGGGGGAGCAGTCCCTCAAGGAGGCCACCGCGGGGAGCGAGGTCGCCGTCGCGATCTCCGGCGCCACCGCGGGCCGCCAGATCCACGAGGGGGACGTCCTCTACGTGGACATCCCGGAGAGCCACGTCGCCGCGCTCCGGAAGCTGGAGCTCACCTCGGACGAGGTCGAGGCCCTCGACCGCGTCTGCGAGATCAAGCGCAAGGGGGACCAGTTCTGGGGGATGTAGGGCCGCCGGTGCACCGCTGCCGCGACTGCGACAAGTGGTATGGCCAGGAGGACGACGAGCTCGGGCCCTGCATGTACAAGAACGCGCGGGGGGAGCCCCGCTACCTCACCGCGGGCGGCCAGGCCTGCGACGAGCCGGAGGAGATCGAGCGGAGGCGGAGGTTGTGGGAGAGCCAGCGGTCCGCGTGATGCGAGAGGCGGACATCCCCTTCGCCACCGCCCTCACGGACACGGAGGACTGGGGCTACACCGCCGCGGACCTCCATCGCCTCCTCGCCCTCGAGCCGGAGGGCTGCCTCGTCGTCGAGGCGGACGGGCGGCCCGCGGGGCTGACCGCGGTCGTCACGTACGGGGAGGTGGCCTGGCTGGGCGCGGTGATCGTCCTGCCCGAGCTCCGCGACCGCGGCCTCGGGGAGCGCCTCCTGCATTCCGCCCTCGAGTTCTGCGAGTCCCGCGGTGTGCGCAGCGTGCGCCTGAACGCGTACTTGCACGCCGTGGGGTTCTACCAGCGCCTCGGGTTCCGCGGGGAGACGGAAAACGTACGCCTCCGCGCCGCGGCCGTGCGGGGGTTCTCGGGGGGAAGGGCGGGCCGCGGGGACGCCTCCTCCCTCGCGGCGTTCGACGCGCGCTACTTCGGGGCATCGCGGGAGCGGCTCCTCCGCCGGCTCGGCGGGGAACCGGGGGGCTTCCTCCTGGCTGTCGACCGGGGTGGCGAGACCCTGGGGTACATCGCGGGCACCGTGGACGGGAGCCACTGCGAGATCGGCCCCTGGGTGGTGCGCCCGGAGGAACCCGTGGCGGCGGAGGTCCTCCTCGACGAGGCGCTCGGGCTCCCCGGCGTCGGGGCCGCGGGGGGCACC
>Ga0209751_10003304_pt1 | contig 15693 bp, 10 predicted proteins | sample RifCSP13_1_FD_184019 | JGI IMG/M metagenome (GOLD analysis project Ga0209751, IMG submission 184019) | Soil microbial communities from Rifle, Colorado - Rifle CSP2_sed 13_1 (SPAdes) (version 2) | ecosystem: Environmental > Terrestrial > Deep subsurface > Rock core/Sediment | place: Rifle... | reverse complement strand
GCCCGCCTGCCTTCGCACCTCCGGAAGCGTTTTTCCGGGATCGCGGGCGTCCCCCCGTCCCCCTACCTTCCCACCTCCGGAAGCGTTTTTCCGGGATCTCCGGCGCCCGCCTCCCTTCGCACCTCCGGAACCGGAAGCGTCTTTCCGGGATCTCCGGCGCCCGCCCGCCCTCCAAACTCGATCAAAGTCACATCATTAACCCAACAAGCTTATTCAGTTCTCGCGTTAGCATCCAGTATTATTCAGCGAGTTGCTAATAGATGCGGGGAATGGCGGCTTTGTGGCGAATGTAGGCGAGAGAATAGGAGATGCACTCTGGGGTCTAACCTTGCTCATCATTAAGCTTTACTCGCAACGAATCTCAGACGATTGATCTTCCCAGCCGGAGAGACTACGAACGGCTTTGCCGGCTGTGGTAAGGCATGGCCATAGCCAAAACAGATGGTATATTTTTCAAACCAAAGAGTTTCCTTTCGAAACTAATTTCTGACAACCGGTCAAAAACTGATTGAGTCCAGACACTCGTCGTCATCGCGGCGCTCATACTCGAGATGCGGAACTTTTCCACACCGACCAAATACCAAAATTGTGCGTGGCGGTCAGCGAGCTCTCGTGGTTGGTCTCGCATGGTTACAAGATGGCGTCCGCACTCAAACTTGTGGGCGATCGCCATGGACTTCGTGAGCGGCAGCGGCTGGCGGTATCTCGTTCTGCGTGTTCAGACGAGGATCGGCAAAGACGAATAACGCACGCCGTACCCGTTGCCCAGTTAGGGAACGAGAGGGTGATTGTCGACGGGTTCAATCTGATCATCACGGTCGAAGCTGCGCTCAGCGGAGGCCCCTTATTCATCGGCGTTGACAAGTGTATTCGCGATCTTTCAAGCGTCCACGGATCTTATAGATCAGTCGAAGAGACCGAGCGAGCGATCTATATGATCGGCAAGGCGCTGGAACATCTTGGGGCTTCGTCAGTGATGTGGCTGCTTGATCGGCCGGTATCCAACAGCGGCCGGCTCGCAACGAGGATTGCGGAAATTGCTCTTCAGCGAGGCTGGCCCTGGCGAGTGGAAGCGGTGTTTAACCCTGATGCGACGATCACGTCTTCGACTGCCGTGGCAATTACCTCTGACTCGTCCATTCTCGATCGGGTTGAAAGGTGGGCGGATCTGAAAGGTCATTTGCTTGCGACGGAGATTCCCAATGCCTGGATAATTGATCTTTCCTCCGGCGATTGTTGATGAGGAAAAGTCACGCGGTGTTCGACCAAACCTTAGATCTCACTTAGAACCTAAAAAAGAGCTAACTCGAATATGGGATTCCACAACTCAGGTAGCGATCGAGACTGGCTTACGACCGCTGAAACTGTTCAGGGGCGGCCTTGCTGTACAGGCATTTTGCAAGCCAAGGAAAGGGTGGATGGTTCAGAACTCAGTCTCTGGTCGAGCCGCAAATCTTCAGTCTTCAATTTTCAATCTTCAATAGTCGTGGCGCGCGCAGGGATTCGAACTCTTAACCAACAGATTATGAGACCTGTTGGAAGGCATCAATGAAGTTGGACCAGGCAAGATGTAACAGTATTTACCGAATCCGCAGCCGTCAAAGTTTGTTACATCTTGCTACGTCTCAGCACGCCATCGCGCAATAATCACGCCATCGAAGATACGTCTCCAGGCGAGCGCATCGATCACTTCCAAACTCGATTAACACCACACTAGCCCACAGACTCCTCTGCATCGATCTGGTTAAAGAGTTTCCAGGTTATGGACCAGATGTGTAAGTAAGTTTTCACCGTCACGTTTAAGCCGAATACCGGGTGAATCCTGATGTCATTTTATTGATCTGTGCATAACAATTCTCGCTGCAGAAAATGCCAGCACCGGAAACGCGTGGCGCTGGTTCATGCATAATCCAGAGATGCTGCAACCTTACCCGGCCAAGTCTTCCGCCACGGGAAGTAGACATTATCTTTTTGGATCCCGAACCGCAGTTTGCCAAGCAAAACTCTTTGAAGAGTTTCTTCTGGTAATCCTCGTTTGGTGACGGATTGATTTCATTAAACCAATCACTGGTCACGTCGCATAGGTTTGTGCACCACGAATCATCACCTGCCATTATTCGCTTGATCAATTGAGGAATTTCAGGAGGCAAACACTTTGCGGCTCTTATCTTCGCCCAGTATCCCAGATACTGTTTAGCTTTGTTGATTTTGCCTCTGATCGCGTTGGCCGTTTGCGTATTAGCAGAACCTGGTTCGATTTCTCTCAACTCTTTTTCCAGATCCTTAATGGTTTGCTCGATCGCATCCGTCACTTGTTTCAGTGCGGCATTCTCTTCCGGGCCTTTGGACGCTGACCCTGAAGGACAATCAGATTTGGAACTTGAACTGCTACTGCCACCACACGACCTCGAGCTCTGACCTTTCAGATCAAGATCAATTCCGGCAACTATCTTTTGTTCATTCACGATTTGCTTAGGTGTCGTCGCAGCCCGGCTGGAGCGATTCGACCTTATAAACAGAGCAATAGTTTTACTAAGCGATTCCCCAATTCTCGCTCCAAAATGCCGATGTAAGAACTGGATCTTTGGTGACTACCCTGACTGGAGAACGAGTGATGGTGTCCACTAACAACCAGTTCGCTTCATCGTCGACGATTTCGTATGTCAATGTTCCTCTGAGAAGGCCGCTCACAACCTTTGCTGTCGTTTCAACCGTTCGTGTCACCATTACACCTCGCGCAACGCCGTCGATCGGGGACGTCTGAAGCGCCAAGGGATGGACATCGCGAAATGTCAAAGCCCTTCTTTCTAGTCGAAGCATTCGCTCAACAGCGAAATCGATTAAATTAGAGTCTGACAACTCTGGATCATATCCCTGACGAATTAGTTCCATGCCAACTCTGTCTTCTCCCAGAGAACCTATGATCGATTTTGCATGGCTTCGGACGAGCGCCTCAATCGTGTCACCTTTCGACTTTTCGGGACCTAGCAGAATTTGACTCTCCTCCGCGCTGAGTAAGCCTCTACCTGTCAGAAGTTGAACAAAGTCATCTCGCAGCATTCTCGCGGCTTCATCAATCGCGTTGTATATCGGTTTCATTTCTGGCGTCTGGTCAAATAGCCGAGCGACAAACACGACTACGGGTTTGGCTTGAGCCAACGTGACCCCTGCTTCCGAATCTTTGCCGAAGGTATCGGCTTCTTGGGCGTTGTAAACTGTCAACTGTGCCCGTTTGATCATCAGGCACTCCAATAGTCCCTTTTGGATCCGGTCCGGCAAGAAAGCTTGCGTAGGATCAAAGTATCGAAGATTCCAGTTAGCCAAGTGCCCCCCGTGAAAGAGCCCCTGCACAAACGCCCAATTCGTCGTAAAGTGCAAAGGGTCTCTCATCGAAGTCGCTACGTACAAATTTAGATCGTGCATAGCCATGTAGGTGCGCGCATTTTGTAAGCCATTTTCCTGTGTTCGCCTAATTGCTTCGTCATCCACTGTGACGCAACTCTGTCGTAAGGCAATCAGGATCTCGGGATATGTTCTGGAATCGCTAAAAAGAGGGAGATCGGTATATACCAAAGCCTCCGTACCTGGCACACCCGACTTTGCTATCAAAGATGTAAGGTTTTCCTCTCCTCCTTTCTTTGCGATTTGCTGGAGGTCTTTAAAAGTCTCTGCCTTGCTGTCCAACGCTCCTTGTAGGATCTCTCCAAATTTCTTTCGGGCAGCGTTAATTCTCTCGGCTTGCTCGCTTGCTAGATATCCTAATGCGAAGAGTTGACTAGCATGAATAGGAATTAAACCAACGGGTGCCGGACTGGTTCGAATTCGATCAGCGCGTTCAGTAGCCTCCTCTTCCTTTGGAAAATACCTCGTCCATTTTTCCTTAATGCGGGATCCCTGCCTGAGCATTTTATATCCATACCGAAAGCTGCCGTACTCGAGCATACAGAGAGTGCGAAATTGATTAACGCGGCCTTCGACGTCTTCAAACTTGGAGAAATCTATATCGTGAAAGACTGTCCGAAAAAAGTCGGGCGAGGTGGTCATTATTCCGAGTGTTAGAAGCAATCTATTGAGCAAGTCGCTACGGGCATCGTAGTCTGTACCGCCTTCTGTTGCTGACTTCAGAATTGGCCAAATTGCACGAATACCCGCAATCTGAGACTGTTCAACGAACGGCTTTCGTGAAAGACGGTCCTCCCGTCCCGTCATTAATAACAGTAGCTTTAACAGTTTATTTTCTTCTTCGTTGAGAGGGATGACCATCCGAAATCACTCGCACGACTCAGAGTCTCGCAAGCAACTTGCAAGACTGATGCGGGTTAAGGTGGTGCTGGCAGAGGCGGCTCTAGTTGAAGAGGTTGCCGCTCTCCTGAAGTTCTAATGAAAGCCGTTGCCTGACACTGTGAAAGAGTGCTTGGCATTGTCGAGGAAAATTTGTATGCCTTCAACGCCTTCAAATTTGTTGAAGAGGCCGAAGAGTACAGGTGTGCCATAAGCAGCCCGATAATAAGTGGGCGCAACGCGAATCTCAATCTCAAAACCCGCATCACGGAGCAGCGTTATAGCTTGCTGACTAGTCGGTTCCTCGCGAGTAACATAAAGGACAGGACGGTCATGTTCATTCATTTGTAGCCTCAGTGAGAAAATGCTGTTAGAGAGAAAGCGACACGTCTTTTCGTTTGAAGATTGCTACCAATAGTTTTCGAGGTCGACGCCTCCAACCAGACCTTATGCCATTTCGAGGGCCGATTGTACACCAATCCTGAGTCAACATATCTAGAGTTTTCGGGATTTTTGCACTTCTTGCATGCTGTGACTTCAGGGCGGCACTCTCTGGCAGCGGGGATTGTTCGTCTTGTCCCACAGCTCCAGAGAACCTTCCCAAGTACTGGGCTAAATTCCCGCCGACCGAATGGAGATCGAGTTCCCATCGACCTGAACGATGATCATCGGAGGTAGTCGGCAAGAAGGGATTGACGCACTTAGACGTCGCGCGGGTTGCCACACGTCATTCATCTGCGTGTGACCGCTATTCTGAACCGCAACACACATAACATTCAACAGATCTCGTGCTGCAGGGTACTGGGCTTGTTAGGGGGTGCAGGCAAAACTCCATTTCAAGAGCGCCGCATGAAAATTACGCGCACCTCAGTGATCGCCGAGTCTCTTCTTCCAACGGCCGTACGACATCTCCTATGTGATCGTGAAATCCCCAGCCGATGCCGTCGGTAATCTGCTCAACTCTTGCCAAGCGCTCCTTCAATTGCGGATACATTCCCTGCGCATCCTTAAGTATAAGTAACAGCGCGGCCGTCCAGCGCCGTCTCCACGCTGTTGTAAAAGCGCTGGTCGATGTCCCCGTATTTGTGCGTGAACTCTGCGCCCCGCTCCACATAGGTCATTAGCAGTTCAGTTGTGCCGGGAAGGTTGCCGGTGGCCTTGCGATAATCATTGATAGCCTTGCGCGCCTCACTAAACCTGAGTTTGGCCTCGCCTCGCGCGGGATAGAACTGCTCCACAATCTTCTTGCGATACTTCTCCAGTATCTCGCCACTACTCTCTCCGGCTTGACAGCGCGCTTGGATAAAGTCGCGGTTGCTAGGAGAAAGCTTCGTAGAGGTCTTTCACCAGGGCGAGGAGCGCGGGCTTATCCAATGTGCCGAGGTGTTGGCGCAGTGCGCTCCAGCTGCCGGGCTTCCTGGTTTGCTTCGCGTTTTCTTTGGACATGAGCTTGAAGGAGTCAACGTTGGACTCGCTGACACGGCTAGTTCAGGCTAGGCAATCAAGGTCATGCCCGCGCGCCGTTTCATTACTTAATTACTCTCCAATCAGAGATTCTCCTCTGTCCGCAACGACAATTCCACCATACGCTCCAAAAGCTGGTCGGGTGATAACCCAACAAAATTGCGTAGTACTAGCTCCTTCGCATACAGCCGCACCAGATAACGCAGCTTGAGCGATTTGCTGCGGGCTGCATAGACGAAATCACGGTGACCGTTGTTGACGACAATGATGTTTCGCGTTGAGTCGAATTTCGAACGCCATGATTCACCGGGCGCGCGCTCGAACGTATAACCCGGCAAGCCATGAGAGTCGATAGTTGTCGTTCCCACTTGAGGAAGCAATTCGTGTGTTACCGTTATCAGGGCCTCGGCCGATCGTTCGATCTCACCCTGGTTAACACTGACTCTCACGCGAGCCAGCCCAGGCTCTGACGGCGCAATGAAATTTATGGCCTGATCGTGAGGACGATCCAGGGAGCCTCCTCCTTCCAGTACTTCCCAGTTGAAGCTGAGATCGGTTTCAACACGGCGACGCGCTCGATCATATGGCAACGCACGTAGCGAGCGCCGCTCGTCAACCCGCACCACACTCGAAGCTGGTGACACTACAACACTAAAAAGCGGACCGGCATATTCAAAGAACTGCCGTTGCTTTGTGGTGCCGGTTTCAGATTCTGGAGCGCCGGTCATGAGAGCTTCACCAGAATCAAACCCGCGATTGTTGCCCGAAATACGTTGGGTTCGCGCATGAATATCAAACCAGTCGTACTCTTCGGCCGGCAGTGCCAGGAGTGCGTCGCGAAACGCGCGCTGGATTGTGTGCAGTAGTTCACGGCTGGCCTGTTCTTCCTCTGCCCGACGCTGCGCTTCAAGCATTTCAATGAGCTTTTCTTCCAATGGGAGCAGCCCGTCGAGGAGTGCGGCATAGGCTTCATCGTGAATGATGCCGCTGCGCGTGCCCGGAGTTAGATTTATGAACGGGGCATCGAAGTGACCTTGAAGGTAGCGCGTGGTCCATGGTGCCTTCGCCAGTTCGTCGATCACGGAAATGTCTTCGAACACACGGGTGCCGTTTCGAAAGAGCGCAACCCGATTCGTCTCTACTGGCTCATTCATGTAGAGCTCGACATAAACGTCCCCAAGCGGAGTGCGGACGTTGGGCAATTGATGAAGTAGCCGACCTTCGTATTGACGAGGCTCTACGGCATATTGTTTTCGAGCGATCTTGTCGATCACAGTAATACGCACACCAGTGTGACGGATGCGGTCTCGCAATTCAGCAGCGAGGTACCACTGAATCTTCTCCCCCGAGAGGGAACGAATTCCGTCAAGCAGATTCGCTACTCGTAAATGAGTTCCGGGCTCATTAAAAAGTGTTCGTTTGGCTTTGACTGCGTAGCTTGGGTCACCTTTGCGCATGATCATTTGCCAAGCGCGGTCATCGGCCCCCGTAGAAGTCAGCGCAAGTTCCTCCCCCAGGGTCCAGAAGGAAAGCAGGCCTATGCCAAACTCACCTTGAAGTCCGGCAGCCCCTTCGACCTTGAGCCGTCGTTTCACGGAGTCGCAAATATGTGTAGCAACATAGCGAAAATCAGGCCGGCCTTCTGCATCGCGGGGAATGCCTTGTCCGTTGTCTCGAACCTCAAGAAAGTGACGGCCCTCACTGCGACCACGAGTGATAGTGATATTGGTTGCGCGAGCATCAATCGAGTTCTCGACCAATTCCGCGATCGCTTTGAGCGGATTCGACTGGGAGAGCGCGATAATGGTAATCGCATTCCAATCGTTACCGATGCGGAGTTTTCCTCTGTGATCGGAGCTGTCGCGGAATTTTAGTTTCTGAGACAAGGGATTAATAAGGCCGCTTAGCGTTGCCACCAGCCAGCGGATCGGATTTTGATCGGGCTAAATATTGATTAAAGAGTGTGTCTCGAGCAAGTCACGCAACGGCTTTGCGACACCAGCGGAGTTTCGGCGATGCTTGTCGGCTTAGGCCTCATGCTGCTTCTGGATCCAGCTCCCGCCTGCTCAACTGCCTCCTGATTGGTGCCCCCGTTGGGATTCGAACCCCGAACCAACAGATTATGAGACGGTTTGAGGGGCATCAACAAGGCGAGACGAAGTGAGATGAGGCAGTATTTACCGAATCCGCAGCAATCACAGTTAGTTACATCTTGCTATGCATTACCAGGCCATCGCGCCATGAACCACGCCACCATGCGAAGTGAAAACTCTTCCTGGCTCCGGAGGAGCCGAATGTTTATAGGTCGGTGTTTCGTTCAGGTCAATCGCTCGTTTACGAGCGACATGTAGGATCGCTGTAAAGACATTGCACTCCTAAAGGAGTGTCTCAACTTGTGGTCGTTAACGGCTATAAACATTAGGTCCCTACGGGACCTGCACGGCTCGTCGAAGTGCATCGAGCTTAGCGATCGCGGCGCGCGATCTTCGCGCCAGCATTGAGTTCGACGAATCAAAAGACAATTCAAGCTAAGCCTAAATTGCCCTACAAACAACAATCTTCAAATCGGAAATCGTCAATGGCTTTGGTGTCCCCGCAGGGATTTCGAACCCCGAACCAACAGATTATTGAGACGGTTTGAGGGGCATCAACAAGGCGAGACGAAGTGAGATGAAGCAGTATTTACCGAATCCGCAGCCGTCAAAGTAAGTTACATCTTGCTACGTCCAAACACATGATCGCGCCATAATCACGCATCCCGATTGCCGGCCGCGGCATTCCAAGATGAGGACTAGATGCGGTAATGGCTACGATTGACTAAACGAGGTCACCGTTTTAGCATCAGCCCCGCTCAATCGGGTATCACCTATGCAACACCGAATAGCCCTTCGGCCTCTCACGTTCATTGCCTCTGTGTATCTGTTATGTTTCGCGAACTCTGCGTCCGCTCAGGAGTATGACGTGCCTGATTTGGTTGAACGCGTGAAGCCAGCGGTCGTTCTCATCGTGACCGATACAAAGCGGAAAAACGAGATTAGCCAAGGCACCGGTTTCCTAATTCGATCAGACCTAGGAGCCTGTCGGCTTAAGAGCTTATCGACGTTGTCAGGCAACTATTTGTTGGTGTTCTCGGTCAGTGACGCGTTGGCCAAGCTTAACGAGAATAGTTGCTGGGCCAAGCAAGCTGATTCGAGGCGCGAAAAAGAGCGCTGCTTGGCGCAATAAGTGCGCAGTGGTTGTTTCAAGCCGGTTGCAAACAACGCTGGCCGCGGAACAGTTTCAGCAGGTTATGAGTCAGACAGATCAAGCTCCACTCCGCTTCGTTTTTCAGCAAGCCACGGAAGGAGAAGCGGCGGAAGCCGCGCACCTCTTTGACTTGGCCGAACACCGGCTCGACGATCATTTTGCGTTGCTTATAGACCGCGCGGCCGCTCTCGGTTTTCACTTTCTCTCGCATCCGCGCCTTCACATCCTGATCCCACTCGCTGGGCGGCAGTGTGGTTAACTCTTCAATCTGCTCCGTCTTCTTGCCACCATCCGGGGTCACGTATAGATCGACGCTGCTGAGCGCCTCGTTGGTCACCGCTGCCGCACTGAAATAGCCCGCATCGGCCGTGACCTTTTCCGGCAGCCGACCCACGTTGGTTTTGACCTCTGCCAGGACTGGCACTAACTGCTGCTTGTCATTAGTGGCTTGCGTCAAGCTGGCCGCGACGATGATTTGTGCCTGGCCATCAACGGCGATTTGTGCGTTGTATGATTGCTCAAAGCTGCCCGTGGCGCCGTCTTTCATGATCCTTGATTCCGGGTCCGTGAAGTTGCGCTGGGCCTTTGCTTTGGGCTTGGCTTCCTCTACATTCACCACTTCCGGTGGGCGCCCGGGAGTCTTCTTTCCGGTTTCCTCCTCGCGTTGCTTTCGTTCCGCAAGCTTGGCCTCAACTGCGGCTGCCGCAGCCTTTGCCAACTCCTTCGCCTCGGCCTCTAAAGATGCTTTCGCCTCGCGAATCTTGCGCAACCGGCTCTCGCGCCGCGCTAGTGTACCCCGCCACATTAGCTGCTGAAGTAATTTTCCCCTGAGCAGGGCAAAGATCGCTGCTAAGTGACTGTGAATGAGTAGCTTACGGCCGGTTGATGTTCTTCTGCCGTTTGCACATCAGTTACTGAACTAGAGCGTTTTTTGCACATTAGTTACTGAATTTTGGCCTGATGCTGCCTCGTCGTCCGATCAGTTGCTGAAGAGGTCTCGGCGAATTTGCCCCCAACAGTTAACCTAAATGCTTGTCTGTGAGCAGCTTATCACAGTTAACAGGGATCGCGAAATTGGCCGATTTGTGCTGAACCGCGACTTCAGCAACTAACGTGAAAAAATTCAGTAACTGATCGGACGAGGTACAACGAGGTACAACGAGGTACAACGAGGCACAACGAGGTACAGTGACTGATCGGACGAGGTACACTTACCTGTCCTGGAAAAAAAGAAGGTTTTTTCCTCCCACCATCTTTGGCTTGGGGCCTTCTCGGACGACTTATAGTTAAGAGCACGGTAACATTTAAAGCAGAAGCGGGAAGCGGACTGTTATTCGCATTTATATCATGCGCAAGCTGAATCTCTGGAGAGCCTCACACAATCATGAGCAACTGTTCGTGTCGCGCTATGAACGGCTACTCACTTGGTCGCTACACCTAACGGGAAACAACCGGGATCTGGCCGAGGACTTGCTGCATGACGCTTTCATTCAGATCACTTCTACTCGGCGTGATCCCGGCACCATTGAGGATCTCGAGAGCTATCTCTACGGCATCCTGCGGCATTTGCATCTGTCGCAAGTCCGCCGCGCCACTCGCAGCCGACTCCAGCAGTTGACGATCATCGAATACGATTCAGCCCAAGCTGGCCTCAGAATTATCGACCCGGGCGAGCAGATCCAGGCGCAAGATCAATTGCGCCGGATCTGCCATTACGTATGCGCCCGCAAAGAGACATCGAAAGCCGGGAGCATACTGATGCTGCGTTTCTTTCTTGGCTACTACCCAGGTGAGATCGCTCAGATAGTGCGCCGCGCACGCGAAATCGTGGAGGTTCAGCTCGGATTCGCACGTTCAGAAGCCAAACTCATCCTGGACAATCCTAAAGCGCTCAGCTTTATGGGCCAGAATCCCTTTGGCGAAGTCTTTCCCACCGGCTTTGCCCGCACTCCAGATGATTTCCTTGCTGAGTTGCAACGAATGATTTTTAACTCTCGTCGAAGTCCCTGCATGTCACGCAGGCAACTTCACAATCTCTATAGCGGTGAAGGACCCGCCAGCATTACCACATCTACATTGGGACACATTGTGACCTGTGCACTCTGTCTCGACGAGGTTAATGCTTTGCTCGATCTCCCTCCGCTCTCAGAGCGTTATCCGTTGAATACTCTCGGCAAAGATCCAGGCAAGAGAGGCGGCCCAAGAGGAGGTGGTGCGATCGGCGGCGGCTCTGGAGCTGGTGAGATGCTGGCGAAGTTCCGCCGGCGCGCGCGCGACACTTTCGAACATCGACCGAAGGAACTGCACATCTCGGTCAACGGATTCATTCAGGGATCACAGAAGATCAACTCAGAGTTGAGCGAGTTGACCCTCGATGTCGATATGCAAGAGCCGATCTGTTTTGTCGAGGTATTTAGTGAACAGCAAGTGCGTCTATTGCTTTTGGATGTTGATGACCCGTTGCCGCCCAATGGGCCGGTCGAACAGCGTTTGGAGGCTGAGTTCAGTGCTCGCCGCACGCTGGCTCTATCGGTCAAGTTCACCAGTCCATGGCCCATACTCAATGCCGTATATCACGATCCCTTGATTGGGGCCGCAGGCACGGTTCCGTCAAACCTGCTCACCGATGACTCGAAGGAGTTGGCGGCCATTAAGACGCAGATCCAAAGAGCGGAGGAATCCAGCGGCGGTCCTGCCAACGCGACAAACGGGAAGGCCAATGGGACGTTCTCTGTTCTCCCCGGACCTCGGCTTGGGACATCAATTCGCAATTTGATTGCGCGTCGGCTGCTTGGTACTAGCTTCTGGCTACGACCCGTCACAGTAACTACTTTGTTCACTATGGTCCTGATCGCGACGTTTATTCTTCTGTACCGTCGCACGCCGACACCAGTAGTTTCTGCCGCCGAATTGCTCAGCAGGGCTGAAGCGGCGGAGGATGCCATTGCAGCTAGAATCGATCAGGTACTCCATCGCACGATCAGCCTTGAAGAACGAACACCTACCGGAGTCCTGATTACTCGACGCAAGATCGAAGTGTGGCAAAGCGCGGAGAATGGAATCACCGCGCGTCGACTCTATGACGAGAAAGGTCATCTCGTCGCAGGAAACTGGCGCAGACGAGATGGTCTCGAGACACTCTACAGCCACGGTCGACGACCGCAATTGCAACTGGCCCTCGAAAAGCGCGCGCCGGCGCCCCTTTCGTTCGATGATGTTTGGCAGGTAGACATATCAGCCAGGGAGTTTGCTCAGCTGATCGGAGACAGTAAACGTGCGGCAGTTGAAGAACTCTCAGCCCACTACGTGATCAGCGATGAGACTGGCAATACCACAGGATTGGTGAAGGCCAGCCTGGTGTTGAGCCGCGCCGATCTGCACGCCATTGAACAAACACTGCTCGTGCGGCAAGGGGCGGAGGTGCGCGAGTATAAGTTCAAGGAAGCCACGTTTGAGCGTCACTCGCCATCGACCGTCGCCCCAACCGTGTTTGCACCGGAACCAGAGCTTCTCGGGGCTGAGACGGAGACACCGAGACATCGAGAAGCGGAGATGTTCCAAGTCTCGCCACGTTTCCCTATCCATGCGTCTCCAGTCATTGCCACTGCAGAACTCGAAGTGGAAGTGTTGCGACTGCTGAACCAGAAGAATGCGGATTATGGCGAACAGATAAGCATCTCGCGCACCTCAGAAGGTCAGTTAGAAGTCGAGGGCGTCGTCGACACCGCAAAGCGCAAAGCAGAAATACAGCGGGCTCTCGCGCCCGTTACGGGCCATCCCGCGGTTCGCATTAGAATCACCGCAGCTGACGAAGCACAAGTGGGGCAGCAACCACGCTCAATATCCGAACCATTACGGATTCAACCGATTGAGCCTGCCACTAATCGCCTTCCAGTTGATGCTGAATTGCGTCGCTATTTTGCTGACCGAGGAGTTACGGGCGAGAAGGCCGACTTGGAGATTGCGCGTTTTTCAGACCTTATGCTCTGGCGCTCGCGTCAGTCCATGATTCACGCGCACGCATTGCGCAATCTGGTGCAGCGATTCTCAGCAGAAAGCCTGCGCACTCTGGACCCTGAAGCGAGATCGAAGTGGCTTTCACTGTTGCGCAGCCATTCGCAGGCGCTGTCAAAGCATTTGCGGGTTCAGTATCACGAGCTGGAGGGAGTTTTCAGGCCGAGCGCAGTCGATGAAGTTCAAGTACTCGTCGTTACTGACGACGCTAGTCTTTTGCGAGCTGTCGAGCGACTGTTTGAATTGAGCGCAGCTCGTGACCGGTCGCTTAGGTCGGCCTTCGCAATTTCATTAGATGCATCCGCATCGTTGTTCGACAGCCCGCAGTTCTGGCGTTCATTCAAACAGGCTCAGGCTCTGACCGAAAGAATCGCTGCGTTTGGTCCATAGTTTAGTTTTAAACGCCTGTTGTCAGTACGACTTGCGTTAGCCGGTGCGTTAGGCGCCCGCCGTTACAGGCAGCCAGCATAGGCGTGTGCAAGAGCTCTCAATCAGTTCTAAGTCTACCTCGGAGGTCAAACCATGAATCGCCGACGTTCTTTGTCGCTTGCAATTCTTTGCCTAAAGCCAAGCGCCAACTACTTACTGTTTATTATGTTTCTGCTGCTCGCCGCTCACTGCTCACTGCTGATCGTAGCAGCGCAGTCCTCGGCCGCGACATTGAGTGGTACAGTCACCGATCAGAACGGCGCCGTGGTTCCCCGTGCCAACATTACGATGACCAACATCGCGACAGGAGCGCAAAGAAAAGCGACCACCAACGATGAAGGCGACTTCATATTTGTGCTGCTGCAACCCGGGTCGTACAAGATCAATACGCAGCGTGATGGATTCGCGCCAGTAGAGGTGTCAAACGTTAATATGAACGTGGGCGATCAAAAGGCGCTACGGATTGAATTGACGGCGGGCAACATAAGCGAGATTGTAAAAATAACCGCCGATGCTCCTGTGATTAATGAGTCACCGGCGGTGGGAACGATAGTGGATCGACAGTTCGTTGCCAATCTGCCGCTGAACGGAAGGAGTTTTCAATCTCTCATTACGCTTAGTCCGGGCGTCGTTCTGGCCAAAACAAACAGTGATAACCAGGGACAATTCAGTGTCAATGGCCAAAGAACAAGCACGAATTACTTCTCGGTGGATGGGGTTAGTGCAAACCTGGGCAGTACAGCGAGTGCTCTTCCAAGCCAATCTGCAGGAGGAGGAATTCCCGCTCTCGCAGCTACGGGCGGAACGAACAACCTCGTTTCAGTAGATGCCTTACAAGAATTTAAAATCCAAACCTCCACTTACGCACCTGAATTTGGCCGTTCGCCGGGTGCGCAAATCTCAATTATCACACGGTCTGGAACGAATGAGTTTCACGGAAGCGCTTTTGACTATTTTCGCAAAGACGCTCTCGACGCAAATGACTGGTTTGCTAACCGCAGCGGTCTAAAAAGACCGCCTCTAACTCAGAATGACTTTGGTGGTGTGTTTGGCGGCCCGGTATTGCTGCCGCGCTTTGGCGAGGGCGGAAGTCAGCCCTGGTATAATGGGCGAAACCGCACTTTTTTCTTCTTCTCGTACGAGGGGCTCCGCTTGCGGCAACCTCAAGTCGCGAGTGATCGATCAGTACCGTCTATGGCGTCGCGCCTGTCAGCCCCGTCAGCATTGAGGCCATTTCTGAATGCATATCCAGTTCCGAACGGCCCTGAAACCAGCAACGGTCTAGCGCTATTTAGCGCCAGCTTTGCGAACCAGATAAGGTTAGATTCTACTGGCGTCCGGGTTGATCATGCCTTGAGTAAGAACTTCTCCCTTTTCGGGAGATATTCCTACTCACCGTCGCGTTCTAACACGCGGAGACCGACTCTTAGTAACACGAATACTTTACTGTCAAACACGACAACTCTTACGCTTGGGACAACATACATGATCACTCCAATGATCATCAATGATTTTCGAGCTAATTACAGCACGCATAATGCGGCGTCCACGAGCGCACTTGATAATTTTGGCGGTGCCATACCTATTGATGACTCGTTTTTCTTTCCCGCTTACACAAACCGGAGTGAATCTCTTGTGAATTTTAACGCAGGAACAGGCGGAATATTATTTAACGGGAAGAGTAGCAATAATTTTCAAAAGCAAATAAACCTTATCGATACGCTGTCAGTTATTGCGGAATCGCACCAACTGAAGTTTGGTGTGGATTACCGTGCCTTGTATCCAACTCTTGGGACCACTGTTTATTCAATTGGGTTTACTTTTAGCGGGATCGCCGGACCTGGAGGAACGGCGCCGTCGGGCACCGTTTTGTCAGGACTCATGTCTAGGGCAACCGTAGGACATAGATCAGGCAATACTTACCCACAGTTTACTAATTTCTCACTATTCGCACAGGATACGTGGAAAGCCACGCGTCGCCTAACGCTCACATATGGTTTGCGATGGGAAGTCAATCCACCTCCAACCGAAAGAGAGGGGAGAGATGCGTTTACAGTCACCGGATTGGAGAATCCTGCCACAATGACACTGGTTCCCCAGGGTACGCCTTTATGGAAGACTACCTACAACAACTTTGCTCCACGCATTGGGGCTGCGTATCAGCTGTTTCAAAAGCAAGGATGGGAAACTGTCCTAAGAACCGGCACCGGTATTTTCTATGACCTAGGAAGTGGACAAGCCGCCGACGGGTATGGTCTT
>Ga0209751_10003300_pt1 | contig 15702 bp, 8 predicted proteins | sample RifCSP13_1_FD_184019 | JGI IMG/M metagenome (GOLD analysis project Ga0209751, IMG submission 184019) | Soil microbial communities from Rifle, Colorado - Rifle CSP2_sed 13_1 (SPAdes) (version 2) | ecosystem: Environmental > Terrestrial > Deep subsurface > Rock core/Sediment | place: Rifle... | reverse complement strand
GTCTCAAATTCATGCCACTCAGTACGATTGTTAACACCGCCTCCCCCTTTATATGCATCCTCAGAACGCAATGTTCCCCATGCCCACATGTGGGTAAAACTCTGCGTTCTATCATCATTACCTATTGAAGCATAGGCTGCTGTCACCAGTTGATCTAATGTTTCTGGAGTGTTGAGCTGAACTGTACTGACTGTTCCTCTGGGCTCATAATCAAGAAAATCCGTACAAGAAATAATCAGCAAAAGGATAAATATGCTTATAAATGATATAATACGTTTCATAGTTTAAATATTTTATAATGTTACATTTAATCCCAATGATATTTTAGTCGGCCTCGGATATTGCCAATTGGCAGTTTCCGGATCAGTACCAAAGTATCGATCCCTTCCTTTTGTATCCTTTATCATAAAAATATTTTCGCCAAGGAGGTAAACTCTTAATCGATTTAGACGTATTTTTTGAGTGAGTTGTGCCGGTAACGTATAAGATAGTTGCAAAGTCCGAAATTTAAGGTAGGAACCATTTACATAAAGATAGTCTGAGGGCCTGGTTTCATTATTATTATTGACAAGGGATTGTGCCGGTATATCTGTGCTCGTATGATTAGGCGTCCAGCCTTCAAAAGTAGCTTTACCGATGTTCATCCCACTTTGAGCGTGGGTCAAAGTTAAAATCCCTTTCTGACTATTATAAACGTTTTTTCCGCTGACTCCTTGCACAAACAAAGACATAGTGAAGTTTTTGTATCCAAGTTCCCCATTTATCCCATATTCAAAATCGGGCAATGTTGTACCAAGCCAGTCCTGATCCAGTGGGTCTATCACTCAATCACCGTCGTATTCTTCCAATACCTTTACCAGCTTGTGTAGCGTGTGCGTCTACTTCTGCCTGGTTCTGGAAGATACCATCCGTTACATATCCGAAAACAGAAGTTTGAGAGTGCCCAAGTATTGTTTTTTCCACATTACCGGGATACGATCTAACTACAGATGCTGGCAAATAGGTAATTTCATCATGAAACGAACTAATTGATCCCAAAATAGAATAAGATAACTTGCCGATTTTGTCGCGATAACCTAATACAATCTCAAATCCTTTGTTTTCAATTGTGGCACCGTTTTCCCACCTGTTACCTCCCTCACCCACAACACCAGGATATGGCGGTTTGATCAAAATATCTTTGGACTTACGGGTAAAATAGTCAAAAGACCCTATAATTCTTTCGCTGAGCAGCCCAAAGTCGATACCAATATTTAATTCGTCGGTTGATTCCCATTTCAAGCTTTCATTTTCAGTTTGGATTGAGACGTAACCGGAAGTCAGAGTGCCACTACCAATACCGCTAAGATCATAAGCAGTCCCCACGTTCCTAGCACCATCTTGTGTTCCATAATTTGTTGCATACAGACCATACCTGGCCACATCTCCGATCTCCTGATTGCCCACTCGTCCGATTCCAGCTCTTAATTTTAGATTTGAAACAAATGCAAGATTGAAAAATTTTTCATTATTTATTCTCCATCCAACGGTAGCGGCCGGAAATAGTCCAAACCGATTTTCTTTACCAAATCTTGAGGAACCATCATAACGCAAAGTTACCGATGCCAGATATCTGTTCGACAGGCCATAGTTTACCTTCCCGAAAAAGGAAAGCATCCGATATCCTGTGCTTAATCCATTATTAGTTTGTGCTCCGGTCCCTGCATTAATATATCGATAATTAACATCCTGGAGTGCAAAATTTTCTTTGCGGGCACCCAATGTGTAGTAATCTTCTTTAAGTGCTTCCGTACCAGCGAGTATATTAAAAGAATGCTGATCCAAAGTAAGATTATAGGTCAATGTATTCGACCATGACCAGTTGATACGGTGTTCTTGTAAAACTTCCAAACTATTTACATCCTTACGCAAATAACCTTCTACGTATTTTTCTTCAAACCACCAATCATATGAATCAGTATAATCTATACCGAAATTCGATCTGAAGATCATATTTTCTATAAGTTTTAATTCTGCGTTTAAATTCCCAAAAGTTAAAAAGCTATTTTTCTTATTGTTTCTATGGATATATAACATATGAAGCACATTGTTCCGGTCAGAGAATCCAGACCCTAAGGGTCCGGCCCATCCTCCATCTTCTGTATATACCGGTAAGATAGGCTGGAGCATTACTGCCAACGATTCCATATTTCCACCGCTATACGTTTTACCTAAAGGTAGGAAGGGACCACCAAGATCTCCGCCAGTTGGAGTCTCAGCTGTTTTTGCCAACTGTAAATTTTCACCTATTTTTATTTTACCATCGAAGAAAGAATGAGAAGAATTTATGCGAACAGATAATTTCTTATAATCAGTATATTTCATAATTCCGTCATTGTCAAGATAACCCAGACCCAGTAATGCAGTGCTATTTTTATTACCTCCCGATATGGTCAGACTTGTATTACTCTGTAGTGCGTTTCGGTATGCTATATCCTGCCAATCAGTACCCGGAACCTGTGCTTTTGTTCTGCCTGCAGGATCTCCTCCGATCCACTCGACCGGAGTTACTTTGTTGAGAACTGCATTGGCTCCGGTACCAGTATAGTCATAACTGTACAATGCACTATGTGCGGATGGATCAGTTCCATCATTAATAGACGCCTGCCAAAGGATTTCTCCCCGTTCTATGGTATTGCACATATCCACTTTGTTTAACCAGGAATAATTCTGGAATGTAAGGTTGGTATTCAATTCCACCTGTATGCGCTGTGTACCTTCTTTAGTTGTAATGATGATAACCCCGTTCGAAGCCCTGGCTCCATATATGGATGATGCAGAAGCATCTTTAAGAACTTGTATAGATTCAATAGTAGCCGGGTCCAAGCTCTGCATTACTCCTTGTCTCTTAGTGGGTACACCATCAATAATATAAAGCGGGTCTGTATTCCCGAGTGTATTCAAACCTCGGATCAGGACTGTATTGGTCTCGCCGGTTGGTGAACCAGTGGTTTCAATATACAGTCCCGGAACACGTCCCTGCATCGCTTGCATTGGATTGCTGGTTGGAAGGTCAATAATTTCTTCTAAATCAACGACCGAAATAGCTCCTGTCAGATCAACCTTTTTCTGAGTTGTATAACCTGTAACCACAATCTGCTCCAGTTCTGTTGCTTCTTCTTCCATGGAAACATTAATGACGAGATTATTTCCGACAATAATTTCCTGGGATTTCATACCTATATATGTGAAAACCAGGGTTGAGCCTTGGGGTACACTTAGTGAATAAGCTCCGTTAACATCAGCGGTAGTACCATTTAATGTTCCTTTCTGCAACACATTCACACCGGGAAGAGGTTCACCGGTAGCGACATCGGTAACAGTACCCGTAACCATACCCTGTTGTAATATTGCAGCGGCATTTATTCCTTTACTAACCAGCAATATTTGCTGTTCCTTGATATAATATTGAATATCTGTTCCGGCCAATAATTCATTCAGCACCTCGTTTATCTTTTTGTCAGAAATTTGAACATCCACCTTTGGGGATACATCGATCATCTTAGAGCTGTAAAGGAAGTAGAATTTGCTCTGTTCTTCTATGGCACTTAGAACGGTTTGTATAGATGCATCCCTCATGTCAAGATTTATCCGGACATTCTGGGAATAGGTAGATTCCCCGAATGTATTGAATAAGACCGCCATTAAAAGAAGGATTGTTAGTTTCATAATTCTCAGGTTTTTTTTCGAACAGATTTCGAATAAATCCACCCATTGTAAATGTTTCCATTTTTTCATATTTTTGAATGATTTAGGGTTTTTAACTAAATCGCATTAATCCAGGGTTATTGTTGGTATTAATGCTTATTTTTAAGAGCAGGGAGGTCGGTCAGGACTTTCCTGCTTTTTTTTGGGGAATTTATCTTGTAATTATTTCATATACAGTAGTTTAGTTAATACTAGTTCGATTTAAAATTAGAGTCAGGTTTCCTTATCATCATATTCCTTTTTTGATCCACAACAATCCTGGGTTTCATGTAATGTAAATCGTTAATTGTTGTACGGGTATAGATTTTATAAGTAATCGGGCTTACAGCTGTGAGCATCTGCATAACTTCTTCGATGGACTCGTCAATAAATGTAGCGGTATAAGTCAAATCAAGCAGATCAGGATTTACTATGTCAATTTGAACATTGTAATTCCTGCTGAGCTTCCTCATCACCTCTACAAAAGGAGTATCATGGAAACGCAATTTGTTTTCTTTCCATGAAGTATAGGTGTCCTCGTCTACATTGCGTACTATGATTTCTTCCGATTTTTTGAAAAAAACGACTTGCTGTCCCGCCTTTAAAGTAATGGTTTTCTGTCCTTTTACGGAAACCTGAATCTTCCCTTCTTTCAGCGTAGTCTCAATGCAGTCTTCATCGCCATAGGACAAGACGTTGAAACTTGTTCCGGTTGCAGTTATAGTCATACTATTCACCTGGACCCTAAATGGTTTGTCAGGATTGGTTTGTACTTCAAAAAAGGCTTCACCAGTAAGACTTACATTACGGCTATTAATGTTATAATTACCATTGTACTGCAGCGTGCTGCCCGCATTCAAAATGATCTTTGTTGAATCGGGAAGCACTATGTGTGATTTTTCACCCTCTTGAGTGGCAATAAAGGTTGTAGCGGATGAAATGTGTTGGTAAGCTTTGCTTTTTATTAATCCAAAACCCAAGCCTGCGATTGAAACCAAAAATGCCACAGACGCTGCTACCAATAATGTTCTATAGCGATTTTTCCCAATTATAATTAGCGGTCCGGAACGCTTGTTTCCAAGCTTGAGCCTTGCAGAAATCTCATTCCATGCTGTGTGGGTTTTGTAATGTTCAATTTGGTTATAAAAACAAGACTCCTGCCATAACTCGTTTTCCTCATTAAAAATTCGTCGGTTTATAGGATCAAGTTCAAGCCATGATTTAAGCTGAGAAATTTCATCGTCTGAAATTTCGCCTGCAAAAAAACTGATGATCAATTTCCGATAGTCCAATGTCTGTTTTTTATTTTGTATAAGCTAATACAAGATTATTCCGTTTTACCCTTACGGACTATTTGATTTTTTTTGTATTTAGCTTATTTTGCCTCGAAACCTTATTGCGATGGTTGTCGCAAGATTACAGATTTTGAGATATAAAAGCAACAAGCAGGAGCCTAAGGTAATCACTTAATTCAACCCTGATAAGTCGTAGCGCTTTTGACATCTGGGTTTCGACCGTTTTAACGGAAATATTGAGGATATCGGCAATTTCTCTGTACTTTAAGCCCTCTGTCCGGCTTAATTCAAAAACCCTTTTGCATTCCGTGGGCAGTTTACTAATGGCTAAGGAAATATTATCCTCAAGTTCCTTGGCCAATAAGGATTCATGAGCAGAAAACCCCCGGTGTTCCAAATAAACAAGTTTGTAAACTTCGATATACTTTGATTCGACTTTTTTATGTTGAAGCCTGTTGAGACATATATTTTGCGCAATCTGAAACAAGTAACTCCTAAAGGAGTTATCCGGATCGATTTCGGAACGTCCTTCCCAAACCTTTACAAAAACATCTTGAACAATTTCCCGGGCCTCATCCGGATCATTAAGAAATTTATTGGCGAATCCGCATAAGCGGATATAATATTTATGAAAGAGCAGTTCAAAAGCCTGTTCATCACCCAGTTTAATTCTCAGAGCAGTCTGATCTTTCATATTGACCAATTGGCAAACACAAATATAGACTAAAAATAAACCTACCCTTGATTAGTCGGTTCTTCGTCAATATTGGTGAAAGTATATAAAATAACTACACATTTTTGTTTACTTCAATGTAAGCTTCCCCGTTTTTTGAGCCATTGATAGTTGGACATCTCGTTCTATTTAAAAGATGCCTCTTAATGCATTGATTTTCTGAAAATCAAGCATAATCTGGTTCGAATTCAATCCCCTTAGGTTCACATAGTTACGAAATACAGCCTTGTAAGATAACTATTTGCAATGCTTAATTTTTTATTACACCCTGAATTACCCGCATAAATTTTTGAGTGCAATAAGGCCCCACCCATTCCCTGTCACCAAAATCATTGAAATTTCTTATACAACTGCCAACATTGGTGAAGGATTGATAACTGATGGAGGTGCTGCCGTAATATCCTGAGACAGTGCGAACAAACATAGAATGATTCATCGCATCAGGTCACTTTTTTCCAAGACTCCGTTCATTATACCACTTACTATGGGTAACCAAGGGCCTATATTATCTTACTCATTATATGATCCTGTTCTTTGCACGATTCCTCATATTGAAAATATGCAGAATTGGACCTTACCAAAAGAGTTTCAAATTAATTGGTCTATTGTCCCCGCCAAAAATGAATATAGAAATGAAGAATCTGTCTTCGAACACTATGTCTTGATCCAAGCCTATTCGCTACTAAACACCCGTTCCACAAATAATCCGTGCACCTCTTTGTACCGTTCCCGGTTTTCGCCGGGCTCAGAAATCTCGTACCTGCTTTCAACGGCTGCAAAGGCCTCTTCAATGTTTTTGTAGATACCCATGCCCGTGAATGCGACCAAAGCAGCTCCCAGGGCCGTAGTTTCCTTCATATCAAGCGCTTTAACGGGGATTCCCAGCACATCGGCTTGTTTTCCCTTAACCATCAGCCGCCTCTGTAAAACGGATCAGGCAAAGTCTCATTCGGAAGTGAATGCGAAGCGATAATCCTGCCGGCAGTGTCCATCAAACATGCCTTTACATTGGTGGCACCACAATCGAGGATTAGAACAGATGTTGTCATTGGTTTCAGTTATTGTAATGAAAAGTAAAATATCTTTTATGATGTATCCCCGACCCATGATCAGAGATACTCTTTCGGAGTAACACCAAAATGTTTCTTGAATGATTTTGAAAAATAAGAATAAGTGTTAAAGCCGGTTCTATCAGCGATCTCTGCCAATGAAAAGGACCCTTCCTGAAGCATTTCGGCAGCCCTCCTCAGCCGGTAGCTACGGAGGAAATCGATGGGAGACGTGTCTGTTAGTCCTTTCATTTTCCGGTAAAAACCGGTACGGCTGAATCCCAAATCTTTCCCGATATAATCAACGTTTAACTCCGGATTGGACAGTTCCCGTTCCAGCATGGCTGTCAACTTATACATAAGTTTCTGATCATATTGGTTGAGTGTAACAGGGATTGGGGTCTCCTGTGTTGCCGGTGTTAGTGGTGTCGAATAATACTGGCGTAACCTGTCACGAGTCAAAAAAAGGTTTTTAATTGTAAGCAACAGAAAATCCACATGGAAGGGTTTACAAATGTATGCATCTGCCCCTTGTTCGAGGCCTTCCACCTGATCTAACAGGGTACTTTTGGCTGTAAGCAGGATTACCGGGATATGACAGAGTCCGGGATGGTTCTTAACTTGAGTGCACAACTGATATCCCGATATTCCAGGCATAAGTACATCACTCAATATTAAATCCGGCAACTCATTTTGTGCCAACTCCCATGCATTATCACCATCCATTGCTTCAAGCAGTTCATAATGGTTGTCCAACAGGTTTCTGATGAATTCTAAAAGTTCTGTATTATCTTCGACAATCAGGATTGTGTACTGTTTTTTTGTTTTTAGACTATCCTCTGAACGGAACTCATTAATGTCATTGGATGTAATTATGTCCGGATTGATTTTCTTCTCATGGTCAGCATATATATCGTCAATAGGAAGAATGAATGAAAAGGCCATCCCACCACTTGGTTGAATTTGCGCGCTAATCTGCCCGTTGTGTGTCTCTACCATGCGTTTAGTATAATTCAAACCGATCCCGCTGCCTCCATAATCGGGCTTAAGTCCTGACGGTCCGTTAATCCGGCGGTAACGAACAAACAAATCCCCAAGTTTATCCTCAGGAATTCCGTGACCGGAATCGGAAACGACAATTTCAAGATACGGACGGTCACCAGGTCCTGCGAGACCAACGTACTTTCTACAGGCTTCGATGCCACTCAGCACATTGGTTATCAGCATAACCGATCCTTTTTCCGGCGTATGCTTTAATGCATTGGATAATAAGTTATGCAGAATTTTTTCCAGTTTATCCGTGTCGACCCACAAAACAATTTTTGATGTATGAGGTATAAAAGTTAATTTAATTTGTTTTTTTTCAGCAGAATATACAAACACATCCAGAATGTTCCGGATAAGTTGCACGATATCTTCCTGCTGCACCTGTAAGGACATTATCCCGCTTTCCATTTTATTGAAATCGAGCAGTTGGTTGATCAGACGAAGCATACTTTGTACATTTCTGGAAATGGTATTCAGTAGCCTGATGCTTGTTTCATTTAAAGCAGCGGAAGCCAATAATTGCTCCAGAGGAGCTGAGATCAGTGTCAGAGGGGTTCGCAGCTCATGAGATATGTTGGTAAAAAAATTCATTTTCATATCGGATATTTCATGCTCGCGTTCCCTTTCGCTGTGTTCAATTTCCAGTAATCGTTTGTTCATTTTTACCTTTAGGATCAAACGAAACAGAAAAAAAATACCCATCATAAAGGCCAGCACATACAACGACCAGGCCTCCCAGGAAAACCAGGGGGCCGGTTTGATCGTGATCTGTATGCTAGCCGGCAGGGAACTCTCTACGCCGTCGCTGTTAATGGCCTTGACAAAAAAAGTATATTTACCTGACGGAAGATTTGAGTAAGTGGCTCGCCGAAAATTGCCCACATAAATCCAATCCTTATCAAAACCCTCCATCTTATAGGCATAGGTTAATTTGTCCGCCGCTATAAAATCGATCCCGGTATAATCCAGGGAGAAATTGGATTGTTTGTGGTTGAGTGTTATATTGCTGACATAAGCAATACTCATGGATAGCACCGGACTGTCCGCTTCAGGCTGTACACTTCGGTTCAGTATCTTTAAATCTTCCAAGTGTACAACAGGACGGTTCTTATCCGGTAAAACAACCATAGGGTTAAAAAAAGTAAGCCCATGGTTGCCTGTAAAAAATATACGCCCATCAGAATGATTTAATCCTCCTTTTTCATGGTATTGATTTCCTAAAGTGCCATCACTGCCCGAATAGTTGGCAAAAGTTGTATCGGTCATATTTAGTTTCGATATGCCATTAGAGGTACTCATCCATATATTGCCCTGCCTGTCCTCCCGGAAACACAATACATTATTATTCGCTAATCCTTCGTTTTTAGTGAAAATTTTATATCGATCCTTCGACCAGCAAAGCATTCCGTGGCCATAACTACCCATCCAAATCCGATGCTGCGAATCTTCAAAAAGTGTAACACACCACTGTGCAACAGTCGTTTCCTTTCCGAATATTTCTAACTTATGCGGAATCGTATCTCCTTCCGTTAACCGGAAAATACCTTCACCGTATGACGAAAACAGCAGATCGCCTGAATCCATGATACATATATCAGGGACATTGGACAAATAGATAGTTTGAATCTTATCTGGTGAGGTGTTACTGCTTTCCAGTTTGAACAATCCGTTCCCGGAGCCTATCCATATATTTCCGTATCGGTCTTCTTTCATCGTCCGAACATTTTCTATTATTTCCCTGGAAAGGATATCAATATGTCCGTCGGCTGAAATCGAACATACAATAAGTTGTTCCGGCAAACCAATCCACATCCTGTTTTCGGAATCAATGAAGAGTGATTCGATAGGGACGCCTTTGCCCTTGAATAAATCCGAATTTTGATCATTATACACAGATACTTTACCTGATTGAGTATAGTGGAAAAGTCCATGATAACGCGTTGCAACCCATAAATTCCCATACAGGTCTTCCACGATACGCGTAACAAACCTGTCTTTGACCATATCGCTCAACTGCTGTTCTGCATTGAAATATTCAAGAGACTTGTTCCATACCGTAAAACTTTTATCATAGGAGCCAATCCATACATTATCCTGCTGGTCAACATAACAAGCCAGCAGTTCCCTGGAATTAAAATGATTAAGCCGCCATGGCTCATTTTGCTGTAAAGTTTGCGACAGAATATCATACTGGAAAAAGCCCTGGGATTCCGTCCCGATTAAAACTTTCAACCGGCTGATCTCGTTAATGAAGTTAATTTGAGATTTTCTCAGGTCCGGATGCTCCAGGCAAGGCGCCGGGAGATCTGTAAAGGATCTTGAAACAGGATCGAAACAAACCAATCCGGCATTAGTCCCCAACCACCAAATCCCCTTAGGGTCGACGTAAACACAGGAAGTGACTTGCCGGTTACCGGGCAACGGATAATATTCCCATGAGGAGTCGATTTTACATTCGGCAAGTCCCAGGTTGGTTCCCATCCATAATCGCTGTGAATTGTCCTCCCAGAGTGACCGAACCACACAATGCTCCTTAAAAGGGAAAACCACTTCCTGGTGTAACTTGTCGATCAGTCCGGGACCGTCATGTGTTGCTGCCCAGATATTCCCCGAATGATCTTCAAAAAAGGATTGAACAGCTCCATAATATGAATTTTTGCCATAATGGATAAAATTGTTACGATTAAAGTCGTAGCAGTTAACCCCGGAAGGTGTACCTGCCCATAGGCGATGTGAAGAATCAAGGTATAACGAAAAAACCATATCATTATTCAACGAGGTCGAATCATTCGGATCATAAAAGTATTGATAAAATTCATATCCGTTATATCGGTTTAAACCATGTAAAGTTGCAATCCACATGTAACCCGATGAATCCTGACAAAAAGAATGGATATTAAGGAAGGATACCTGTGAGGATACCTTTTGCCCACCCGGAGGGGTGATTACAGTAGCTGTATCTGTCTTAACGCAGGCACTTAGCCAACAGGTCAGAACAAATAAGAAAATTCGAATTTTATCCATATCCATCCGCGCAAAATTTCTAAAGTATAAAATAAACAATCACTAGACAAGCAAGGATATAAACTTGAATGATTTTTACAATTATTGAATTAAAAGTGTAAAAAACAGTACTGAAACATCGGATAATAAGTATAAAAAACTGGAACAAAAATGCCAGTTCAATTCTATTTATTGTCGATACTTTTAAAAAATAATCCGTATGGCCGGCGAATAAATATTAATGAATAATTATATAAACATGCTGACTGTTAAAAAGACCATTTATTGTGCGTTATGTTGTATGTTATGCCTGAATTTATCCAATGCACAAGGCAATAAACTGAAAGTTGTAGATCTGAAATGTGAATATGCCACCAATCCTATTGGACTGGATATCCAATCTCCACGTCTAAACTGGCGCATAGAATCGGGACAAAGGGGTATCATACAATCATCCTATCAGATTATAGTTTCCAATTCTATGGAAAAACTTTCCCAAGACACTGCAGATGTTTGGGACAGCGGGAAAATAAAAGCTTCAAATTCCACAGGAATCTTTTATAATGGGCGGGAGTTATCCTCCAGGCAACGGTTTTTCTGGAAAGTCAGGATTTGGACAAACAACAACCATGTAAGTGAATGGTCCGAACCTGCATTTTTCGAAACCGGCTTATTAAATAAGGAAGACTGGATAAGTGATTGGATTACTTATGTGCCTGGTATTCCAGGGCGGGTACTGTATTTCAAAGCCACTTTCAATAAGGAAAAACCGGTAAAACAGGCCCGGGCATATATATCCGGATTGGGCTTTTATGAGATGCAGATTAATAAAAGAAAGGTGGGCGATCAGTTTCTGGAGCCCGCGCAAAGTACCTATCGTAAACGCATTTATTATTCTACTTATGATATAACGGATTATTTATCTGAAGATAGTAATGTTGTCCTGGTTTCGGTAGCGCCAGGATGGTATGGCATTCCGTCATTATGGCTGCAGATCGAGGTCACTTATTTGGATGGCAGTGTGAGATGGATCACATCCAACGACATGAGACATGTCACTACAGGTCCGGTGATCTATTCTACAATCTTCGACGGGGAAAGTTACGATGCCCGACTGGCTGTTCCCGATTTGTACAAACCCGGAGTGCCGTCCGGTTTAATGAACAAGGATTGGGCCTGGGCTCATAACACGGATGATCCCGGAGACAACTTGATTTCCCAGATAGTGGAACCGATCAAAGTAGTGGATACCATTGTCCCGACCATCATCACTGAACCGGCTCCGGGTATTTATGTGGTTGATGCAGGACGGAATCTTGCCGGATGGGCTGCATTGAAGGTAACGGGAAAAGAAGGGACGAAAATCTCCCTGAAATTTGCAGAGTTCTGTTATGAAAACGGTCTGGTAAATCAGGAAAACCTAAGAAATGCCAAAGCTGAGGATACATATATATTGAACGGTAAAGGCGTGGAAACCTGGCATCCGTCTTTTACCTATCACGGGTTCAGGTATATTCAGGTGGAAGGCTTCCCGTACCGACCTCAATCAGGGGATATTACCGTACATGTCGTCCGTTCGGCAGTGGCTCATACCGGTAAATTCACTTGCAGCAACAAGCTTCTGAACAACATCCACCAAATGATTGTCAATACGGAATCGAGTAATCTGCATAGCGTACCGACTGATTGTCCACAGCGGGATGAACGGATGGGATGGCTGAATGACCTCACCGTAAGGATTGAACAAGCCATATACAATTTTGACATGTCAAGGTTTTATCCCAAGTTCATTGATGACGTAGAGGACACGCAGGATGAAGATGGTTCGATCACATGTGTGGCTCCGTTCCGGTTTGGGATGCGTCCTGCAGATCCCGTATCGGCCAGTTATCTGTTGCTTGCCTGGAAATGTTATGAATTTTACGGCGATGAACGCATCATTCGTGAACATTATGCAGGGATGAAGGCATGGGTCGATTTTCTTAATTCAAGGACAGAAAACGGAATCGTAAATTACAGCTATTATGGGGACTGGTGTCCTCCGGAAGCATTTGGAGAACCATCCCATACCGCCATTTCAAAATATACGCCCGGAAAAATGATATCAACAGGGTATTTATTTTATTGCAGCAAAATCATTTCGAAAATGGCGCAAATAATTGGAAATCCTAAAGATGAAGAGTATTACAAACATCTTGCCGAAAACATTAGTAAGGCTTTTAACAACGCATACTGGGATGAACAAGCCGGTGGATATGCCTCCAACAACCAGGCTTCCAACTCTTTTGCATTGTATATGGGATTGGTTGATGAAAATAATATACCAAGGGTGGTAACAAACCTGTTTGAAGATGTGAAAAAGCACGATTATCACTTGACCACAGGCAACCTTTGTACCAAATACCTGATGGAAATCCTTACTGAATACGGATATGCGGAGGCTGCATATAAAATTGCCACGCAAACAACTTATCCGGGTTGGGGCTATATGCTGGCAAACGGCGCAACCACCCTTTGGGAAAGATGGGAGTATGCCACCGGAGATGCTATGAATTCCCACAATCATCCGATGATGGGATCAGTAGATTCCTGGTTCTATAAATATGTCCTGGGAATAAAACCTGAACTTGATTATCCTGGATTCCAGAAGTTTATAATTCGTCCCTTTATTATTAAGGAACTGGATTTTGCGGAAGGAGAACTGAATACCGTAAAGGGTCTTATCAAAACCGCCTGGAAAAAACAAGGTAATATTTTAACAATTGATGTAACCGTTCCGGACAACACTACCGCAAAAATATTTGTACCGGCAAAAAATATGAAAAACATTACGGAAAGCGGTAAAAAAATCGGGAAAGCCATAGGAGTAGTCTTTCTACATGAAGAAAATGGTCTTGCAGTACTGGAGGTTGGTTCAGGAAATTATCACTTTAAAACTGAAATTTAAAAAAGAAAGTGATCACGGGTTAATACGCTTTAATATACAAGAGGCTGTTAAATAGTTGAATAGCGATTTAAAAATTTAACTTAAGTATGAAAAAAGGTTTGTCAATTATTATTCTGGTGTTACTGTTTTCCGGATGTCAGGCAAACAATGAAGGCTTTCTGGGAGAAAAACCAAACGAATCAGCAAAGCAGGAAAAAAACTGTTACCAGGTTGTCGGTGTTGACCATTTTGGTAGAAGCTTCAACGTTGTTTCGGGAATGAAGGCGGAAAAACAGGTAGGAATGTTTTTCTGGTTATGGATTGGTCAGCCATATGCGAGTGGCATCTACGATGCTACTAAAATACTATCCATGCCGAATGGTCTGAACCTTTTGACCGATTTTAACTCTTTGGACGAAAGTATAAGCCCTAACGGACAGGCACATTATTGGGGTGAACCGCTTTGGGGATATTACAATTCAGAGGATGAATGGGTGATCCGGAAACAAATGCAAATGATTACAATCGCCGGAGTTGACTTCATTTTTTTTGATGCCACCAATGCTGTTATCTATAAAAATGTTTTCATGAAAATCCTGGCTGTTATTGATGAATATTTAAAAGCAGGATGGAATCCACCTAAAGTGGTGTTCTATACCCATTCGCGTTCTTTACAGACGACCAGGAACCTGTATCTGGAACTCTATGAACCCAATTTGTATCCCGATACATGGTACAGGGTTAACGGGAAACCGATGATTATTGCATACACCAAGACGGAAGAAGATTTGGCCGAGGCAAAATTGAGAAATGATAACCAATATACCACGGGACCTTTGTCTGCTGAAATACTGAATTTTTTTCACTTTGTCAGACCACAATGGCCTTTCGATGCTGTTTATCCCGATGGCTTTCCATGGGTAGAATGGACTTTTCCGCAGCCTTTACATGGCAGAACAATGAATGTAACGGTTGCAAGCCATCCGGCAATTCCCATGTCGTTTTCGCTTTCCAGAGGGAATCAGAACTGGGGAAGAGGGTGGAATACCCAATCAAAACAAAATATTGAATCGGACATTGATAAAGGGACTTTTTTCCAATCCCAATGGGATCATGCCCTGAAGGTTGATCCTGACATGATATCCATTGGCGGTTGGAATGAATGGATTGCCTACAAACAACCTTGGGAAGGGGAATACATGTTGTGCGATGCAGCAAACAAAGAGTTTTCAAGGGATATCGAGCCGATGAACAGCGGTTACCAGGATGCTTTTTATATACAATTGATCAGGAATATTCGAAAGTATAAAGGGGTGGCTAAAACAACTGGGTCCTCCGAAAGTATGACTGTTGATATAACAGGGAATATTGCTCAATGGGAGCAGGTAAAGTATTCCCAGATAAACATAGATGATACTTACCCGGGTAGAGACTCATACGGTGGTGCGATGACCGTAAGTTATGCACGACCTGCTCCGGACAATAAACCTCAGGAAATTAAGGTGACACATGACAGTCAGTATGTGTATTTTTATATCAGGTTCAAGGGAAAAATTACCGCATTCAATGCGAAAGACAACTGGTTAAATCTGCTAATCGGAACAGGAGACCCGGGATTGAAAAATTGGGAAAGCTATGAGTATATAATAGGCAGGAAATATAAGAATGGTAAAGCAATTGTAGCCCGTCTACAGAATGACTTTACGGCAACTGAATGTGGAGAAAGCAATTATTCTTTGAATGACAATATCATTCAAATGCAAATACCCCGGTCAGCTATTAACTTAGGGGAAGGTGTAGATAAATTCTATTTCAAACTTGCTGCAAGGGTAGAGAATCCTTCCAACATCATGAATTATTATCAGTCGGGCAGTGCAATGCCAATGGGCCGATTGAGCTATATGTACTATTTGGATAATTAAC
>Ga0209751_10003299_pt1 | contig 15703 bp, 17 predicted proteins | sample RifCSP13_1_FD_184019 | JGI IMG/M metagenome (GOLD analysis project Ga0209751, IMG submission 184019) | Soil microbial communities from Rifle, Colorado - Rifle CSP2_sed 13_1 (SPAdes) (version 2) | ecosystem: Environmental > Terrestrial > Deep subsurface > Rock core/Sediment | place: Rifle... | reverse complement strand
ACGGCCCGCGCCTCGAGTGCGTGCCACCACCGGTGGGTCCACTCCTCGAACGCCTCGATCGCGTGGGTCAGGTCCTGCCCCATCGGCGTGAGCCGGTACTCCACCGCCACCGGGCGCTCCTCCGTGTTCACGAGCCGCTCCGCGAGTCCGAGCTCTTCAAGCTCCCGAAGGGTCCGCGCGAGAGAGCTCTGGCACACCTTCGTGAGCTCCCGGAGCTCGTTGAATCGGCGCCCCTGGGCCATCAGGCTGTGCATGACCACGAGCTTCAGCTCGGAGCCGATCAGGTGGAGGGCCACGGCGGCCGGGCAGTCCCCGCTCGCGCAGCACCCGCTTCCGGGCATCGTCGCGTATATCTCCGTTATCGGACAGGTCGTGACCCGTATTAATAGTTTCGTTTTGATACTAGGTTCCAGAATGAACCCTTTTGTCGCGGCCGCCACGACATCCGGGCCCGTCCGGGGCGCACGGCGGTTGTAGGCCGATGGGAGACGGAGGATCGGCGGTGCGCTGTCCCGGTGATACTGAACGCTTTTCTACGCCGCCGCGTATCGGCGCATCCACACCGGAGAAGTTGCGTGGAAACCACGGTCGTGGGGAGCTATCCCCGGGTATCGGACGCCCCTGATGGCCAACGCCTCCGCCGTGCGGTGGCACGGTGGGAGCGGCGGGAACTCTCCGACGAGGACCTTCGGAAGGTCGAGGTCGACGTGATGCAGGAGGTCGTGCGCGAGCAGGCGTCCCTCGGGGTCGACATCGTCTCGGACGGACAGGTCACGAGGTACGACCCGATCAGCCACTTCGCGGGGAAGCTCGAAGGCTTCGAGATCGGCGGTCTCCTCCGGTACTTTGACACGAACACGTACTACCGCCAGCCCCGCGCGAAGGGGAAGGTGCGGTGGACCAACCCCATCACCGTCGACGATTGGACGACCGCCTCCGCCGCCACCGTGGCGCCCGTAAAGGCCGTGCTCATCGGACCGTACACCCTCGCGGCGATGTCCGCGAATGGGGCGTCCAACGACCTCTTGTGGGACCTGGCGGGGGCCGTCGGGAACGAGGTCTCCGCCCTCGCGCACTCCGGCGTCCCGCGGATCCAGATCGACGAGCCCGCGCTCGTCCGCGCGAAGGCCCTCCCGCGGGAGTTCGACGAAATGGTCGACACGGTCCTCGAAGGCCGGCGTCGCGCGCAGGCGACGCTGTTCACGTACTTCGGGGGCGTGGGCCACCTCCTGGAGGACCTGCTCGCGCTCCCGTTCGACTTCCTCGGCCTCGACCTCGTCCAGGGCGCGAGCACGATTGAGGCCCTCCGGAGGGCGGACGTCACGAAGCCGATGATCCTCGGCCTGATCGACGCACGGAACACGAAGATGGAGGACCCGAAGGAGGTCGCGAAGCGCGCGCTTGCGCTCCGGGATCGCGTCCCCCTCGACCGCTCGTACCTCTCCCCCTCGAACGGCCTCGAGTTCCTGCCCCGCGCGAAGGCGCGGGAGAAGCTGAAGGTCCTCGTCTACGCCGCCAAGATCGTGAGGGAGGTCGGGGAGTGACGAAGGGCCTCCTGACGACGACCGTCGGCAGCTTCGCGAAGCCGGAGTACCTGCAGAGGGCGAGGAACCGCCACGCGTCCGGGAAGGTCTCCGCCGCGGAGCTCGACCGGCTGACCCTCCAGGCGACGAAGGAGGTCATCGCGGTGCAGGAGCAGCTCGGCCTCGACGTCCTCGTCCACGGGGAGATGGAGCGCGGGGACATGGTCGCGTACTTCGCGGAGCACATGCCCGGAATGCAGACGGGCGAGCTCGTCCGCTCGTACGGGAACCGGTACTACCACAAGCCGATCATCGGCGGCGAGCTGCAGTGGGACGTCCCGATCACGGTCGCGACGTGGAAGTACGCGCAGTCCCTGACGAAGAAGCCCGTGAAGGGGATGCTCACGGGGCCCTACACGATGGTCGAGTGGTCCTTCGACGAGCACTATGGGTCGCGGAGGGACGCCGTGCTCGGGATGGCGAAGGTCCTCCACAAGGAGGCGCAGGCTCTCGCGAAGGCGGGCGCGAAGGTGATCCAGGTCGATGAGCCCGCGATCCACACCCGCCCCGAGGAGGACTTCGACCTCGCGGTGAAAGCGATGGAGGTCGTCGTGAAGGGCGTGGACGCGGAGTTCCACACGCACATCTGCTACGGGGACATCCCGAGGATCTACCCGGGGATGCTCCGCCTCCCCGTGAAGCAGATCCACCTCGCGTTCAAGAACACGAACTTCGAGCTCCTGCGTCTCTTCGAGAAGGTCCCGTTCGACCGCTCGAAGGAGCTCGGCCTTGGCGTGATCGACGTGCACAACCACAACGTAGAGGCAGTGAAGGAGGTCCGCGACGGCATCCGGAAGGCGCTGAAGTACGTGCCCCCGGACCGGCTGTGGATCGAGCCCGACTGCGGGCTGAAGACGCGGACGCCGGAGGAGGTCCGCGCGAAACTCGGCGTCATGGTCTCCGCGCGCGACGAGGTCCGCGGGGCCGTGCGCGCGTAGTTCGGGAAAACCCTCTTAAGCCGCCGCCTCCATTGGAGCGCGAGGAGAGGGAGTGTGACGGACACTCAGCTCGACATCGCCGCCACCCCGCGACGGATCTTCACCGTGGACGAGGCCAACCGGCTCCTGCCGGCGATCGACGGGATCTTCCGGGAGATGGACGCGCGCGCCGCCCGGGCCCGCGAGCTGAGCGACCTCGTCGGGGACCTGGAGTCCTACTGGGGCGCCTCCGTCGAAGACGCGGCGAACGCGGACCACGCGGCGTACGCGAAGCTCAAGGTGGAGCTTGCGGAGGTCCTCAAAGGGCTGAACGACGCCACGATGCGCCTCAGCGCGCTCGGGTGCGAGCTGAAGGACCCGCACCGCGGGCTCGTGGACTTCTACGCCTACGTGGACGGCGAGCTCGTTTTCCTCTGCTGGCAGCGGGGCGAGAGAGAGCTCGGGTACTTCCACTCCCTCGAGGCGGGCTTCCCCGGGCGCCGCCCCATCGTCCGCTAGGACCCGGACGCAAAGTTTAGGTGGGACGACCGAATCCTACATGGGGAGAACCATGACTGTGAGCCGCGACGACGTGGTCGGCGTCCTGAAGAAGTGCTACGACCCCGAGATCCCGATCAACATCTACGACCTCGGGCTCGTGTACAACATCGACATCGGCGACGAAACGGTGACCGTGAAGATGACGCTCACCGCGCCCGGGTGCCCCGCGTCCTCCTACATCCAGGTCGACGTGAAGCGGAAGCTCGAGTCGATCCCCGGCGTGAAGGAGGCGAGCGTGCAGATCGTGTGGGACCCCCCGTGGACGCCGGAGCTGATGTCGGACCTCGCGAAGAAACAGTTCGGCCTCGGAATCTGAGCGGAATCGCAAATCTTGAGTAGGGGTGCCCCTTTCCTCCCCCGCTCGCCGCGTCGGAGGCGTTCCCCCGTTGAAAGCACCGCCAAAAACGTCCGAGGCCATCCGCCAGCTCGCGCAGGTCGAGCGGGACGGCGCCGCGTTCTTCCACCGCGCGAACCGGCTCGCGGCGGACCCGCGCGTGAAGTTCATCTTCGGCCGCGCGGCGGAGGAGTACGAGAACGCCCTGAAGGCGTTGGAGCCGTTCGCGAAGGGACGGGGCACGCCGAAGGCCCCCGCGATCTTCCCGTTCGCGGACTACGCCGACGTCGAGTGCTACGTGTGCGGGTTCGAGGTCGAGGGCGACGACATCCCCGAGGTCTGCCCGAGCTGCGGCGCCGCGCGGTACGCGTTCGAGAAGGAGGTCTCGCAGGACCGCGCGTGGGAGCTCGTCGCGAGGACGACGAAGGGCGTGCTCGCGTTCGCGAAGAAGGCGGGCGCCGGCCTCAAGGACCCGAAGGGGAAGGAGGCGCTCGCAAAGGCCCTCGCCGTCCATAGGGGGCTCCTGGGCGAGGCTCAGGAGGAGCGCGCGCGTCTCGAGGGCGCCGCGTCCTGAGGTGGTCGATGGAACTCGATGACTTCTCCGAGGAGCTGCACGCGTGCAACATGTGCGGGTACTGCGTGCCCGTGTGCCCCGCGTGGCAGGAGATCGGGTGGGAGTCCGCCGCGCCGCGGGGGAAGATCTATTACATGAAAGCGGTGGAGATGCGCTCCCCGCTCGACCGGATCCTGCGCCGACCCGTGAAGCTCACCCGAAAGGGGCGCCCGACGGCGGAGGCGCTCTCGCTCGCGAAGGCGGTATACGAGTGCACGGGGTGCGGCGCATGCGAGGCCGTGTGCCACGCGGACATCCCGTTCGACGGGCTCTGGGACGACGTGAAGGAGTGGCTCGTCGGGGAGGGGTTCGGCCCGCTTCCGGAGCACGAGCCCATGTTCCGGAACGTCCGGGGGACGAAGAACCTCTACGGGAAGGACAACGAGACACGCGGGGATTGGATGAGGGAGGCGGACGTCCGGCAGGCGGAACAGCCGGAGGTCCTGTTCTGGGTCGGGTGCGCGGCGTCGTTCGAGCGCCAGTCGATCGCGAGGGCCGTCGTCAAGATCCTGAACGCGGCGAACGTGCGGTACCGCGTCCTCGGGCGGGAGGAGTGGTGCACGGGCTCCCCGCTCGCACGCGTTGGCGGCGGCGACTACGTGAAGAAGACGTTGATGCCGCACAACCTCGAGGCGGTCGCGGGGACGGGCGCGAAGGCGCTCGTGACCGCGTGCGCGGAGTGCTACCGCGCGTGGACGAAGGACTACCGCCGGTACGGGGGGAATCCGCCGTTCGCGGTGTACCACGTCTCCCATTTCATCGAGAAGCTCGTGAAGGAGAAGCGGCTGAAGTTCTCGAAGAAGATCGAACGGAAGATCACGCTCCACGACGCGTGCCAGCTCGGCCGCGTGTGCGGGCAGGCGGAGGCGCCGCGGAACGCGATGAAGTACCTGCAGGGCGTCGTGCAGCTAGAGATGTTCCACAACCGGGACACGACCCTGTGCTCGGGGGCGCACGGCGGGTTCAAGGAGGCGTTCCCCCAGGAGGCGGACCGGCTGGCCGCGCGCCGCCAAACGGAGGCGCGGGACACGGCGGCGCAGGCGATCGTGACGACGTGCCCGCACGCGCTCGCGCACATGAACGACGTCTCGAAGAAGGCCCGCGGGATGGAGACTGTCGACCTCGCAGAGTTGGCGGCAGAGCACCTCTAGACCGTGAAGCTCAGCCCGCACGAGCACGACGCCTTCGCGTTCGGGTTCTTGATCTTGAACTCGCCGCCGAAGAAGTCTTCCTCCCAGTCCAGGGTGGAGTCCTTCAGGTACGTGACGGACTTCGGGTCCACCGCGATGCGGACGCCGTCCTTCTCGGCGACGCGGTCCGTCGGCCGGAGCTCCTCGGCCAAGTCGATCCGGTACTGCATCCCCGAGCACCCGCCCGCGACGATTCGGAGGCGGAGAGCTGCGTCCGGCTTTCCCTCCTTCTGCTGGAGGAACTTGATCCGGTTCGCCGCCGCGTCCGTCACGGCGAGGGGCGCGATATCGTGGATCTCCGGTGCCGCCATCTCACGTTCCATGGAGTCCGCCGCCATAAACGTTCCCCCACGGGTCGCGCGACCACAACACACTTGAGCCGCCACGGGATAGGGTTTTCGCGCGCGGACCAACCGTCGCACACGCCGCTCAGACAAGTATATATAACGGCGTTATCGTGGAACGGAGAAGGGAACATGGCCCAGAAGGAAGCGCTCCAGGAGCTCACTACCGCGGAGTACAAGGCGGGCTTCTCGACGGACATCGAGATGGAGCTGGCCCCGAAGGGGCTCAGCGAGGACATCGTCCGCTTCATCTCGAAGAAGAAGGAGGAGCCGGATTGGCTCCTCGAGTGGCGGCTCCGCGCGTACCGCGGGTGGATCGCGATGACGGAGCCGAAGTGGGCGAACATCCACTACGGGCCGATCGACTACCAGGGGATCCACTACTACGCGGCGCCGAAGGCGCGGCCGAAGAGCCTGCAGGAGATCGACCCCGCGATCCTCGCGATGTACGACAAGCTCGGCATCCCGTTGCAGGAGCGGGAGGCCCTCCTCGGCGTCGCGGTCGACGCGGTGCTCGACAGCGTGTCCGTCGGCACGACGTTCAAGAAGAAGCTCGACGACCTCGGGATCTACTTCTCCTCGTTCTCCGAGGCCGTGCACGAGCACCCGGACCTCGTGAAGAAGTGGCTCGGCTCCGTCGTCCCGTACAACGACAACTTCTTCGCGGCCCTGAACAGCGCCGTGTTCAGCGACGGATCGTTCGCGTACGTGCCGCCGGGCGTGCGGTGCCCGATGGAGCTCTCCACGTACTTTCGAATCAATGCCGCGAACACGGGCCAGTTCGAGCGGACGCTGATCATCGCCGACAAGGGCGCATACGTCTCATATCTTGAAGGTTGTACAGCTCCAATGCGCGACGAGCACCAACTCCATGCGGCGGTCGTCGAACTCATCGCGCTCGACGACGGCGAGGTCAAGTACTCGACGATCCAGAACTGGTACCCCGGCGACAAGCAGGGGAAGGGCGGCGTCTACAACTTCGTCACGAAGCGGGGCAAGGCCCTCGGGAAGCGCTCGAAGGTGTCGTGGACGCAGGTCGAGACGGGCTCCGCGATCACGTGGAAGTACCCGTCGTGCATCCTCCAGGGCGATGACTCCGTCGGGGAGTTCTACTCCGTGGCGGTGTGCAACAACTACCAGCAGGCGGACACCGGGACGAAGATGACGCACATCGGGAAGAACACGAGGAGCACGATCATCTCGAAGGGCATCTCGTCCGGCTTCGGGCAGAACACGTACCGCGGGCAGGTCAAGATCCTAAAGGGCGCGGCGAACTCCCGCAACTACTCCCAGTGCGACTCCCTGTTGATCGGGGACAAGTGCGGGGCGCACACGTTCCCGTACATCGAGGTGAACGAGCCGACCGCGCAGCTCGAGCACGAGGCGACGACCTCGAAGATCGGGGACGACCAGCTGTTCTACGCGCAGCAGCGCGGGCTGACGCCGGAGGACGCGACGAACATGATCGTGAACGGCTTCTGCAAGAAGGTGTTCCTGAACCTGCCGATGGAGTTCGCGGTCGAGGCGCAGAAGCTCATCCAAGTGAGCTTGGCCCTCGAGGGGACCGTCGGGTAGGCGGCGGGGGGACGACGATGGCGTTGCTCGAAGTGCGCGACCTGAAGGCGAGCGTGGCGGGGAAGGAGATCCTCAAGGGGGTGAACCTCACCGTGAACCCGGGCGAGGTCCACGCGATCATGGGCCCGAACGGATCCGGGAAGAGCACGCTCGCGAACGTACTCGCGGGGCGGCCGGCGTACGAGGCGATCGGCGGCTCCGTGCTCTATGAGGGGAAGGACCTGCTCGCGATGAAGCCGGAGAACCGCGCCCGCGAGGGCGTCTTCCTCGCGTTCCAGTACCCCGTGGAAATCCCGGGCGTGGGGAACGCGTACTTCCTGAAGTCCGCGCTGAACGCGATTCGGAGGTACCGGAACGAGCCGGAGCTCGACGCGATGGAGTTCATGGACCTCGTGAACGACCGGGTGAAGCTCCTCGGGCTCGACGAGGCGTTCCTGAGCCGGTCCCTGAACGACGGCTTCTCCGGTGGGGAGAAGAAGCGGAACGAGATCTTCCAGATGGCGGTCCTCGAGCCGCGCCTCGCAATCCTCGACGAGACGGACTCCGGCCTCGACATCGACGCCCTCAAGGTCGTCGCGAACGGGGTGAACACGATGCGGTCGAAGGACCGGGCGATCGTGGTCGTGACGCACTACCAGAGGATCCTAAACTACATCGTGCCGGACTTCGTCCACGTGCTCATGGACGGCCGGATCGTGAAGTCCGGGGGCCGGGAGCTCGCGCTCGAGCTCGAGAAGACGGGATACCAGGGCTTCGAGGCCCGGGCCGCCGCGGCGGCCCCGTGACGGAGGCGTAGGCGATGGCGGCGCCGGATCCCCGCGGGCAGTACCTGGCCGACTTCGGCTCACTCGAGAAGGAGTTCTACGCATCGGAGCCGGAGTGGCTGCGGACGTTGCGGGCGACCGCGCTCGCCCGCTTCCAAGAGGTCGGCTTCCCGTCGCAGAAGGAGGAGCTGTGGCGGCACACGAACGTCGCGCCGATCGCGAAGCAGCGGTTCCTGCCGGCCGTGCGCTTGCAGACGGACGGCGTGTCTCCGGACCGCGTGCGCCCCGTCCGGTTCTCCCAGTTCGAGGGGAGCGAGCTCGTCTTCGTGAACGGCCACTACGCCCCCCGGCTCTCGGCGCTGAAGGACCTCCCGCCGGGCGTCCGCGTGGGCAGCCTCGCGAAGATGCTCGCGTGGGACGCGCGGATCGCGGAGCCCTACCTCGGGCGGTACGCGAAGGTCGAGGCGAACCCGTTCGTGGCCCTCAACACCGCGTTCCTGCAGGACGGCGCCTTCATCGAGGTCCCGAAGGGCGCGATTGTGGAGCATCCGATCCACGTGCTCTTCGTTTCCACGTTCCACCCGACGCCCACGGTCTCGTACCCGAGGAACCTGATCGTCGTCGGAGAGGGGGCGCAGGCGACCGTCACGGAGAGCTACGTGGGCCTCGACGAGGGCACGTACTTCACGAACCCTGTGACGGAGGCCGTCGTCGGCCCGGCGGGGCGGCTCGACCACTACAAGCTCCAGCGGGAGAGCGAGAAGGCGTTCCACGTCGGCGCGCTCCAGGTCCATCAGGACCGCGCGAGCGTCGTCTCCGACAACTCCCTGTCCTTCGGCGGGGCGCTCGTGCGGAACGACGTGAAGACGTGGTTCGCGGGCGAGGGCGCGGAGGTCGCCCTGTATGGGCTGTACGCGACGCACGGGACCCAGCACATGGACAGCCACACGCTGATCGACCACGCGGCGCCGGCGTGCACGAGTCGGGAGCTGTACAAGGGCATCCTCGATGGGCACTCCCGCGCGGTGTTCTACGGGAACATCGTCGTCCACCAGGGCGCGCAGAAGACGAACGCGATGCAGACGAACAAGAACCTCCTCCTCTCGAAGGACGCGCTCGCGGACAGCATCCCCGGGCTCCAGATCCTCGCGAACGATGTGAAGTGCAAGCACGGGTCGACGACGGGGCAGCTCGACGAGGCCGCGATCTTCTACCTCCGCTCGCGGGGCATCGACCCCCAGGCCGCCCGCGCGATGCTCACGTACGCCTTCGTCCGCGAGGTCGTCGACCAGGTCAAGGTCGCCGCGATGCACGCGGTCCTGAGCATCCAGCTCGCCTCGCGCCTCCCGTACGCGGACGTCGTCAGGGAGGGCTTATGAGGGCCTCCGCGTTTCGCGATCTGGGGCGGCGCTGATGCCGGACTTGAGGGAACTGTACCAAGAGGTCATCCTCGACCACAGCCGGAACCCGCGGAACTTCCGGAAGCTGGAGCCCGCGGACCGCTCCGCGGACGGCACGAACCCGCTGTGCGGCGACCGTGTCACCCTGTACGTGCGCCTCGAGGGGGACCGGATCGCGGAGGTCGGGTTCCAGGGACAGGGCTGCGCGATTTCGAAGTCCTCCGCGTCGATGATGACCGAGGCCGTGAAGGGGAAGACGGAGGGCGAGGCGAGGTCGCTCTTCGAAGGGTTCCACGAGATGGTCACGGGGAGGGGCGCGGGCGATGCGAAGGCGCTCGGGAAGCTCACCGTGTTCTCCGGGGTGTCCGAGTTCCCCGCGCGGGTGAAGTGCGCGAGCCTCGCGTGGCACACCCTGAAGGCCGCGCTCGATAAGTCCGACAAGGTCACGATGGAGTGACGCGGTCGGAGTTTGGCGGCAATCCTCAAGTGCGCTTGCAGAATCCAGCGCGCGTGTCCCGCCATGCGGTCGCGACGCTCGCCGACCTTCCGCCCGGGACGATGCGGTCGTTCGAGGTCGGGGGCCGGAAAATCATCGTCGTGAACCTCGACGGGGAGCTCCACGCGCTCGACGGGATCTGTTCGCACGCGTACTCGGAGCTCGACAAGGGATTCTTCATGGGCGACCTCGTGACGTGTGCCCTCCACCTCTCCCAGTTCGACGTCCGCACGGGGGAGCCGATCTCTCCGCCCGCGACGGACCCTCTCCGACGGTATCCTGTGGCGGCGGAGGGCGAGACCGTCTACGTGGACATCCCGGATTGAACGACCGGCTTAAGTACGGCCGACCGCTTTCGGACGGGAGACCATGGCGACGAAGGAGGCGACCGCCGCGATGGACGTGAAGGCGGACTTCCCGGTGCTGCACCAGGACGTGCGGGGCAAGCCCCTCGTGTACCTCGACAGCGCCGCCACGAGCCAGAAGCCGAAGGTCGTGATCGACACGATCCGGGACTACTACAGCCGGTACAACGCGAACGTGCACCGCGCGGTGTACGACCTCGGCGAGGAGGCGACGCGGGAGTACGAGGGGGCACGGGAGAGGCTCGCGAAGTTCCTCGGTGCGAAGGATGCCCGGGAGATTGTGTTCACCCGCGGCACGACGGAGTCCCTGAACGCGGTCGCGTACTCGTGGGGCCTCAAGGGTTCGCTCCAGAAGGGCGACGAGATCGTGACGACGATCATGGAGCACCACTCGAACACGATCCCCTGGTACTTCGTGCAGGACGCGAAGGGCGTGAAGATCAAATGGGTGGACATCCGCGACGACGGCACGCTCAAGATGGAGCAGTACGACGAGCTCGTCACGGACAAGACGAAGGTCGTCACCGTGACGCACGTGTCGAACGTCCTCGGGACGATCAATCCGATCCGGGAGATTGCAGAGGTCGCGCACGACCACGGGGCGATCTGCGTCGTCGACGGGGCGCAGTCCGCGCCCCACCTGCCCGTGGACGTCCAGGACCTTGGGTGCGACTTCTACACGGTTTCCGGCCACAAGATGTGCGGTCCGACGGGCAGCGGCGCGCTCTGGGGGCGGTACGAGCTCTTCGAGAAGATGGAGCCGTTCCTCGGCGGCGGCGAGATGATCCGGGAGGTCCACAAGGGCTGGGCGAAGTGGAACGACGTCCCGTACAAGTTCGAGGCGGGGACGCCGAACATCGAGGGCGCGATCGGACTCGGAGCGGCGGTGGACTATCTGACGGGCCTGGGGATGGAGAACGTGCGCCGCCACGAGGTCGAGGTCACGGAGTACGCGCTCGAGGCGATGCACGGCGTGGAGGGCGTCGTCACGTACGGACCGCGGGACATGCACGTCCGCGGCGGGGTCGTGAGCTTCAACATCGGGGAGGTCCACGCGCACGACGTCGCCTCCGTGCTCAACGAGTTCGGCGTGTGCGTCCGCTCCGGACACCATTGCGCGCAGCCGCTCATGGAACGGCTCGACGTCCCCGCCACGTCTCGCGCCTCGTTCTACGTGTACAACTCGCGGGGGGACGTGGACCGGTTGGTCGAGGCGATTCGGAAAGTCCAGGAGATCTTCTCGTAAGGCCTCGACATGGAGATAGTCGTGCCGCGGGCGGGTTTGGCGGCGATCGAGGCGCACGCCCTCGAGACGTATCCCGAGGAATGCTGCGGCTTCCTGATCGGGGCCGAGGAGGGACCGACGCGCGTCGTCGGCGAGACGCGGCGGGCGAAGAACGTTCATCCGGAGATGCGGCGCGCCCGATACACGATCGACCCGCGAGATGTGTTGGCGGTGGAGCGGGAGCTGCGCGGCTCCCCCCGCCGAATCCTGGGCTTCTATCATTCCCATCCGGACCACGACGCGACGCCGAGCGAGTACGATGCCTCGCGGGCCTGGCCATGGTACGTCCACGCGATCTTGGCGGTGCGCGGGAAGACGGCTGCGGAGTTCCGCGCATGGACGTTCGACGAATCGTCCGGGGAATCTCGCGAAGTCTCGCTCCGCGTCGAATGACCCAAGTTGGACGTGCTCCTTTGGCGGCGCGGACCCAACGCGACCCTAGTGTCCTTTCGCAAGCTACTTGGGGAGCGGTCATGCGTTCGTCCTCGTGGTCTGGCGGGCGGTCTGGGCGAAGATGCGGTGGAGCCCCGGCCTCCTCGCCCTGCTCGCGGTCTCCGTCTTCTGGACGGTCTCCATCTTCCTCGCCCCGATGACGATTCCCCCCGGGAGTTTCGCATTCACGGTCGGCCGCGCGAACGCCGTCGACCACTGGGACATGTACGCGCGCCCGGAATTCAACTGGTACGCGAAGGTGATCTACGTCCTCGGGGACGCGGAGTGCCACCAGCTGTGGTACCGCTCCCTCTGGATCAACGGGAACCAGATGCCCGTGGACGCGCGGGACACGAGCCTCTACCTGTTCGCGAACTTCGCGCTGTTCTGGGCGATGATGACGCCCGCGTCCGCGTCCGTCGGTCGGGGAATCGCCCGAGCGTTTCCCCCGAGGATTTGGCGGTGGTCGCAGCGAATCGGGGAGACGGGGTTCGCGGCGCTCGTCGTGGTCCTCGGCCTCCTCCCCGTGGCGGTGGACGGGACCGTGCAGCTCGTCACCGCGTACGAGAGCACGAACGCGACCCGCGTCGTCACGGGAATCCCGGGTGGGCTCGTCGCCGGCCTGTTCGTCGGAACGCTGGTCAAATCGATTCGATTCGTCGGACTCGAGGTGCGGACGTTCAGGGAAGAGCCCGGACCCAGGAAATCCGCTTGAGCCGGCTCGCCGCCACGACGTCCGCGGCCTTGACGCTCTTCTCCACGTCCGCCAGGAGGTCCACGACCTTCAGGAGGCCGTCCTTTGTCGGCTTGCGGACGTCGACCTTCGCCTTCTCGAACTGCTGGCGGACGACGTTCATCCCGGTCTCCAGCCCGCCGAAGTCCGCGCAGAAGTCCGTCATGATCTTGTCCGCCACCGCCAAGATCGGGTCCACGATCCGTTGCGGCGGCGTCGGGTTCGCGATCCGCTCCACGGGCTCCTCGAATGTCGAGAGGACGGCGGAGCCGAGCGCGGCGAACATCCGCTCGACGTTCTCCCCGGTCTTCGCGCTCGACAGGAAGCCGGCCGCGTCGTACTTCTGCTCCAGGTAGCCGAGGACTTCCTTCACGTACACGCGGTCCGTCGCGAGGTCCACCTTGTTCCCCGCGAACACGATCGAGATCTTGCCGACGAGCCGCCAGACGATCGGGATCCAGTATTCCTCGAGGGACTTCCACGTCTCGTCCCGCGTGACGTCGTACACCATGAGGACGGCCTGGCCGCCCTTCACGGCGCTCTCCTGGACGCCCGCGTACCCCTTCTGGCCGAGGACGTCCCACACGGTCATCACCATCGGTCGCTCCTGGCCGCCCTCCGTAATCGCGATCTCCTTCTTCGTGACCTTCGTCCCGACCGTCATCAGGTAGTCGTCGGAGAACACGTCCGTCACGAACCGCCGGATCAGGGACGTCTTCCCGACGGAGCCGTCGCCGAGGAGGATGACCTTCGCCTTGATGGGGCCCATGCGCGACTGCCGCGGTTCGGCTTCCCGGATATTTCAACGTTCGCGCTTGGTTATCGTCCGCTCGGAGGGCGTCCAAACCGGAACATGTTCTCCGAAGGTAGTTGTGCGCGGAGGGGAATCTGCTTGGCGGCGAGGAGCGGACCGTTGTGGGCTGTCGTTATCGCGTTGGAAAACGGCGAGGTCACCTTGAAGCCCTCGCGCACTGCCCGTGAGTTGAGCCAATGCCAACGTCCGTGGAGGAACTGAAGGCCAAGGTCGTGCTCGTCGGCGCCCCCGGCGTGGGGAAGACGAGCCTCGTCCGTCGGTACGTGCTGAACGAGTTCAGCGAGCGGTACCGGATGACCCTCGGCGCGATCGTGTACAAGCGCGAAGAGGACGTCGCGTTCGAGAGCCGCACCGTGCGCGTGACGATGACCCTGTGGGACACGATGGGCGAGCCGACGCTCATGGACCCGCTCCGGGACGTGTACCTGACGGGCGCGCAGGGCGTCCTGGCGGTGGCGGACGTGACGGACGGGAACACGGTGCCGGTCATGGACCGATGGATGGACGCCGCCGTGCAGGTCGCGGGCGACGTCCCTGTGCAGATCCTGATGAACAAGGCGGACCTCGGGGCGCGGACGGACGCCCAGTACGCGGGCCTCTCGTCCGCCCTCCACCGCTCCGCGCCGTGCTGGCTCACGAGCGCGAAGCAGGGCGACAATGTCACCGCGGCGTTCCAGGACCTCGCGCGCCGGATCGTGGAGCTGCACCTCGTTCCGGTCGACGGGGACCTCGACCGGGTGGACGAGCGGATCCTCGTCGACCTTTCCGCGGGTGCGCGGACCCCGGAGGAGGTTTCGCGGACCCACGGGTTGGCGGCGATCGTGGTGGATGCGCGCCTCGAGCGGCTCCGACGCCGGGGCTTCGTGCGCCTCGCGACCCTGGGCATGGACCCGGCAGGGCGCCCGCAGGCGAGCTTCGCGCGGACGGACCGGCCCCTCGCGGACCTCCTGCGAGCCCGCGCGTGAGGACCACGCGGGGAGGGGGATTCGAACCCCCGGACGCTCACGCGTACAGGATTAGCAATCCTGCGCCCTACCAGGCTAGGCGATCCCCGCTCGGGCGCGACCGATGCGATGACCTAGGATAAGGCTTCCGGGGTCACGCGTCCTTCGGCTCCTTCTTCTCCGTGCGGCGCACGCGCTGGAGCCTCCCCGGCGCCCACCAGTTGTACCGCCCCGCGAGCATCATGATCGCCGGCACGAGGTAGATTCGCACGACGGACGAGTCGAGGAGGATCGCGAACGCGAGCGCGAACCCGATCTCCTTCAGGAACGGAAGCGGGCTGATCATGAGGGTCAGGAAGGCGCCCGCCATCACGACGCCGCACGCGGTGATGATCCCGCCCGTGCGCGTGACCGATTCGAGGATCGCGTCCCGGTCGGACTTCCCCTTTGCGACCTCCTCGCGGACGCGGGTGATGATGAAGATGTCGTAGTCCATCCCGAGGCCCATCGCCATCACGAACAGCGCCAAGGGCAGGATGAAGATCACGTCGATCCCGAGCCAGAACTGGAACAGGAGGATCGTGAGGCCGAGGGTCCACACGATGCTGAGGAGGATCGTGAGGATCGCGCGGAGCGGGATCAGGACGGAGCCGAGGACGAAGAGGAGGACGAGGAAGAGGCCGATGACGACGATCACCGCCATGAGCTGCAGGTCGCGGTTCGTGCTGTCGCGGACGTCTCCGAGGATCGCGCTCACGCCGCCGATGTGCATCTCGGCCGCCGCCAGCACGGGCTCGGACGCCTGAATTTCCGCGAGGAGGCCCGTCAGCCGGTCGACGGTGTCGATTGCCTCGCGCGAGAACGCGGGGTCCGCGAACACGATCTGGATGCGCACGGTGCGGTCGTCCTGCCCGATGTACGAGGCCATCACCGCCACGATCCTCTGCCGGTCCGCGGCGGGCATCGCGCTCAGGTTCCGGTAGGGGACCTCCGTGCCCTGCGGGTTCGTCGGGCCCTCGAGGCTGAACACGCCGGGCTCCGCCGCCAAAATCCGGGCGGTCATGTTGTGAGTGGCGTCCAGCGGCGGGACGGACACGTTCCCGTCCGCGAGCAAGACCGGGTCCGGGAACCGCACGACGAGGAACGCAGGGAACAGGAAGCCCTCGCCGAACGCGCCCGCGATCGCGTCGATCCCTTGGGACGATTCCGTCGCCGGCACGCCCTCGCCGAGGTCGAACGTCGGCTGGTCCGTGAGGACGATGTACGTCGCGGGGATCGTGATCAGGATCGCGGCGAGGACGACCGCCTTCGCGTGGCGCATCGAGAAGTCCGCGGCGCCGTGGAAGTACCTCT
>Ga0209751_10003296_pt1 | contig 15712 bp, 17 predicted proteins | sample RifCSP13_1_FD_184019 | JGI IMG/M metagenome (GOLD analysis project Ga0209751, IMG submission 184019) | Soil microbial communities from Rifle, Colorado - Rifle CSP2_sed 13_1 (SPAdes) (version 2) | ecosystem: Environmental > Terrestrial > Deep subsurface > Rock core/Sediment | place: Rifle... | reverse complement strand
AGGTGATCACATTTATTCGCGGGCGGACTTTCCTTCCTCGTCGGGACTTGAACGCGGGGGGAAGATGGTTGCTTCGGTCATCGAAAAGCCGGACGGTGTTTTAAAAGGCGGCATGAGTCGGCTGGTGCTGTTCCGGGTGGAATAGCCAAGGGGATGATGGTCAGGGGAATAAGGATTGACAAAGGGGGAAGTAAATGGTATTCGGGACGGGAAAAAAACGTGGTTTTTTTCCTGTTGGTACCGTTTTCCCTGGATGGGGTGCAAGGAACGCTGGGAAAGGGTTCTGAAAATGCAGAATTGGAAGGAGGTGGTGGCCGGAGGGAGATGAGGAACCAGGGAAGTTGGTGTGTTCCACAGGGAAAGATAGGCGTTTATCTCTTCAAGGAGGGGAATGATGAGGAAAAGATGGATTGTGTTACTTGCTTTGATCCTGGTGGGGGCATTTGCCCTGCCGGCGATGGCGGACGTCTCGTTCTTCGGGACGGCCAGGGTCCTGCCGACCTACTACTCCAACTTCGACTTCAACGACAATTTACCCGATGCGCCGACGCTGAATGAGGGCGGCTTTACGATGGGCGAGCACATCCGCAACGAAATACGCCTGGGGTGGAAGGCGGGCGGCGACAAGTGGAAGATCATGATGATCGCCGAGACGGACCTCATCTCGGAGAAGGACACGGCGGACCGCTCTTTTTACAACACTGGGACAAAGGGATCCCCTTTGGCGGCCAACGCCGGCGGCGAGTTCGGGATCGAGCGGCTCGAGCTGAACTACACGTTTGCGCCGGCCCTGGTCCTGTCGACCGGATGGAACATCCGGGCCGCCGACATCAAGACGGGCGGCCTCCTGTTCGGAGACGACCACCCGTTCATCGAACTCGGCGGGAAACTAACCGAGAATCTGGGGTACGCGCTCACCTACCTCCAGATCAATAACCGCCAACTTACTTCCGGTGTCTCACCCGTTGCTGACGACTGGCGGGCGTACCTGTTGAAATTCGATGCGACCTTGGGCGCGGGCGCCGCGAAGTTCACCCTGAGCCCGATGGTGCTCTACAGCGACAACAGAATGAGGAATGCGCAGGTCTTCTACTACGGCATCGAGGGGACGGGGCAGATCGGGATGATCAAGCCCTCCTTCGAGTTCATCGTTGCCGACGGGGAGTTCCGCGCCCCCTCAACGACGGACATCAAATCGTACGCAGGGTTCGCAGGCGTGGAGCTCGCGGTCAGCAAGGCCTTAAATCCCTACGTGGCTTTCCGCTACGCCAAGGGGGACGACAATAGTAGCGACAACGAAGCCGAGGGCTTCGTCGGGATCACCGACATCGCCCGGTTCACCCCGCTCATCGGGATGGATGGAAACATCCTCGGGGAGGCTATGGGTAACCCCTACGGTAATGCGCTTTATTCCTACGCCCCGGAGAGGCGGACTCCTGGCAACCTGTACGGCGGGATCAGCAACTTAGGCTCCGGGAACAACCCCGGGCAAAAGCTCCTCGCCCTCGGTGCGAAGGGCGCCATCAGCGAGCCGCTATCGTACAAGGCCCAGGTATTCCTGATCTGGTTCGACAAGACGGGGAACATTCCCGTTGGGGCGGGAAAAACCGTTTCGAGTGTGGACAAATACGCCGGCACCACCTTCGACCTGCAGTTGTCGTACAAATTCTCCCCGAACTTCTCCACCTATTTCATCTACTCTACGTTCGTGCCGGGAGACGGGATCAAGGATCAGCTGGCGACCACGGCCGACGATACACCCGCACAGCTTGCTTCGCTCGGGCTCGTCTGGACATATTAAAAAGCCCGAGAAAATCCGGATCGGAAACAGGGCCCCGAAAGGGGCCCTGTTTTTTTTCTCTTTTCCGAAGGGACCGGTTGCGCTTTCGTTTTCCTCACGTTCATCGTTCGAGCCAGAACGGGTTTTTTGCAACCAAGGTTCCCCCGCTTTCTTCACCGGACGGAAATGGCGCCCCTTCGGGCACCAGGATGACGGGTTCCATCACGACCAGGAAGTTGTCATAGGGGGTCGCATCCAGCCGCAGGGGCACCTCCCCCCGGATACGGTACTCTCCCGGAGCTGTCCCCTTCGTGTCCCAGAGGAACGTTTCCCGGTACACGTCCCCCAGTTGGGCACCGAAGTTGTAGATGAACGGTTTTTTGGCGACCGACTTGCCGTTGGCCAGAATCTCCGCAAACGTCGTGTCGTAGTAATTGTTCGTGATATCTCCCCAATATTCCCATTCCATCTCGATCCGGACGGTGTCCCCGACATGCGCGCGGGCGGGGGTGACCGTCACCTTCCTCACGACCAGGTCGACGTGCGCCCCGTCTCCCACCGATCCGTGCAGCATACTCGGCCCGGCCTGTGGAGCAAACAACAGGAGAAAGAGCATGGGAACGAAAAGAACCATGGTTGTCTTTGTTCTCCAGCGCATCGCTCATTCCTCTTTTTTCTCGACGCTTGGATGATTCCGACCCATCCCCAGTCGATCCATTCCCGGAATCATCGGTTTTCCTTCAATTTCAACCGCTTCGAGTTCCGGCTAGTACGGATCCCCCGCAACGGCTGATCCTCCGGGTTCTTCCCCGGCCAGAAACGAGGCCCCGACGGGGATCAGGGAAACGGGCTCCTTCACATCCAGGTAATTGTCATAAGGCGTCTTTTCCAGGATCACGGGCACTTCTCCCCGGATGCGGTACTTCCCCGGAGCCATCCCCTTCGTATCCCACAGGAACGTCTCCCGGCAGAGTTCTCCCGGGCGTACTCCGAAGTCGGCGGTGTACGTCTTGCTGGCCACCAACTTGCCGTTGGCCCGCACCGCTGCCTTGTTTGTGTCGTAATAGTTTTTGGTGATGTCCCCCCAATAATCCCATTCCATCTCGATCCGGATGACGTCCCCGACGTGCGCGCGGACCGGGGTGACCATGACCTTCCGCAGGACTACGTCGGGGATATCCGCTCCTCCGTTCCCGTCCTTCCCTCCGTCCATCATGTTGGACCCGGACGGCCGGGCAAGGAACAGGAGAAGGAACACGGCAATGATAAGACCCGGTATCTTCTCGGTACCGCCACGCATCCCTTCCACCTCCTTGGTCATCCATTAGATGTTGCCGATCGAAAGAAAGTTCGATACGCAGACCGGATCGGAGTAAAAAAAAGATATCCGGATAAGGCCTGACGGGCGAGGTGGATTTTCCCCTCCCGGAACGCCCTCTTCCGATTTTCGTTTGACCGAACCGGCGGTTATCCTGTACATATATCTTTTTCAGGCAGGCAGGGGGGAAGGAAATGTTCGAGAACCTGTCGGAAAAGTTCCAGGGCGTCCTGAAAAAACTGCGCGGGCACGGGCGCATCTCCGAGGGGAACATCGAGGAGGCGCTGCGCGAGGTCCGGCTGGCGCTTCTGGAGGCCGACGTCAACTACAAGGTCGTCAAGGATTTCACCGCCGCCGTCAGGGAGAAGGCGCTGGGGGCGGAGGTCATGGCCTCCCTCTCCCCCGACCAGCACTTCATCAAGATCGTCCACGACGAGATGGCGAAGATGATGGGGGGGGAGTCGCAGGACCTGGATCTTGCGAGGCGCCCGCCGATCCCCGTGATGCTCGTGGGCCTGCAGGGCTCCGGAAAGACGACCTCCTGTGGGAAACTCGCCCTCCACCTCCAGAAGAGAAAACGGCGCCCGTTCCTGGTCCCCGCCGACGTCTACCGGCCGGCGGCGATCGAGCAGCTCAAAGTCCTGGGGGCCCAGATCGGCATCCCCGTCTTCGACAGCCCGCCTTCCGCTGACCCCGTCGAGATCTGCCGGCTGGCGGTGCGGCAGGCGGACCTGGCAGGCCACGACACCGTCCTGTTGGATACCGCCGGGAGGCTCCATATCGACGAGGAGCTGATGGAGGAGCTGCGTCGGATCAAGGAGGCGGTCGATCCCGGGGAGATCCTTCTGGTGGCCGACGCGATGACCGGCCAGGACGCGGTGAACGTCGCCCGGGCGTTCCACGAGAAGGTGGGGCTGACCGGCGTCATCCTCACGAAGATGGACGGCGACGCCCGCGGCGGCGCGGCCCTTTCCATCCGGGCGGTCACGGGCGCGCCCATCAAGTTCGTCGGCGTCGGCGAGAAGACGGACGCCCTCGAGGCCTTTTTCCCCGACCGGATGGCCTCCCGGATCCTCGGGATGGGGGACATCCTGACCCTCGTGGAGAAGGCGCAGGAGACGGTCGACGAGAAGAAGGCGAAGGAACTCGCGGGCAAGATCCGCCGGAGCGAGTTCACCCTCGAGGATTTCCGGGACCAGCTGGTAAGCATCCGGAAGATGGGGTCGATCGAGGACCTTCTCGGGATGATCCCGGGGATGGGGGGGAAGATGAAGGAGCTCAAGGCGGCCGCCCCGGACGAGAAGGAGCTTTCGCGGGTCGTGGCGATCATCGACTCGATGACCCGCGAGGAGCGCGGCAACGCGAAGATCATCAACGGCAGCCGAAGGAAGCGGATCGCCCTGGGAAGCGGGACGACCGTCCAGGATGTGAACCGCGTCCTCAAGAACTTCCAGCAGGCGGAAGGGATGCTCAAGCGGTTTTCGAAGGCGGGGGGAAAGAAAGGCGCGAGAAATCCGCCGTTTTTCTAGTGCAGCGTCTCGTAAATGGCATGACGCATCGTTCCTCCACCGGGATAGCCTGGGACAGGGGCCAGGCCGCGCACAGGGCGCAGCGGGGGGTTCCTCGCAGCGGCCTGTGGAGCGAGGGAGAAATCGCGTCGAGCGGAACCGGCAGCGAGCGGGCGCAAGGTCGCGAGCGTAGCGGCGAGGAGGCCCCCCGCGAGCCCGTGCGACGGACCCGCTTGTCAATGTGTTTACGAGACGCAACACGAGACGTGCTCGTGTTATCGTAAATCGGGAAGACCGATTCGGGAGGTGAGAAGATGGCGGTAAAGATTCGTCTGACGCGAACGGGCAGGAAAAAGCTGCCTTCGTACCGCGTCGTGGTGGCCGATTCCCAGGCGCCCCGGGACGGGCGGTACATCGAGAAGGTCGGGATCTACGACCCGAAGGAGAATCCCCCGCGGTTCCTGTTCGACGAGCAGCAGACGCTCAAGTGGCTGCACCGCGGGGCGCAGCCGACGGAGACGGTGCGGAGCCTGCTCCGGAAGGCGGGGATCTGGAAGAAGTTCCACGAAGAGAAGAGGGAGAGGAAAGCGGTCGCGTAAAGAGCCGCAAGCCCCGCGATAAGCGGCATGGCTAAGTACTCCGCTTCATAAATACGGCAACGTTTTCGTGCGTGCCTCCCGGTGCCCAGGCGCAGCGGGGGGTTCCTATGAGCGGCCTATGGAGCGAGGCAGGATTTGCGTCGAGCGGAATGGCAGCGAGCGGTCGGAGGTCGCGAGCGTAGCGAATAGGAAGCCGCCCGCGAGCCCCGGGCACCGGGAGGGGAAACGCCTTAGGGCATCGGCCCGATACGAGACCGTATTTACGAGACGGAGCACTAAGGGTCGGGGGCGGGATCCGATGACGGAACGCCGGATCGAGGTGGGACGCGTGGCGGGTCCCCACGGAGTGGCGGGGCAGATCCGGGTGAAACCCTATTCGAAGAACCCGTCCGGGCTCCTCGCCGTCCGAACCGTACGGCTGTCCGCGAAAGGCGGCGGGGAAACGAAACGGGTTGGCGACTTCGAGGTGAAAACGGCCAAGCCCCAGGGAGGCTTCGCCGTTTTTATGTTGGGCGGGATCGACACCCCGGAAGAGGCGAAGGAGTGGTCAGGGGCCCTGGTTTCGGTCCTCCGGGAGGATCTTCCTCCCACGGAGGAGGGCGAGTACTACGTCATGGACCTGATCGGCTGCGAAGTGGTGGACGCTGCGGGGGTCCGCGTCGGGGAGCTCGTCGGCGTGGAGGAAGGGCCGGCCCACGACTGGCTCGCCATCCGGCGCGAAGACGGGGAAACCCTCCTTCCGATGGTTTCCGAGTTCATCCGCGAGGTCGACGTCGCAGGGCGTAGAATCGTGGTGGCCCCCCCGGAGGGTTGGTAAGGTGAGGATCGACATTTTGACGCTCTTTCCCGGGATCTTATCCGGACCGCTCGACCACAGCATCCTCGCCCGGGCGAGGGAGGCGGGGCTGCTCGCCGTCGAGGTGCACGACCTGCGGGAACACGCGGAGGGGAAGCACCGGGTGACCGACGATCCACCCTTCGGGGGGGGCGGCGGGATGGTGATGAAGCCGGAGCCGATTTTTTCGGGGGTGGAGGCGATCCGAAAACGGTTCGGGCCGGGGAAGGTGGTCCTCCTCTCCCCCCAGGGAGAGCTGTTGACCCACCGGCTGGCGCGCCGGCTGGCCGGGGAAGAACACCTGATCCTCATCTGCGGCCGGTACGAAGGGGTGGACCAGCGCGTAGCGGACCATCTGGCCGACTTCGAGATCTCCATCGGCGATTACGTGCTGACCGGAGGGGAACTGCCCGCCCTCGTGCTGGTCGACGCGGTGGCCCGGTTCGTTCCCGGCGTGATCGGGGACCCTTTGGCGCCGCAAAGGGATTCCTTCGAGGAGGGGATCCTCGAGGGGCCGCAGTACACCCGCCCCCGGGAGTTCCGCGGGCTTACGGTCCCCGACGTCCTCCTGTCGGGCAACCACGCCGAGATCGAGAAGTGGCGCCGGGAGGAGGGGACGCGCAGGACCCTGGCAAGGCGCCCCGATCTCTGGAAGAAAAAGTTGACACCCGGTGGCGGCGTGGAATAGATTACCTACTCTTGTTTTCCAAAGGGAACCGACTCGGGAAAGGGGTTCGGGTGATGAGCAATCTCCTCAGGGAACTGGAAAAATCGCAGCTTCGGAGCGACCTCCCGGCGTTCAAGGCCGGGGATACCGTGCGCGTCTACCTGCGGATCCGGGAAGGGGAAAAGGAGCGCGTACAATACTTCGAGGGGATCGTCATCGGGTTTCACCGCAACGGTCCCTCCACCACCTTCAAGGTCCGAAAGGAGTCGTACGGCGTAGGCGTGGAGCGGACGTTCCCGCTGCACTCCCCGCTCATCGAGAGAATCGTCGTGAAGAAGAGGGGGGACGTCCGCCGGGCGAAGCTCTTTTTCCTCCGCAAGGTATCCGGGAAAAAGGCCCGGATCCGCGAGAAGAAGGACTGGCTCGGGAAGAAGGGGATCGCCGTCCCGGTCGAGGAGACTGCGGAATCCCCGGAAGAAGATGTCGGCGCGCCGGGAGATACGGCGCCAGCCGGGACCACGGAGACCAAGGAGTAGGGTGTCCCGTTGGAGACGCGGGCGCGTGCGAGGGGTTTTCGCATGGTGGCCGGCGTCGACGAGGCCGGGCGCGGGCCGCTTGCCGGCCCGGTAGTGGCGGCGGCCGTCATTCTCCCCCCGGGGTTCCACCGGCCCGCTATCCGCGATTCGAAGGCCCTTTCCCCGAAAGCGAGGGAAAAGGCCTTCTTTCTTATCACCTCGCACGCCCTGGCCTTCGCGGTCGCCCATTCCACCCCGGAGGAGATCGACCTGATCAACATCCTCCAGGCGTCGCTCCTCGCGATGCGCCGGGCGGTCGAAAAACTTGCACCCGTTCCTGATTTTCTCTACATCGACGGGAACATCTCGATCCCCCCGGCGGAAGGAGGCCCGTGGGGGGCCATCCACCAGGAACCGATCGTTTCCGGGGACTCCCTTTGCGTCCCGGTCATGGCCGCATCGATCCTCGCGAAAGTCACCCGGGACCGGCTGATGATCGAGTACGACCGGGTCTACCCCGGGTACGGCTTCGCCTCCCACAAGGGGTATCCGACGAGGGGGCACCTGGCCGCCCTCCGGATGCTCGGCCCTTCCCCGATCCACCGGAAGACGTTCCGCGGGGTCCTTCCCGGGTGACCCGACCGCCGGAAGAGCGGGCGGCGGCGGGCCGGGAGGCGGAAGACTTGGTCTGCGCGTATCTCCGGGAGAGGGGGATGCGGGTCGTGGAGCGGAATTTCCGCGCCCGGGGCGGGGAGGTCGACGTCATCGCTCGGGACAAAGACGTGCTCGCGTTCGTCGAGGTGCGCTTCCGGGAGGAGGACGGGCACGGGCTCCCGGAGGAGTCCGTGGGGCCGGCCAAACGAAGAAGAATCGTGGCCGCGGCGAGGGCGTACCTTGCCACGATCCCCCCGGACTCGTGGAGGGAGGCGCGGTTCGACGTCGCGGCAGTCGACGGGAGCGCGGGCGCCCCGGTGATCCGCTACTACCCCGGCGCGTTCGACGCGAAGGGCAAGATCCTTTAAGCCGAGTGTTCCTCCAGGGCCCCTGGCTCGCGGGGGGCTTCCGCATCCGCTACGCTCGCGATCTTCGCCCGCTCGCTGCCGGTTCCGCTCGACGCAAGTTCTTCCTCGCTCCACAGGCCGCTCTGCGGAACCCCCCGCATCGCCCCGGGTCCCCGATGGCCGGCGCAGCAGCCGCAGGAGGAGGGGCGCAGTGAGGTTAAGCGCAGCCGTGCAGGTTCACCGCACGGCGAGCCACGAACGGAGCCCCCCTCCGAGGCTGCGGAGCCGTTTCTATTCGAGGCGCATATGCAGGCGGGGGAACGTCCCGGTTCTTTAGCCGAAGAATTCCTCGGCGATGTGGAAGATTCCCATGTTGACCGTTTTCGACTGCGCGGTGGCTTCGGCCAAGGGCACGGGGACGATCTCTTTCCCCTGAAGGGCGGCCATCTTCCCGAACTCGTTGCGGTGGGCCATCTCGGTGGCGAATACGCCGAACCGGGTGGCCAGCACCCGGTCGTGGGCGGTCGGTGAGCCGCCCCGCTGGATGTGGCCGAGAACGACGTACCGGGATTCGAACGTCGTCCGTTTCTCGATCTCTTTGGCAAGGACCTGCGAGATCCCGCCCAGCCGGACGTGCCCGAACTCGTCGGTCTTCGTCTCCTGGACGATGAGCTGTCCGCTCTCGCCCGGCTTCTCGGCGAACTTCGCCCCTTCCGCCACCACGACGATGCTGAAGTTCTTCCCGCGGCTGTGGCGGCGCAGGATCAGGTCGCAAACCTCGTCGACGTCGATCGGCTTTTCCGGGATGAGGATCGCGTGCGCCCCGCCTGCGATCCCCGAGAAGGTGGCGATCCATCCCGCGTTGCGCCCCATCACCTCCACCACCATCACCCGGTTGTGGGACTCCGCCGTCGTGTGGATCCGGTCGATGGCGTCGGTGGCGATGGAGACCGCCGTGTCGAACCCGAAGGTGAAATCGGTCCCCGACAGGTCGTTGTCGATCGTCTTGGGGACGCCCACCACCGGCAGCCCGCGCTCGAAGAGCTTGCTCGCCGCACCCAGGGTATCCTCGCCCCCGATGGCGACGAGCGCGTCGAGGCCGAGCAGGCGGAAGTTTTTGAGGACCTTGTCCGGGCCGCCGGGGTCCTTGAAAGGATTCGTCCGGGAGGTGCCGATGATGGTGCCGCCGATGTGCAGGATCCCCGAGACCATCTTGGTGTCGAGGTCGGTGTAGGCGATGTCGACGAGCCCCTTCCACCCGTTCCGGATCCCCACCACGCGGGAATCGTAATTATCGGATTTCCGGACCACCGCCCGGATGACCGCATTGAGGCCTGGGCAATCTCCGCCGCCGGTCAGCACACCGATCTTCATCTTGCCTTCCTCCCTGGCTGAATATCGGTAAAGTATAGCAGAGTCCCGCTCTCCGCATTTGAAAGGAACGGGGCTATATGTTAGTTTATTAGACTTATATCCCGGCAGGAAAGAAAGGAATTTCGTTGTCCGTACCGGCAAGGGAAAAGATCGTGCTGCTGTCCGGGAACGAGGCGATCGCACGGGGGGCGTACGAGGCGGGTGTTACGGTCGCCTCCGCGTACCCCGGGACCCCGAGCACGGAGATCCTCGAGAATTTCGCGCGGTATGAGGGAGTCTACGCGGAGTGGGCTCCCAATGAGAAGGTGTCGGTCGAGGTGGCGCACGGAGCCTCGATGGCGGGAGTGCGGGCGCTTGCGGTGATGAAGCACGTGGGGGTGAACGTCGCCGCCGACCCGATCTTCACCGCTTCCTACACGGGGGTGCGCGGGGGGTTCGTGATCGTCACCGCCGACGACCCCGAACTGCACTCGTCCCAGAACGAGCAGGACAACCGGCACTACGCCGTCGCGGCGAAGATCCCGATGCTGGAGCCGTCCGACTCCTGGGAGGCGAAGGAGTTCACCAGGCTTGCCTTCGACATTTCGGAAAAATACGACACCCCGGTTTTCTTAAGGAGCACCACGCGGATCTCCCACGCCACGGGGGCGGTCCGGCTGGGGGAGGTGTCGGGGACTTCCCTTACCCCCGGGTTCGTGCGCGACCCGGCCAAGTGGGTCATGCTTCCCGACAACGCGAGGCGGCGCCACGTGATCGTCGAGGAGAGGATGCGGGCGCTGGCTACGTTCGCGGAAGAATTCGACGGCAACCGGATCGAGTGGGGCGAACGGGACCTGGGGGTGATCACGGCCGGCGTCTCGTACCAGTACGTTCGCGAGGCGTTCCCCGACGCGTCGGTCCTGAAGCTGGGGATGGCGCACCCGCTCCCGTCGCGGCTCATCCGGGAGTTCGCGGCGGGCGTGTCGCGGCTGGTGGTGGTCGAGGAGCTGGACCCCCACATCGAGACGCACGTGAAGGCCCTGGGGGTGGCGGTGCAGGGGAAGGAGATCATCCCCATCACGGGGGAGCTTTCCACGCGGATCGTCCGGGAAGGGATTGCCGGGGAGGCGGGTCCCATGCGGCCGGCCGAAGGGCTTCCCGGGAGGCCCCCGAACCTGTGCCCGGGATGCCCGCACCGGGGGCTCTTCTATGTCCTCAACAAGTTCAAGGTCACCGTGACCGGCGACATCGGCTGCTACACCCTTGCGGCGCTCCCGCCGCTTGGGGGGATGGACACCTGCATCTGCATGGGGGCGTCCATCGGAAACGCCTTCGGGATCGAGAAGGCGCTGGGAAAGGCCGCGCTCGGGAAGGTGGTTGCGGTCATCGGGGACTCCACCTTCATCCACTCGGGGATCACGCCCCTGATCGATATCGTGTACAACCGCGGGTTCTCCACGGTGATCATCCTGGACAACCGGACGACCGCCATGACCGGCGCGCAGGAGAACCCCGCCACGGGGAGGACGCTCATGGACGAGCCCGCCCGGCGGCTGGACCTGGCCGCGCTCTGCCGCGCCGTGGGGGTGGACCACGTCTACACGGTCAACCCGCACGACATGGTGCGGACGGAGGCGGTCCTTAAGAGGGAGCTCTTCCGCGAGGAGCCGTCCGTGATCATCACCGAGGCGCCGTGCGTTCTCCTCCCGGAGCACCGCAGGAAAAAGCGTCCCGTCTACGAGGTGATCACCGACCTGTGCACGGGGTGCATGGCGTGCAGCAAGCTCGGCTGCCCCGCGATCGAATGGGTGCCGTTCATACCGGCGGAGGCGGTCGCCGCGGGGAAGAAGGAGTCCCAGAAGGGGATGGCGCGGATCAATCCCCTCCTGTGCGACGGGTGCAACCAGTGCCCCCCGCTGTGCAAGTTCCAGGCGATCCTGGAGAAGAAGGGGTGAGGCAGGCCCGCGGGAACGTTTTCCTCGCGGGCGTCGGCGGGCAGGGAATCCTCCTCGCGTCCGAGGTTCTGGGCGAGGCGTTCCTGCTCGGCGGGTACGACGTCAAGAAGAGCGAGGTACACGGGATGGCCCAGCGGGGGGGGGCGGTGACGACCCACCTGCGGTACGGCCCGAAGGTGTTCTCACCGCTCATCGAGCCGGGCACGGCGGACCTGCTGGTCGCCTTCGAAAAACTGGAGGCCCTGCGGTTCGCGCACTTCCTCAAACCCGACGGCGCCGCGGTGGTCAACGCGCAGGAGATCATGCCCCCGTCGGTTGCCACGGGGCGGGAACGGTACCCGGAACGGATCGAGGAGAGGCTTGCCGAGGTGACCCCGAACCTGTACCTGATCGATGCCCTGGCCGCGGCCCTCTCCCTGCGCGAGGTGCGCGCCGTGAACATGGTGATGGTAGGCGCCGCCTCGCAACTGCTTCCCCTTCCCGAAGAGTGCTACCTGAGGGCACTCCGGGAGCGTCTTCCGGAGAGAGTCGTGGAGGTGAACGGGGAAGCGTTTCGCGCCGGGCGGGCTCTGATGGCCCCCCGCGAGGCGGGACGGTAAATCCGGCGGGGCGGTCCGCGCGGCCCTCCCCCGGACCGAGGAGAACGGATGATCTGGGACGACGAATTCGAAACGCTGCCGCGCGAGGCGCTTGCGGCCCTGCAGTCGAAGCGGCTCCGGGACCTGGTCGACAGGGTGTATTCCGCGGTTCCTTTCTACCGGCGCAAGCTCGACGAGGCGGGTTTTCGGTCAGGCGACGTCCGGGGGCTCGGGGATCTGCCGAATCTTCCCTTCACGACGAAGGACGACCTGCGGGAGACCTACCCGTTCGGGCTGTTCGCCGTCCCGATGGAGCGGGTCGTACGGGTTCACGCCTCCTCGGGGACGACCGGCAAGCCGACGGTCGTCGGCTACACGCGCCGCGACATCGATACCTGGGCGGAGCTTATGGCCCGCACGCTCACCTGCGGGGGGACGACGAAGGGCGACGTGGTCCACAACGCATACGGGTACGGCCTGTTCACAGGGGGCCTGGGAGCCCACTACGGCGCGGAGAGGATCGGCGCGACCGTCATCCCGATCTCGGGAGGGAACACGAAGCGGCAGATCATGCTCATGCAGGACTTCGGGTCCACGATCCTTTTGTGTACCCCCTCCTACGCGCTCAACCTGGCCGATGTGATGGCGGAGGAGGGCGTCGACCCCGCGTCCTTGCGGCTCAAGTGCGGCCTGTTCGGGGCCGAGCCGTGGACCGAATCGATGCGGGGGGAGATCGAGAAAAAGCTTTCGATCAGCGCGCTCGACATCTACGGTCTCTCGGAGGTCATCGGGCCGGGGGTGGCCTCGGAGTGCATCGAGGAGAAGCGCGGCCTGCACGTCTTCGAGGACCACTTCATCGCGGAGATCATCGACCCGTCGACGGGGAAGGTGCTCCCCCACGGGGAGAACGGCGAGCTCGTCTTCACCACGATCACCAAGGAGGCCTTTCCCGTGATCCGCTACCGGACGCGCGACATCTCCCGCCTCAGCGTCTCCCCCTGCTCCTGCGGCCGGACGCACTCGCGGATGGACCGGATCTCGGGGCGGACCGACGACATGCTCATCATCCGGGGGGTCAACGTCTTCCCGTCCCAGATCGAGTCGGTCCTGATGAAGATCGAGGGCGTCGAGCCCCACTACCAGCTCATCGTCTCCCGCGAGGGGTCCTTAGACGTCCTCGAGGTGCAGGTGGAGGTGGGCGAGGCGATCTTCTCGGACGAGATCAAGGGACTCGAGACGCTTGCGAAGCGGATCGAGCGCGAGATCAAGGAACTGCTCGGCGTCTCCTGCAAGGTGAAGCTCGTGGAGCCGAAGACGATCCAGCGCAGCGAAGGAAAGGCCAGGCGCGTGATCGATAAAAGAAAACTGTGAGAACCACCGGCAAGGAGGCGTTTCGATGAAGGTCGAGCAGATTTCGATATTCCTGGAGAACAAGTCCGGGCGGCTGGCCGAGGTGACGAATATTCTCTCCCGGGCGGGCGTCAATATCCGGGCGCTCTCCCTGGCCGACACCGCCGATTTCGGGATCCTTCGCCTGATCGTCAACCAGACCGACCGGGCGAAGCAGGTCCTGAAGGAGAGCGGGTTCACGGTGGGGAAGACGGAGGTGGTGGCCCTCGAGGTCCCGGACCGACCGGGGGGGCTGGGGGAGATCCTGAGGATCCTGTACGAGGCGGGAATCAACGTGGAGTACATGTACGCCTTCGTGCAGCGGTCGGGGGACAACGCGATCATCATCTTCCGGTTCGACGAGCTGGACCATGCGATCCGGGTCCTCACGGGCTCCGGGGTGCGGGTGCTCAGGGGCGAGGAGGTCTACGCCCTGTAAGATGGCGGGGGACACTCTTTCAACATGCTACTTGAATCTAAGAGTGTCCCCCTGAAACGTGGACGAAAGAATGCGTTTTGACCGCCGGGTCCCGGGATGTCGGGAGAAATGGTCCTGCATCGGGGGAGGCGGCGGAAATCCCAAGGAAAAAGGAGGAGGGAATGAGGGGGAAAAGAGGATTCATCTGTGCAATCGTGGCGCTTGCGCTGCTGGCGGGCGCAGGCGTCCAGGCGGCCGATCCGATCAAGGTCGGCGCGATCCTGTCGGTGACGGGGCCGGCGTCGTTCCTGGGAGCGCCCGAGGCGAAGACCCTCGAGATGCTCGTCGAGGAGCAGAACAAGAAAGGGGGATTTCTCGGAAGGAAGATCGAACTGATCATCAAGGATTCCGGCGCCTCCGCGGAGAAGGCGTTCTCCTTCGCCAAGCAGCTGATCGAGGAAGACAAGGTCTTCGCGATCCTCGGCCCCTCGACCAGCGGCGAGTCGATGAAGATCAAGAGCGTCGCCGAGGAGGGGAAGACGATCCTCCTGTCCTGCGCCGCGGCCGAGGTGATCGTCAACCCCGTGGCCATGTACGTCTTCAAGACGCCGCAGAGCGACAAGGACGCGGTCATCAAGATCTTCCAGCAGATGAAGAAGATGAAGATCTCCAGGATCGGCGTCCTTTCCAGCAACACCGGCTTCGGAAACGCGGGGAAGGCGCAGATCGAGAAACTTGCCCCGGCGTACGGCATCCTGATCCTCGCCAATGAGGTGTACGACAAGGCCGCCTCGGACCTCACGGCCGAGGTGACGAAGATCAAGGCGGCCAATGTCCAGGCGATCCTGAACTGGTCGATCGAGCCGGCGCAGGCGATCGCGATCAAGAATGCCCGTCAGATCGGGTTCAAGGGCCCCATCTTCCAGAGCCACGGGTTCGGGAACATCAAGTACGCCGAGGCCGCCGGGCCGGCCGCCGAGGGGGTGATTTTTCCGGCCGGCCGGCTCCTCATCGTTGACGTGCTCCCGAAGAGCCACCCCCAGAAGGCGGTGCTCAACAAGTACAAGAAAGACTACGAATCGAGGTTCAAGGAGGAGGTGAGCACCTTCGGCGGCCACGCCTATGACGCCTTCATGATCCTGGCGAAGGCGATCGAGAATACCAACAGCACGGACAAGGAGTTGATCCGGTCCGCCATCGAGCAGTTGCAGGGTTTCGTCGGGACCGGCGGAATGTTCTACTTCTCGCCTTCGGACCACAACGGACTTAACATCGATGCCTTCGAGATGCTGACCGTCCGGAAGGGGAAGTTTGTTCCCCTCGCAAAGTAGCCGGATCCGCAAGAAACCCGGTCGGGAGCATCCGCGGGAACGCGGGTGCTCCCGATTTGTCGAGGGAAGGGATTGAACTCCGACCTGTTCTTCCAGTACGTGGTCGCCGGAATCACCTACGGGACGATCTACGCGGTCGTCGCCATCGGGTTCAACATCATCTACAACGCGACGGGGATCATCAACTTCGCGCAGGGGGAGTTCGTCATGCTCGGCGGCATGATCGCCGTCACGCTGAGCCGGTTCCTGCCCCTGCCCGTGGCCATCCTTGGCGCGGTCGCGGTGACGACGGTCATCGGAGCGGTCATCGATATCCTTTTCATCCGGTGGCTCCGGGGGCCGTCGGTGCTGCGGATGATCATCATCACGATCGGGGTCTCGATCCTGGTCCGTGAAGCCGCCCTGCACGTCTGGGGGGAAAGCGTCAGGGCGCTCCCCTATTTCACGGGCACCTCGGTCACCTCC
>Ga0209751_10003295_pt1 | contig 15712 bp, 14 predicted proteins | sample RifCSP13_1_FD_184019 | JGI IMG/M metagenome (GOLD analysis project Ga0209751, IMG submission 184019) | Soil microbial communities from Rifle, Colorado - Rifle CSP2_sed 13_1 (SPAdes) (version 2) | ecosystem: Environmental > Terrestrial > Deep subsurface > Rock core/Sediment | place: Rifle... | reverse complement strand
AAGGACGAATTCGGCGTGCTGCACACTGCGGCCATCCACACTTATGGCGAGGTGTTGCACGTATTTGTGGACCGCAGCCAATATAAGGGGGTATTTGCCCCCAGTTATCAGCCGCTGGAAAGAGAAGCAGAGGATGCCGGACTGGCGGCCATCGACCACGTGGTGGGCAACGTGCAGCTAGGCAAAATGAACCACTGGGTCAATTTCTATCATCGCGTGATGGGCTTCCGCCAGCTGCTGCATTTTGACGACAAGGACATCAGCACCGAATACTCGGCGCTCATGTCCAAAGTGATGGAGAACGGTAACGGGCGGATAAAGTTCCCGATCAATGAGCCGGCCGAGGGCAAGAAAAAGAGCCAGATCGAAGAGTACTTGGACTATTACCTGAGCCCCGGTGTGCAGCACATTGCTATGTCCACCGGCAACATCATTGAGACAGTGACCAGGCTCAAGGCTAATGGGATCGATTTCCTACGGGTGCCGGACACGTATTATGAAATGTTGCCGGAACGCGTGGGCGGAGTAGTCAAAGAGCCTCTCGACAAGATCAACGAACTCGGTATCCTGGTGGACCAGGATGACGAAGGCTATCTGCTGCAGATCTTCTCGCGCCCTATCCAGGACCGACCCACGTCATTCGTCGAAGTTATCCAGCGGCACGGCAGCCGCGGATTCGGCAAGGGCAACTTCAAGGCGCTGTTCGAAGCCCTGGAAATGGAACAAGACCGCCGCGGCAACCTGGATCCTTACGGCGGGTAGCACCCTTATGCGCTATCTATCCTTTCTTGCACCGGGCGACCGGCGCACGCGCCTGGGCGCGCTAATCTCCGAAGACCGGGTGGTTTCCTTGGCGCGCGGCGATCTGCCTACCGATATGCTTTCTTTAATCCAGGCCGGCCCGGAAACCTGGGAGGAAGCCGAGGACCTGGCGCGCAGCACGCAATCCGTGTGGCCGCTGAAACAGGTGACGGTGAAGGCGCCGCTGCAAAACCCGCCGACCTTGCGCGATTTTTACGCGTTCGAAACCCACGTGAAGACGGCCAACCAGAACCGCGGCCGGGACGTGCCCGAGGAATGGTACGAGTTCCCGGTCTTCTATTTCACCAACCCGCACACCATCCAAGGCCCCGGCGAGGATGTAGCCATGCCCAGCTTCACGAAAGCGCTAGATTACGAGCTTGAAGTGGCGGCCATCATAGGCAGGCCGGGCCGGGATATCCCGGCGGACAGAGCGCTGGAACACGTCTTCGGATTCACCATTATGAACGACTGGTCGGCGCGGGACGTGCAACGCAAAGAAATGAAGGTGGGCCTGGGGCCGGCCAAGGGCAAGGACTTCGCCACCAGCCTGGGCCCCTGGATCGTAACGCCCGAAGAGCTAGCCAAGCAGGCCACCGAGCGCCCGGGAGTTTTTAACTCCGCCATGGTGGCGCGGGTGAACGGCGAAGAGCGCTCGCGCGGCAACTGGAGCGATATGTACTATTCGTTCGGGCAACTGATCGCGCGGGCTTCGCAAGGGGTTGAGTTGCGGGCAGGGGATGTGATCGGGTCCGGAACTGTAGGGACTGGCTGTTTGTTGGAGATCACAAAAGGCGAAGGGCCCTGGTTGCAAAAAAGAGATCAAATCGAGCTTGAAGTTGAAGGCATTGGAAGCCTGAAGAACAGAGTAAGCTAAAATACAAGCACTCCCTGGCCCACATGTAAAGGAGTTGAAATGCCATTCTATCACTCTCTCGGTGAGCTTCCAAAGAAACGCCACACACAATTCAAGAAAGCTAACGGAGGTGGACTATACCGTGAGGAGGTGATGGGACTGGAAGGGTTCTCAGGCATCCAGTCCCTGCTCTACCACCACTTCCTGCCGCCGCGCATCAAGGAGGTCGAACTCATCGGCCGGACCCTGCCCTCTTACGTGGATTTCGGTCCCATCCGCCACAGGGCCTTCAAGACCGCGGATGTACCCAAGGGCGGCGACCCGGTGGCTGCCCGCCGCGTGCTGCTGGGAAACAACGACGTGACCCTGAGCATAAGCCGCCCCACCAAAGGCATGGATTATTTCTACCGCAACTCCCAGGCTTATGAGTGCTGGTACACGCACGAAGGCAGCGGCGTGTTGCGCAGCCAGTTCGGCGTGCTGGAATTCAAAGAAGGTGACTACCTGGTCATCCCGTTCGGCACCACCTGGAAGCTGGAACTCTCCGGGGCCGAAGCCCGCTTCTTCGTCGTCGAAGCCCCCTCGCACATCGAACCTCCACGCCGCTACCGCAACGAATATGGGCAACTGCTCGAACACGCCCCTTACACCGAACGCGACATCCAAGTGCCGCGTAAGCTGGACACGCATACAGACCGCGGCGAGTTCGAGGTGCACGTGAAGGTGCGCGAGACACTCAGCCGGCACGTGCTCGACCACCATCCCCATGATGTGGTGGGGTGGGACGGTTTCCTCTACCCATGGGTATTCAACATTCACGCTTTCGAACCGCGCACTGGCGCGCTGCACCTTCCGCCCCCCACACACCAGACCTTCCAAGGCCGCAACTTCGTCTTATGCTCCTTTGTCCCACGGTTGTACGATTACCACCCGGACGCCATCCCGGCCCCATATAACCACTCAAACATCCAATCTGACGAGGTCATCTACTACGCCGAAGGCAACTTCATGTCGCGCCGGAGCATCGACCGCTGCGATATCACCTTGCATCCATTCGGCTTGCCGCATGGCCCCCAACCTGGGGCCACCGAGGCATCCATTGGCGCCAAACGCACCGAAGAACTGGCCGTGATGGTGGACACTTTTTACCCCCTGCAGCTCACAGCCGAAGCCTTGGAAATGGAGAAGACTGGATATCAGGACACTTGGCTGGAAGGCGACGGCGAGGCCAGCTTCTTTACGGCTGGTTAGATTCACACCCTTCTTATCAATGGAAATCAACCCCGCGGACATCGCCGGCGCCGCACTCAACCGCATTTTGTTGGGAACCGTAGTACCCAGGCCCATAGCCTGGGTCTCCACGATCAATGAACGGGAGCAGCCCAATTTGGCGCCCTTCTCCTTTTTCAACGCGGTCTGCACCCGGCCGCCGACCCTGTTGTTCTGCCCGGGGGTGCGGGGCCTGGACGGCGCAGCCAAAGACACCTTAGACAATATCCGCGCTACGGGTGAATACGTGATCAATGTGGTTACCCAAACCACCGCGGAAGCCATGAATAAGACCGCCACCGAACTGCCGCCGGAGATCAACGAATTCGAGTTTGCCGGATTGACCCAGGCTCCCTCGGTTAAAGTGAGACCCCCGCGCGTGGGAGAAAGCCCGGTGAACTTCGAGTGCGAGCTGCGCCAGATCGTGGATATTGGTGATGGGCAGCCCGGCTCGGGCTGGATCGTAATCGGCGAGATCGTGCACTTGCATGTGGCCGATGAGGTGCTGCTGCCCGACCATAAGATCGACATCCGGGCGCTGCAACCCGTGGGTCGCCTATCCGGTTATAGTTATGCGCGCATCAACGAGATTTTCGAAATGGAGCGGCTGCCCCCACAGATACCCACGAGGAAACTATGAACATTGATTTCTTTTTCGAATGGCTGAACAGGAATCCGCTCAACCCCGTGCTGGCGGTTTCCGGGGGCGCCTTGCTGGCCTATCTCGTGGCCCGCTTTTTTGTTGCCCGCGGTCTTATTTACTTGACTACGCGGACGCGTAACCAATGGGACGACATCCTGGTCAAGCACCTTCGTCCATACCGGCTGGCTACGTTGGCTCCGTTGCTCATCTTGTACTACTTCTCATATTTATGGCCCGACTCAGAAATGATTCTGAGCAAAGGATCTCTATTCTTAATCCTTTGGTTGTCGGTATTCACCGTCAATTCGCTGCTCAACGCGATCAATCTGATCTACGAAAGCCGCACTACGTATTCCGGTGTCGCCATCCAGGGTTATCTGGATCTGGTCAAGATCCTATTCATTGCCGTCGGGATCATCCTCAGCGTATCTTTATTCACTGACGAATCACCTGTGCTGCTGCTAAGCGGACTGGGAGCGCTGACTGCGGTCTTATTGCTGGTCTTCCAGGACACAATCCTTTCGTTGGTAGCCAGCGTGCAGATCGCGGCCAACGACCTGGTCAAGGAAGGCGATTGGATCGAAGTGCCTAGCTTCAACGCCGATGGGGACGTAACCAATATGTCGTTACACAACATCAAGATCCAAAACTTCGACAAGACCTTTACGGTGATCCCCACACACAAATTGATGGAGGTTTCCTACAAAAACTGGCGCGGCATGAGCCAAGCCGGAGGAAGGCGTATCAAGCGCTCGCTTTATATCGACATTCAGACTATTCGCTTCGGGGGCCAAGAAGTCCTAGAACATCTGAAGAAAATCGAATTGCTGCAGGATTACATAGCCCAACGCAGTTGGAGCCCGGAAAGCGCGGAAACGAGCGGACTGCCCCGTTCCACCAATGTAGGCGCCTTCATGGCCTACATCGAGGCGTACCTCAACAACCGGCCGGATGTGCGCAAGGATCTGACGATCATGGTGCGCCAACTGGACCCGGGGCCGACGGGCCTGCCCTTAGAGATCTACATATTTACAAACACCACGGTCTGGGAGCAGTACGAAGCCATTCAGGCTAGCATCTTCGACCATCTGCTGGCTGTTATCCCTGAATTCGGCCTGCGCGTATTCCAAGAGCCAACCGGCAGGGATTTCGCGGCGTTAACCGCTCGCGGCGAATTGGGGACGGGTTTGTAAGACCCTCACCCCCGCATGCCTCTGTTACAATACCGAAAACATGGCCGGACTTACCCAGACTGCCCTTGCGGATCTGTTGCGCCGCACGCAATCCGCGCACCACGAGCATCAAGTCAACGACTTGGGCGGAAAATACAATGAGGAGTGGGCGCAATGGTATGCTGAATTCCTTATCGATAATGGCATCGCGGACTTCTTAGCAAGCCTACCCAAACATGCCAATCTGGCTGGCTTCCTAGACCAAGGCTACCGGGCTTTTGAGGCCGGCGGGCTCCCCGGTGATTGGGCAGATTTCATTGCCGGCCAACTCCTTGAGCACCACGACCTTATCTTCCCCCCTCCCACCACACCCGAAAAGGACACAGATGGCGACCAAAGCGAAGAAGGCCAAAGCGAAGAAGACAGCCAAAGCCAAGAAGACGATCAAAGCGAAAGCCAAACCCCTTAAGAAAACCAGCAGCTCTGACCCGGCCAAGTCCGGCAAGAAAGCGGCCAAGCCGGCGAAGGCCACGGCGGCGAACCTGGGCTCTGTTCCGCGTTGGGACTTGAGCAACGTATATCCGGGCCTGGATAGCGACCAATTCGAGGCCGCGGTCCAAGACCTGCAAATGCAGCTGCAAGAGATCGATTCCTTCATGCAGCGCCATCAGGTGGAAAAGAGAGAAGGCGGCCCGGCGCAAAGCGACTTAGAAGAACTGGCCCGGGTGATGGCCGAATTGCTGGACAAACGCAACGCCTTGCTGCGTTTATACAACACGATGGGCGCCTACCTGGCCTCTTTCACAAGCACAGACTCCTTCAATCAAGAAGCCCGCCGCATCGAATCTGAGCTGGAAATGCATGGGGTGCGCATCCGCAAACAGGATGTGGCCTTTCGCGGCTGGGTAAGCGGTCTGGGGAGCCGTTTGCCGGACCTGGTGAACCGGCCGGGCACATTGGCGAAGCATGCCTTTTATCTAAAAGAGACCCACGAGCAAAGCCAATACCTGATGAGCCAGGCCGAGGAAGACCTGGCCGCTGAGCTTACCCTCAGCGGCGCCAACGCGTGGACGAAACTGCAGAACACGACAACCTCGCAACTGGGCGTGGACTTCGTGCTGGAAGGGAAGAAGCAAAGGCTGCCCATGCCCGCCTTGATCAATTTGCGCAACCACCCCGACGCAGAGACCCGCAAACGCGGGTATGAGACCGAAATGGCAGCCTGGGAAGCCAACAAAGAACCTTACGCTGCGGCGCTCAACGGCGTGAAGGGCGAAGTGAACACTTTGGACAAGCGCCGCGGCCGAAAGGACGCCCTGCACGCCTCCGTCGACACCGCCCGCATTGACCGCCAGACCCTGGATGCCATGATGGATGCAATGCGCGACGCCTTTCCCATGTTCCGCCGCTACTATCGCGCCAAGGCCAAGAAACTGGGCAAGAAGCAGCTCCCCTGGTATGACCTGTTTGCTCCCATGGGTAAAACTGATACGGTGTACACCTTTGAGCAATCCCGAGACTTCATCCTTGAGCAGTTCGCCACCTTCTCCGACGACCTCCACGGGTTAGCCAAGCGGGCGTTCGACAGCCGCTGGATCGACGCTGAAATGCGCGAAGGCAAAAGTGGCGGCGCCTTCTGCATGAGCGTGCCAGGAGTGGATGAGTCCCGCATTCTGGCAAACTACAACGGCTCGCTGGAGCAGCTCGGCACCCTGGCCCACGAACTGGGCCACGCCTTTCACAACGAATGCCTGGTGGGCAAGACCGAGTTGCAGACCATCACTCCCATGACCCTGGCAGAGACCGCCTCCATCATGTGCGAAACCATTGTCACCGAGGCCTCGCTCAAGCTAGCCAAGACCAAGGCTGAAGAACTGGCCATCCTGGAAAACGACCTGCAGAATTCCTCTCAGGTGATCGTAGATATCACCTCTCGGTTCATTTTTGAGAAGGAGATCTTCGAGCGGCGCGCGAAGGCCGAGCTATCTGCCGACGAGATGAGCGCCGTCATGGTAGACGCCCAGAAGCAGACTTACGGGGATGGACTGGACCCGCAATACCTGCACAAGTACATGTGGACCTGGAAGCCTCATTATTACTACTCAGGGTTTTCCTTCTACAATTATCCTTATGCATTCGGATTGTTATTCGGTACTGGGTTGTATGCCATTTACCAGCAACGCGGCAAGGACTTCGTCGCCGATTACCGCAATCTGCTGGCCAGCACTGGGGAGGCGGATGCGGCCACCCTGGCCGCCCGCTTCGACATTGACATCCGCCAGAGGAAATTCTGGGAGAACAGCCTAAACGTGGTGGGACAACGGGTAGGCCGCTACGAGCAACTGTAATCTCATGTGACAGAATAAAGACCCCAGCATGGTCTGGGGTCTTTATTCTATCCAGGGAAAGCGGTGCCGGGAGAGGGCCGATATTGGTTACGGGGTCGGTGTCCGCGTAGGCGTGGGAGTTGGCGTAACCGTTACGGTGCCTAGTTTGATCATCTTCATCAGAATGGTGGGCTGGGTCCACGCCAGGCCATAGCGGGTGTAATAGCGCACCACGCACCACAGGCGGCCCTTGGGCAGGCCAGGAACGGCCTCCCAGTGGGTCACGCATTTTCTCCATCCACCAGCAGGTTCAGCGTAATACCAAATGCTCATGTTGTTCGTTTTATTCGCCCATCTATCGTATTGGGTATCGTCCAGATTGAAGTACACGCGCACCAGCCCATAGACCCATTCAAAGGGATCGCCATCCACTTTATATACGCGGAAATCCAAAATGCGCTGGGTGAACTTATGCCAAGACATGGTGCGTTCATCGGGGAACTCCTCCGACTTCAGCACTAAAGTCCCCCTATACTGGGAGTCATCAATGAAGATCCCGCCATTGCCTATAAAAACGTCGTAGTCCTTGTTAAAATCCAGCTTCACTTCCTTGCGTTGAACTTGTTGGAAAGCCGAGGCCGGAAGCACACCAGCCCAAAGGACCATGAGCGGAAGCATGAAAAGCGCAATTCTGAAAACGAGTTTACGTTTTCCCATGATTACGGACAGTCTGGTCGCAGAATAGTGCTGCTTGACGTCGATGATAACGGGTAGGTGCTTGCCCCGAGGATAGATGTGACCATGGGCATGGATAATGGAAACTGATATACGACATTAATGCTTAATATGTTACCCGCACAATACTCGGCTGGTGGCGTCGATGCGCAGGCGAAAGACGCGCCGTTTACGGCGCAATTAACACTCACATCGATACTCTCCAGGTCAACCGGAGTTGAGGAGCTATCCCTAACAGTATTCTCTATGTCCCAATATTCCCCGATTGAACCGATCAGGGCGCCTTGCTCTGCTGCATCACGGACGGATATGTACGAAAAAAACAAGCGGCCCAGATCTACGGTGACGGCCAACAACAGCATCAGTACGGTGAATGTCATAGCCAGCTCCACCAGGCTCTGACCCGTTTCCCGACTTTCCTTTGTGGCTGAAGGCTTTGATAGGACCATCATATCTACTTGTTCATGCTAATGCTGCCCTAACGGCATCTCAAGGCCAGTACGGTAGGCAGGATAAGCGTGACTTCCAAAAGGCCATGCCTTCCGGGGGAAGAAGTCCATTTTCCTCGAAGGGTATGGATCAGTCACGTCCCGCAGTTCACCCTTGCGAATTATAACGGATGGGACGTTTATGGTCTCTCCCCCAATATCACTAAATTTATTCCTTCCTTACGGGAATGGTTTGCCTATATAAGCGGTTGATCGCCTTGACCACCAGAAACATGGCAAAAACGATCACCAGGAAGTTGATGAGAACTGTGGCCAATTGCCCGTAATTGAGGGTTACCGCACCAGCTTCTTGGGCGGCGAGGAGGGTGGCATAAGGCGGCGGAACAGAACCTGCCTTGAGCACCAAGAACAAGTCGGCGAAGTTGGCGCCGCCCAGAATGAGGCCTATGGGTGGCATCAGGATGCCGCTCACCAGGGTATTGACGACTGCAGTGAAGGCGGAGCCGATGATCAGGCCAATCGCCAGGTCAATGGCGGAGCCACGGGTGGCGAAGGTGCGGAATTCGTTTAGCAAGCCAATCTCCTTGGGGCAAGTTAAGGTGAAAGTCGCTTAATTCGCCTTTCCAGGAAGGGTGAAAAGTACCCGGAATAGCGTTGCCGGAGGTCTGGCAACATCCAATCGTTACCGGTCACTAGGTGCCGGCAGATGGGCGAGCCGCACAGGCATTCAAAGGCGTCGTTGGGGTCGCCGTCGCACATGGCGTAATCGATGGTCACTTCCTCGCCCGGCTGAATGTCGCGCATGGCGACGATGGCGATCTGGCCATCCAAGCCCGCGTTCGGGTCGCAGGAATGATTGACAAAGTCGCCTGGCCCCGGTTTGCTAGATACCAGGTAAAGGTCTTCCTCCGCCTGGGCGCTCTGGCGCTTTTGGTGATCCCCCAGAGTTTCGTAGTGCGCACGGTCAACTACGTCCCCACCCCACAGCGCCACCAATTCCCCCTTCATGATTGGCTGGCGCGCAAAGATGCCGCGTCCTTCGATGGTTTTATGTGTGCGGATCTCTAGTTTCGGGGAAAGGTAAGAGTTTGGCCCATCAATGCGGTAGTCTTCAGTCATGCTTCTGCAGCACCGCGATCAAGCGGCACAAGGCCTCCGTGTCAGCGAACGCCTGATTTATATCATAGTCGCCATGCTTAGCCACTTTCTCAAAGACACCGCTGAGCTTCGCCAATAGAATGAGCTGTTAAGGCCAGAAGACCGTTCGCGGGCCGAATCCTTGATGACCGTGCGTTAGCCCTTTCTTTGACATGCATCTCGATCTCGTTATTAGGCATGAGGTCAATAGCTAATTCATTGCATATCCGAAATGATCCTATCCTGCAAGCAGTCCACCTGCTGGTCGACAACCTGTGCCGCAAGGCCAAGGTCCTTGCGGAAATTCGCCTGGAATCAAATGAACCCCCGGCGGCGGGACGCGGAAGGAAGCCCCACGATTTTGGAGGAATAGGTTGTCGCCGCGCTCAATCATCAGCGAATGACCGCCGAGCTAATGATCCCGGTGCCCCCCGATGAACAATTATCCACTCAGCCACTGGCGCAAATTGCAATTCAGTTTGGATCGTGGAGACAATGAGACCGATGATTGATCCGATTCAGATACCAGGGGCGTTAAAGCAAATGGTCCAGGAGGTCTATCATCTGCCTATCCCCGCCGGCAGGCGGTACCCAGTCCACTTGCACCACATCCACCTTCTGTTCCTCGAGGCTTTCCGCAAATTGGGCTAGCCCGATGTTTATGGCAACGATCGGCTTCTGTAATAGGTCATGGATTCCAGATGGCATAGATGCTCCTTGATTACTCAAATAATTCGCAGCAGAAGAAAGCGGCCGTTGCATTGCTGGGGAAAACTAGCACGCCCGCCTCCTTCAACATCCTGGTTTGCTGGTGCACATCCTGACGATCACCCTCCGTTCCGCAGATGGAAGCGACCACAGTCAAAATCCCGCCACGTTTTTTCACGCTTAGCCTGGCCTCGAGGATGGCATCCAGTAGGTCGCCAACCGGATCCATGGAGGCGTTGTACCCGAGGATAAAGTCTAGCAAAAGAACGGCGGTCTGGGGGTCCTGTGCCTCGGCCAGGATGCGTTGCCTTCGAAGCGTTCCATCGATCATCGGATGCGGCCTGCCAATGGTATATTCGTCCGCCCCCATATCGATGAGCTTATGCGCCTTAATGGGAACTCCCTCTTTGACTTTGTTCGCGGGATCCAAAGGTGCGTTCGAGTATGCAAGCAACGAGGCTTCACGGAAGATCTGTTGGGATTGGTAGCAAAAGGTGCCTCCGGCGAAGAGGCCGCGCACGAACTTTTGTTCGGAAGACCAAGACGCCCTCTCCCGTTTCACAAGGTCAAGCTCTTGCGCGGTGAAGGCGGCGCCTAGAATTGGCGGTTCTCCACCAGCGAGTTTGACGGCAAGATGGGCGGCCTCATCAAGGGTGGACGCACGATGAAGATTCGATTTGCCCTTTCCCGCTTCAGCGCGGGCGCCCAAGAAACACCCGACCACCGGCTTTCCGCAGTCTTCGAACCGCTTGGTGAGCCGGGCGAGCGTCTTCTCACCGGGAGGTTTTGAGATTACTGCTATGACTCTGGTGGTCTCATCCACCTCCAGCGCCTCCAGCGCAGCAAAGGTCGTCAGACCGCCAATCTGATCGGAAAGGTCTCGCCCACCGGTGCCAAAAGCATGCGAGATTCCGGAACCGGCATTATGCACCTGGGTGGTGAATTCCTGTAATCCTGTTCCTGCGGAACCAATAGCCCCAATTGGGCCTCTGCGCACGGCATTGGCGAAGCCAAGACCCACCCCGCCAATCAGACTGGTGCCGCAATCCGGCCCCATCACCAGCAGGTTTTTTTCGGCTGCCGTGCCCTTTAAGCTCAACTCATCCTCTACCGAAACGTGGTCGCTGAACAGGAAGACATTGAGGCCAGCCTCCAGGGCTTTGCGTGCTTCGCGAGCCGCGTATTCGCCCGGCACGGAAATCACGGCCAGACTTGCATTTTTCCTTTGGACCAGACCGTCTTCAAGACTATGGGGATTTGATGTTGCCGCAGCCTGCACACCTCCCTGCAAGTACACATCCAATTCTGCGAGGACATCGTGGGCGGCCTTGGTTGTGGTTGAAACTACGGCTATGATCAGGTCATTCGGCTGGGCAGCGTCAATCTTGGCATCCTGAACCCCGATGTCGGCTAGCAACTTCTTGTTGCTCTCGCTGCCCATCAGCACCGCATTTTGTTGCACACCGGGATGATCAGAGATGCGCTTACTGACCCCCATTAAGAAGACGGAGTCGAAATATTGGTTCTTGCGGATAACAAAATCAAATGGCATGTTTTTTTCCTTCTGCTGCGCTGTATTTTGTTCCGAAGGCGATCACGGCCTTCTTGAAGCAATCCATTGGGGCTCTGAGAAGGCCAGCCCCGATCTTGGGGTACCCCGGGAACCTATGGGCAATGGCTGTGTCAATGATCGGTGTGATATTCGTCTGCACAACCAGGCGGATATCGATGCCAATTGAGGTGCCCACGAATCCAAGGGCAGGCATGCGGTAGGTGGGGTGGACCGCAGCGGTGATCTTCTTCATTTCACGCGAATAGTTCAATGCCTCCTCGGGCGTGCCTCCTACCAGGCTTAGGATTCCCGGGGCGCCTCCCAGCACAAACCCGCCCCACCCCACAGTTTCAGTGATCGCCGAGTCGCCCATATCCAAGCCGGCATCGCCTGCGGAATATCCGGGCAAAAGGAGACCTTCGACCGCAGGAGCAGGCGCCGTGAACCACTCATCCCCAAGGCCGCTGACGCGGATGCCGAACTCGACACCGTTACGGCACATGGCGGTGACAATGGTGCTGTATTCGATATCGCGCGCTGGGTCGGCGATCGCCTTTCCAGCGGCCATGGCCAAACCCAGGAAGATCAACTCGTGATTGGTAACATACTTCAGGGTGCCAATGACCGGTCCTTTATCGGCGAATTCGGTCTGAGCAATTGCAACCGCCATGGCATTGGCAAAGAGGCTGGAAGAGGCACTGTGGCGATTATGAAGTTCGTCGCCCATTTGCAGAGCCTTGGTGATGATAGGTTTCAGATCCAGCCCGCCAATGGTTTGTAAGGCCTTCCTAAAGGTCGGCGCCCATACATCCCGCCACATCCGTAAGCCCTGCACGGCTTGGTCACTGAAATCGCCGAATTGCTGGTTTCCTTCGACTTGGCGGCAAAAGGCGCGGTTGCCGAATGCTTTGTTCTCCACCACCCAGACCGGGGCGGATGGTGAAATCGTCCCGGCCATTGGGCCTACGGTCTGATGATCGTGATTGGGCTCAAGTTCGATCTCACCTTTATCCAGCAGATTCCTAGCCTCATCGGGGGTTTTGGCCCAGCCTTCGTAGATCGTCATGCCGATAATAGCGCCTTGCTGGGCCCCGCACATACGTTCCCATTCAATGGGGGGTCCGGCATGAGTGATCAACCGATCCTTCATTCCAGGGATGACTTCCCGGGCTGGGGCCACATCCACCAAGACAGGCTCTCCGGCAATCATTCGGCCTGTCGCCTCTTCGTTGGCCTTCTGGATCTTTTGTTTGATGTCCATCGTGTTCCTTTCCTACTTTGCCACTTTCACCCGTTTGGGTAAGGGGAGTGGATGAGCAAGTCGGTAACTGACTAACAATCCCGTCAATAGGCCGGTCAACACATCCCAGCCGGTGGAATGCCCGACCCGGGTCAACTGCTGTACCGATGGTTGCATTCTTGCCTGGTCGACCCCGCAGAGAAGCCCGTGGACAATTTCATGTAAGGGTGCGAGGCCGTGGCCCTCAGAGAGATCCTTCAATAAAGTGAAGCTGATCAGATTAGTGCGAGTTCGAAAGGAATCGATGGAGATCTCCAGGTTGGCAAGGCTTACATCCGGGTAAGCGTCCCTGAGGCTATTGATGGCAAACAGAAGGCCACCTAAGAAGTCATCACCTGAGGGGGTGAGGCCTGCGCCCAACCCGATGAGCCCGTTAGCGTACAGAGCATTCTTAGATGATTGGCCCCCAGCGCAGATACGCATCAGGCCCAACACCAGGGGTTGGGCCTGGCGTATGATTGGATCAGTGGGGGAAAGGAGGAGGTCCATAGAGTCTTTTCGAGAATAGGACAAAATGGTAGGAATGAAAATCCCGAATCCCTTGACCTCTGTAAGGTCTAGCCCCCGGAGGAATGAGTGAATCCGATGCGGAAGGCCCGAGGCTTCCAGGATGTGAATTGGCTCAATAGCGGGCTCTTGCCAGATCCTCGCACTTTGAAAATCCAATTCGAAACACGGCTCAATAGTCAACTGATGGTTACCGACCTGGAACGTCGATCCCGCTGCAGGCCTAGGAAGCAGCGCAGTGACGGCGGCTCGGCGATGCATTGGAAATCCCGCATTCGTGATCCAGAAAAGATCGCCGGTCTCAGTGAGCAGATAGAGCGCCTGCGAGAATGCAGCTAGCACTTTCCCGTGGGTACCCGGAATCACACATTCACCGGCGACTAGGCCCAATTGCGTGATGCTTGCTGGTGGATGGACTGAGGAATGGGTCATAAGAGGCCTAGGCATCGGCGAGAAGGCCCGCCGATGCCCTTGATGCAAGCCTGTTATTTATTGGGGGCTGCCAATCACGCCCTGCACAAACCAATCCACGGAGCCCATGGCTTCTTCGCTGAGGACTTCGCCCTCGGCGACTCGAACGGTTCCATCCTGGTCTAGGATGGGACCGGCAAACGCCACGATCTCGCCGGATTCAATGGCCGCCTTGGCTTGGGCCACGGCGTCCTGGACATCCTGGGGCACGTTGGGCCCGAAGGGAGCGATCGCCATGCAACCATCGGCGATGCCGCAGCGCAGGAAGATGGGTTCCCAGGTTCCATCGAGTACGGTAGAGGTCAGCCAGGTCAGGGTATCTCCCAGTGTAAAGCCAGTGCCGCTGATCCAGAATTCAGGGGCGAACTCCTGGGCCGCCAGGTTCTGGAACCCGATTGAGTACACACCTCGCGATTCGGCGGTGGAAATCACAGTAGATGGAGAATCCACATGCATGGTGATGACGTCGACTCCCTGGTTGATCAGCGAGTTGGTTGTGTCAGCTTCTTTGGCCCTATCACCCCAGTTGAAGGTATAGGCCACGATCGTTTCCACATCTGGATTTACGGATTGAGCACCCAGCGTGAAGGCATTGATAAACGTGGACGTCCAACCCAGGGGGAAGGCGGCCACAAAACCAAGTTTGTTGGTTTCGGTCATCAGACCGGCCGCCACGCCCATCATGTACCAGCCATCAGGGGGTGCGCCGAAGAAGTTGGCAAAGTTGGCGCTCATCTCCCAGCCGCCCGCGTGCTCGAACTTGACATCCGGGTATTTATTAGCCAGCTCCAGCGCCGGGTATTGATGGTTGAACGCCGTGGCAAAGATCAGCGTTGCGCCCTGTTGGACCATGTTTTCCATGGTCGATGTAGCCCCGGCTTCGTCAGGAACGTTCTCGGCTTCAATGATGTCCACGCACTCTATATTTGCCTGGATGGCTGCCACGGCCTCATGCATGGCCTGGTTGTAACCGGCGTCCGTGATCGGGCCGCCGTACAACGCGCCGATGGTCAGACAAGGGCCTTCTTCCCCAGGGGCCTCTGTTGGGGCAGAGGTGGCCTCGGCGGCGGGAGCCTCAGTGGGAACTGCAGTCGCAGCCGGGCCACAGGCGCTTAACAAAAGCGCCGCGCTCATCAGCACCGCTATGAACCTTAAAATACGATCTTTATTCATCTTCCACTCCATTTCATTAGTAGTTATTTGGGAGTCAATTGGTATTTAGGGGATCGCCACCTCCTTCTCTACTTTTCATAAATTCCCTTACTCAGACCCGTGGTAAACACGCCCGAGGCTGGCGGGAGCCGAGTGCTTCCGGTTACCACCCCAGGCGATTAACACGAGCAAGGTCAAGACATAAGGAATCATGTCCAATAAGAAGGGTGAGATCTGCACCCCACTTGATTGAAGCAGGAGTTGAAAAGCCACGGCACCACTAAATAGCAACGCACCGACAATTGCGCGTAAAGGGTGCCATCTGGAGAAAATGACCAGGGCAACCGCAATAAAACCGCGGCCAGCAGTCATGTACTCCGTCCAGTTCATTGTGTATGCAATGGACAAGTGCGCGGCGCCCAGACCAGTTAAGACTCCGCCGAGGAACAGCGCTTGAATGCGGATCAGGCGTGGATCGCGCCCAGAGGCAAAGGCTGTATCCGCGTTTTCTCCGACCGCTCGCAGGCCAAGCCCCCAGGAGGTGCGGAACAATAACCACCAAACCAAGATTGCGGTGGGGACCACCAGATAAATCAAGACATCGAAACTAAACAGTGAAATGTAAAGGCGTGA
>Ga0209751_10003294_pt1 | contig 15713 bp, 13 predicted proteins | sample RifCSP13_1_FD_184019 | JGI IMG/M metagenome (GOLD analysis project Ga0209751, IMG submission 184019) | Soil microbial communities from Rifle, Colorado - Rifle CSP2_sed 13_1 (SPAdes) (version 2) | ecosystem: Environmental > Terrestrial > Deep subsurface > Rock core/Sediment | place: Rifle... | reverse complement strand
TAAAATTATGCGGGTCTGGGAAATCCGCACCCCAGTTGGCGCGAAACACCTGGGGAGGGTCAGTGTCAAGTGTGCTTAGATAGACCTTCCATTCCTGATTCTGTAGTTCTACATCTACTCCAAGATATCTCCTCCACATGCTTTGCAAGGCCTCGGATACAATTCTATTATTTCCGACGTCGGGATACAAAAAGAGTACCTCCGGAAAGCCATTTCCATCGGGGTATCCCGCTTCTGCTAGCCATGCCCTAGCCTGCTCAGGATTAAACTCGATCCCAATTTCAGAATCATATCCTAGCATCCCCTGAGGAATCCAAGAGGTGGTAGGGACTCCTGCACCCTGGATAAGCTCAGCAATCTTAGCCCTGTCTATAGCTGCAGAAAAGGCGCGCCTTACAAGAGGATTGTCAAATGGCGGTTTCTTTGCATTAAACCCTATGTAATTTCCTCTGAACTGCGGCTCTGTGTTAAACTCTCGTGAAAGTCTCAGTCTTGGGACTTCAAGCGTTGGTATGCTTCTTCCGTCAATGTAATCAAGCTCTCCACCTTCATAGAGGGCCAATGCCGATGTCGGATTCTCATTCATTATCATTTCGACCTCGGTAAGTTTTGGCTTCTCTCCCCAGTAGTTTGGGTTCTTAGTGAGTAAGATCTTTTCGTGATGACGCCAGTTGGAAAGACGGAAGGGTCCTACAGTGACTATATTTTTAGGCTCAGTCCATTTTAAGCCGTGTTTTTTAACAACATCCTCTCTCATTGGAAAGGTTGACATGAAGGTAAGAAGGCTAAGGAAGTAGGAAGCCGGTCGCCTTAATTTCACTAGGAGTGTGCTGTCATCTATCGCTTTTACACCGACCTTTTCGGGGTCATCCTCCTTGCCTGTGTTATATTCTTCTGCCCCTTCAATATCATAAAGAAAATATGCATAATCCGCCCCTGTCTTAGGGTTTAGGAGACGCTTCCATGAGTATTCAAAATCCTTTGCCTTTAGGGGCCTTCCGTCGCTCCATGATACATTTTTTCTCAAATGGAAAACTATGGTCTTTCCATCTTCGCTTATATCCCAGCTCTCGGCAAGAGATGGCTCAGGTTTATAGTCTTTTCCAAACCTTGTAAGCCCGTCCATTATGTTAAGTATTATGGTGTATGAGGTGCTATCTGTCGCAAGAGACCAATCAAGCGTAGGAGGATCAGAGCCAATATTTATGTTAAGCGAATCTCTATTCGGTAAAGCTATTGATAAAGATTCTTTTTCCCTGTCTTCACATTGAAGGAGAAGAACAGCAAGTATTAATAATGTAATTAACCTACCAAACATAAGATTATATTTATCATAACTTAATTGCCTTTGTCCACCGTTTTTGTTAAAAAGTGGGTTCAGCATAACATTTTAAGTTCCGAAAATATAGCGGAAACCTTCAGTTTCTATAATATCTACCATTAATTTATCACTATGTAGCGGCGACCTTCAGGTCACCACATAGAAATGTCATGGAGGGCTTAAGCCCTCCTCTAGATTTAGAAGTCATTTCTAGAATTCAGATCACGACTGGTGGTTCCACAAGCTCATCTTGAGTTAGACAGAAATGATATATTCATCAACTCAGATATTGCGTTAAACCCTCTTCTAGAGGAAGTGGTGAGAATGAGAATATAATTTGTACCTCCTTCATATCACATGCATTTTCCTCCTCAAGCATTATGAGCTGATCTAGTGTCAGGGGAGGGTTTCTAAGAACTTTTTGAAAAAGATATGCCGGAGGATACATCAAAAAACTTGGAATTGGAATTAGGACTCTCTCTACATTCAGGACCCTCAATAATGCCTTTATAATCTCCTCAAGCGTTAATTTCTTAGTGCCGCCTAACTCAAACGTTTTTCCATCGGTTTTCGGGTTATTTAGAGCCTGAATAAAACAGCGTGCAACATCCCCAACATAAATGGGCTGTAGTTTTCCACCTTTTATTACGGGGATAAATGGAGAAATCTTTATTATTCGTATAAAGGTATTTATAAACTCATCATTGGGGCCGAAGATAATCGAAGGTCTAAATATTGTGTAGTTTAGACCGCTTTTCCTTAAATATTCCTCAGCCATCCATTTTGTGGAATGATATCTGCTTCTCGCATCGGGCCTTGTTCCAAGTGCGCTCATATGGATAAATTTCTTTACACTAGAATCTTTCGCTAAGTCAACAAGGTTCTTAGTTCCCTGAAAGTGAATTCTTTCAAATGTCTGTGTCTCTACTTCTTTGATTATTCCAACTAGGTGAATTAGATAACTTAAATCTTGTAAGAAGAACTTATCGATTGAGGATTTATTCGTAATGTCTCCTTTATATATCTCTATTCCTTGTTTTTTTAAGTTTTCTGACCCCTCCGGCTTTCTTACAAGGCACCTTACTTTCCACTTATCTTCTAGGAGTTTTTTTACAATATTTCTTCCAACAAAACCCGTACCGCCTGTGACTCCTACAATTTCCTCTTTCATCGGCTTTAATCATCCTTGAAAATCTAATAGGATATAAAAATACGGATAGTCCACCAGTCCCCTGTACTGAGCAAAGTCGAAGGATTGCTGGTGGACGGCAACGAGCGAGCCTGTCCTGAGTTGCAACGAAGGGACTCGTTGCCTACCCACTAGGAGATTGGTTAATCAAACTCCTATAATTACCTATTTAACAAATCCCTAATCAGATGAAATCAAGACAAGAACCGTTCCGCTCTCAACTGCATCTCCCTCTTTGACCTTTACTTCTTTGACTTTTCCTTCAATCGGTGATTTAAGTTCGCTTTCCATCTTCATCGCCTCTATGACGATCACACCTTCTCCTTCCTTCACCCCATCATCGTTAGCTTTGAGAATCTTTACTACACGGCTCGGCATTGGTGATTTTATCTCTTGAACCCCTAAGATAACCCCCTTTGTTATCTCCCTTTCTCTCTCAGCGATTGATTCAAATTCGTAAAGGTCACCACCCACGAATACCTCAACCCTTTTCCCTTTTTTTAGTATTCCTACTCCAATAGACCTGCCATCAACTATGATTGAGTAAAAGCTTTCATCAATCTTTTGAAACTCAAGTGGGATCTTTCTCTCAGCAAAACTGCTTTGCCTGTTTGCCTCGCTATTACCAGCAATTTCAATCTCTGTTTGCTTTCCTTCTTCTTCGAGTTTGATCTTGTATGTCTGATCCTGAAATTTGAATGTGTACATCATATAAGTGGATTCCTTGAAACCGCTAATTTTCTACTAAGGAGTTTCCAATTTGAGGCTGGTGCTTGTTTTGAAGTCTCTACTGCCTTTGTTGAATTCCTCATCGCAAGAGCTGCTGCTATAAGCGCTGGTTCAATTTCGCCTAAAGAGGGTGGGAGTAATTCGGGATGGCGTTCTATAAAGCTAGTATCAATCTCTCCACGGATAAATTCTTCATTCTCCATAATTCTTCGAAGGAAACCAATATTTGTTTTCACGCCAAGCACTATATATTCGCAGAGTGCTGTTCTCATCCTCTTTATTGCCTCATGCCTTGTTCCTCCCCATACAATGAGCTTTGAAAGCATCGGGTCATAAAATGGGGTTACCTCATACCCATTGTAGATTGACGAATCGTCTCTTACACCAGGGCCGCTTGGAGTCCGTAGGTATTCCAGTTTTCCGGGAGAGGGAAGGAAGTTCTTTTCCGGGTCTTCAGCATAAACTCTACACTCAAGTGCATGGCCATTGATAGATAAATCATCTTGACTGAATGGGAGTTTTTCACCTGCTGCGATTCTTATCATCCACTTTACAATATCAAATCCTGTAATCATCTCTGTTACTGGGTGCTCAACCTGAATGCGTGTGTTCATCTCCAGGAAATAAAAATTCCCATTCTGATCAAGAATAAACTCAACCGTTCCAGCACCTCGGTAGGATACCGCCTTTGCTACCCTTACAGCAACCTCTCCCATTTTTCTTCTAGTATCGTCCCCAATGGCAGGTGATGGTGCTTCTTCTATTACCTTTTGATGTCTTCTCTGAACTGAGCATTCACGTTCAAAAAGATGTAAAACTTTTCCGTAGGAGTCACCTATTACCTGAATTTCTACATGGCGTGGACGCTCGATGAATTTTTCGATATAGACTGAATCATCGCCAAAAGCGGAGCGAGCCTCGCTTCTGGCCATCCTAAGAGAAGCCTTAAAATCCTCTTCCTTTCTTACAAGTCTCATTCCCTTTCCGCCGCCGCCTGCTGAAGCCTTTACCATAATCGGATAGCCAATACGCTTAGCAATGACCTCAGCTTCAACGTCGCTTACCGCTCCTTCTGAACCGTGAACTAGTGGAACCTTGGCTTCTTGGGCGATTCTCCTTGCTGTTACTTTATCTCCCATAAGGCGAATGGCCTCTGATGTGGGACCGATAAAAACGATTCCCTCTTTTTCACACATCTCTGCAAATGCATGGTTCTCCGAAAGAAAGCCGTATCCGGGATGAACTGCTTCTGCGCCGGAGCGTTTTATAACATCAATGATTTTTTCTATTACCAGATAGCTTTCTCCGGGTGCAGGAGACCCAATGTGATAGGCCTCGTCTGCCATTGTTACGTGAAGCGAACGACGGTCAGCGTCGGAGTAAACTGCTACAGCTTTTACTCCTAGCTCTCTACAGGCCCTTATAATTCTGACGGCTATCTCACCTCTATTCGCAATGAGGATTTTATTAAACATTTATCTTTCCTTTTTGTAATTACTAGCCACAAATAAACACCGATTTTCACTAATTAAGTGATGCAAGATACATGATGCAAGAAAGTTATATCCATCTTGTATCGTGCATCGTGCATCATCATAATGGAATGTTCCCGTGCTTTCTTGGTGGGTTTGTTTCCCTCTTTCCTTCGAGCATCTCAAAGGCTCCTATCACTCGTGGTCTTGTGTCTTCAGGCCTTATGACCTGATCAATATAACCGAGTTCTGCCGCTCTGTATGGGTTTGCAAAGGTGTTTCTGTAATCGTTAGCAAGCCTTGCCCTCTCGGCTTCAGGATTCTCAGCCTGCTCGATTTCCTTTCTTGCAATGATGTTCACAGCCCCTTCCGGACCCATTACTGCAATCTCGGCTGTAGGGTATGCGTAGTTTATATCTCCCCTAATGTGTTTTGAAGACATAACGTCGTAAGCGCCACCGTAGGCTTTTCTTGTTATCACCGTAACCCTCGGTACTGTAGCTTCACAGTAGGCATAGAGAAGCTTTGCGCCGCTCTTGATAATCCCACCCCACTCTTGAGCCGTGCCAGGAAGAAACCCGGGGACATCAACAAAGGTAAGTAGTGGAATATTAAAGCAGTCACAGAATCTCACGAACCTAGCCCCTTTTACTGAGGCGTTTATATCAAGGCAACCGGCAAGCACATTTGGTTGATTTCCTACTATACCGACGACACGACCAGCAAGCCTTGAAAACCCTATAACGATATTTTGTGCAAAATGCTCTTGGATTTCAAAAAAGTATCCGTCATCAACGACTCCACGAATCACATCCTTAATATCATAGGGCTTATTCGGGTTCTCAGGTACAGCGTCTTTAAGCCTCATGTCATGACGGTCAGGTGGGTCATCGCAGGAAATCCTTGGAGGGTCTTCCATATTGTTTGACGGAAGAAAGCTAAGAAGCTCGCGTATTACTTGAATGCACTCGCGGTCATCAGAAGTAGCGAAGTGCGCTACACCACTTGTTGAATTGTGAATCATAGCTCCACCTAGTTCTTCTCTGGTGACCTCTTCATGTGTAACTGCTTTAATCACATCTGGTCCAGTGATAAACATGTAGCTTGTGTCTTTTACCATGAGAATAAAATCAGTCATTACAGGTGAGTAAACCGCTCCGCCAGCGCAAGGTCCCAAGACGGCTGATATTTGAGGAACAACGCCTGACGCAAGTACGTTTCTTAAAAATATTTCTGCATAGCCTGCAAGGCTCTCTACGCCTTCTTGGATTCTCGCTCCACCAGAGTCGTTAAGACCGATAACAGGTGCTCCAACCTTCATAGCTAGGTCCATGATTTTGCAGATTTTCTTTGAGTGAACCATTCCCAGGGAACCACCAAAGACAGTGAAATCTTGAGCGAATACAAATAATTGTCGTCCATCAATCTTGCCGTAGCCTGTAACAACTCCGTCGCCAAGAAATCTATTCTTTTCCATATCGAAATCAGTGCATCTATGAACGACAAACTTATCAAGCTCTACAAAAGAATTTTTATCGAGAAGAAGGTTTATCCGCTCTCTTGCCGTGAGTTTTCCCATATCATGTTGCTTTTGTATCCTTACAGCACCACCACCTAGCTCTGCTTCCTTCTCTTTTTCCTCAAGAAATGCGATCTTATCACTCATTTTTTACTCCTTCCCTTTGGCTCGACAAAAATCTACTCTTAAGCAATAACGTTGGCAAGTCAGGTTTTTATGGATTTCTTTTCATGAGATTTTCATATGCCTGTCCTGAGTTTATCGAAGGAGTGGATTTAAGCGAAATCTAATTGGAATCAAACTATACCAGATAAAACTATGTCAATCAAAATTATGTGGTTCGTGAATCGTGATTAGTGAATCGGAACGTTCGGCCGAGCCGTTCGCTCTGAGGCTTCGTAGCGAGCTCAGCCGAACGGCTCACGACAGGGCCAAGTCAGACGTCACTAAGAATTCGGGAGTCAGCCCACGAAGAATTCATCGGGGACGGAAGCCAGAAGATAAACTTCTGAATTCTGAAGCCTCGACTGATCTCAGCGAAGTCTACTGACTTCTGGATTCAAATTTAGTGCCTTTGTGGTTGAATAATTCAGCAGCAGCGGGGTCTTCCATATAGGAATCAAAAAGCTAGGTTTACTTGGCGCGTTGTACCATTTGTCTTTCCCGCATGTCTGAAGCGGGAATCTAGTATTTGAATGCATGGATGCCCGATTGCAACATTCGGGCATGACAAAGAGTAAAATGACCCAACACTGAATTGGATAGTTTGAGCAATTAAAAAATCCGCCACCCCTCATATAATTACAAAAAATCTAGGCATTAATCTTTTTCCAAACCTCTTCAACCTGCTTTCTTGTTTCTTCTAAAGTTCTGGAATTATCAATTACATAGGTTGCAAATTTCACTTTTTCAGAAACCGGCATCTGAGCTTTGATTCGAGTAAGTGCCTCTTCCCTCGAAATTCCATCTCTTTCGATAAGTCTCTTAATCTGTGCTTCTTCATCTGCTGCGACAACCATTAAATCACTAATGATTGGCTTCATCCCTCCTTTTTCTAGTATTAATGCTGCCTCAACAATCACAACCTTAATGTTTTCTTTTCTATACTCCTCGAGCATCGATTCTATCTTATCGATGATTCTAGGGTGAGTAGTCCTGTTAAGCTCTTCTCTCTTTTCTATATCTCTAAAAACAATATCTCCTAGCTTCTTCCTGTTAATTGTCCCATCAGGATTAAGGATTTTATGTCCAAACTTCTCTACGATGTCCTTCCATGCAGGTTCACCTGGTTCTACAATCAATCTTGCAATGTAATCGGCATCAATAATCTTTGCCCCAAGTTCCTCGAACATCCTTGCTACAACAGTCTTACCACATGCTATATTCCCTGTAAGCCCGATTACTTTCATCTCGTGGTAGTTTAATTTGCCTAGACCTTTGTTTCAAATATTTAATATTAGTTCGATATATTCCCATTTCCAATATAAGATGGTTAAGGTTCCGATAGACGGCGTTTTCTAAGGCCGTCTGGGAGAGCTTCCAATGGAAAAGGGTTTAAAATGCCAAAAGAATGTCATTCCCGCATGCCTTTAGCGGGAATCTAGCATTTAAGTCGTTTATGGATACGCCCCCGATTTAATCGGGGGTAACTGCACTCGGGTATGACAGGTTAGGAGTTGCCAGGAGTCGAAGCGGCTTAACGAAGGAAATGTCCCGCCTATAGTGGAGGGAAAATGTTTAACCAGTTAATCGAAGTGACTCGCTGTCTACCCAGATAGTTTTCTATTCCCGGGTTAATAAATAAAATGCGATCATTAGGTATAATACTTCTCAAACTTCTAATTTTCAAAAATCAAAGGAGGTTCTATGGCTTTAAAGGTAGAAGACGTAAAAAAGGTTGGTGTTGTTGGAGCTGGAACAATGGGTTCTGGAATCGCTCAGGTTGTGGCTTCAAATGGAAGAAATGTGATTCTCCTGGATCTTTCTGATTCTGCTCTTGATCGTGGTATGAAGGCAATCGGAAATAGTCTTGGAAGACTTGTAAAAAAGGGAGATATAAATGAGGGAGATAGCAAATCTATTTTATCTCGGATTATGACAACAACAAGGTTTGAGGATTTAGCAGATACGGATTTAGTTATTGAAGCTGTTTTTGAAGACCTAAGTGTCAAAAATGAAACATTTAAAAAGTTGGATGCAACTACACGTCCTGATATTATGCTTGCCACAAATACATCCTCGCTCCCCATTATAGAAATCGCCGTGAGTACGAAAAGACCAGACAAAGTAATCGGGATGCACTTCTTTAATCCTGTCCCTCTTATGAAGCTTGTAGAGATAATAAAAAGCCTTGCTACATCAGAAGAAACTGTACAGTTTGCTTATGATTTTGCTATGGCTCTCGGAAAGGAGCCGGTAAATGCAAAAGACGTTCCTGGGTTTATCGTAAACCGTGTTCTTATGCCCATGCTTAATGAAGCAGTATTTGCTCTTGATGAGGGTGTAGGAACACCTGAGGATATTGATAAAGCGATGAAGCTCGGAACGAATCAACCAATCGGCCCCCTTGCACTTATAGACCTAATAGGTCTTGATGTAACTCTGGATGTAATAGATGTACTCTATAGGGAATTTAAAGACCCAAAGTTTCGTGCCGCACCGCTTCTACGGCAGATGGTTCGTGCAGGATGGTTAGGAAGAAAAACAGGAAGAGGATTTTATAAATATTGAGCTTTATAATTGTAATGTAGCGGATTTTTTTCGACATAGACCCATGGACGGTTCTCATAAGGGCGAACGGCCGTTTCGCCCCTACCCATCTACATGACTTCGACAGACACAGGGGCAACTTCGGTATGGCCGGGTTGGAAAACCCCACCTATCCTTATTGGTCGTAAAATTTATTATCACCGATAGAAGGGACCTTCCAGTCCCGATTAAATCCCATTCGCTAACACAAAACATCAAACATCTCCTATGAGCACCATGGTTGTGCGATTAAAACGGCGGTGAAATCGCACCTGGAAGCTGCTGCTAAAGTAGAGACACCCCATGACGTGTTTCTACAATAAGTCTTATTTTAAGAGTTTCTCAAGAATCTTCCCTTTTTTATTATTTTAAAAATTTACTCTTGACAATAATATTGTCATTATTATAATATAATTGTCTATATGACAATATAGTTGTCAAACTTATGATGCGGATTACACAAATATCAGTTGGAAAATCGAGGATGTAAATACTAGGTTGGAGAAAGCTAGTAATGGGACAGGTGAAAACGAGCAAAGGAAATAAAGTGCTCCATAAAAGAAGTGGCGGCAATCAAAATACAAAGCCTGCTGCTGTGGCGTTAAGTAAGGCTTATTTTGGAGATTCGGCACTTGCTTCCCTTATTGGAGAGGTTGTGGCTCTCTTTCACCGCCTTCGGATAGTATCCGAGCAGATTCACCGGCAGGGCGAGATGACATCGGGAAAGCGAGGTATATTAGGAAGCCTTGATCGGTTTGGACCGCAGACGGTGCCAGAGATGGCCCGAGCTCGGCCGGTCTCCCGTCAGTACATTCAGACACTCGTGAACCAGCTTATGCATGAAGGGCTTGTCGAATTTATAGAAAACCCAGCCCATAAGCGATCACATTTTGTGCGTTTGACTCCAAAGGGAAAGGAATTACTGGACTCAATGATTCAACGTGAGACTGAGTTATTGTCGCAGTTGAAACTCGATATACCGGAAAAAGCGCTGCATGATGGGGCGGGGGTTCTTAAAGCCGTGCGAGAGTTGTTCGAAAGCAAACAGTGGAAAGAGCTTTTGAAGGAGGATGGAGTATGAAAGTTATAAACAGAATCTTAAGGCCTGCTACATGGGTTTTCTACCTAGTTATCGTTTGTGAGATTTTGTTTATGATAAGCCCATTTGCTTTGTATTTTTATTCCGCCTACGGGCCGACGCTAAACTTCTTACATCATTCGCCTTATGCCGCTTGGCTCACACAGTTCTTTTTACCTCATTTCTCAGAGACGAGTAGCCCATTGCTTAACGCACTGCCCAAGCTTGGTGGTTTTCTCATTGTTATTGGTGTGTTGATGTTTTTTGCAGGGGCGATACCCATTTACTGGGCAAAAATCAGGGGTCGAGGTGCAGTGACCGGCGGACTCTACAAGTTCATTAGGCACCCCCAGTACGTTGGATTAGCTATCGTGGGCTTAGGAACCGTCCTGGTTTGGCCTCGCTTCCTGGTACTTATAACCTACGTCACCATGCTTTTTCTTTACGACTTGCTAGCTCGCCTTGAAGAAGAGCGGTGTCTTACGAAATTCGGTGAGACCTATCGTGCTTATAAGGCGCGGACAGGAATGTACCTTCCTCAAGCCCTATCCACTAGTATTCCAAGGATTCTCCCACCTTCTGGGCCCAAAAGGGTTTTAGCAACTATCGGGATATACATAGTGGTGATCTCAGCTACTGTCACGTTTGCTTTCAGCTTGCGTGATGATTCTCTTAGAAAGATTTCTTCATTCTATACAGATGATATAGCAGTGCTGTCACCAGCTACCCTTACTGACGAAGAACTAAGGGCGGCTTTTAATATAGCGATGGCAGAGGATGAAGTTCAAAATAAACTAAGAACAGACGGTGCAGCAAAGTTGATTGTCTACGTTGTTCCTCAGGAGTGGTATATTCCTGATTTGCCTATAGAGTCGGAGTACAAGCCTGGTGGTCATCATGTTCCTCAAGACTTTGACCGGCGGTATTACAAATTACTCTTCACAAAGCCACGCACCCACACACCAGAGGCTACTGCAAGAAATATAGTCAAATCCGCATACGGTCGAGATCCAATCGTTCTAGTTAAGGTTGATATTCTATCATCAAAGCTAATCGGAATCGAAACACCACCGTCTCATGTGTATTGGGGAGACATCCCAACCCCTATGTTTTAAGGAGGTGCTAAAAATGCATACGATAATTGAGATGGTTAGTTGATATTTTTGGTCAAGCCGAGTGAGTTTAATGGTATTTAAAAAAATAAAAAGGAGGTAAATCATGAACATAGTGCTAATCAGTTTAACGGTAATAACCGGGATTGTTTTAATATCAGCCCTCGGATTTTTTGGGACTTTAAGAGGCAAAGAATCTCGCGAAGAAAGGAAGGAAAGAGCTGTCGAATGGGTATCTTCTGAGTTGGATCTTACAAAGGAACAAAGATCAAAACTTGTGCATATAAGTGATGAGCTGTCGAATTTAGAGAATGAGATGAAGAAAGACCGTGATGAACTCAAAGAGGAGTTTATCAATTCAATTGCCTCTGATGAGTTAGATCAGGCTAAGATTCTGGAGTGGGTAAAAGAAAAACAGAAACAAGTGGATGAATTTGCTCCCTTTATCATTGCCGAATTAGCAGATTTCCACAAAAGCCTAAATCCAGAACAACGAAAGAAGCTTGCTGATGAGTTAAATAAGCACTCTCACGAAAACAGATTTGGGCATGGCCTTTACCATGGAAATCACTAAGGAATTTAGACTGGTGTAAATGAGTGGAAATCCCCTCTATCTCCCCTTTAAGAAAGGAAATTAGTCCCCCTTTCACAAAGGGGGATTCAGGGATTTAATATTATGAACAGCCTTCTTTAACCTCCCTTTCACTTTTTCCTTTCCCATAATCTCCATAACCTCGAAAATCCCTGGGCTTACAGTTCCACCGGTGAGGGCGACCCTTACGGGCTGGGCGATTTGAACGAGTTTTAGTCCTCTTTTCTCTATAATTTCTCCGAATATCTTTTGCAGCTCAGGATCTGTAAACTCATCAAGAGAAGAGAATCTCTCTATAAGGGCTTCAAAAATAGGAAGTACTTCAGGGGTTAGAAACTTCTTTCGAGCAGCTTCTTCGTATTTAATTTCATCAATGAAAAAATAATACGATGAGATGGCAAGTTCTACAAGAGTTTTCGCCCTTTCTCTCAGTATATTTACGATTTTTATGAGCCTTTCATCCAATATGACTTGAAATCCTTTCTTTTCGAGAAATGGAATAACTAATTGTGCAATCTCTTCGGCAGGCTTGTTTCTTATATACCAACCGTTTAGCCAGAGGAGCTTTTCTGGGTTAAAAACCGCAGGAGATTTCCCAACATTTTCGAGTGTAAATTTTTCAATTAACTCTTGTTTAGTGAAGATTTCTTGGTCCCCGTAAGACCAGCCAAGGCGAGTAAGGAAATTTACAAGCGCTTCGGGAAGGTAACCCATTTCTCTATATGCGACAACAGAAGTTGCACCATGTCTTTTACTCAGTTTTGCTTTGTCTGAGCCAAGAATAGTTGAAACATGAGCGAATTTAGGAATTTCTTGCGATAAGGCCTCGTATATCAAAACCTGTTTCGGGGTGTTTGCAATATGGTCATCTCCTCGTATAACGTGCGTTATATCCATTGTGGCGTCATCAATCACTACAGCGAAGTTATATGTAGGAAATCCATCTGTCTTCTGGATAATGAAATCGTCAATCTCCTTAGCATCAAATGTAATCGTCCCTCTGATTACATCCTGAACTTCTATACTTCCTATCTCAGGTGTCATAAGGCGGATAGCATAGGATTTGTGAGATGGAGGTGATTTTAGACCTGTAGCGAGCCTGTCGAACGTATTCCTGCATATGCCTTCATATCTGTAGACCTTTCCCTGCTTTTCTGCTTCTTTTCTTCTTATTTCAAGTTCTTCTTGAGAGCAATAGCATCTATATGCTTTTCCAACTTGAATGAGTTTTTGAGCGTTGCTTTGATATATAGAAAGTCTGTCAGACTGTCTAAATGGACCTTCATCCCAGTCGAGTCCTAACCATTTCATAGCGTCTAGTATTTCAGCAATGGACTCCTCGGTAGAGCGGGTACGGTCTGTGTCTTCAATTCTCAGAATAAATTTTCCACTATGGTGTCTTGCAAATAGCCAGTTGAAGATAGCAGTTCGCACGCCACCGATATGAAGCGCTCCTGTAGGGCTTGGTGCAAATCTTACTCTTACACTCATAAGGTTTAGGTTAAATTAGAGGTTGTGGGGAGTCAAACTAAAGGTGATTCGGGTTTCGTGGCTCGTGGTTCGTTATGAAGTATTCACCTGAGCTAACCCAAACGATTCGAATCACGATACACGATTCACGAACCACTAGCTATTTAAACATTTCATCCAACTTTCCTTCTCTTTCTAGCTCTCGAAGCTGATCGTATCCGCCTATAAGTTTTTCATTAATTAGAATTATAGGTACGCTCTGCCAGCCGAGTTCTTCCATGACCTTTGTTTTTATTTCTTCATTTTCTGTGAGATCAAATTCCTCGTAATTAACACCTTTGCTTTCAAGAAGTCTCTTCGCAGCACGGCAGTATGGACAGTAGGTTGTTGTATAAATCACAACGGTACTCAATTTTAATTAGCCTCCATTCCAACATTTCTAATCTTAATGATGCTTGGTTTCTATTTTGGTTTCAAGAAGAGTTAGTAATTCGTGGCTCGTATATCGAATATCGAACTTAAGCCGAATCACAAATCCGAACAACGGGTCACGAGTCACTAACCACGATTCATTATATTTTCATACTGGTATTCTCTCTCCAATATGGTATAAATATTTAAATTTTCATGAAGGTGATCTGATGTTCAGGTTTTTTCCAAAGGAAGAAAAATTTTTTGACTACTTTGATGATGCCTCAGAAAAGATGATCCGCGGTATAAAACTTCTTAAGGAAATGGTGCAGGATTTGTCAAATGCAGAAGAGAAGGCCAAGCAGATAAAGGATGTTGAGCATGAAGCCGACCACATAACCCATGAAACTGTATCCAAGTTGCATAAAACCTTTATAACCCCGATAGACCGAGAATATATTTACGCCCTCATAACAAAGATGGACGATATTCTAGACCTTATTGATGCTACCTGCGAGAGGATAATTCTTTACAAAATTAAAAGCTCAACCCCTGAGGTTATAGCTTTAGTCAATACTCTTGAGAAAGCCATAGAGGAAGTCGCAAAAGGTATAAGAGGACTAAGGAATCTAGAGAATTCTCGTTCGATCCTTGATATCTGTATTGAAATCAATCGGCTTGAAAATGAGGGCGATAGAACGTATAGGAATGCTCAGTCAGTACTATTCAATTCACCCTCTGATCCAATTGAGATAATCAAATGGAAAGACATATACGAAACGCTTGAAGAAGCTATTGATACCTGTGAAGATGTGGCAAACATCATAGAGGGAATTGTCCTAGAGAATGCTTGATCTCCACTTATCTTTTATCATCTTTGTAATTATAGTTGCTCTCTTCTTTGACTTTACTAACGGCATTCACGACGCAGCGAATTCTATCGCCACAATTGTTTCAACACGGGTGCTGACCCCAAAACAAGCAGTCGCATGGGCAGCCTTTTTTAACTTTGTAGCATTTCTAATTTTTGGCACCTCAGTAGCTAAAACAGTTGGTAAAGGTTTAATTGAGATTAGTACGGTAACTCCTGCCGTTGTTTTTGCTGGACTGATAGGCGCTATTGGGTGGAATCTCACCACATGGTATCTAGGTTTACCAACTAGCTCATCTCATGCCTTAATTGGAGGTTACGCTGGTGCGGCTATTGCAAAATCAGGCATAGGGGTGATCATAGCAAGCGGTTGGTACAAAACGCTGGTGTTTATTATTCTGGCGCCAACTATCGGTTTACTTCTTGGAATGATTTTAATAATTATAGCTACCTGGCTAGTCTACAAGGAAACTCCTGCTTTTGTTAATAAATGGTCTAGGCGATTCCAGTTCCTTTCTGCAGCTCTTTATAGCTTGGGTCATGGTGGTAATGATGCCCAAAAAACTATGGGAATCATCACAGGGCTATTGTTTTCAGGTGGTTTGATTAGCAAATTCGCAGTTCCCCTTTGGGTTGTACTTAGTGCTCATGCTGTTATAGGCTTAGGTACTCTTGTGGGCGGCTGGAGGATTGTAAAAACAATGGGTCAAAAGATTACTAAACTAAGACCGATTGACGGATTGTGCGCCGAAACTGCAAGTGCAGCAAGCATATTTCTTGCAACCTATCTCGGCATACCAGTCAGCACAACTCATGTAATTACAGGTGCGATTTCAGGTGTAGGCGCATCAAAAGGGCTTTCTACTGTCCGTTGGGGTATAACATTAAGAATTGTATGGGCTTGGATTTTCACCATTCCCGCTGCAGCTTTTATTGCAGGACTAGCTTATAATATATTGAATTTTTTTACTTAGAAACCAACTAATTCTTATTTCTCCGAACCATGACGTATCAAAATCCTTAGGTGTTAAACTGAAATCCACTGGTTTTTAAAATATCTTTTGATTAAACTAAACCCTGTCAAAAAAATGAACAACCTCCTTACGATATTGGTCTTCTTTTCTGTTTTTTTTAGTTCCTGTTCCGTTATTAAATTTGCTCGTTACTATGCTTCCGCTGATAATTCTTCAAGCGGCAAACT
>Ga0209751_10003292_pt1 | contig 15716 bp, 12 predicted proteins | sample RifCSP13_1_FD_184019 | JGI IMG/M metagenome (GOLD analysis project Ga0209751, IMG submission 184019) | Soil microbial communities from Rifle, Colorado - Rifle CSP2_sed 13_1 (SPAdes) (version 2) | ecosystem: Environmental > Terrestrial > Deep subsurface > Rock core/Sediment | place: Rifle... | reverse complement strand
GGGCGAACTCGTCGGGCGCCTCACGGGTGAGCCAGTGTCCTGCCTGGAGGCCGACGAGCTTAGGGCCGGGTGGATCCCACGTGCTGATTCGGCCGGCGGACGATGCAAGCGCGCGGCAGTCGAGTTCGGCCGACGATGCCGCGGCTTCTACTGGTGGGGGGGCGAGGAAGGCTGCCTCCTCTGCGAGGTCGCTGTGGCCGTCGGTGTCGTTGGAGGTTGTGTACTGGGCAGTCGGCAGGAGAGGGGTCGAGAAGAGGATGAACGCGCCAAGGGCCAACGCCGCGCCACGCCAAGCTAAGGCTGCTGGGCGAGGAGGGATGTGGGGAGGTGGGAAGGCGGACTTATCTGGCTCGGGCGTCACGATGGGAAGTATCGTGCCTGGGGAATCGGCATGCAATGGGCGTCCCGTACGAATGTGATGAGAGCCATGTGTGGTCCTTGGGTGTGGCGTTAGGGAAGCATCCTGGCAAGGATCGTCCTGAGGGCGACGTTAGCAAGGAGGATAGCCGTGAAGCTTGTCCCTATCTGAATCACGAAGCGCGTATCCACCAGCGTCGGCACAAAGGCTTTCATCTCCTGGATTTCATGGAGCAAGTGCTGGTGTCGCTGCATCCGTTGGAGCACCTCGAAAGTGTCCCGCGTCTGGGGCGGCGCTGCTGCCTCCTCGAGCTCCGCGCGGAGCGCTCGGAGCTCTTCCGCCTTCTCGCGGGCGAGCAGCCGGTTTATGAAGAGCTGGGGCACAACCAGCGTGGGCACGACCATGGCCACCATGACGAGGTATTGCACCGCGTCCGCCAGCTCGTCCGTGGAGGTGGGGTCCACTGCGATGAGGACGACAACCATGAGGATGAACGGGAGGGTGAAGGTGCCCCAAACGACCCAGAGAAGCGCATTGAACGGTTGGAGCGCGGCCTTGCCGCCGTGCAGAATGAAGCCTCGCATGAAATCCGCGGCTCGGCTCAGGCGATGGGCGAGCAGGCCCAGGCCGATAGAGGCGATGGCGAAGAGGGCTCCGATGAAATAGATGAGGAAAGGAGCAGCGAGCAGCGACACCTTTTCGATGATCCCGGGATGGGCGTAGTCGCGGGCCCAAGGGTCTCCTCCAGGAATCGCGTAGGGCACCATCACAGTGCCCATAATCACGACGCACGGCCAGAAGAAACGGCTCATGAGGTCTGGCGTGGTGGTCTGGAGAGCGGCGATTTGCTCCTCGGTGTTGGCGAGCCAGGGGCGAATGCCCGCCCAGAGCAGGGCCATGGTCCTTGGGATGTAGCCGAGGGCAAACGAACCGAAGGCGGGCATCAAGAGCATGAAAAGGTAACGGATATCGCGCACGAACTGGGGCACCTCGCCAGCAATGAGCGCAAGGAGGAGGGCAAAGCCGTACAGGACGGCGAAGAGGAGCAACGAGAGCGCCCACAGCGGCAGCGGCACCCGCGAAACAACGTAGTCGTACCAGAGCCAGGGGATGCGCGCGGCTAGCGAGCGGCGGATGGGCACCACGTTAGCTGGAGCACGGGTCGTGAGCGAGTCGGCGGGGGTCATTGCTAGGTCCTATTGTAAGAAGCGTGCGATGACCGTTCGCAGCACCACGTTCGCTAACAGGATGCCTGTCACGCTTGTGCCGATCTGCAGGACGAAGCGAGCGTCCACCAGGGTCGGGGCGAAGGCCTCAGTTTTCTGGATTTGATAGAGGAGGTACTGTTGCCGTTGGATTCTTCGCAAGATGTCAGGTGTGTCAGCGGACTCTGGGGTCGACGCGGCCTCTTCCAGCTCCTGCCGCAGTGCTTGCAGTTCCCGCGCCTTCTGCCTGGCGAGCAGGCGGTTCATGAAAAGTTGAGGCACAACAATGCTCGGAGCGATCATGACACCCAAGAGCAGCAGCGTGATGATGTTGTAAAACCGAAGGGATCCGCCAGCGGGCATAACGGTCGTCGCCAGAGAGAGGCCGAATATTGCGATCACCGGGAGAGCGAAGGCGGTCCAGGTCATCCAAAGGAGCTGGCTGAAGGGCTGGAGGGCGGCCTTGCCGCCATGCAGGATGAAACCTCGCTTGAGATCCAAGGTGTCGCTGATGCGTCGAGTGAGGAGGCCAAGACCAATGCCGATCATGGAGAAGGCTGCCCCGACGAAATAGCCGTTCACCAGAGCAGTCAGGAGAACAAAGAAGTTGAAGACCTCCGGATGGGCGTAATCGTAGGACCAATTGCCAGGGATGGGCCCGAGGACGGCCCACATGGCGATGAAGGCTATCAAGGGCGGGGCACAGAGCCAGAAGAACCGGGTGAGGAGGGAAGGTATGCCAGCGTTGAACGCGGCGATCTCCTCGTCCGCATCGGCTAACCACGGACGCAGGCTGGCCCAGAACCGCTTGACCCCGCGAGGCACGTAGCCCAGGGAAAGGGAGGCAACGGTCGGTCCCGCGAACGCCGTCAGCAGCCAGCGCCAGTCCCGCAAGAAGTGCGTCAGTTCGCCAGCGGTCGATGCGAGGATGACGCCGACGCCGTAGGTGAAGAGAAACGGGAGCAGCGAGAGCAGCCAGAGCGGCAGCGGCACGCGCGAGACGACCAGGTCATACCAGAGCCAGGGGATGCGCTGTGGGAGGCTCCGACGCGCCACGGCGCGCGCGGGGTTCGCCGCCCTCGACGCGGATACCTCGCCACTGCCGTAGACGCTCACATCAGTTATACCTTGTGGTGCGGCGTGCGCGTACCCACGGTACCGTCCGGCAGGTCGTAGGTCTCGAAGTCGTGGAAGATGTTGGGGGCTTCACGCTGCATGATTCCGAGCATCTTGACGGCGACGCTCCGGATTTCGGGATCGGCGTAGGGGGCGCCTCGTAACTCGATGAAGTGGCGGAGGGCGCGGGCGTTGGCGCTGACGAAGATCTTGGTCTCCGTCGCGTTGGGGAGCACGCTGCGCGCGGCTTGACGGGCCATCTTGCGGCGGTCGGTGCGGGGTAGGTCGCGGAAATGCGTATTGACCTTGTCGGTGAGGCGCTCTACTAACGCGATGTAAGCGCGATGCGAGGCCTCCACGGCCTCCTGCCAGATTGCGTGCAAGTCGGGGTCCTCAGCGATGATGTCGGGCTCCACGAAGTCGGCCGTAGACTCATCCACATAGCGTTGGGAGAGCTGAGAATAGCCGAAGCCGGCGCGGTGACGGATCAGCTCGTGGGTGAAGGAGCGCGAGACGCCGGTAATGATGAAGTCCCAGACGGCGTGCTCGATGACGCTGCCGTCGCCGCTCTCGATGATGTTGTCGAGGTAGTCGCGGTTGGTCTTACGACCCTGGGCGGTGCCGAAGGACATGTAGCAGATACGACCGGCGACCTCGGCAAGCAACTCAGCGCCGACCTCGGAGTCGGTGACCCAGGCGGTCTCGTGGTCGGCCAGGAACTGGGTCACGACGCTCTGGTCGATCATCTGGCGGCCGACGACATAGATGGTTGGCTCGTGGATCACCTTCATAATGTGCTCCTGAGACTAACGGCTTCCGGAGGGTGGGAAGCTCTGGCGCCAATTATAGCGGAAGCCTTGGGATCGGTTTAGCGCGGGCTCGTTGGCTAAACTACAAGCACCCCGGGACCGGTCCTTTGCTACGCGAGGCAAGTGGGCGGCGGGCCCTGTGGATAAGTGCCGCGAAGTGGTGGTCTAAAAGACTTCTGAACCAGAGCGTGAGCGCTAGAGGATTGCCAACCCATTGGCCGGCGAACCCGTGCCGCGTACGAGGAAGAGCGGTGCCATGACGAACAGGAAAGCGTAGCGCCGTCTTTGGGCGCAAGCGTCGGCGAGCGCCTCCAGATCGTGGTTGTCGAGCAGGTGGAGGCCCATGGCGACCATGCCGACCTTGTGGAAGGGCATCCCCATGGCCTGGAAGCCAGAGGGTGTGACGTCGTTGACGCCGTCGCCTCCCAGCACCGCTACCCGTCGCTCGTGCAGCCAGGGAAGCACTGAGGCATGCAGGCCCGCGAGGCCGCGCGATTGCCAGCCGTCCCTGCCCTCTGCGCGGGCGCGCTTGTGTCGGCCGGTGCGGACCAGCAGGATGTCGCCCTCAGCGACGGTGACTCCGTGGCGACTCTCGGCGGCCTCGATGTCTTCGACGTAGATGGGCTCGCCTGGGTCCAGCCACTCTCTTCCGCGTACCAGCGGTATGTCCAGGAGGACGCCGCGGCCCACGACCTTGTCCAGCGCCTCGTGGATGGCGCCTTTGTGGGCGCCGTCAGGGCGGACCTCCAGGGAAGAGAAGCCGTTGTACATCTTGCCCTGCCAGAACTGGTGGGCGAAGGCATCGATATGGCTGGTCGTCATGCCGTGATAGGCGACGCCGATGAAGTCGGAGGAGCCGCCGGCCCCTTGTCGCTCGCCCGTGCCGATCATGTAGTGAAGGGCCGGACGTGGGTTCTCGGGGCCTGGCGTAGTCGGCAAGGGCAGCGATATGGAGACCACATGTCCCTCACGGACAAGGGCGGCAGCGGCGACGCGCTTCTCTGGTGTGATGTAGTTGAGGGCGCCCAGTTGGTCATCCGCGCCCCATTTGCCCCAATTGGAGAGGGTGTCGATGAAGCCGAGGACATCGGCTTCGGTGAGGCCCCTGTTGTCGATGGCCATGAGAAACCCCCTGTAAGGGTAGGCTTGGACTGCTGGCCGCAAGTGTAAACGAAGGACGATGCGCGCGGAAGTAAGGAAGCGACCAGGTGAGCTCCCGCGCCGGCCTCGGTTTGCCGAGGCACCTACGGTGCCAGGCTTCGCAGAAAGGCGTAGATGTCCCCAAGCTCTTGCTCGGTGAGCAGCGCCTCGGTAAAACGTGGCATCTCGTCTCTGGGATCGCGGACTTGCTGGCGGACCCGCGGAGCACGTGTTCGAGCCAGCAGGTCATTGGAAGCGTGCGACGACAATCTTGTCAGCGCCGGACTCGGCGCCCCAGACCTCGCCTGGTCGGCCGAGGAGCTGGCGCACCTGGGCGGAGGCGCTGGGCAGCGGGAAGGCATCGAAGGACTCCTGGTCGGGATCGAAGCGGACCAGGGCGTTTGCGCCGAAGTCGGATAACCAGACCATGTCGCGGTCATCGACGTACACAGCGTACGCCTGCGGGTTGCTTCCTGGTAGACGCCACTCACGCCAAGCCTCAGTGCGCGGGTCGTACATAGCCAGCTGGCTGGCGTTCCACTCGCTGACCCAAACCCGGCTTCGCGAATCGGGCCACACGCGGCGGGCGCCTTGCCGGGGTGTGGGTGGCTCCAGGATGGTGGCGTCGCCTGACGCTAGGTCCAGACCAGCGATGTAATTCCCGGCAAGCGAGGCGTAGTAGACGGCGCCATCGGGAGCCGTGGATATGCCATAAGGGCCGCGACCGCGCGGCGCGTCGAACACCGACAGCGCTCCCGTAGCAGGGCTTAGCCTGCCATAGACGCCGTTCTGTCCGGTGAACCACAGGCTGCCTCGCAGATCGAAGGCCGCGGTATTCAGATTGGCTCCTTGTCGGCCGGAGGGCAGCGAGTAGACGCGTACTTCTTCGGTGAGGGGGTCAAACCGAACGATGGCGTTAAGCCCCCCGTCCGTGACCCAGGGTGCTCCGTCCGGTCCAACGATCACGCCGTGGGGGGCGGAGCCGGCCCCCAGCTTGATGTGGTGAGTTTCGCCGCTGACGGGGTCGAGACGACCGAGCTCGCCGGTCGCCTGGGCCGTGTACCAGACCGTACCGTCGGGCGCAGGCGCGACATCATGGGGACGCGAACCGCGAGGGACTGGGTACTCCTGCAGGCTTACGGCAAGCGTGCGGGAAGGTGTTGCAGCAGGCGCACTCGGCGTTGGGGAGAGCACGGGGGACGGTGGGGGCGATGCTATCTGTGGGGCGGGCCCCGTACATGCGATCACCGCGGCCGCCAGCAGCGCTGCTTGAGTGGCCCTCATGGAGTGGGGCTGCTGGTCAGGGGACGCAGCTGCTTTCATTGCGTAGGGGTAGGGGCGACCGCTGGTCGCCCCTACGAACCGTATCTCGGCGACCCAACGCTACGTCGCGAGGAACTCCCGGATTATTTGCACGGTCTCCGCCATCTTTTCGGAGTGGAGGCCGTGGCCGGCACCGGGCACTTCGCGCATAACGCCCTTGCGGTTGGGGATGGTGGCGGCCATCTTCTCGGCCTGCGCGAGGTCGAGGACGGTACTGCGCTCTCCCCTCAATACCAAGGTCTTGCAGCTGATCTTGCCCACGGCGTCCCAGAGGAATGGCCCCTCCTTGAGGGCACTCCGGCCGTTGAGCCAGGAAATCTCCGGGTCGGTCTTCGGGACCAGGATGCCATCCCAGTTGCTGCGGTAGGTGTACTGGACAGTGTTCCAGATCTCCTCGTCGGTCGCGGTCTCGTTCTGCGCGCGGTGCCAGTCGAAGGCCTGTTGCGGGCTGAAGAAGCCACGCGGTCGCTCGGCGCGCTGGCCGCCGGCGAGACGCCGCTGGGCGGTGTCACGGCCCGACGGCGACGGATCCGGCATGGGGCCATAATCGCCGAGGATCAGGTGGTCGACGAGGTCGCCGAAGTAGGCTCCGAGAGGCATGCCGATGCGGGAGCCCTGGGAGTGCCCATAGTAATCGAAAGGGTACGCGCCGGTGGCCCTAGCAAAAGCGGCGACGTCGGCAGCATACGCCTGGACGGAGTAGCCGTCCTTGGTCCAGTCGGTGTCGCCGCAGCCGCGACCATCGAGGGCGAGGACGCGGTATTCGTCCACCATGTTGGGAGCGAACCGGTCGAACGCGTGGGCGTGGCCGCCGATGCCGTGCATGAGGATGAGCGGCTTCTTGGTGGTGTCGCCGCCCCAGTCGAGGTAGTGCATCCTCAGGCCGTTGGCGTGGACGAACTTGTCTTCTGGGAGATAGGAACCCATCGCTGACCTCCTTATGGCTTCTTCCTACCGATTCGCCGCCTATTATACGGGAATTCGCGCGTCGACAACTGTCTGCGGCCCCGGTAAAGGGGAAACGGGGCGAACGGCTCTGAGGGGGCTCGCTGGGTGCCGTCAGCGCCGCGGTTGGCTTCGTTTCGCATTTTTTGATCGGGGAGGTGATAAGGGCGGAACGCCGGCGCTCTTCGCCGGCGTTCCGGGGCCGCCATGTTCGTGGAGCTAGTCGAGGAAGTCCTTGAGGCGCTTACTGCGAGAGGGGTGGCGCAGCTTGCGCAGCGCCTTGGCCTCGATCTGGCGGATGCGCTCGCGGGTGACGCCGAACTCCTTGCCGACCTCCTCGAGGGTGCGGCTGCGACCGTCGTCCAGGCCGAAGCGCAACATCAGCACCTTCTGCTCGCGACCGGTCAGGGTGCCCAGCACGGAGCGGATCTGCTCGCGGAGAAGCTCGTGCGAGGCCGCCTCCACCGGCGCGACCGCCGAAGCATCCTCGATAAAGTCGCCAAGATGGGAGTCCTCCTCTTCGCCGATGGGCGTCTCTAGCGAGACGGGCTCCTGGGAGACCTTGATGATCTCGCGCACCTTCTCGGGCGTGAGCTCCATGCCCGAGCCGATCTCCTCGCTGGTCGGCTCGCGTCCGTACTCCTGCACCAAGCGCCGGCTGATTCGCAGCAGCTTGTTGATGGTCTCCACCATGTGCACCGGTATGCGGATGGTGCGGGCTTGATCGGCGATGGCCCTGGTGATGGCCTGCCGGATCCACCACGTCGCGTACGTGGAGAACTTGTAGCCCTTGCGGTAGTCGAATTTCTCGACGGCCCGTATGAGGCCGATGTTGCCCTCTTGAATGAGGTCCAGCAACGACATACCCCGGCCGATATATTTCTTCGCCACGCTGACGACCAGGCGGAGGTTGGCCTCGGTAAGCCGTCGCTCGGAGCGGTCGCCCTCGTCTCGGACCCGCTGCAGGGCGCGTAGAACGTTGGGGCGCTGCGCCACGATGGGCCTGAGCTGCCCGGGTTCGCGGAGCTGGCCACGCGCCTCGTTGAACGTGTGACGGTGTGCGAGCCAGTCGAGCACCGCCGGCGGCAAGACGCTGGTGACAAGAGAGAACTGGATAACCTCGCGAGCGGCGTCCAGCGGGTCCTTCTCGAGCAGGGCGCCAAGCTCGGCCATGAGCTCCAGGTTGAGCTCTCCATCAATCGCGGCGCGCAGGGCTGGATCCGTGAGACGCTGGGCCAGCGACGCCTCCAGGGGCAGCGGAAGGAGCCGTTCGAGCGCTCCGAAGAGCGCCTCATGTTCGAGGAGCCGGTGCAGGAGCGCAAGGGCGAGCTCTGAGGGATTGGCCTTACGGTCCAGCTGACGGCGCAGGGAGTCCTCCAGCCCCTCGAGGAACCGTCCCTCTTCCGTCTTCTTAGCTAGCGTCTTTTCGTCCTGGGCTGTAAGCAACGTGTATCGCCCGATCTCGCGCAGGTACATGCGGACCGGGTCGTCGATGGCGTCATCGTCGAGAGCAATCTCAGGCTCGGCCTCCGCCTCCAACTCCTCGGGGCGGGGCTCATCCCATCCCTCAGCGAAGGCCCCGCGAGGCCGCCAGCCGGTCGGCGTCGCCTCCACGACCGGTTCCTCCTGCGCGGAGAGCAACTGAGCGTAGGAGAGGAAATCTTCGGCCATCGCGCCGAGGGCTGGGCTCAGCTCATCGGCTTCCGCGGAATCGACGCCAAGCTCTTCGTCGTGATTCGTCATTTCGTCGCGTAGCATTCATTGCCTCACTAGGAATCAACAAGCAGTGGTTGGGACCCGGTGATCCAGAGGGCGCGGAGGCGAGCCGCCTGTGCCATACCCTGCTCGTGCAGTTGCAGCCAGTGGTCCACTGCCTCCTGACTGCCCTGGTTCTTGGCCTCTTCGGCTGCGTCCAGCAGGGCCGCCAGGGCAAGCTCTTGCTGGCGCAGTCGCTGCAACTCGAGTCCTCGTAATGTCAATTCTAGCGCGTGGAGGGGACTTCCGCCATTAAGGGGTGGGATCTGGCGTTGCTGGATCCGCTCAGACAGCGCCTCGAGCGCCTCATCATAGTGCGTTAACGCTTCGTTGTCCGTTTTGTTCCCGCCGATCGCGGCCAACAGTGCGCGATGTTCGGCATAGCGAAATAGCTCTTGCGGTATTTGTTGGGCGTGGACCCGCAGCGCAGGGTAGCGCAGGAGCAGGGCCAGACAGTGCTCCTCTACCGAGCGGCCGGCCTGCGGCGCATCCAACCTCCGGGACGGCTCGGGTGTAAGGGTGCGGGCTCGAGTCCGGGATGGTCGGAGCGCTCGGAGGCGCTGCTGCAGGGCTGCTTCGCTAACTTGGAGGCGACGGGCCAAGCGCTGGAGGTAGTGCGACTGCTGCACGGGGTCATTCAGCACGCCGATGAGCGGCAGCAGGCGGTCCGCGGCGGCGGTCTTCGCCTGGGCGTCAGCGGTGGAGTTCTGCCCCAGCACGGCTTCGATCATGTACTCGACCATCGGCAGCGCCTGCGACTGGAGCTCCTGCCACTTGGCCGCTTCGGCCCGAATCATCTCGTCGGGGTCGGAGCCGGGCGGCAAGCGCAGGATGCGCACTTCGCCGTCGAGGACTTCGCGATAGCGCACAAGGCCGCGCCATGAGAGCGTCGGCGCTGAGGTCGTGTCGAGGGCCTGAGTGGCTACTTCGATGCCACGCAGGGTGGCGAGGTCGCCGGCGGCGTCCGCGTCCAAGGCGAGGATGAGCGTGTGGGTGTATCGCTTTAGCAGACGGACCTGGCGGTCCGTGATGGAGGTGCCCATGGATGCGACCACGTTGGCGAAGCCGGCCTGATGCGCCATCAAGACATCCATGTAACCTTCGACTAAGACCGCACTGCCGGCCTGTCGGATTGCTTCGCGCCCTAGGTCGAGGCCGTAGAGGAGATTCCCCTTATCGAAAAGCGGCGTCTGAGGCGAGTTGGTGTATTTGGGCTGACTACCATCGAGAGTGCGCGCGCCGAATCCCACGACATGACTCTGGAGGTCCCGGATCGGGATGATGAGCCGGCCGCGGAAGCGATCATGCAGATCACCGTTGTCGCCGCGAATAGCCAGGCCGGCATTCTCCAATTCTTGGTCCGAGTACCCCTGGGCGAGGAGATAGTGGGTCAACGCTTGCCACGCATCAGGGCTGGCCCCTAGCAGGAAGCGCTCCCAGGTCGGGCGATCGAGCCCGCGTTCTTCCAGGTGCACGCGGCTGCGGGCACCGGCCGGCTGGCCTAGGAGCAAGTGATGATAGTAGTGAGCTGCGGAGGCGAGCGCTTGGCGCAACCGGTCCCGCCCTTCGGTCTCGGCTGCCGACTCGGCTTCAGACCGGCGGTCGGGTAGCGTCACGCCCGCGCGCGCCGCCAGTGAGCGCAGCGCCTCGGGGAAGCTGATGCCTTCCTGGCGCATCACAAAGGTGAAGACATCTCCCCCTGTGGCGCAGGCGCCGAAACAGTGCCAGGTTCCCCGCTCGGGGAAGACGAAGAACGAGGGCGTGCGCTCGGTGTGGAACGGGCAACGGGCCTTGAAGTTGCGCCCGGACCGCTGCAGAGGCACCACGCCGCCGATCACCTCGACGATGTCGAGACGGTCTCGGACGTCGTCCACGCCGGAACGGGCGGGATAGGTCATTCTGGCGATCAGCCGGGCGGCGAAAGCGGCTCTTTCGGGGGGCGCGATGCGCTAAGTGCGATGGAGCTTAGCCTCAGTGTCGGCGACGATCTCACGGGTCTTGTAGATGGCATCTGCGTTGACTGAGACCGAGGTGATGCCCCAGCGGACGAGCTTCTCGGTGAGGTCTGGATAATCGGAGGGCGCCTGGCCACAGATAGAGCAGGCTACCCCACGCTTCTTGGCCGTGGTGACGATCTTGCGCAAGGCGACGAGCACGGCCGGATTGCGTTCGTCGAACGCGGAGGCCAGCTTCTCGTTATCACGGTCAATGCCCAGGATTAGCTGCGTCAAGTCGTTAGAGCCGATGGAAATGCCGTCGATGCCAACGTCCAGGAACTTGTCGAGCAGGAAGACATTGGCGGGTATCTCCAGCATCATCCAAAGGCGGAAGTCGGCTGTGCGAGAAAGCCCCTCCTGCTCCATGATCGCCTTGCAGCGCGACAACTCCTCGATGGTACGGACGAAGGGCAACATGACCCACAGGTTCGGGTACTCACGGCGGACTCGCTTGATGGCCTCCAGCTCCAAGCGGAAGACGTCGATGTCGCGTATGTAGCGAGAGACGCCCCGATAGCCAAGCATGGGGTTCTCTTCTTCTCCCTCGTATTGGGCGCCTCCCGTGAGGCCGCGGTACTCGTTGGTCTTGAAGTCGGTGGTGCGGTACACCACAGGCCGGGGCGCGAAGGCGGCGGCAAAGGTCTCTACGCCGTCAGCGAGCCGCTGGGTGAACAGGCTTCCCTGGCCCTGGGCGAGGAGATAGCGTGGGTGCGCCTTGACAGCGTTCGCGATGATGAACTCCGCCCGTAAGAGCCCCACGCCATCCACGTTCATAGCGGCGATTTCCGCTGCTCGCTGCGGGTCAGCCAGGTTCACGTATACTTTGGTCTTGGTCTTCAGGCTGGCGCCCCGCAGGTACTGCGTCGCCGCAGGTCGCTCGCCCAGGCTAATGCGCCCGGCGAAGACCTTGCCGCTGCTTCCATCGACGGTGACGGCGACCAAGTTTTCGAGCACTCGCGTAGCATCGCTGGTGCCGACCACGCATGGGACGCCCAGTTCGCGACTCACAATGGCCGCGTGACATGTGCGCCCGCCGCGGTCGGTGACGATGGCTGCCGCTCGTCGCATAGCGGGCACGAAGTCCGGCGTGGTCATCTCGGTGACGAGCACGTCGCCAGGGCGCAGGAGGTCTAGCTCGGTGACGTTGAGGATGATGCGCACCGGGCCAGCGCCGACGCCCGGAGAGGCGGGAGAGCCGCTGGCCAAGAGCACGAGCGATTCCAGGCCTTTTGACTCCTCGAACGCCCGGCCGAGCGTGGTGACGGGCCGCGACTGCACGATGTAGAAGCGACCGCCCTCGCGCGCCCACTCGATGTCCTGCGGGCTGCCGTAATGCTGCTCGATCTGTCGGCCTAGCTGAGCGAGTGCCACGATCTCTTGGTCGCTGAGCTTGGGGCGACGTTGGTCTGAGGCTGCAACGGGGACCCGCTTGTTGGGTTCGATGTCGCCGCCCGCAGTGCGTGTGATCTGCCATTCCTGCGCGGCGAGACTGTGCTCCAGGATGGCCAAGTCGGCCTTGTTGACGATGTAAAGGTCCGGCGTGACTTCGCCGGAGACGATTGCCTCGCCCAAGCCGTAGACGGCTTCGATGGTGATCTTGCTCTCGTCGCTGGTAACGGGCTCGCAGGTGAAGAGGACGCCGCTGACCTCGGACTGTACCATGCGCTGCACCGGCACGGCAATGCCGATGGAAAGGTGGTCGTAGCCGTGCTGGGCCCGATAGAAGATCGCGCGAGGCTCGAACAACGAAGCCCAGCATGCCTGGACCGCCTCAAGTAGCGCTGCTGCGCCTTCGATGTTGAGAAAGGTGCTCTGCTGGCCTGCGAACGAGGCGTCCGGCAGGTCCTCTGCAGTGGCGGAGGAGCGGACCGCTACGGGGCCTTCGCCAAGGCGGCGGTACGCGTCGATGACGGCTTGAGCGTCGCTCTCGGAGATGGTCGCATCCAGTATGGCTTCTTTGATCGCACGAGCGTTACGGTGCAGCGACTGAGTGTTGTTGGGGTCGAGCGCCTCGAGGAGGGAACGGATGCGCGGCCGTAGGCCGGCGCTGTCTAGGAACTGAAAATAGGTGTTGGCAGTAACAATGAAACCGGGGGGCACGGGGATCCCAGCACGGGTCATTTCGCCGAGGTTGGCACCTTTACCGCCGGCTATCGCTCCGTCACCTTTGCCGACCTCGCTGAACCAGACAACCGTTTTTCGGGATACGGTAGGGGCGGTCTGATGACGCTGCGCCATGGCATCCTCGTTATATAGTTTTGCTTGGGACGTGTCCGGACCGCTGCTATTATAGCACAGGGCGTCTTGAGGGGGTCACCTATCTCAAATGCGATAACGTCACGTTGCGACGTTGACGAAGTGGGGCAAGGCTGAAGGCGGGGTCGTGGAGGGCGGGTGATTCACGTCGCCGCGGGGAGCAAGAGGTCTAAGGTCTAGCCCAGCAAGGCCACCTGGCTATGGTCGCCGAGAACCAGGTGGTGGGCTCTTGGCTTGTTGGTCGAGCAGGTGATTCGAACGACGGAGACAGCATGGGCGATGCCCAGCCGCTGCTTTGATGTTGTCCTGTCTCAGCCTCACGGAGCGAGCTGAGGGCTTGTGCAACTCGCAGGCGGTTAGAAGCTTGTGAGCTCTCGTTCTTTGTGCGCGCCCAAATTCTTCCTGGCCCAGTAAACGTTGGTTCGATAGAGACTGTCGAACGTGCCTGCGTCTGACCAAAATCCATCCAGCTTGGCCCAAGTGATGTTTCCCGCCTGAATGTACAAATTATTTACATCAGTTATTTCGAGTTGGCCACGTTCGGATGGCCTAATCTGTCTTATGAAATCGAAGACTTTGCTGTCAAAGATGTAGAGTCCCGTGACCGCCAGATTGCTCTTAGGGTGTCGAGGTTTTTCTTCGATGCCGACGATTCGAGTTATGTCGTTTGGATCGAGCTCGGCGATACCAAACCGCTCCGGGTCTTCCGCTTCTTTCAAAAAGATGACTGCACCCTCTTGAAAGCGCTGGACTTCTGAAGAAATATCTGCATCGGTGCAGTTATCGCCGAGGATGACAGCGATTGGTTGATTATCGGCGAACTCTTCAGCGAGTCTGAGAGCATCGGCTATGCCTCCGTCGCCTGAATCCTGGTATGCGTATTCTAGATGCTTTATACCAAAGTCTTTGCCGTTTTTGAGCACGCTTATGAAGTCCCCAGCGTGGGGACCGCCCACGACTACGAGAACATCACAGACTCCAGCGTTTACTAGGGTCTGGATGGGATAGTAGATCATGGGTTTATCGAAAACCGGAAGGAGGTGTTTGTTCGTGGCATGAGTGAGAGGGTAGAGTCTTGTCGCCAACCCCCCGGCGAGGATAACGCCTTTCATGCTCGGTGACTCTGTATCCTATTCTTGAGACTACGCTATGTCGTTGTTTCGTTGTATTTGAAGCGCCACAAGCGCGTGCGCCCCTTCATCGGGAGCGGGCGAAGGGCCAGAAGGACCGGCCGACGTGGGGGGGGAGAGGCGCGTCGACGCTCACGGATTCGCCGGCCAGCACTGCCGCGGGACGGGCGATGACCATGGCCTCGGCTTCCTCCTGTCCCACGATGCGCGCTGCCACTTCGACAGCTTCGGCCAACAGCGGGGCCCGCCGCCCCGGCTCGATGGAGTGGGTGTCGGTGGCGATGAAATGGACGAGGCGCCTGCGCAGCAATTGCTCGGTGAGCGCCTTGACGCGTGGCCCGAAGCCACCGGTCACGCTGAGGGCGGTTACCTGCGTGAGGGCGCCCCTCGCCACGAGGCTCGCCAGCAAGTCGGTGTTGCGCTCCACCGCCGGGCTCCGCTCGGGGTGGGCGATAATCGGCACGTAGCCGTCCACTTGGAGGGAGAAAATGAGCTCCTCGGTGAAGACCGGCTGGTTCTCCCAGTGGATGAGCACATACGGCCCAGCGTGTAGGGGGAAGAGCCGCCCCTCGTCCAGAAGGGAAGGCAGGTTGTGGACGAGGTTGACCTCGGCGCCGAGGTAGAGGGGGAGCTCGATGTCGTGCTCGCTGAGGGCCTCGCGCAGCGCCTCAAGGCGCGCCTCGGCCTCCGAACGCGGGTTGGCGAACTGGCCGAGCTCGGTGGCATGTGGCGTCACGATCATCTCTCGGATGCCATCGCTCTGAGCCAGACGCCCCATCTTGAGTGCTTCCTCCAGGCTACGGGCACCGTCGTCCAAGGCCGGGAGGATGTGGGCGTGGATATCTATCATAAGGTCTCGTCAAGCAGTATAGGTGTGGCGAAAGCGCCGAGTCAACGAAGGGCAGGGGTCCGAAACGTAGCAATGCGGTGAGAAGGCATCAGGGCGGCCAGTGCGCGGCGATGAGGAGCGTGCCCACGACGAGGGCGGCGCCGATAGTCACGATGACCGCCGCCGCCGCGATGTCTTTCGCGCGGCCGATGAGCGGGTCGGGCTGGGGGTGCAGGCGGTCGCTGGCGACCTCGAGGGCGGTGTTGGCCAGCTCGGCGACGAAGACGGCTGCGATCGAGAGGACCAGCAGGGCCCACTCGACCGTGGTGAAGCGGAGCCAGAGGCCAATGGCCACGGCGGCGGCGGTGACGAGCAGGTGTAACCAGAGATGCCACTGGGTGCGGAGGGCCCAGGCGAGGCCGCGCAGCCCGTCGGCGAAGGAGTGCCAGAGGTAGCGTCGCGACGGCCGCATCAGTGGGCGTGGGGGAGGCCGAGGATCGCGAGGATGGCCTCCTCGCGGGCGCGCATGGCGGCCTCGTCGTCGGGGGCCTCGTGGTCATAGCCGAGGAGGTGGAGGATGCCGTGGACGAGCACATGGGCCAGCTCGGCCTCGACCGGGAGGCCGGCCTCCTTGGCCTGGCGGAGGACGTAGGGGTAGGCGATGACGACCTCGCCGAGGGGGCGGGGGGTGCGTGGGGGGAGGACGAAGTTGGCCTGAGGCGCGTCCAGGGGGAAGGAGAGGACGTCGGTGGGCTCGTCGAGGCCGCGGTAAGCGTGGTTGAGGGCCTGGACCTCCTCGTCGGTGGTGAGCCGCACGGAGAGGTGGCCGGGTGGGTGGGGCTCGTGGTCGAGG
>Ga0209751_10003291_pt1 | contig 15719 bp, 10 predicted proteins | sample RifCSP13_1_FD_184019 | JGI IMG/M metagenome (GOLD analysis project Ga0209751, IMG submission 184019) | Soil microbial communities from Rifle, Colorado - Rifle CSP2_sed 13_1 (SPAdes) (version 2) | ecosystem: Environmental > Terrestrial > Deep subsurface > Rock core/Sediment | place: Rifle... | reverse complement strand
TGGATACGCGCAGCGATCTCAGACCGACGCACGTTGACGAGCTGGTCGAGCTCCTGGCGGATCTGCTCGAGGCCTTCCTTGGACAGGTATGCGGGCTTGTTGTTCATGTCATGGTGTCCATTAGATGCAAACGCCCCGGCGATGCCGGGGGCCGCGGGCGGAATATGTCCCGGGGGTCCGGCGGATTGTAGGTCCGGTCGCTCTGGAGCGTCAAACAGACCGCCGGAGCGCTCGGGGTTTGCTGGTGACCGAGCGCCGAAGCCGCGCGCCGCACATGTCGGCGCTCATCGGACGCCCGATGTGGTAGCCCTGGACGACGTCGCAGCCAAGCTCCTGTAGCTGGTCCTGGACGAGCTGCGATTCGACTCCTTCCGCGACGACGCGCAGGCCCAGGTTGTGGCCAAGCTGGATGGTCGAGCGCACGATCTGGTGCTTGCGCTGGTCACTCTCCATGCCGATGACGAATGAGCGGTCGATCTTGATCTCGTCGATCGGCAGGCGCTGCAGGTACGAGAACGCCGAGTAGCCGGTGCCGAAGTCGTCGATGGCGATGCCGACGCCCATCTCGTGCAGTTGGGCGAGAACTGCCTCCGTGCCGCGCGGGTCGGACTCGATGCTTGTCTCAGTGATCTCCAGCTCGAGCGCGGCAGGCTCGACGCCGTGGCGCTCGAGAAGGGCGGCGATGTCGGCCGCCAGCGACGGGTCGTGCAGGTTGCGCGCTGAGAGGTTGACCGCGACGCGCACGTCGAGCCCGTCGCGCGACCACGCCGCGACCTGCCCGATCGCCTGCTCGAGCACGAAGCGCGTCAGCGGGTGGATGATCTCCGAGCGCTCGGCGAGGCCGATGAACTCGTCCGGCGGCAGCTCGCCGCGCTGCGGGTGCTGCCAGCGCACGAGCGCCTCAACGCTCCTGACCGCGCCGTCGCCGGTGGTCTGCTGCGGCTGGTAGACGACGTTCAACTGGCCGCGCTCGGTCGCGCGCCGGAGCTCGCCCAAGAGGGCCAGACGCGCCTCGCTGTACGGGTCGCGTTGGCGCTCGTAGATCTGGTAGCGCGTGTGCGCCTGCTTGGCCTGGTACATCGCCACGTCCGCACGCCGCAGCAGCGAATCGGCGTCGTTGCCGTGCGCCGGATAGAGACTGATGCCGACGCTTGCCTCGACGTGCACGGTCACGCCCTGGACGACGAACGCGGCGTCGAATGCCGCCAGCAGCTTGTTCACCGTCGCACTCACGTCGGCAACCTCCGGCGTGTCCTCCAGGAGCAACGCGAACTCGTCACCGCCAAGGCGCGCCACGCTCACCCGGGCCGCACCCAAGCGGTTGAGCCGCGCCGCAACCTGGCGCAGCAACTGGTCGCCGTTGTGGTGGCCCAGAGTGTCGTTGACCTCCTTGAAGCGGTCGAGGTCAAGCAGCATCACCGCACCGGGTTGCTTGCCCGCCAGCGCGTCCGCGATCTGGCGGCGGAACAGCACGCGGTTGGCCAGCCCGGTCAGGCTGTCATGCGTTGACGAGCGCTCGAGCTCGTCACGCTGGTGGGCCAGCTCGTCCGCCTGACGGCTGTTCTCGATGGCCACGCCGGCGTGGTTGGCGAGCGTTTCGAGCAGCGTCAGGTCGGCCGGCGCCCAGGCGGTCGTTGAGCCGCGGCGATTGCCCACCAGTAGCGTGCCGACCACGCTGTCCTCGACCCGCAGAGGCGCGACGAGGGCGGCCTTGATACCGCGTGCGCGGAAGTGGGCGAGCACGCGATCGGCGGTCTCGTCCGGCTTGGTGTCTGTCACCGACAGGGCGCCGGCCAGTCGGCTGCCGATCGGGCCCTCCCCCGTGCGGGCCTGTTTCGCGTCGCGGATGAGAACGCCGCGGCTCTCTGCGGCGATGCGCGCCCAGACGCCCTCGCGCGGATCGAGCCGCACCTCCTGCCAGTCGAGCGCGCCGTCACGGCCGACGACGTCCGCCAAACGGACCTGACGTGCCTGGGTGCCGTCGGCGTTGAACAGCAGCAGCTCGGCGATCTCGGCGTCGAACATGTCGCGCGCCGTGCCCAGCAGGGCGCGCGCGACGTCGTCGAGCGTGAACGACGACTGGATCTGCCGCGTTGACTCGTGCAGCTGGGAGACGCTGCGGTGCCGGCGGATCTCGCGGCCGTTCCAGCGGAGCATGACGTAGACCATCGCGCCCAGGACGACGAGCAGCCACGAGGCGACCGGCGCGTACCACAGGACCGTCGCCGCGAGGAGGGCAACGCTCGGCGCGACGACGGTGTAAATCGTGCCGATCCCGAAGAGCGAGCCGACATTGGGCCGCTCGCGCTGCGAGAACCAGATCACGGCGGCGACACTGGCCGCGCCGACCAGGTCCGACACGAACGTCGCCGCGAAGGCGCCGGCCCAGCCGAAGATTCCAAGCGGATCATTGGCCCCCACGATCAGCCGGAAGACAACGAGGGCGACCGCCGCGCTCACTGCGAAGTTGGCCAGGTTGAAGAACAGCTTGATCGGCCGTTGGCCGGGCCGCAGCGATAGCGCCAGCCCGCCACCAATGGCCTGGCCGATGAGCAGATCAGACGGCGCGGCGAAGATCAGCGCCAGCAGCAGCGCGATCTCGGACAGGGAGAAGCTGTGGGTCTGCTGGCGCACCTCGAGATCGACCACGAAGCGCTCGGCGGCGAAGAAGAGCACCGCCAGCAGCGGCCAGGGCAGATTGATCGGCGCGCGCAGCGGACCGAAGCTCAGGAGGACGATCGCCCACAGGGCAAATGCGGCCAGCCACAGCGCGCCGACGAAGCCGGTGACCGGCCCGCCATCAATGAGGCCCGAGATACGCCGAAGGAGCGGCAGGGAATGCCGCTCCTCTGTTTGCCGGGATGCCGCCTGCGCCATGTTCTTACCCAGGCGACCAGCTGATCACTATTCGCCCCAGCCTACGCTCGACCAGGACTTTGCCGTCCAAACGGACCCGGTCCAGGAAGAGCCCGTCCATGAGGAGCCCGTCCAGGATGAGCCGGTCCATGAAGAACCGGTCCATGAAGAGCCCGTCCACGACGAACCCATCCAGTCACCGCCGGTCCACGAGGAGCCGCTGGCGCTTGCCTGCGCCCAAGCAGCACTGTCGAAGGTGTTGCCGAAGATGTCCTGCTCGCCCTTGAGCTCGATGCCGTCGGCGGTCAGCTTCTGCGAGCCGCGCGAGGCCTCGAGCGAGCCCGTGCCGCTCGAAGGCTCGAACGTCTGCGCGTAGCCGCTGGTGGGCGTTGCTGTGTACATCGCGCGATCGATGGCGACCAGTCCCCTGCCCTTGGCCATGCTGTCCTCCGCGGGCAGCGGCGCGGCCGACTGGCGCAGGATGTACTTGACCTGGTCGGGCGTCAGGTTGGGCCGCTGCTGCAGCAGCAGGGCGACGACGCCACTGGTGACCGCAGCGGCCTGGGAGGTGCCGCTGCCGCGGAAGAAGCGCTCGCCCACGCGGCCGGCTGGATGGTTCGTGTCGATGTATGAACCCGGGACGCGCAGGCTGATGACGGAGCGGCCGGGGGCGACGAAGTCGACGCCGCGCGTGTCACCGCGGGCCGAGAAGTCGGGCACGAGGTCATTGCCGGAGCCGGCCGTGCCGCGCGTGTCGTCGGCGCCGACGGCGATGATGAACGGATCGTAGGCGGGGTTATTCAGCTTGGCGTTGCCGAAGCCTTCGTTGCCCGCCGCGGCGACGACGACGATGCCGTTGCGCCACGCGACCTCGGCGGCGAAGGCCAGCGGATCCAGGCGGTAGTCCTGGGTTCCGTCGGTGCCGAAGGACAGGTTGAGAACGCGGATGTTCAAGCCGTTGCTGGTGCGGTGCTGGACGACCCAGTCGATCGCGGCCAGGACTTGCGACACGTCCGTGGCGCCGTTGTAAGTCGAGACCTTGACGCTCACCAGGCGCGCGCCGGGGGCGACGCCGGTGTAGTTGCTCGCGCCAGCTATCTGGCCCGGCGCCAAGGAAGGATCGCTGCCGGCGATCAGGCCGGCCATGTGCGTGCCGTGGCCGTAGGTGTCGTTGTAGCGCAGAGCGTCGACCTGCGACTCCGGCGAGAGATCGGGGCCGTAGACGACGCGGTTCTTGAGCTCGGGCAGCGGCGCGATGCCGGTATCGATGACCGCGACGTCGACCCCGGCGCCGGTCAAACCGGCCTGCCAGGCAGCATTCGCTCCCACGGCCTTGGCCACGAGATAGGGCGAGCCGTTGTCACCGGTGTCGTAACCGAGCGTCGGATCGATGGCATTGAGGTGAACCGGCGCGTCCGGCGTGAGCGACCAGATCAGGGACGAGTCGGCGAGCCGACCGAGCGCGGCCGCGGGCACGGTGGCTCGGAAGCCGTTGATGATTGCCAGCGGAAGGTCGACCCGGCCACCGAGCGACTCGACGAGCTGCTCGGCGCGGGCGACGGAGTCGGCAGCGCTGCGCACGATGACCGCGAATGACGGCGCGCCGGGCATGCGCAGGGCGGCGCCCAGGGTCAGCGCGACCAGGACCACGGCGAGCAGCACCGAGCTGACGCGGCGCATCTGCCGGTCGTCGCTCAAGGTCGCTGCGTAAGCGTGGGACACTTGCTTCTCTCACCCCGAATCCGGTCGCATTCGCGGCCGAGGGATGCATCGTGGCCCACCTGCGTGATTACGGAATAGGCCGGCTGCCGCAACCGACTGGTACCGAAGTACCGGTCCGAGTGCACCGCTCGTCCCCTGCGCCGCCCCTACCAGACCGGACCGACCGGTACCAAGATTGTTGCCGGACAGGTACTTGTGACAGCGCGCACAACTAAGGCGCGGCACTCGAGGGTGTGCGGCGCTAACTAAGGGTGCAGGCTCGCGAGCTGTACGAGCCGGTCGCGCACCCGTTCGAGCGCCTGTTTGTCAGGGCAGGCGATGAACACGGTGTCGTCGCCCGCGATCGAGCCAGCCACTTCCGGCCAGCCGGTACGGTCCAGCGCGGCGGCGATCGCGTGCGCCGAGCCGGGCACCGCACGGACGATCAGCAGCAGGCCGGCCGGCCGGACATCGATCGGCAGGTCGCGCAGGATCAGCGCCAGCCGCTCGTCGCCGCTCGTCTCTGGCGGGCCGGAGCGCAGCGGCACGGAGTAGTGGCGCGAGCCATTGCGGCTGACCTTGATCAGGCCCATCTCCGCTACGTCGCGGCTGACCGTCGCCTGGGTGGCACGGAAGCCGCGCTCGCGCAGCGCGGCGGCAAGCTCGTGTTGCGTCGCGATCGCGCGCGCGCCCAGCAGATCGCGGATCAGCTGCTGGCGTAGCCGCTTCATGACCTCCATCGCCGTAATTGTGGACCCCGATCAGCGACCGAGCAGCAGCACCCCGAAGACGATCGCCGCGCCGATCCGGTACAGCCCGAAGATGTCAGTGCTGGCGCGACGCAGGTAGGCCAGCAGGAACCAGATCGCGAGGAGGCCGGAGATCGCCGCGGCGACGAGACCGGCGGCCAGGACGGACGGGTCGAACGCGCCGGCGCTGCCGCTGATGATCTCGCGCAGCTTCCACAGTCCGGCGCCGGCGATGATCGGCGTCGACATCAGAAATGAGAAGCGCGCCGCGGCCTCGCGCTTCAGGCCGAGCACCAAGCCGGCACTGATCGTTATCCCGGAGCGGCTGATGCCGGGGAACAGGGCGAGCGCCTGCGCGAGGCCTATGCCAAGCGCGTCGCTCGGACGCAGCTGCTCCATCTCGCGCGTGTGGCGCGCAGCGCGCTCGGCCAGGAAAAGGATCGCCGCGCCGACGACGAGCAGGACGCACACGACCAGCAGCTGCTGGCGGAAGAACGTGTCGACAAAGCTCTCCAGCCCGACCCCCAGGAGGGCGCCGGGGATGACGCTGATCGCCAGCAGCAGTGCCACCTTGCGATCCGCGTCATCACCCACGCGCCGGTCGCGCAGCAGCTGTAGGAAGGCCACGAAGTAGCGCCACAGGTCGCGCCAGAAGTAGGCCAGCAGCGCGACCAGCGTGCCCAGGTGGAGCGTCGCGTCGAAGGCCGCGCTGAGGATGAAGGCATCGTCCCAGCCAAGGACGCGCGGCACCAGGATGAGATGCGCCGACGACGACACCGGCAGGAACTCCGTCAGTCCCTGCACGATGCCGACGACGATCGCCTGGATCAGCGTATCCATCTAGGGCAGGTTACTCAGGCGGAGCGTCAGGCGGACGCCTGACCGTTTAGCGAATGAACAGTGGCGCGAGAACGAGGGTGATGGTCGCCAGCAGCTTGACCAGCACGTGCAGCGACGGCCCGGCGGTGTCCTTAAAGGGGTCGCCCACCGTGTCGCCAACGACCGCTGCGGCGTGGGCCATCGTGCCCTTGCCGATCGGCTTGCCGTCGGCGTCGAGCAGGTGGCCCGCCTCGATGTACTTCTTGGCGTTGTCCCACGCACCGCCGCCATTGTTGAGCACGGTAGCGAGCAGCACGCCGGCGATCGTGCCGACCATCAGCAGGCCGGCGACAGCCTCGTGGCCGAGCAGGATGCCGACGGCGATCGGCGTCGCCACCGCGACCACACCGGGCAGGACCATCTGGCGCAGGGCAGCGCGGGTAGTGATGTCAACGACGCGTGCGTAGTCGGGCCGCTGGGTGTAGTCCATGATGCCCGGCATCTCGCGGAACTGACGGCGGACCTCGACGATGATCGACGATGCCGTCGTACCCACCGCGCGGATGGCGAGCGAGCTGAAGAAGTAGACCAGCATGGCGCCGATGAGCGCGGCGATGAAGACGCTCACATCGGCCATGTTGACCGAGCTGAGAAGCTCGCCGCCGCGGTTGGTCTGGATCAGGTTGACCTTGTCGATGTACGCCGAAAAGAGCAGGAACGCCGCGAGCGAGGCGGAGGCAATGGCATAGCCCTTGGTCAGCGCCTTGGTGGTGTTGCCCACCGCGTCGAGTCGGTCGGTGATCTCGCGCGCGCTCTCCTCCGAGCGGCTGAACTGGGCGATGCCGCCGGCGTTGTCGGTGATCGGGCCGAAGGTGTCCATCGCAAGGATGTAGGCGGTGGTCATGAGCATGCCCATGGTCGCCACCGCGGTGCCGAAGATCCCGCCAACGTCGTGACCGGTGGGGGTGACCAGTTGTGCCTGCTGGCCCAGCCAGTGGCTGGCGAAGAGCGCGATGCCGATGGTGATGGCAGTGACGGCAGTGGTCTCGAAGCCCACGGCCACGCCGGAGATGATGTTCGTGGCCGGGCCAGTGCGCGATGCCTCGGCGATCTCCTTGACCGGACGCCATGAGCCTGCGGTGTAGTACTGCGTGATGTAGACGAAGGCCACGCTGGTGGCCAGGCCGACGACACCGGCGAGGAAGAACCAGATCCAGGCAGGGATGCCGTTGGCACCGACCACTGTTCCGGTGTTCATCATCACGTTGGTCGTGATGAGCAGTCCCACGACTGACAGCAGCGTGGTCACCCAGTAGCCGCGGTTGAGCATGTTCATGGGGTCCTCGTCCTCGCGGCCGCGAACGAAGAAGATGGCCACGATCGTCGCCAGCAGGCCGAAGCCGCGGACGACGAGCGGGAAGAAGATCCAGGCCTCAGGGTTGGGCCAGCCCGCCGCCTGGGCGATGAGGAACGCGCCAACGCCCAGGATCATCGCGCCGATGTTCTCGGCAGCAGTCGATTCGAACAGGTCGGCGCCGCGGCCGGCGCAATCGCCGACGTTGTCGCCCACGAGGTCGGCAATGACAGCGGCGTTGCGCGGATCATCCTCTGGGATACCTACCTCTACCTTGCCCACGAGGTCGGAGCCGACATCGGCTGCCTTGGTGTAGATGCCGCCGCCCAGCTGGGCGAAGAGGGCGACAAAGCTGGCGCCGAAGCCGAAGCCGACGATCAGGAAGGGGGCTTCACGGACGCCGACGCCGCCGATGAAGGTCGAATATGCGGTGAAGATGCCCCATACGCCGAGCAGGCTCAGGGCCACGACCAGAAAGCCGCTCACGGCGCCACCGCGCATGGCGACCTGGACCGCCTCGACCAGACTGCGCCGCGCCGCGGCCGCGGTGCGGACGTTCGACTTGACGCTGATGTACATGCCGATGATGCCCGAGGCCATCGAGCACGCCGCGCCGACCAGGAAGGCGACCGCGGTCATGATCGCGATCGGCGCACCGGCCAGATCCGGGACGTCGGCCACGTCGCGCGTCTCCACCAGGTAGATCACGCCACCGATGACGACGGCCCCGGCAAGAGCCAGGATCGCAATCGTGGTGTACTGGCGCCTGATGAACGCTACGGCTCCCTCGTAGATGGTGCTCGCGACGTCACGCATGGCGTCTGTGCCGGTGTCGCGCCGCAGCACGTCACGCGCCAGGTACCCGGCGAAGATGACGGCCGTCAGGCCGGCAATGGGGATGATCCACTGAAGCGCGCTGGCGAGTACCACCCTCGGAAGGCCTCCTGCTGGTTAGTTGGCGCGGCGCGAATTGGGCGGGCGACCGCGACTGTAAGTCCGTGATGGGACGTGGAATCCGCGCCGGCACGAGCCTCCGTGCGACCGCGGAAAGCGGCGGGAGTGTAGCAGAGCCACCGCCGCCGGAGGCAGAGCCGGCGGACGGAACCGCGACTCACGGCGACCGCGGTTACACTCCCTCGCCAGTGAGCCGTCGTCCCCTGGGATGCCTGATCGAGATCGCCGAGACGCTGGTCCTGACGATCATCATCTTCTGGCTAATCCAGTCTTTCGTCGCCCAGCCATATCGGGTCGAGCAGGAGAGCATGCGCTCCACGCTCGAGCCGAACCAGTACGTGCTGGTCGACAAGCTGTCGCCCCACTTTGACTCGTACTCGCGCGGCGACATCGTCGTCTTCAACCCCGTGCTGCGCGAAGGCGAATGCACTTCGGAAGTGACTGGCGGCTTCACCGATGTGACGCCGTACATCAAGCGCGTCATCGGCGAGCCTGGAGACGAGGTCGAGCTGGTCGATGGCGAGGTGCGCGTCAATGGGAAGCTCCTCGATGAGGCGTACGTCAATCTCGACGAGCAGGGCAATCGCATGACGACCCAGCCGCTGTCGGGCGAGACACGGTGGGTCGTTCCAGCGGATCGCCTGCTCGTGATGGGCGACAACCGCGAGAACTCGACCGACTCACGCTCCGACCAGATCGGCATGATCTGCACGCGCGACGTTGTCGGTCGGGCGTGGCTGCGCTACTGGCCGATCGACACCCTGGGTGTGCTGCAGACGCCGACCTACCCGGGCGTCCCGAGCGCCTCTCCCCTGCCGACTACCGCGCCCACTCCCTAGCGCCGCCGATCCGGCGCCCGGCGCTAGCCGCTCAATTCCGACCCTGAGGCGTAATCCCGACCGGATTTCGAGTCGAAACGCGCTACTTACCGACCCGGACGCGGAATCCGGCGCCAGAACCGGGTTCACTGGTGTCGGATTTGGGGTGCAGGAGGCGAACCCTGGTTGGGTTCCGACTGTGGGTCGGAATCGGGGCAGTGGGCCCAACTGCCGCGTCCTAGGTCAGTTCCTGTCGAGCACCCAGCTGTCGAGGGCTCGGGCATAGTCGAACTGCTCGTCCGTCTTGAACCACAGCGCCAGCTCGGCGTTGGCGGTCTCGACGCTGTCTGAGCCGTGCACCAGGTTGTGGCCGGTGTCGAGCGCAAGGTCGCCGCGGATCGAGCCGGGCGCCGCCTCGTGTGGTCGCGTGGCGCCGTTGATCGCGCGACACACAGCGACCGCATTGGGACCTTCCACGGCCATCGCGACGAGCGGCCCGGAGCAGATGAACTCGACCAACCCTGCGAAGAACGGCTTGTCGCGGTGGACGGCGTAGTGCTGCTCGGCCAGCGCGCGATCGGCGTGGATCATCTTGATGCCCACGATGCGCAGGCCGCGCTCTTCGTAGCGCGAGATGATCTGGCCGATCAGCGCGCGCTGCACGCCGTCAGGCTTGATCAGGATCAATGTGCGTTCGGTCACGAGACTCCCTCAGCTAAAGCGCAGTACGCGTTCAAGGCTCTTGGTTGTGCCGCGCGGCGAGATGACGGCCACGCACAGACGATCGTCGCTGAACAGCCGGCGGGCGAGCGACTGGATCCCCGCTGGAGTCACCTCGGACAACTCCGCCAGCGCCTGGTCGAGCGTCAGCACGCGGTCGTGCAGCGCCTCCTGGATGCCCAGCCAGGCCGACAGGTGACGGCTCTCCTCCAGGCGCAGCTCGAGCCGGCCGCTCGCGTACGCGCGCGCACGATCCAGCTCATCAAGCGCAACCGGCTCATCGACCAGTCGGCGCAGCTCGGTCAGGATCGCGCCGACCGCCGCGTTGACGTCGGCCGGGTCGACCCCGGCATAGACCTGGAGCGTCCCGCAATCGGCGTAGTCGGTCTGGAAGGAATGCACGTCGTAAGTCAGTCCGGCCTCCTCGCGTAGCTGCTGAAAGAGGCGCGACGAGGACCCCTCGCCCAGGATCGTGTTGAGCATCTCGAGCGACCACTGCTCCGGGTCGTCGCGCCGGAGTCCGGGCACGCCCAGCACGATGTGCGCCTGGGCAACGTCGCGGTGCTCGACGCTCACCCGCTCCACGGGGAGCGCCGGCGCGGCACCATACCCGGAGACGACGCCGTTGCCGCTGCCGATATTGCGCTGGACGAGATCGACCACCGCGGCGTGGTCGAGATCACCGGCCACCGCCACGACCGTGTTTGCCGGGCGATATGTGTCCGACCAGAAGCCCTTGATGTCCTTCACCGCCAGGCCGCGCACGCTGGCCTCATCGCCGGCGATCTCCCAGCCCAGCGGCGTGTCGCCGAAGAAGGCGCGGTCGAACAGGTTGAACACGAACTGGCCGGGATCATCCTGGTAGGAGCGGATCTCCTCGACGATGATGTCGCGCTCGCGGCTGATGTCTGCCTCGCGCAGCAGCGGCCGGAAGACCAGCTCGGACAGGACGCCGAACGCCCGCTCCGCCTCGCGCACCGGCAGCCGCGCCCAGTAGACGGTCGACTCGCGGTCGGTCGCGGCGTTGGACGAGCCGCCGCAGCCCTCGATCGCCTCCGACACCGCGCGTGTCGTGGGATAGGCATGCGTGCCCTTGAAGGTGACGTGCTCCATGAAGTGGGCCACACCGGCGTTCTCGCGCGTCTCGAGGCGCGACCCGGCCAAGACGTAGATCGCGACGGAAAGCGAGTGGCTGTTCGGCAAACGCGCGGATATGACGCGCGGCCCGTCTTCCAGCACCGTGCGCTGGAACGGCGATCGATCAGTCATCGGGCCGGAATGCTACACGCGACCCCGGCCGTGGCCCCGGGCAAGCACACGCCGGGCCCGGATAGGACCGGGCCCGGCGTGGGGTAGGCGCGCTGGCCGCCGTGGGGACGGACAGCGTCAGTTAGGTTCGGGTCAGCCGGCAGGCGCCGGGCTGATCAGGCCGGTCAGCCAACCGGTCAGGAAGTAGATGACAAAGGCGCCGGCGACCAGCCACATCAGCCAGTGCACATCGGCCCACTTGCCCTTGACCACCTTGATGAATACCCAGGCGATGAAGCCGGCTCCGATGCCGACAGTGATGTTGAAGGTGAGCGGCATGAGGATCATCGTCAGCAGTGCCGGCAGTCCATCCTCGACGTCGTCCACCTTGATGTCCTTGATGAGCGTGAACATCAGGTAGCCGACCAGCACCAGCGCGGGCGCCGTCGCCTGCAATGGGATCAGCTGGGTCAGCGGTGCGAGCAGGATTGCGAGCAAGAACAGCAAGCCCGTGACGACAGATGCGAAACCGGTCTTGCCGCCTTCGGCGACTCCGGCAGCGCTCTCGATGTACGTGGTGTTGGAAGAGACGCCGCCGGCGCCGCCGGCGATCGCCGCGATGCTGTCAACAGCCAGCACGCGCTGGATGTTGGGCACAGAGCCATCCTCGCGGGCCAGGCCGGCTTGCTGGGCAACGCCAGTGACCGTACCCATCGTGTCGAAGAAGTCCGCCAGCATGATGGCGAATACGGTCAGTATCGCCACGATGACGTTGAGCCTCACGAAGACCTGGAACGGATCCTGCAGGCCAAGGCCCAGCGTCGAGAAGCTCGGCGCCAAGGTCATGTTCGCCGGTACGGTTGTGACTCCGGCGACCAGGGCCACGACCGCAGTGGCGGCGATGCTGATGATCAACGCGCCGCGGATCTTCATCGCGTACAGCGCGAACGTGATGAGCAGCCCGATCAGGAATACGAACTGGCCGGGCGAGTTCGGGAACGCGACCTGGACAACCGGGACACCCTGGGTGATGAGCCCGCCGTCCACGAACCCGATGAACAGGATGAAGAGCCCGATGCCGACGCCGATCGAGCGCTTCAGCGATAGCGGGACGGCGTTCATCACCGCCTCGCGGAAGCCGACCAGCACCAGGACCAGGATCACGATGCCCTCGATCAGCACGACGCCCATCGCGCCGCGCGCGTCGAGACCCATGCCGGTCAGCTGGAAGGCGACGATCGCGTTGAGGCCAAGGCCGGCGGCGATGGCGAACGGATAGTTGCCAACCAGGCCCATGGCAATCGTCATGATTCCGGCGATCAGCGCCGTGCCGGCCGATGCGGCGACCGGATCGATCCCAAGCGGTCCGGCAATGATGTTCGGGTTCAGGAAGATGATGTAGGCCATGACCATGAACGTGGTCACGCCCGCCCTGGTCTCTGTCAACCAGTTTGTGCCGCGCTCGGCAAACTTGAAATAGGAAGCGATCGCTTCCAAGGTTCCACTCCTCCCTCTTTTGGGGCCCGCTGATGCGAGCCCTCCGCCCTCCCTGGCAGCCGACCCTTCAGGCCGGCAGCTCAGCTCCCGTCTGAGCCCTCTCCCGCGGCATCGGAGCCGTCGCCGCCATCGAGCGTGCTGAGCTCCATCTGGACATAGTCCGACGTGGCGGGAAAGGCAAAGCGTTGCTGCTCGGGCTCGTCGGCGGCGGTGCGGCCGACGGGCGCGAACTCGACCGTGATCCGCTCGTCGCCCTGGACCAGGGTGTAGACGATCAGCTGGTCGGGGCGCGTCTCGAACTCGAGATGCTCGAACGAATCGATGTTCAGGCAGATAGAGAGGGGGGTGAAGAAGGTCGACACCTCGGGTCGGTCGACGACGATGCGCTCGACCCAGCCGGTGCCCATGGAGACGAGGCCCGCACCGCGGAAGTAGCGGTACGACACGGTCTGCTTGAGGAGCGGGCGCAGCAGGTTGTAGATATCGGTCGGGCTCGAGACAAGGCCGCTATTCACGAAGAACTTCGCTGGCGGCTCGAGCGACACGCTCCTCCTCACCTGCTGGCAAGGTCCGGCGACTCTCCCTCCGCTCGGACGCAGCGGATGGTATCGCGTCCGGTTGGCCGTGCAACGCCGATTTCGCACGCTTGACGCGGGCGACCGGACCTACGGCTGGATCAGGAAGGCGTCGATATCGACCCTGGTGCTGGTGGCGGCCGGGTTCTTGGTCCCCGTCACCCGGACCTGCACGGTATGTGTACCCGGACCGACTTCGGTAGCCCAGACGAGGCGCTTGGTCGAGGTGGAGCTAGAGTACAGGTCGATGGCGATCCACGACCCCGAATCCAGGCGGATCTCGACGATGCCTCGGGATGGCGCCCGCGTGGTCACGAAAGCCACGCATGATCCACTGAAGGTCAACTTCGCGATACGGCCGGCGACCGTCGTTTGGCGCACGTACCCGCCTGAGGCGCCAGACAACGAGACCCGCTTGAACGCACCGGTGTACGTGACCGAGGTCGAGGTCTCCTGACGGAGTGAAAGCTTGGCGGTCGATGTCGTGGCCCAGGCTCCCGTGTTGCCCGCGCCGTCGGTTGCGCGGAGCCGGAAGGTGTAGTTCTTCCCCGGCGTGACCGAAACGTCGACGCTGGTTGCCGTGGGCACGGCGAGGCTCACGTTCGTCCAGAGACCTGTGCCCTTCTTAAGCTGCAACTCGTACGAGGCAATCCCGCTCGGGTCGGACGCGGCCTCCCAGCTGAGCCGGAGTGGTGCGGTCGTGCCCAGCGCCGATGGCGCATACAGGTAGCGCTCGGGCACCTCGACAGTGGGCGGCGTGGTGTCGCCGGACGTGAGCGAGTAATTCAGGACGATGGCGCCCTCCAGCGCCGCGTAGCCGTCGACCGAGAGGTAGTAGGTCGTGGCCTCGACGCCCGAGTAGGTCACGCGGCTGTCCGCCCCACAGTTGCCGGTCTGGTCGTCGTCGTTGCTTACCACCTGGGTTAGCGCATCAACGCTCGTCCCCGTGTACACGCCGAGCGTGGTGTCAAAGTCGCTCCCGCACAGGTCGACCACGACCGTGCCTGATTCCGGCGTGGTCCAGGCATACCAGACCGAGTGGATAGGCTCCGAGAGCGTCGTATTGGCCGGCTCGCCGGTCTCGCCGAGGGCGTTGATGTTCGACCCGGTCGTTGAGCCCGACAATCCCGATATCACCTCCGCCGAGGCGAAGTTGTCGTTCGCGGGGCCGATCCAGACCGGGGAGTTCGACAAAGCGAAGTTCCGTGTCGTCCAGTGCGGCAGCCCACCGCCCGGATAGCTGCCAATCGCCTGGTTTGTGCCCCACACGAGCGCCGTGTTCACCGGGTCGGGTGAGGCGCCGGCGTAGTCGCCCCACCGGCACACCGGCTGGCAGGTGAAGTCACGGTCATAGGTCACGCTTGTGCCCAGCGTTATCTCGCCCGTCATAGTGCCAAGCGGAGTCGCGCCGCCGCGCGACTGGGCACGGATCTCGGCCGTCAGAGAGGCGCCGCCGACGTTGTAGTTGATGACGACGTCGTTGCCGGTCGCGGCGGGGGAGATGGCGCCATTGAACACGAAGTGGCTGGCGTTGCCGATCTCACCCACCTGTCTCAACGGCGAGCCGCCACCGCCGACAACCAGCTCGTACCAACGCACGACCGAGCGGCCGCTCGGGCTGCCGATGGTGTGCTGCGTCCAGACGGCCAGGGCACCGCCAACGTCGGGGTCGGGCATGGCCACTGCCTGGGTGAGACGGCCATCCATGGTGTCGAGCACGTTGGTCGTTCCGGGCTGGGGCACGTTGGCCGGAATCGAGTAGTCCGGCACGGTGACGAGGCCATCCTCGGTGAGCGTTTCGCTGCCCGCCGCACCCGATACGTGCCAGACACTGATCTGCGACTCCCCAGTCAGAAAGTCAGCGGCGACCACGTAGCCGGCGGCGGACGAGCCGAACGTGTTGGCCGGAACAGGCGTGAACACGTAGTCACCGTCCAACGATTGGAGGGGTCCCCACCAGCCGCCACTCACCTCGCCGCACTCGGTGCTCCCGTTGACCGGCTTGGTCACGGCCCATAACCGCGAACCGATGAAGGAATCAGTGCCATCGAACACGTTGGTGCCGATGAGGATGTGCGTATCGTTGTGGCCGAGCTTGGGATAGTCGTCGAAATCGCCCGTGTAGATGAAGTTGACGCACCAATCAGTCGTCAAGTTGGCGGGATTGGCGGTCTTCGACCAGCCAAATGCAAGGTAGTTGCCAAAGGCATCGAGGTCGTCCATGACGAAGATGAACCTCTGCGCCTGCTGGTCCCATTGGATCTGGGGGTCGAACACGTCGTCGGTCGGATAGCCAATGAACGATCCGAGTGATGCGGATGCCTGGATCGTGGTCAGGTTGCGGTCGTAGATGCGGATGGTCGTGTTGACCATCTCGATGTAGTCGTTCGGGCCGATCGCCCCGGTGGGATCTGGCGGACTTCCTTCA
>Ga0209751_10003290_pt1 | contig 15720 bp, 20 predicted proteins | sample RifCSP13_1_FD_184019 | JGI IMG/M metagenome (GOLD analysis project Ga0209751, IMG submission 184019) | Soil microbial communities from Rifle, Colorado - Rifle CSP2_sed 13_1 (SPAdes) (version 2) | ecosystem: Environmental > Terrestrial > Deep subsurface > Rock core/Sediment | place: Rifle... | reverse complement strand
TGACCGGACGGCGCTCCTGTCGGTCAAGCCGGGGGTCACCATCTTCCCCGGATCAATCCCGGCCCCGTACGGTGCCCCGATCAGGTGTGGCTCCCTTGAAAAAACTATCAGGCTGCTGAAAAAGCCCCATCTGCTGTGTTGTCTCGTGGCGGCATAAGCGACGTACATGAAGAGCGCCTCATTCCTCGCTCCCCGATCTAACTGGGGCCTTGCAGCTGGACCTTTTTGAGCAGCCTTTTAAATTAATGATGCGCCTCTTCGAGCGCGCTGCCTATGTACATCATCGAGAGGAGCGCGAAAATGAAGGCTTGCAGGAACACGACCATTACGCCCAGCACCGTCGAGAAAGCAAGGAGCGGATACGCGAGCGGCATGAGCATCAAAAGAACGAAGACCACCTTCTCATGGCCGAATATATTGCCGAAAAGCCTGAACGAGAGGGATACGGGCCTCGCTATGTGGCCAATCACCTCGACAGGTATCATGAGCGGCATGAGCCACCAGATCGGGCCGCAGAACTGCTTGAGGTACCCCAGGCCGTGTTCCTTGATGCCCACTATGTGAGTAAGGACGAATACTATCAACGCGAGCGCCAGCGTGGTGTTGAGGTTGGCGGTCGGCGGAAGGAGCCCGGGAATGAGGCCCAGCAGGTTAGATACGAAGATGAATACCGCAAGCGTCATGACGAACGGGAAGTACTTCTTGCCCTTGTGGCCCATGGTCTCGTCGACCATGCGCTCGAAGTAGGTCAGCGCGAGTTCTATGACCGACTGGGTCCTGCCGGGCACGAGCTTCAAGCCCTTTGCCAGCAGTATCGAGAATATCGCCAGGCCGATGCTTATGTAAATCATGAAGGCCGTATGTACGGGCAGCCCGAATGTCGGGACTATGGTGTCATGCATTTTTGTGCTCCTCCTTTGCCAAATAGACCATGGTGCAGATCGTCGTGAATATCGCGGCCGTGAGGCCTGCCAGCATGGGCCAGAGCTCGAGCTTGCCGCGGGATGTGAGAAGGGCAAGCAGAGCCGCGATGCAGATAAGCCTGACCTGATACGAAAACTTTACGAACCTCTCGACCCGCTCGGGGCTCATGCGCATGGATTTGCGCACCATCTTCATGAGCCACATTATGCTTAAAGTACCAACGAGAAACCCGGCGGCAAAGCTCGGGACCAGTCCTGTCTTTGAGAGGGCGAGGAGCGCGCCTGAAAAGACCGCGCACACGGCCAGGTTTGTGATGAGCACCCTGGCGGATATGGCCAACGCAAGAGAGTCGATGTTCTCCGTCTTTGTTACGCTAAAGCCCATATCTCCTGGTCATCTCGAACATGTTCTTGAAGCCCGCCGCTATGCCGAATATAAGGAAAATTATCGTTAGCCAGGGTTTGGTGCCGAAAACCCCGTCCAGGTAAATGCCGATCCCCAGGCCTATGAACGTGGATACGACCATGGCGATGCCCATCGAGGCGAGCATCGCAAGACCCTTGAAAACCCCTTTGCCCTGATTGTCTTCAGGCATAGGCGCCCCCTTTGTCTTTGATTTAGCGACTGTTTTTTCGGGGGAGGCCATGTAACCGGATTTTATTATCACATGGCTTAATTGAAAGTCAAAGGAAATCTCCGGTGAGTCCCGCGTCACCGTATCCCCCATATTCGAGTATAGCCCTGAGGGGAGATGAGGGCTTAAATCGCGTTACAACAAGCCTTCAGCTTTTCTTGACGCCCCCGTTTTTTATGATAAAATCGATTGGCGCTTTTTACACCTTCCATTGACCTCCCCGGCATCCCTGGCAGGAGCCGTTTAATTCTCTCTCAAAAGGAGACATCGTGAAGAGCATCATAATGGCCGGCGGCTTCGGCACAAGGCTTCGCCCACTCACCAATAACCTCCCAAAACCGATGGTGCCGATGGCCAACAGGCCCATGATGGAGCACATAATAGAGCTCCTCAAGAAAAACGACATCACCGCCCTCACCGCCCTGTTGTACTTCCAGCCGGAGATGATCTCCGGCTATCTGGGGGACGGATCGAACTTCGGGGTAAAGCTCGACTACATAACCCTCACCGTCGACCTCGGCACCGCGGGCGCGGTGGGCAGCGCCATGAGGAAGACAGGCGGGGACGAGACCACGCTCATCATAAGCGGCGACGTTCTCACGGACATAGACCTGAACAGGGCGGTAGAGTTCCACAAGAAGAACAACTCCGTTGCCACGATAGTCCTGACGAGAGTCGAGAACCCGCTGCCCTTCGGCATCGTCATAACCGACGAAGAGGGCCGCATCGTGCGGTTCCTCGAGAAGCCGAGCTGGGGCGAGGTCTTCAGCGACACCATAAATACCGGCATATACATACTCGAGAAGAAGGCGCTCGATTACATACCGACGGACAGGGAATTCGACTTCAGCAAGGACCTCTTTCCGCTCATGCTCGAGAAAAAGGAGCCGCTCTTCGGCTACATAGCCGAAGGCTACTGGAAGGACGTGGGCAGTCTTGAGGAATACAGGGCGGCAAACATGGACATACTCCAGGGCAATGTCCATGTCGAGATACCCGGGGAGCGGATAGAGGGCAGGAGGCTCTGGGTCGGCAAGGGCTCGCGCATAGACTTCACCGCAAGGCTCGAAGGCGCGATAGTGATAGGAGAGAACTGCCGCATAGAGGCGGACGCAAGGATATCCAACTCCATCATAGGCCCGAACTCCACGGTCGAAGAGGGGGCTGTCATCCGGGATTCCGTATTATGGGATTCGACCAGGGTGGCAAGGGGGGCTTCATTGCACGAGAACGTTGTCGGAAGCTCGAGCGAGATACTCGACCAGGCGCATATCGCCGAGGGCGTAATCGTAAGCGACCATTGCAGGATAGGGCGGAACGCCACACTGAAGGCCAACGTCAAGGTATGGCCTTACAAGATCGTAGAGGACGACGCGACGCTCGCTTCGAGCCTTATCTGGGGCGAGAAGTGGAGCAGGAACATCTTTTCGACATACGGCGTCACGGGACTCGCGAACATAGAGCTATCTCCCGAGTTCGCCGCGAAGCTCGGCGCTGCCTTCGGCGCGTCCTTGAAGAAGGGCTCGGTAGTCTCCACGAGCAGGGACGCGCACAAGACCTCGCGCATGATAAACAGGGCCATAATGACGGGCATACTCTCGACCGGCGTCAGCGTCCATGACTACGGCGTGACGCCCATGCCGGTCGTCAGGTTCCTCGCGAGGAGCGGCACCGAGGCCGGGGGCATCCACACGAGAAGGTCGCCGTTCGATACCCAGCTCCTTGACCTCAAGTTCTTTGACGGCAAGGGCCTCGATCTGCACCCCGGATACGAGAAGACGGTAGAGAAGCTCTTTTTCAAGGAGGACTTCCCGAGGGTCCCCATGGAGGAGACCGGAGAGATGAGCTTCCCGATACACGCCTTTGAATCGTACCAGGACGCGTTCATGTCGATGGTGGACGCTGATACGGTCTCAAAGGCGAAGTTCAAGTTCATAGTCGATTATTCGTACGGGTCCTCATCGAGGATATTCCCGTCGATACTGGGCAAGCTCAACTGCGAGGTAATAGCCCTGAACGCGAACCTCGACGGCAGCAAGACGACGAAATCGGCCGAGGAGTTCCAGAGGGCGATGGACCAGCTCTCATCCATTGTAAGGTCGCTTGACGCCGACATGGGCTTTTACCTCGACGCCGGCGGAGAAAAGGTGTTCCTCTTCGACGAGACCGGAGAGGCGCTTGATGGCGACACAGCCCTCAATATAGTGACGCTCCTTGTACTGAAGACCAGCAAGGAGGCCGGCAGGATAGGCCACATAGCCGTACCGATAACAGCATCCCGCGCCATAGACAGGATGGCGGAGATGTACGGCTTTACCGTGAAGAGGACGAAGACGACCCCCAGGGGCCAGATGGAGGCCGCTGCCGCGGGCGCGGTCTTTGTCGGCGAGCAGTCAGGCGGGTACATGTTCCCGGCCTTCCAGCCCAACTTCGACGGCATGTACGCCGTAGCCAAGATATTGGAGATGCTCGCGAAGCACGGGGCCAGGCTCCACAAGCTCATGAGGGAGATACCGCCTTCCATAATACTCAAGGAGAGGGTCTCGTGCTCTTTCGAGAACAAGGGGATGATAATGAGGAGGCTCGCCGAGGACTCCAGAGGTCTTGAGACTGTACTTCTGGACGGAATAAAGATAAAATTCGGCGAAGACTGGATAGTCGCCTACCCGAGCCAGGACATGCCGTACTTCATGCTGGTGGCGGAGGCGTCTACCGAAGAGGCCGCAAGGAGCCTCGTAAATAGATATTCGGAGAAGATCAAGGAATGGCAGAGATCCTGAAGATAGTCGTAGGGCCTCTCGAAGTAAATTGCTACATAGTCTTTGACAAGAATACGAAAGAAGGGGTCGTGATAGACCCGGGCGGGGATGCGGAAGAGATAAAGGCCGCGCTCAAGGACAACGGCGTCATAACAAAGTACATCATAGACACTCACGGGCATTTCGACCATGTGGGCGCCAACGGCCTCTTGAAAGATGCGCTCGGCTGTCCCGTAGCCATACATCAGGAAGACGAGCCGCTTCTTGAATACGCCCATGACCAGGCCATCATGTACGGGCTCAAGACGCCCAGGCAGCCCAAGCCGGATATGCTCCTCAAGGACGGAGAGGATATCTCCTTCGGCAGATTGAAGATGAGGGTGATCCATACGCCGGGCCACACAAGGGGCGGGATATGCCTTTACATGAGGGCGCAGAAGGTCATCTTTACGGGCGACACGCTCTTTGCAGGCTCTGTCGGCAGGACTGATTTCGAGGGCGGCTCGACAAAGGCCCTGATGGATTCGATAAAAAGGAAGCTACTGACTCTCGGCGATGATGTCTCGGTTTTTCCAGGTCACGGCCCGGATTCGACGATCGGCGAGGAGAAGGAAGTCAATCCGTTCATAGCCGGGGCAGGCGGGTTTGAATAAGTAGTTATTCCGAGGGTGGCCTCGTTAGAGTTTTGCATCCCCCTTTCTTAAAGGGGGACTGAGGGGGATTATTCAGTCTGTCATTCTGAGGAGCCGTCAGAGATTCTTCGCTTCGCTCGGAATGACATCATAATCTCCCCTGACCCCTCTTTAGAAAAGTGGGGGGATACTTGAGATCTTAAAGTGGTGCTTTGACTTGATACTAAAAAACAAAAACATAACCCTGGGCGTTACAGGGGCCATCTCGGCCTACAAGGCCCTTGAGCTCTCAAGGCTTCTCATCAAGGGAGAGGCGACAGTCCGGCCTGTCATGACTAAGGCCGCGGCGGAGTTCATAACGCCTCTGAGCCTTTCTACCCTATGCCGCAACCCGGTCTCGTCGAGCCTCTTTGACCTTACGAACGAGACCAGGATAAGCCACATTGACCTGGCGCAAAAGACCGACCTCGTCATAGTCGCGCCCGCGACCGCCAACTTTATCGGCAAGGCCGCCTCAGGCATCGCCGATGACCTCCTTACCACGATAACGCTTGCCTCATGCGCGCCTGTCCTCATCGCTCCGTCGATGAACTCGGCCATGTGGGAGAACCCGATCGTGAAGGAGAATGTAAAAAAGCTCCAGAAGGGCGGATACCTTTTCGTGGGGCCTGAGAGCGGCGAGCTCGCCTGCGGCTACGAGGGCAAGGGCAGGCTCGCTTCGGTCGAGAACATACTCGACGCCGCAAGAGAGGCCTTGAGCCCCAAGGACTTGAAAGGCGAGAAGGTGCTCGTCACCGCAGGGCCGACAAGGGAGGCCATTGACCCGGTCCGCTTTGTCTCGAACGCCTCTTCAGGCAGGATGGGCTTCTCGATTGCGAAGGCGGCGCGCAGCAGGGGCGCGGAGGTCGTGCTCGTCTCAGGCCCGTCATATCTGCCAATACCGGGCGGCATCACGCATGTCCCCGTTGTGACCGCGGAGGAGATGCTGGACGCCAGCATAAGGTACTTTACCCAGTCAACGATTGTAATCATGGCCGCCGCTGTCGCTGACTACAGGCCTGCAAAGAGCTACCCGACAAAGGTCAAGAAAGAGGCGACCTCGCTCGCCATAGAGATGGAGAGGACCGCCGACGTCCTCAAATACATGGGCAGCCACAAGAAGAACGGGCAATTACTCGTAGGCTTTGCGCTGGAGACGGACAACGTCGAGGAGAACGCGCGGAAGAAGCTCAAGGAAAAGAACCTCGACCTTGTCGTTGCAAATACCCCGGCAGGCCTTGACAGCGACTTCAACCAGGTGACAATACTTACTCCGCAGGGGAAAAAGGAAGAGCTGCAGCCTTTAAAGAAGGAAGAGGTGGCTGACAGGATACTCGACAGGGTGGTGGGACTTAAGAAGTAATCGATTTACAACTCTTTGCCAATATCAAATGAAAATGGCGGCCGTCTTGAAGACGGCCGCCATTTTGTTTTCCGGTTTTGGAGCTTTTTAGCTTTACCTGCCACAACGCCTCAGATACGCACCCACTTGAGCGCGTTCTCCATTGCGGTCTCCCAGTCCCTGCCGCTCCTGCGGATGGTGAGCAGGCGCTTTCTTATGAACTTCGCAGCATTGAGGCTGTGCTTGCCGGTCGGGTCTTTCTTGAGGCAGTGCGCCTTCTGCGAGAAGGTAAGGAGGTCTATTATGGTGTTGACGGAGATGGCGAAGTACTTCTCCTTCTCCTCCTTTGTCAGGGTCCATTTGGAAGTGGCTGAGAGCAGGCCGAGCATCTTGTGCCACTGCTCGAACCTGTGCATGAGGAGCATGCTGGAGAATATGGTCTTGTTGGTGCGGAAGGACAATGGCGTGCCCTCGATGGTCTCATCCATCAACCTGTCGTTGTCCCTGTGGACCTCTTTTACGAACTTTTTCGGCAGCTGCCAGATCCGCTTGTCTGCAAGGGCGTCGTAGCGCATCTCCCAGTAGATGTGCCTCAAGCTCCGCGCGGAGAAGGTCCTTATCATCATCTCGGGTATGAAGTGGTTATGGGCTATCGTGTCGGCTGAAAGGTGGCTCAGATAGCCGTAGGCAAAGGCCCTCTGCGAATCCGTCTCAGCCCTGCGCAGCAGCTTGAAGCCGACCTTCCAGTTGTGGCAATGCTTCAAGTCCTCGACGAGGTTCTTGCCTATTACGATGTCGGCGCTTATGTTGCCGTAGAGGTAGTCGTTCGGATAGGCCTCGAGGAGCGCCCTCACCGGCGGGACGAGGAGCTTCGTGTTCTCGAGGACGGTCTTACCGAGCTCAAGGTGGGTCGCAGGCCCCCAGGCCAGCGCAGCGTCCGGCAGGGCAAGGATAATAAATACTGCAAGTATGGCTATTACAAGCATATCTTCACAACTATTATTACGAGAAGAGGTTCCAGTTGTAAAGCGGAAAAAAAGATAGTAGAACTAAGATATGCAGGATAGCGTTGATAAAAAGGAGCTTCTGGAAGAGTTGAGGCGGATATCCAGCGGCCTCAAGGCCAGGACCGAGCTCTTTGGCCATTCGGGGGTGTTGTACCTGCCCAAGGCAAAAAGACCTGAGCCCTGTGCCAGCGGCCTGGCCCGGTACGACGGAGGGCCGGAGGGGTTTGGGGCGTTCGCCCCTTGCGCAAGGCACCCTCTCTGGGGAGGGGTAGCATTCGGGTGCTGGACGGTGGGCAGCGCCGCCGCAATATGGGGTGCGCCGGTGAGCGGCCCCAATCTCGCGCCATTTTCAGAAGATGGCCTGCTCCAGCTTGGCCGCATGCTCAACTGGCTTGCGGGCGAGATAAAGGCCCAAGCCCCGGATATGGACGGCTTTCGCCTTATAGCCGCGGGCAGGTGCATTGAGGGCGGCGAATTATCTGTTGGAGATGCCGGCCAGAAGGCCCTGCCTGCCATCGAGAGCTGGCTGGCGGGAACAGGCGTAAAGACGGTACTTCTTTTAGGGGATAGCGCCAGGGCAGCCCTGATGCCGGGAGTAGAGCCCCCCCTTGGGAAGGGATTTGCCTCAAAAGGCCGGAATTTAGTGCCTACCCTGCCGCCCGATGAGATAGCCGCTTCACAGGCGCTTAAAAAAGAAGCTCATGCGCACCTCAAGGCCTTAATACTTTCAATCCAGCCCTGATTTGTTGAAATGCATAGTGTTCCCTGATAGAATCAGGCTATGAAAAATCTGGCCGGTTTTCTTTTCTTCCTTGCGACCGTTCTCACCATTGCGTTTCCGTCACATTCTTCAGCAAAAGATATAATCTATTTAAAGGCAGAGGGTGTCGTCAACCCTGTCATGTCCAGCTATATCGGGGCTGCCCTTGAGGAGGCGAAGACCGCTGGCGCTGAGGCCATCATCATACAGCTCGATACGCCCGGCGGCCTCGACCTCTCGATGAGGGACATAGTAAAGGCTACCCTCGCTTCCGAGGTGCCAGTCGTGGTATATGTCGCGCCAGCGGGTTCGAGGGCAGCATCCGCGGGCGTCTTTGTTACCTATGCCGCCAATGTGGCCGCAATGGCCCCCGGCACCAACATCGGCTCAGCCCATCCCGTATCGATGGGCGGACAGATGGACGAGACCATGACGAAGAAGGTCGAGAACGACGCCGTAGCCTATATAATGGGCATAGCACAGAAGAGGGGCAGGAACGCCCAGTGGGCCGAGAAGGCAGTCAGGGAATCGGTCAATATAACCGCGGAGGAGGCCTTAAGGCTCGATGTAATTGACATAGTGGCTTCTGACAGGGACGAACTCCTCAAGAAGCTCGACGGCATGAAGGTGGAGACCGCGATAGGCGCGCGCACGCTTGAGACTGCGGGCGCAAGGGTCGTCGAGGTCGAGATGGGCCTCCGCTACCGGATATTGAATGCCATAAGCAACCCGAATGTAGCCTATATCCTGATGATGATCGGGCTCATCGGCATATACTTCGAGCTTTCAAACCCCGGCGCCATATTCCCGGGCGTCATAGGCGCTGTCTCTCTCATACTGGCCTTCTACGCATTCCAGACCCTGCCAGTGAACTACGCCGGGTTCCTTCTTATAGGGCTCGGCATAATCTTCTTCATAGTGGAGTTGATGGTGATAAGTTTCGGACTTCTTACGATAGCAGGCGTCATTTCAATTCTTCTCGGCTCTCTCATGCTCTTCGATTCTCCTGCCCCGTACTTCCAGATATCCATCTGGGTGGTGCTGCCAGCGGTGGTGCTGCTTACGGCCGTGGTGATCGGGGCCATGTATTACGCTCTCAGGGTGCACAAGAGAAAGCCGGTGAGCGGCAAGGAAGAGCTGATTGGTTCCATAGGCACAGCCGAAGAGGATTTCGGAGAGGGCAAGACGGGCAGGGTCTTCATAGAGGGAGAGTACTGGAATTCTTCGAGCGATCTTTCAATATCAAAAGGGGACAGGGTCATGGTCATAGAGGTGCAGGGGCTGCATCTTAAAGTGACGAAGGCCTGAGAGGCAGCCTAAAACAAAGGGGAGGTAACATGGAATTCGGCATTGGAACAGGTACGATAATACTGGCAGCGCTTATCCTGCTCTTTGTATGGAGCGCGATAAAGATACTGCCTGAATACGAGAGGGGCGTCATCTTCTTCCTCGGAAGGTTCCAGGCTGTAAAGGGGCCTGGCCTCATACTCCTCATACCGGGCGTGCAGAAGATGTTGAAGGTAAGCCTCCGGACGGTGACCATGGACGTCCCTCCGCAGGAGGTCATAACCAGGGACAACGTATCTGTCAGGGTGAACGCCGTCGTCTACTTCAGGGTCATGTCACCCGATAAGGCTATCATCGCTGTCGAGAACTTCCTCTACGCAACGAGCCAGCTCTCGCAGACGACGCTGCGGAGCGTATGCGGGCAGGCGGAGCTTGACGAGCTTTTGACCGAGAGGGATAAGATAAACAAGGGCATACAGGAGATACTCGACAAGCAGACCGATCCCTGGGGCATAAAGGTGAGCCTGGTCGAGGTCAAGGCCATAGACCTGCCTGAAGAGATGAAGAGGGCGATGGCAAAGCAGGCGGAGGCCGAGAGGGAGAAGAGGGCCAAGGTAATACACGCCGAAGGCGAGTTCCTGGCGGCAAAGCAGATACTCGCCGCAGCCGAGCTTATGGCCCAAAACCCTGTATCTCTCCAGCTCAGGTACCTCCAGACATTGACCGAGATAGCGGCTGAGAAGAACTCGACAATACTCTTCCCGCTTCCGATGGACCTGATAAAGCCGTTCATCAAGGGATTCAAGACGGAGTAGCGGATGTACGCCAGCGGGCAGGGGGCAGGCCACAGACAGAGGCTCAAGGACAGGTTCCTGAAGTCGTCTCTACAGGGCTTCCACGACTACGAGGTCCTTGAGCTGCTCCTTACCTATGCCATCCCCCGCAGGGACGTGAAGCCGCTTGCCAAGAAGCTTCTGGCGGACTTCAAGGGGCTTAAAGGAGTTTTCGAAGCAGACCCGATACGCCTCAGGGATGTAAGCGGCCTTGGCGAGGCGAGCATCATGCTCCTTGGGCTTGTGAAAGAGGCGGCAAGGGCCTATCTGTCCGAGCAGGTCCCGTCTTCAAAAGAGGTCGTAAGCTCGCCCAGGGACGCGGTGAGTATCGCGCGGGAGGCCTCGGAAGGAGATACGGAAGACGGGCTCTACGCCTTTTTCCTCAATTCCAAGAACGAGGTCCTCGGCGTCGAGGTCATACACAGGGGGACTGTTGAAGCGGGCGTCTCGCCAAAGGCCGTCATACAGAAGGCCTTCAGCCACAACGCAAGATCAGTGATAATGGTCCATTTGAAGCAGGGCAAATGCAATGCGACAAAGGCCGAGAAGTCGCTTGCGAACGAGTTAGAGGCCGCGGCCTCATCCATAGACATACTTGTGCATGATTACATCGTGGCAGGCTCCCAGGGCCATGTCAGCGCGAGGGAGATGGGCTGGCTCAAGCGTTCGGTCTATTCCTGAGGACTTCCATAAGGTAGGCCCTGCCTTCCAGGATAGCCCTTTCAATGCCTTTCCCGTTGGCGAGCCCGGCTGCTATTGCTGCCGATAGTATGCAGCCTGTGCCGTGAAACCTCCCTGTAGCCCCAGTTATCCGCTTTCCCGCGAAATAATTGAAAGACCTCCCGTCATAGAGCAGGTCCTGGGGCGCTCCTTCGAGATGGCCGCCCTTGACGAGCACATTTGGCGCGCCCATCTCGTGCAGTCTCCTTACGGCCTCTTCCATTCCTTTTATATCCGTAACCTCTTTTATGCCGGTAAGAAGCGTTGCCTCCGGCAGGTTTGGCGTAACCAGCGCGACAAGGGGAAGGAGCGCCTTCAGTTCGGCAATGCCGTCCTTGTCAAGGAGCGGTCTTCCGCTTGTCGAGCGCATTACCGGGTCGAGTACGACTTTTTTCAAACCATATTTCTTGATAAGGATTCGTATGGCCCTGAGGTTCTCCGCGCTCCCGGTCATGCCTATCTTCACGGCATCAATCCGGAACTCTTCCAGCAGTGCATTTACCTGTCTCTTCAGAAACCCGGCTGAGACCGGCTCAATTGCCCGTACCACGGTCGAGTTCTGCGCCGTAAGGGCAGCGACAACCGAGAGGCCCCTTGCTTTGAGGTCGCGGAAGGTCTCAAGGTCCCTCTGAAGGCCGGCTCCGCCAGAGGGGTCTGAGCCTGCTATGGTGAGGACTGTCTTCATTTATGTTCCGAAAAAGTAGGTGAAAAGAGACTGGAATACGCCGATAAGGAAGCCCATTACGCCGCCGAGGTACTCGAGGTGCTTCAATTCCCTTGCGATAAAGTCAGTAAGGAGCCTCTCGAAGCGCATGAGGTCGAGCTGGTCTATCTTCGTTACCAGCAGGTCCTTAACATCTATATTTTGCCTTACCTTTGCGGCAAGCGCGCCTTTTTTCCTGTCGAGGTGAGTGACTATCTCTCGTGTGAGTATGTACTTTATCTGGCTCTTGAGCCCCTGGGAGACCATGCCGACGACAGGGAGCTGAAGGAACCTTGACGAGAACCTGTGCTCTACGACCTCTTCGACCGTCCGCTCTATCTCGCGCTCCCAGTTGAGGCCCGAGAGCGCCTTGGCGAGGTCTTCGGATGAGAGCAGCTCTTTCTCGATAGTCCTGGCTATTGAGCGCGCTATCTCCTTCCTGCGCTTGGGTATGACCCCCTGGACGCGCCAGCCGAGCACATTGAAGGGCACGTGCGGCCTGAAAAGGAGCTTTATAGCCACATAGTTCGTGAGCCAGCCTATCGCGGCCCCTATTACAGGGGGCAGGAAAAGGCTCATCTGCATCAATAACTCCGCAAAATGTTTAGATTATTGGAAAGCTTTCAGGACTGCTGGCTGGGACGAACTGCCGATATCAGGAGGTAAAGCCCTTTTTCGAGGCCTCTTCCTCGAAGTACTTCTTATAGAGGATGTCCCATTCCCTGCTCCCCTCAGGCACATCCCTGGAAAGCGAACGGATCTTGTTGCGGGCCATGGTGTCTGCCTCGTCCTCTACCTTGAGGTAGTCGGCGATTGCCTTCTTTATCTCGCTCAGGGCCTTGCCCTCGTCCGTGAAATCAACGAGGTCGTCCTTCCAGATGCCGTCTGACAAGAGGTGGGCTATGTGGGATATCCTGTCGTCCGAGAGCCTCAAAGCACGATGCCCCTTTCTCTGGCAAGCTTGTTCTTTATCATGCTGAACATCTTCCTGTAGTCGACCCTCTGGGAATCCATTGCGCCCGAATGGGACTTGAGCAGGGCCTCGACCTCCTTGTCAAGGTCGTCCTCGGCCTTGAGGTCGCCAACGAATATCTCGACCATGCGCTCGTATACCTTCTTCTCGTCGGCCTTGAACTCGATAAGCTCCTTCTCTTTGAGCCTCTCGATCGAGGCGCGGACGAGTTTCTCCACCTGTTCCCTGGAAAGCTTCATATTGGCGAAAATAGCACATAATATCGTGGTTTGCAAGGCTGTTGACAGTATGGGTTTTTTGGTCTATAAATTAACGCATGTACCTCGGGGGGGCGGATGGAGAGAAGAGGCGGGGATTATATATGCATCCTTGCGGGGTCTGTGCTTCTCGCCTTCGCCATGCTGTCCTTTATCTTTCCAGAGGTAAGCTATGTAAGCAAAGAGGCGTCAGGCGGCCTCACTACTGAAGAGTTCAGGGTCATCTTAATCCCCCGTTCGACGTCGGTTGCAGCGGCACTCATCGCCATCGCGCTTTTCTATAACAGTCTACAAATCAGAAGAAGGGGGAGTGCATAATGAAAGTCGTAAAGAGCTGGTACTTCAGGCAGATAGCCGCAATCCTCGCGTTCACGATGCTGGTCATCGGGGCAGTTCCCACGAAGAGCATGGCGATCGTCGTCAATACGGACGCTGTAGTCGCGGCCTCCGCGGAGCACTCGAGGGAAGCTGACATCGCAAGGATCCAGCGGGTATTGGAGAGCAAGCTCGTCTCTGACAGGCTCCAGCAGACAGGCCTCACTCAGGACGAAATACAGGGCAAGATAAAGAACCTCTCCAATGAAGAGGTCCATTCGTTCGCCTCTCAGCTCGAGAGCCTCTATCCGGGCGGAGACGGCTTCGGCATCGTGATAGCGCTGCTTATTATCGTGATACTCGTGATGGTAATCTTGAAGCTCGCTGACAGGAAGATAATCATAAGATAGGCTCTTATGCAGGGGGCCCGGGGAGCAAAAGGCCCCGGGCCTTTCTTTTTTTAAGGACCGGGATGTTTTTGAAAAGGACTCTCTTTTTTTTGATTTTGTTTTCGGCCATTGCCGGGTGCGCCGCACCGGGCCGGGAGGCTGTACTTTCATCCATTAAAAGCGGCGCCGGCACAGGGGCCATAATCGAAGGCGTGCCCTTCTTTCCCCAGGACGGCTATGACTGCGGCCCGGCTGCCCTGGCCTCTGTAATATCGTTTTACGGGGCGGCTGCTGAAATCGGCGAGATAAAGGGCCGCGTATATAATGAAAAGCTCAGGGGCTCGCTCGCCATGGACATGCTCTCTTACGCAAAGGAGAGGGGCTTTGAGGCGCGCTATTACAAGGGGAGCCTCGACGACCTCAAGGAGAGCCTCAAAAAGAGAGAGCCGCTTATTTTATTCCTTAATCTCGGGTATGACTTCTACCCTGTCGGGCATTACATAGTGGCCGTCGGCATGAGCGATAAGGAAGGCGCAGTACTGGCCCATTCAGGCGCTGAAAAGGAAAAGGCATACAGCTTCAGAGAGTTAGAGGCGGCATGGTCAAAGACAGGCTACTCGACCCTTCTCATAAGGCCCAACGGGAGGACGCAATGAAAAAGCTCATCGCAGTTTTGCTGCTTGCGGCGTTCATCCAGTCCTGCGGAATGGTAGAGGTGAAGGAGACGGATTCGCTCACCTTCAACGAGCACATGAGGCTCGGGGCCATATATGAGAACCAGGGCAAATACGAGCTTGCCTTGAGAGAGTATGAGAGCGCGCAGGTCATAGACACCAGGGAGGCGAACGCCTGCTTCGCGCTCGGCAATGTCTACCTGCGCCTCAAGGACTTTCCCAGGGCCGAGCGGCACTACCGGAGGGCCATAGAGCTTGAGCCAAAGCCAGAGTTCTACAACAACATGGGCTGGCTTCTGATGGAAAAGGGCGACATGAAAGGCGCGCTCAAGTCCGTCGAAGAGGCCGTAAGAATGGCAACGGGGGGCGGCTATATCTATCTGGACACCCTGGGTGTCGTGCAGATGAGGGCCGGTGAGCTTGGCAAGGCTGAGAAGAGCTTCCTTGACGCGGCAGGGGCGGTGCCTGCCAAGAAGAAAGATGCGCTCTTTGAGATATATGGCCATCTGAGCGAGCTATATAAGAAGACCGGCCAGAAACAAAAGGCCGCAGTGATGGATGAGAAGATAAATGTATTGAAGACGCCGGAAGCTGGTGAGGGACTGTGAGGACTGTTTACGGAGTAAACCCGGTGCTTGAGGCGCTCCGCGCCTCTGTAGCTATCGACAGGATATTGATATCAGAGGGCAGGACAGGCAAGGCCCCGGCTGAAGTCTTAAGGCTCGCGCGCGAGAAGAAGATAGAGGTCAGCCGCATGCCCGAGGAAGAGTTGAGAAGGATCTCCGGAACGGACAGGCACCAGGGCGTCGCGGCCGTGCTCCATGAAGAGTTCAAATATTATGATATCGAAGACCTCATCGCCATCTGGAAGGAAAAGGGCAATCAGGCCTTTTTCCTCATACTCGACTCAATACAGGACCCGCAAAATCTCGGGTCGCTGGTGAGGACCGCGAACGCGGCTGGCGTGCACGGCATAATCATTCCGAAGGACAGGGCAAGCGAGGTAACGGCGGCTGTCGTCAAGGCGGCTGCAGGCGCGACCGAGCACACGCGCATCGCCAGAGAGGTCAACATCTCGAGGGCGATAGAGCGCCTGAAAGAGGAAGGGGTCTGGGTCGCTGCCGTGGAGGCCGGGTGCAAGGATACGGTCTGGAGCGCCGACCTTGACAGGGACCTCGCCATCGTCATCGGCAGCGAGGGCATGGGCATAAGGCGGCTCGTGCGCGAGAGGTGCGATTTCTGCGTGTCTATCCCGATGGCCGGCCAGGTCAATTCATTGAATGCGGCGCAGGCAGGGGCTGTTGCGTTGTTCGAAGCTTTAAGACAACGTAGCGGCTCCAGATAGGCTACCAGGTTCCATTGTAACCTCTCCTTATTGCGCTCAGTCACGGTGGGGGTGAAATACTTCACCCTCCCCTCAGTCCCCTCCCGTCAAGGGAGGGGAGGTAATTTGGCGGCAGATTCGTTTATTT
>Ga0209751_10003286_pt1 | contig 15722 bp, 19 predicted proteins | sample RifCSP13_1_FD_184019 | JGI IMG/M metagenome (GOLD analysis project Ga0209751, IMG submission 184019) | Soil microbial communities from Rifle, Colorado - Rifle CSP2_sed 13_1 (SPAdes) (version 2) | ecosystem: Environmental > Terrestrial > Deep subsurface > Rock core/Sediment | place: Rifle... | reverse complement strand
ATGCTCTCTTTTGGCCTTCCACAGAGGTGCTCATATCCACCAACTCGCCTCCGGACAAGAGGGTCAAGGGCATTTCGACATTCATCGCCGCGTGGATTCTGGGCTTTATGGTCGGCCCGCTCATTGGCAAGCTGGCGCTGGACGCGTTTGACTTCGCCATGCTCTTCCAGCTTGCCGCGGTAGTCATGGCTGCAGGAGTCGTACCGTCCGTGCTCTTGCGCCGCCACGGCTGGCCTGCTGTGCAGAAGGACCTGGAGGTTCGCGCCGGCACCGTGCAGATAGTCAGAGAGCTGACCGCACATCCGACGCTCAGCTCGGTCATACTTTACTATGCAGTCACATTCGGGGTTGTACTTGCCGTGTACCCCGCATACATGAGCGAGGCGTCGGTGACAAGCCAAGACATCGAGATTCTGTTTTTCGTGTTTGGCATATCGCGGTTTGCCACCTTGATGGTTGTGCCAAAAATATCTGGGCACGGCTTGCTTGCCCTTGTACTGGCCGTTTCGGCGACAGCTATAGCCATGCTGCTCTCATTTGCGTTCACGTCTATCTTGTCGTTTGCAATCGCAATCGCACTGGTCGGGCTTGCCACCAGCATATTCTATCCAGTCACCTTCAGTCTCGTGACAAGGGACACGCCGTCCGGTCAGATAGGGGCAAAGCTCGGGGTCTACAACACACTGTTTGGAGCCGGGTGGACTGCAGGGCCCATCGTGGCGGGGCTGTCGTCCGACGCGTTTGGCTCGGGCAGCCCCTACTTTGCGTTCTTTATCGTGGGGAGCGTCCTAGCAGGATCGATTGTATTAGTCAAAAGAAGGTAATTGCTTTTTAGCTGTAGGGTACCAGTTTGTACGTGGGCAAAGGAAATGACCCGCTGGAAGACTAGGTGCCGGCGTACGGTCTGGAAGCGCTGGTGAGAATGATCGACGACAAGGACAAATTGTTCGCAGCCTTGAAGGCGGCAAGTTGCCTAGCTTATTGAAATCCGGCGGCCCTGCACTTTTATCCTGCCCTCGCCAAACAGCCTTACCGCTTCCGGGTAGAGCAGGTGCTCCTGCTCAAGGATCCTTTCAGACAGGGTTTCTTCGTCGTCGCCGTCCATGACGCACACAGGCCTTTGCAGTATTACCGGCCCCGAGTCGACTCCTTCGTTGACAAAATGCACCGTGCAGCCCGTGACCCTGACGCCGTAGTCAAGCGCCTGCTTTTGCGCGTGGAGCCCGGGGAACGACGGCAAAAGAGCCGGATGAATGTTGATTATTCTCATTTTGTACTGCCTGACAAATTTGGGACTTATTATCCTCATAAAGCCGGCGAGGCACACGAGGCCGTCCTGCGGCGTCACGCTATACTGCTGCAATGCGGCAATAACTTTTTGGTCATAGTCCCACCCCTTGAGGCCGTCTGAGGATATTATCTTGGTCGGCACATTGTATTTATCGGAAGCGACTTTAGTCCTGCGGCGTCAGGCTTGTTTGAGATCACGACGCACGGCTTGACGTTTTTTATTTTGCCGGACTTGATCGCGGCAAGGATTGCTTCCATGTTGCTCCCCCTGCCGGAGATTAGGATGCCGAGGTTGACCAAACATTCTAGCTTGCTGTGCGCCCATTCTTAAACGTCGCTAGTAGCTAGTAGGGGCCTTGTGTAAAAAGTCGATCTTGCAAATGCCAAAGCCCAAACATAATACAAATCGATTGCAGCCCTGTCCTGAAGCAACGTGCTCACGAGGATTGGCGTAGCGGTCAGGGCCAGGACAGGGCTGAGCTCGATTCTGCTCTAATACTTCGAGGTGGATTCCTCAACTATTTTTTGCTATTAAAGCCTGCCTTAACCTTGTTAACTTGAGAGTTATATGGCAGTGTCTGTCACCGCATTTTAGCCGGTTTGTCTGGTTCAGCAAGTTCCTACAGAGATCGGATATACATCGTCAAAGACATTATTCTAAAGCTAGTCGAATATGGTGAACTGAACCAAACCGCGTTGGTGAGCTTTTGCGGATTAAATTTGAAGAAGCACAAGGTAATTCTTGATGATTTGCAGCAGAACGGACTGATTGTCAGAAACGAAATTACGGTAGGAAAAAGGATAGTTGCAATCTATAAACCAACTGGAACCGGCATCGAATTTTGTAAAAATATTCTTGAACCCTATGAAAAGATGTTTCCACGGAGAAAGGAGAATGATACTAATGCCCCTGGAAAGGCAATTCGTATGCTAGTCCTCATTTAGGCCAAACCGTGATGCAATCTTTCTATCAAGTTCTTCTTTTTCTTTTGAATATTCTTGATATCGGCTCTTCCATGTCTCAATTAGACGATACTGCCTGATGCCAGTTACAAGCCAGATCCCGGAGATGATGATTACTGCTGCGAGCAAGACGCTCAAAACTAGCCCAAATTCGTTTTCTATTTCCAATATTGCAAAAAATGATGGGTGCAATATCAGATAGCCGGATAATACAATGGCCAGTGGAGCGAGCACTATCCCGGAAATGGACACCCCAAGCATTATTTTTCTCAATTGCTGTATTTGGTCAATGAAACCATCAAGCAATTTCAGGATATCATGACGTGGTCCTGATTTTGAATCACTTGTACCTCGCTCTTCACCCATATGGCATTCTACCCTAGTACGGTTATTTCTCCTTTCATCTCTGGGTGAATACTGCAATAGTATTCAAATGTGCCCGCCTTGTCTGGGATAAAGTCTATCGTCTGGCTTTCATAGTAATTCAAATCTCTTGTATGCACATTAAACGCGTCGATGTTTAGATTATGGTGAGAATGAGTCTCCCTATCCTCGTTGATAAAATGTATCGACTGCACATCACCTTTGGTGAACACATACTCTGGGTTGATGATGCCCCCGCCGCCGCTGCTCCTGAGGCCCTTGACCGACCCGGAAGATATGCTGACGTATTGATATCCAGAAGTCGAATGTAAAGCTTTGATGAAGTGGTTGTCTCGCGGAGCAAAAACCGGAAATGTGCCATTTGCAGGTATCATTGCATACCATCCAAAGTAGCCTATAGCTGCAACCGCTGTCGCCATGATTCCATACGCGAAAACCTTATTCTTTGTAATCCTAAAGGGAACATTCTGGTGCTTATTCTTCCTTTTCATGACCTATTCAGATTTACCAAACTATGGTATTTAGGTCATGATTAACATGGTTAATTCCTATTCCTCCGCTCTTTATTTTTCTGTTGTGCGGTCTAGTTCTCAGTGTGCTTTGACAGCAGGGGCATTTGGTTCCTCCCCATTTGATAAAAATCTCGCATACCTGACACCTTTTGTAGCCTTGAGCATAATAGCTGCTTCTCCTATCCTTTATTGCTTTGTACCTTTCACAGATGTTCTTGCAAACCATTTTCTAGACTGGATGTGCGGCTTCTTGTATGCCCGATTCTGTATTTACGTCATAATTAACATGGTTAAGTTACTCTTTTTATGCCAGCCCCCGTACTGCCGACCTAGCCCTCTGTCAACAGCAGTTGTCATCCATCGACAAAACCAACAATATCGTGCTGTCTACGCGCGGGTGCAGATGGAGCACAATGGATGTTGCAGACACTGCAACAAAGCCATAAGTGAGATCAACACTATAGTCAGCAAGTTCCGGGTTCGCAGCTCCAAGTATTTTCATCAGGGCCGCGCTGAAAAATAAAGATAATCTAGGCAAATTCCAGCGTTACGCCATCCTTCGCAGAATAATTGAATTTGTAAGTTTCATTCGAGGCAATGGGGATTGTTTCTACGCCATTGCTACCGCAGCTGGGACATTTGCTCACAGCAAAACAGTCTGTCAGAGTTGACGCACACCAAAAGCACGAATTGCATATCAAGAATTGTGCTTTCAACATGTAAGTCCTAGCCTCAGTTCCTTTAATTAACATGGATTAACCATGTTAATTGACCTAGTTAAGCGACGGTTAAGAAAGCTTGGGCTCTATTATTATCAGGTGAAAAATTGTAAGAACCAGCAGCCGTGCAATGGGATAAAGTGATACACAAAAGTGCAAGAACAGAAGATGGACAGCAAGTTGGATACATAGCCGCAGACGATGACGAATCAATAATCATTTTGGCAAGCGAATTCAGAGAATACAACGTGCCAAAGTCGCACGTCAAAGCCTTCAATGGCTCACAAGTATATCTTGACTTTCCTTCGAATAAGCTTGAACAATATCGGATAGCGTGATCCTTCTTTCCTCATTTTTTCAGTTTTCTTATGCTCAAAGCAGTTGAGTGAAATAATCACTAGCGATACAGCTGTTAAAAAAGTCGGCTGTTTGTTAAGAAAATCGTTAACAAACTGGACTTTATGCACTAAGAGCCTATCCCAGTAATATTGACTCATTAGCCACATTTGTTTGACGGCTATCGGTATAGCTAACCCATACCAATCTTACACATGTGGCAAAGTATCGTTACAGAAAGAAACACCTTCCCACCATCAAACGAATACCAGATGATGTATGGAATGAAGTAAAGGGTATTCTGCCCAGAGAAAAGCCTCGCGATACCAAAGGACATCCATCCGTCCCATTCAGACAGGTACTGGATGGCATCCTGTTTGTACTGAGAACAGGATGTCAATGGAAGATGCTACCAAGAGAATATGGCTCGGGCTCTACCTGCCACAGGAGGTTCCAGCAATGGGTCAGGAAAGGAGTATTCCAGAAACTGTGGGTCAGATTACTGAAAATATACGACGAGATTCGCGGTATCAAATGGAAATGGCAGTCCCTTGATAGCGCATCCATCAAGGCACCTTTAGGGGGGACGAGACAGGCCCTAACCCGACTGATAGAGGCAAGTTAGGTACCAAGAGGCACATACTGACTGACAAGAAGGGCATCCCATTATCAGTTGTCATTACAGCTGCCAACACTCACGACATGAAGGCAGCTATCGAAACACTGGACAGCATAGTGGTGAAGAGACCGAAGAAGAGAAAACAAAATCTCTGCCTTGACAAGGGGTATGATTTTCCAGAAATAGAACGGGAGGCAATCAGAAGGAGGTACGTACCGCACATCCGCCACAGGGGTGAGAAAAGAAGGCATGGTGGAAAAAGGAAACGAAGGCGGTGGGTTGTAGAACGTACCAATTCATGGCATAACAGATTCAGGAAATTGTTAATCAGGTACGAGAAGAAATCAGAGAACTACCTTGGGCTGGTACAGCTAGCCTGCTGCATCATTGTTTATAGGAGGATATTACTGGGATAGGCTCTTAGGTTGTAAGCAAATGGCGGACTCACCGTAACTATATAGAAAGTGCTCGCTCTTCTGTGCTCAAGTTTTTAGTGATGATCCCAGCTGACGTTCTCTTGCGAAGTTTACACCATTGATCTGGATGCTTCAGCCATCGATAACGCCAATGTAAGAATAGCGGCGCCCATTCCGATGGAAGCAGCTGCTGATGTTGTTGACGCTAATTTGAAGAGTTTGAGTTTGAACATTTTGGTCTCCTATTGAGGTTCCTTAGTACTTGACTCGTATAATGAGCAATGTACCATCTCATCAACCTAAATTGGTTAGTTTATCTGCAAATCTAAAAAGGGGATAGGGAATTCAATCTGCTATATTAAACATCATTGTAAGATCTGCTCTAATTTCAACATGTGTATCCGCTTGCTCTCGCCACAATACTCCAAGGACAAGACGATATTAGCCATCATCGTCTAGGGATTCTTATTGTCCAACTCGCAACAGCTATCATTGCAATCAAGCCTGTAAAAAGTCCCACCAGAGGCAGTGGAAATTCTGGCACTTCTGCGGTTGAAGAGATAGATATCATCCCCCATGATCTTGGTGGTGCAACCCTAAGCGATGAGGAGGATTCATAATCTGGCCAAGAGTAGTGATAGGTGTAGTTGGTTGTTTCTCCTCGGGTTTCGTATACCACATAGAAGCCAAATTGCGTTTGATTGGCCCCGCCAATGTAATTAATAGGAATCTTGAACTCATAGCTTACATGTTCCAGTCCAGATTCATATGGACTATTAGAACCTGATAGCCCCCTTTTCCCGCCTGCATCAATGATGAGACCTGTCTCTTGCATTAGAGTTGTTCTGCCATTTCCGTGAAATTCCTCTAGATTCTGACCAAGAACAAAGCAGACATCATCCGATTCCATGTAAGGTCCTCCATCTTTCAGAGTATCAAAACAAATCACAGCACGGCCGTCGACCACATAATCTTGTGGCATTTCAAGTAAGATATTCATGAATGTTCCGTCGTGCATGCCTCTTATTACCAGCTGAGTACCATCAGTATAATTTTGGTATGTCTCACTCGCCTTGCTCCATTCATCAGACGTAGTCCAAGAACCATCCAATACTAGTTCATCCGTATCTCCTGTCGCAGGTACAGTAATAATCATCTGCTGCTGAGCAGCGGCGGGGATAAGTGTTCCAAACGTCAAACTAGATAAGAGTAACATAAGGACAGTGAACACAATCTTGGATGACATTCAGTTCAGATACGGAATGCACATTGCTGTTTATAATTACTAGTATGACGTCCTGGCAATCACCTAAGGTATCACGCTAAAGAGAAAAGTCTGCCATCGACAATCTCACGAAGACTTTTTCGAGAACTCTCACAGGAGGCCTTTCATCAAGACCTGCCGCTCTACTATCAATGCCCGCAGGAATAGGGACCTTGAGATTAGGAATAGCAAGGCTGCCCAGTAATGGCAAGCCAATGTTACAGGACGAGAGTGTTACCTAAAGATGGAGCTACAGTTTATTTACCTATCCTTCTACGTGCTGTGGGGATACAACAAGTTGACTGAATTGATCTGTGACAAGTGCGGAAGCTTTTTACCAAAGGTTCCAAAGAATTTCAAGCACACAGTGTATTGTAATATTTGTTTTAACCAAGTTAGGCAAGATGAATCTAACGATTGATTCAAAATCAAGACCGCTTTTCCGGATCGACCATCGCGTTCTGCTAAGTTCGTATGTTATTGTCGCTACATACTCCTAGTTTTATTATCCTGTCGGTGTAATTATGAAGCACATAATTTATGGTTATAGATCAAGTCGTAACAAACGTAAAGTCTGAATGCTTTCCATCCACGAGTGTTCCAGCTTGTCAGGAATGCGACACAGGAGGGAAGTTTAGACTGTCGGTTCATTCTTACAACGGACCTTACTTTTGCATCAAATGTTGTAATTATATCGATGAACATGGAAAGGCTCTCTAGTGATATAGGAAGTCCATGCTAATGGCTACCATAAAGGAGAAGGTTTTGTTGCAGGATGGTAGATTCGCTTACGTCTGTTTTCTTTGCAAGGGACAGTTCACTAGCAAAGAGCAGTTGAAGGGCCATAAGCAGAGTGCTCATTCGTACTAGTTCGAAAAAGATCATAATATAAGAACCGTAATGATTCTCAACAGTCACACCCGCCAACCCTTGACTTTTCCAATATCAAGATTATTGAACGCGCACTGTCTTTAGCAGATGATAGAATTATGCCACAGTAGAATCGCTCGTAGAATGCGGGTCGATCTCTGCCGCAACACAAATCAGAAAAAAGATGGAATCATGCATGGTGGATTTAACATGTATTGCACACCTACAGACTATAAGATATAACAATCAAGAATCTGGTTATTGCAGGGATATTGTTGCCCATTTGCGAAATATGCAAAGAATATGCTGCTTCAGCAGAATTGAACGGTATCTCAATGTGCACTTCATGCTTTGAAAGGCATTTATCTATTCTATGTAACCAATAATAGAATGCCCAATTCATAGTTTTGACGTTGTGGAAATAACTAATCACACTATCTACTTGCTCATCATCGTTGTCATCCATATTTTGTGGTGTAGAAACGAAGCCGTTGTGATCCCGGAATTCATCCAGGATCAACGAAGATATTCCTAATTTTAGCTGGTCTTTTCGTCGTAAATGGGGATCTCTGTTTCGGTTAGGTTTTCTTGAATGCCTTTAATATCATTGAAAAAATAGAATGCCCAAGATGGACGCACACAAACCTATATCATTATCGTAAAGGCAGGGACATGAGCGCTCTGTATAATAATCGCAATAGCTCGCATACCTACAGTTTCCCAATAAGTTGATGTTAACTTACCTACCCTACTGGCTTTTCATTCAATCTTCTATAAGCATTGAAAAGTAACTCGGCTAACTTTGAAATGAGCTGCGTTCTGATCTTACAGGTACAAAGCGAACAGCCTGACGTCAAAACGCTTGCCCAAGGATAGAATCGAATTCGTTAAACAGAGTAGAGAGATGCATATTATCCTTAAAACGTCAGCTTGACATTAGATCATACACCCGGTATTTGTCTTATTTTACTTTATTGCATTTTAGGATTTTCTTCATTGCTTCAACGCAATATATTTTGAAGCCATCATAAGGAATTCCAATCGACGATATTACTTCTTCTAGGATTGACAATGACTTTGGTCCGTATCTTTCTACCATCTCATCTACAGCACGTCTCTTCACTGTTTCAGAGTCTGAGAACATTGCATTATCTCGTAGGATATTGAGATATTGTTCTGATGTGAGGTAATTCCCTTCGGTTGTCAATTTGGCATCATTTCTTCTCGGGTTTGCTATTAAAGAAATGATGTAAATTTGTTTTAGTACCTAACGTATAATTGGTTTTCAACTTGAGATCTTGCTGCACTAAAGCATTGATCTCAGAAAAATAAGCGGGAATTCGCGAGCCCTCGAAGGACGAATTAGACAGTATAGGTCCAGAGCAAGCAACAAGTGACATGTTGCCTCTAAAATAGGTGATTCTTAATGTTGTCCTGATTGTTTCATACACACAGAGGTTCATTATCTTGGATTCTTAATCATCACCAGCTATATGAAGGGACAGTTACCAAATGAAAACAATACACGATTGTTAACAATTCTTGGTTCTGAAGATTTTTACTTTCGACTTCATGATAAGCCCATAACTAAACGAGACCGGTTAGCTATCACAGAGTTCGTTTCCAACTCTATTCCAAAGTCAGAATGGCGTCATTTTGAAGAACATTGCCTGCAGAACGACCTAGATCCATACCAAGAGTTTAGGGAGGCCGCCGTTAGCTGTTATGTTAGGATGCTCACCCTAAATGCGAAAATAAGAGAATATGGCCGTGTCTGTTAAGCACAGCCTAGAATCGTGAAAACTCGATTATGCAGTGATTGGTTCTGCTATTTTGCGATGTTACTCGTTGTTGACGAGATTGCTTCTGAACTTCTTGATGAGAGGCTTTGCCCCATTTTCGAACAAGATGAACAGAGCATCCTCTATCTCTTTGGTAGGCGCGTATCCGTCGTTAAATGTTATGCCGTACTTCAATCCAATATGAAAATAAACAGTGTCCTTCATTTCAGGTCCGAGAAGATCGAGAGCGCTGTCAAGCGCTGCTTTGACATCAGTCACTTGGGACGAGGGTCGCATTCGAATTATCCTTACTCGCTAGGCAAGGAAGACAAAAAGAAATGTTTGTGTGTATGAATTATTACTTACAGTGGAAGGCTTCAATATAGCGTTTAGTGCTATGCTGCCGAAAAAATCATATCTGCTCAGGCGTGGTAAGGGAAGTAGATTTCGTTGTGACCATTTCAGCTTATTGGAGTGTGCCATAACACATGAGCGAAGGCGAATAGATATGTCATGTCAGGTGGTCGATGCTTGCTTAGCAGGCAAGACATAATATGATAATAGAAGTGCCACGAGAGTAACCTTTTATTCTTTGCTTTGTGCAAGAATTTCGATGCGGAAAGGCTTAGCTTTTCATGCCATAGCGACAGACGTAGAAGTACCTGAAGATTTGAAGCACTATTTCAATGAACGCCTTGATATATGCACCATATTTGGGAAAAAGTGCTATGTGATCCTCGAAGATGAGGATAAATCACCTTTGAATCTGCTAGACGAAGAAGATCATCGTAGAGTGGAAAGATGGCTTGCAACAATTGATAACGAGAAAGTATTTCACTACGGATGGAAGGCATAAAGCCCTAGCATGATAGCATTTCATTTATCCATATGCACTATCAATATCTTCCTCAAATCATTACATTCCGAGAGCATAGTATAGTAGAATTGGAACGACACTGGTATCGTATTCTTGTCTTTGTCGCATCTTATTGACCAAGATTTCAGGATTTACATGCCCTGACCTTCAATCACCATCATGGTGAGACTTGATTTAATGCTCCCCATAGAACGAATTTTCGCAATTATTTTTTTTATGTCACCTTCAGACGATGCATTCACCTTTGCGATCAAGTCGTAAACACCGAATAGTCCTTTAACCTCTGAAACTCCTTCAATCGTTTTTAGTTCTTTAATGACTGTGTCCTCGTTTCCAAGGTCGCAGTTGATAAGTACATATGCTTCAGCCATGCTAATCAAAAAGTGGGAAGCTATTAAAGAATTGCTGTCATGACCGATAATCTTTAAAATTGCCGCATCGTTGTACAATGGACGTGAAATGCCTGTTTGTTTCTCCTGAAGCTTTGAGCATTGACCTTGCTCATGTCGTCCGACAGGAGGGCAACGACGTCAAGTTCTTTGTCCAGAGCGTTACTGAAAAAGACGTCGGCGATGGCTTTGTGGAAAAGATCCCTTCATGGGAAGACCAGATTGACTGGGCCGACTTGATAGTTTTTGATGATATTGGATTTGGCAGGACTGCGGAAAAGCTGAGGGCAGAAGGAAGGAAGGTCCTGGGCGGGAGCACGTATACGGACAGGCTTGAGAATGAAAGGGAATTTGGTCAACAGGAGCTAGCCAAAGCCGGCGTCTCGGTGCTCCCGAACTGGAACTTTTCAGATTTTGAAGATGCGATCAAGTTTGTACAGGGCACGCCAGGCAGGTACGTAATAAAGCCAAGCGGCAGGGCGCAGAACGAAAAAGAGCTGCTATTCGTGGGTCAGGAAGCCGATGGTAACGATGTGATCAATGTTCTAGCGCATTACAAGAAGACCTGGTCAAACAAGATCAAGATATTCCAGATACAGCAGTTCTCATCAGGCGTTGAGGTCGCAGTGGGCGCGTTCTTTAATGGCAAGGAATTTGTCAGCCCAGTGAATATCAACTTTGAGCACAAGCGCCTGTTTCCCGGCAACATTGGCCCCAGCACTGGCGAGATGGGGACCTTGATGTTCTGGAGCCAGAGCAACAGTATATTCAAGCTGACTCTTGAAAAAATGAAATCCGCTCTTGCTGCTTCCGGCTATGTGGGTTACATTGACGTCAACTGCATTGCAAACGGGACCGGAATATACCCGCTCGAATTCACCTCCCGGTTCGGGTATCCTACGATATCGATCCACATGGAAGGTGTCACCAGCAAGTGGGGGCGGTTCCTCTTCTCCCTTGCAAAGGGTGAGAACGTTGAGCTGAACACAAAGAAGGGCTTCCAGGTCGGCGTGGTCATTGCCGTCCCGCCTTTCCCGTTCAACGACGATAGGACTTTCAGGAAATTCTCAGAAGAGGCGACAATACTCTTCAAAACCCAGAACCTTGACGGGATTCACCTCGGCGAGGTCAAGATGGAAGGGAACGACTGGCGAATCGCCGGTAGGTCGGGGTATTCGCTTGTAGTAACGGGCTCGGGCAACACTACCGAAGAAGCGAGAGCACAGGCGTACAAAAGGGTTGCCAACATAATGATACCCAACATGTTCTACAGGACTGACATAGGTAGTAGGTGGGTCAGGGATAGCGACCTCTTGCTTTCCTATGGCTACCTGCAATGAGAATCCTGTGCATAATATGTTGATTAAGGGTGTCCTCAGAAGCACGTCAGAGGCCCACTACCAATGGGAAAGGGCGTTTACGTTGCTGAAATTTTCATTTGAGAGATAGTTTGAAAGTATGAATTTTCAGTAACGCTCATTTCGTATTTTTATCGACGAGAAGTCACTGTTAGCTTTTCTCATCCTGCATCTAATAATAGCTAGTAATCCTTCCTTACACACATACAATATTACGCCAGCCAGCAATAATTGTTGCAAACAATGAAAATTCTGGTTGCTGAAGACGAATGTAACATTGCGACTCAATATAAGTTGGCTTTGGAAGCCAACGGCCACCAAGTCCAATTAACTGAAAATGGCGAAGAGTGCCTAAATGAATATCACATCGCTATGCGCCACGAAAAAGTAATGGGGGCATTCAGGAATCCTGGAGAGAAACTACATAGCGGCGGCGAGGTGCCTTTACCCTTCGATGCTGTTGTGCTCGATTATAGGATGCCGAAAAAAGATGGCATGGAGGTAGCAAAGGAGATATTGGAACTTTGTCCGAATCAAAGGATAATCTTTGCATCAGCTTATGTTCTAGAAACACTCCAAGAGTCAGTAAAGAATCTGCACCAGGTGGTAGAGCTCTTACAAAAACCATTTGCGATAGATACGCTGGTAGAAACGATAGAAGATAAAGGGGTTTACGAAGAATTGTCAACGCTCAACGTCAAGATAAAGGAGCTCAAGGATCTTGATGTAACTCATGCACAGCTCATTGATTTGTTGGCAGGTGTGAAAAAGCTGCAAAACGCCGTGCTATACGGAAGATAACAAATATTGTCATAACCCTCGTACTTGCGTATCACAAAAGTAGTGATATTACGATTCTCTAACAAGATTTGGTCTAGTACAAGTATCTAACTGAAGCTGCTACACTACACTTTGAATAATTGTTGATGCTTAGCCGCTTGTAGCACATTTGTTATTAACAATATCAAAGCATCCATCAACCATGAACCCAAGAATCAAGGTTATGATGTTGGCCGCAATTTCTGCGGTCATGGCGGAGTACTAGTAAGCGGACAGCAACTTGCTATGGCAGGAAAAAATGCTGGCACAAAGGAACAACAAGTCGGATTCACGACCGAATTTTTCCAAGAAGACTGCACATTTACCGATACAGGAACGACTCCGTTCTTCATTCTGCAACCCCATTACCAACTTGTATTGAGTGGTGAAGAGAAAGATGGCACTGAAACCGAGCTCATAATAACAGTATTGGATGACACCGAAGAGGTTGATGGCGTTGTGACAAGAGTAGTTGAAGAAGAGGAATCAAATGATGGCGAAGTAGTAGAAGTTTCGAGAATCTTCTTTGTCATATGTGAAGAAACCAACAGCGTCTTTTACTTTGGTGAAGAAGTCGACGTATTCGAAGACGGCCAAGTAACCCATCCAGGCGAATGGCGGCCTGATGAGGGAGACAATAAAGCTGGAATAATCATGCCGGGAGCGATAATGCTAGGGTCAAGATACTTCCAGGAAATAGCTGATGTGGCTATGGATCAGGTAGAGATAGTTAGCATGGATGAAGTGGTGGCTACGCCAGCTGAAGTATTTGAACATGTGGTGAAGATGAAGGAAACGACACCACTTGAACCGGGGCACGTGGAGTACAAATACCATGCTAAGGACGTCGGATTGATTCAGGACGGAAATCTAAAGCTGGATAAAGCCGGTTTCATCTGAATGAAATAGAATGTTGGCAGCGGATGAATGCCAACTCCCCTTTTTTCTTGTCGTCCTGCAGAATTGCCGATTTCATATGGACATTTTTAGGACTTCACAATCTCATGATCCTTCATGCAGGAACAAGCCTTATTAACAAAGGTTGGATCCTATTCCTAATGCAACCTAGGATATTATCCCCAATATTGCTAGGATTGGTCTTGCTTTTTGGGTTGACGGTTTCGACTAATACTAGCCCGGCGTACGCGGCCGCTTTCACATGTTCGGCGTCACCTCTTGATGGCTCACAAGAAGTTCCCCCTGTTATTACCGACGGGACCGGCTCTGCGGTAATCACATTCGATTCAACAAGTAACAGGCTATCTTGGTCAATTCTGTTTTCCGGACTGTTTGGACCTGCAACTGCAGCACATTTCCATGGTCCTGCCCTCGCGGGAGCAAATGCTGGAGTCCAAGTCAACATAGGAGAACTCTCAGGGCTAACCTCCCCAATGAACGGGTCAGCAATTTTGACTCCGGAGCAGGCATCTTCCTTGCTGGAAGGTTCGATGTACATTAACATACATTCCGAATCGAATACCGGTGGTGAAATTCGGGGTCAAGTTTCATGTGAACAAACTGATGAAGGATGGCTGGACTCGTTCAATCTGGAGGATTGCGAACTCGCTTCCCTCGGAACTAACGACTACTTTTATTTGGAGCCAGGATACAATCTTACCTTGGAAGGCCAGGAGGATGAAGAGAACATCCAGCTGATCGTTACAGTTCTAAATGAGACGAAAATAGTGAATGGTATAGAAACCAGAATCGTAGAAGAAAGGGAAAGTGAGGACGGAGAATTGATAGAGATATCTAGGAATTATTTTGCGATATGTACGGAGACTAATGATATCTTTTACTTTGGAGAGGGGGTCGATATCTATGAGGGTGGAGAAGTAGTAGGTCATGAAGGAGCGTGGATTGCTGGTGAAGATGATGCTAGACCCGGAATGATTATTCCTGCGAAACCCACGGTTGGCTTGAAGTACTATCAGGAGGTCGCACCTGGAGTGGCCGAAGATAGGGCCGAAATAATAAGTCTGAATGAAGTAGTAGATACTCCAGCCGGACATTTTGAGGATGTCTTGAAGGTTGAAGAAACCAATCTACTGGAATCAGGTGAGAAGGAATACAAATTCCATGCGCTCGGAATCGGGCTTATCCAAGACGCACAACTAAAGTTGGTAGAATATGTACTGCCAGAGGTTGAGGAACCAGACGAACTAGAGGTTAAATCGATGGTTCAATCCGTGGTTGTATCGGGCAACACAATCCAAGTAAACCTCAACAGCTCCTCGACGATCAGTGAGTTTGAACTGGACGAAGAAAGCAAGAGGCTTTCGTTCAGAGCTGATGGCGAGGCAGGAAGCGAGGGTAGGACTGATATATCCATTGGAAGAATACTTGAAGGACCATACACCGTGACCATTGACGGCCAAGCTACAGCCGATTTTAATGTGACCAATGCGGCATCAGGTGAAGCCATGATCAGTATTTCATACACTCATAGTGTACATGACATAACGATTACAGGGACGAATGTCATTCCCGAATTCCCTGTAGCAGTAGTCGGAGCTGTCGCAGGGATCATTGGCGTGGCAGCTCTCTTAGCCAGAAGTAAATTCATGAACGGCTTCATTAACGGACAACAATAGTTTTGTGCAAGTGAGTGAGTTACGAGATTCTGCGATCATTCCTTTTTCTTGGCTCTTGAATCGAAAACGCAGAAAGCCGTATTACTTAGTTTTTGGTTTGAGCGGTGTCGGTCACTTAATTATCCATTTTGTGACCAAAGACGACGCTTGCTTCAACATGCGTTTTTCCTCCCGATGCCATGCGTGGCTTGACAAAGTTGTATTTTGTATGTCCCTCTGCAGCGGTTTCTTGGCACTCTTGCATCCTCGATACTGATATATTATTGCCTAATATCGCTTGTTCCATGCATTAACCGTGAATTGCAGAAATTCTATGTACGCAGGTATTGCCCTTCTGCTTCTATATGTAAATCCTAGGATATATCCATAGTAAACCTTTCTATAGTTAGCAATATATCGCCCTTAAATTGCATGCAAGCGACTGTTTTCGCATAAAGAAAGTTGTGATTGTTGTCCGGCACTGCTGAAGGTGATAACTACACGGGAGTATTCAGGAGGGGCGCTAGGGGAACGATTGACATCATTGCTGAC
>Ga0209751_10003285_pt1 | contig 15724 bp, 13 predicted proteins | sample RifCSP13_1_FD_184019 | JGI IMG/M metagenome (GOLD analysis project Ga0209751, IMG submission 184019) | Soil microbial communities from Rifle, Colorado - Rifle CSP2_sed 13_1 (SPAdes) (version 2) | ecosystem: Environmental > Terrestrial > Deep subsurface > Rock core/Sediment | place: Rifle... | reverse complement strand
GCCCGTTCTGAATCATAGCGTTCACCTGCCGGATCGCGGCCTGCTCACCCGGCGTCATCTGCGCGAACATACCAGTGAGGAGGCCTACCGCCGCCAGCCCGGCGTACAGGCGCGCCAGCCGCGAGGCGCGCGCCCGGCCCGCATAACTCAGCGCGTCCTCCCGCCAGTTCACGGCCAACCGAATGACCAATGTGATGGGCAGCGACAACGCGACAGACGGGAGGAAGATCGTCACCAGGATGATGATCAGGGCGAAGAATTGCGCCCCGCCTGCCTGCGCGACCAGGGCCTTCGCCGCGCCAAACAGCGCAATGGCCGCCGCGCCGGCGACGACGCTCTTGAACGACGACTGGGACCACGCGGCAATGTACCCGGCGACCATTCCCCCAGCCCCCGCCGAGATAATGTCAAGCGTGATCTTAGCCAGGTCAACCCGGAGCGGGATTCCCCACAGCAGGACCGAATTGATCCAACCGGAGGTCGCTCCATACAGCAGCCCCAGCGACAACCCGATCACCGCCCCAGCCACCCGGCGCGACCTTTCCGAAGTGTTTTCGCCTAAAAGCACTGGCAGAGCACGATCAGTGAGCATCTTTCATTTCCCTTTCAAAAAAACTTGAAAATTCTTACTAAATGTCAATTAATTTGAAAGTTTTTGTCGAAATTTTGAATCATTATATATATTTTTTTTCAATTGTCAACACTCAATATGAATTTTGTATCAAGATGACTGAATAATCTTGAAAATTTGATAAAATATATCTGTTATGTATACAAAATATGGCTCCTTCGGGTTTGATCGGATGCTTCACACACGCATTCCGCCGCTCGTTGCGGGAGCCGCCGCAGGAGTGGCCGTGGGAACGGCTTGTAGCCGCGAGCCGTCCGCTCAACTCCGTGTAATTCGCGTCCGATTGCTGCGAGCCGGTGATTAAGCTTCTGTATTCGGTTGAAGCGTCAGCCAGAGGACAACTTATTGAGAGGCCGAACCGCGCGCCACGATGGTCTTCGTGCGCTTCTCAACCTCGCGCCGGGTGAGGAGCACGCGGCGCTGGCAGGTCAGGCATTCCAGGCCGATGTCCGCGCCGAGGCGCACTACGCGCCATTCATACCCGCCACAGGGGTGCGGCTTGCGCAGACGGAGGATGTCGTCGAGGTGTAGGTCCAGAGGCATGTGACTCGTGATACGTGATGCGCGACTTCTGCACACGGAACATGCAACACGGATGGCGAACAGTCAGGTACGGTGATTATACACTCTCACTCCGCTGCCCCTCTCTAACGCGCGTGCTATAATCCCTCCACTCTGGAGACCACATGCTCGACCTTAACCTCCCTACCCTGATTGCCCGCATCTTCACGCTGATCGTCGCCTTCACCATCCACGAACTCGCGCACGCCTGGACCGCCGATCAGCTCGGCGACGACACCCCGCGCCGCATGGGGCGGCTGACGCTCAACCCGTTAGCGCATCTCGACCCGCTTGGGTCGCTGCTGCTGCTCCTCGCCGGGTTCGGCTGGGCCAAGCCGGTTTACACCAATCCCTATAAACTCCGCAACGGGCCGCGCCTGGGCATGGCCCTGGTCGCTGCCGCCGGCCCCTTCTCCAACTTCGTCATGGCGCTTATCGCGGCTATCCCTTTCCGGCTGGGGCTACTCAATGCCTTCGGCTCGTCCGGCGCCGGGGGGGTTCTCCCCTCGCCCGCCTTCCTCGTCAGCGAGTTTGTCTTGCTAAACATTATCCTGATGTTGTTCAACCTCATCCCGATCGTTCCCCTCGACGGCTCCAAAATCCTGCGTGGGTTCGCGCCGTCCGAGTGGGACAGCGGGCTCTCCCGACTGGAACAATGGGGGCCGTTCCTGTTGATGGCGTTGGTCTTCCTGGGGCGCAGCGTTCTAAGTCTGATCATCGGCCCGCCCGCGCGTTTGCTATACACGACCATTCTCGGACTGTAACAATGCCCATCCATATCGCCCTCCTCGGCCTCGGCCGCCTCGGCGGATCGCTGGCCGCTGCGCTCAGCGCGCGCGACGATTTGCAGGTCGCCGGCTTCGACCTCAACCCGGAGATCTCGCGCGTGGCCCAGAGCCGCGGCCTGCTGCGGCGGATCGAGTGGACGATCCCCAACGCCGTTGACAGCGTGGACCTGGTCCTGCTCGCCCAACCGCTGGCCGAACACCGCGAGACGCTGGCGGTCATCGCGCCCCACCTGCGCTCCGGCTGCGTGGTCGCCAGCCTGGCCTCGCTCCTCGGCCCGCCCATCGAATGGGCCAGGGAACTGCTCCCGGCCGAACGCTATTTCGTCGCCTGCCACCCTATCCTCAGCCCGGCGCATTTGCCCGGCGGCGAGACGGGCCTCGACGCCGCCCGCGCGGACCTGTTCGCCAAAGGGCTGTGGGCGCTGGCCCCAGGCCCGGCCTGCGCCCCCGAGGCCCTCAAGCTCATCAGCGACCTTTCGACCCTGCTGGGTTCCGCGCCCTACTTTGTTGACCCGGCCGAGCATGACGGCGTAATGGGCGGGGCCGATGCGCTCCCCACCATCCTGGCCTGGGCGCTCATGCTCACGGCCAACATGTCGTCGGGATGGCCGGAGATGCGCAAAGTCGCCGATCAAAGTTTTGCCGCCGCCACGGCGGCTTTAGCCGACCCCGCCCTGTTAACCCTTAACCGCGAGAGCGTCCTGCGCTACCTCGACGCCGCACTCGCCGAGCTGAAAGCCATTCGCGCCTTGATCGCCTCGGACAGCCCCGCCTCCCTCGAAGGCGCTCTCACCGAAGCGCAGGCCCTCCGCGCCCGGTGGCTGGCCGAGCGCGAGCAGGGCGAGTGGGACACGCCACCGAAGACCGTGGACATCCCCAGCACGACCGAAAACCTGGGGCGGTTTTTCGTGGGCAACCTGTTCAAGCGGAGAGGCGCGCAGAAGTAACATGTTTCGTACTGCATATTGCGTATTCCGTGAACGTCGTGCAGTATGAGATACGCCGTACGGAATACGCCGCACAAGCACCATGCCTTTCGTCTACCTCCTCCGCTGCTCCGATGGGACGCTCTACACCGGCTGGGCGATGGACGTGGCCGCGCGGATCAAAGTCCATAACGCCGGGCATGGGGCCAGATACACCCGGGCGCGTCGCCCGGTCAAACTGATCTACAGCGAAGAACTCCCCACCCGCGCAGAAGCCATGAGGCGGGAGCATACGATCAAGCGGTGGCCGCGGGCGAAGAAACTCCAACTTGCAGCCATCGGGAAAAGTGCGACAATGCTTCAAAGATCCAAACATTTTCTGGGAACCAGGCATAACTGAGGTATGTCGTAATGGCAAGGAAAGCCTGTGACCGCGCACGAGAGCGTCTGAATGGCAAGCATAAGCAATTGAGGCTATTCTAAGGAAAGGCCTTTGCCTTCTCCGGCTGCAAGTCGTGCCCATTCACAAACTGCCATCACACATCCCAAGCGATCCTCCAAGCCTCGTCGTTAAGCGTTGTGCATTGTGAATTGTGCTTTGAGAGCCACCATGTCCACCAAACTCGACTGGATCACCCAGGAACTCGATAACCTCCGCCAGCAAGGTCTTTACAACACCATCCGCACTTTGAGTTCACCGCAGGGGGCATGGCTCACGGTGGACGGCCGGCAGGTGCTCAACTTCTGCTCGAACAATTATCTGGGGCTGGCCAACCACCCCAGGCTCGTCCAGGCCGTGCAGGATGCCGTCCGGCAGTACGGCGTCGGCCCGGCGGCAGTGCGCTCCATCGCCGGGACGATGACGCTGCACGTCGAGCTGGAACGGCGCCTCGCCGCGTTCAAAGGCGTCGAGGCCGCCATCACTTTCCAATCCGGCTTCAACGCCAACCTTGCCGTCATCCCTGCACTCGTCGGCAAGGAAGACGTGATCTTCTCCGACCGGCTGAACCACGCCTCGATCATTGACGGCTGCCGCCTCTCCGGCGCGAAGATCGTCGCCTACGACCACTGCTCCCCCGCGCATCTCATGGAAACCATCGCGGCTGAGAAGGGGCGTTCAATTGAACGCCCCTACCGCCGCGCGCTCATCGTCACCGACGGCGTGTTCAGCATGGACGGCGATGTGGCCCCCCTGCCTGAAATCTACGCCATCGCGCGGGAGGAAGATATCCTGCTGATGGTGGACGACGCGCACGGCGAGGGCGTGCTGGGGCGCGGCGGGCGCGGCATCGTGGATCACTTCGGCCTGCACGGGAAGGTGGACGTCGAAGTGGGGACGCTCTCGAAAGCCTTTGGCGTGGTGGGCGGCGTGGTCGCCGGGAACAAGACGGTGGTGGAATGGCTGCGCCAGCGCGGGCGGCCTTTCCTCTTCTCCTCCGCCGTCACCGTCCCCGACGCCGCCGCGTGCCTCGCCGCGCTCGACCTGCTCGAGGCCTCCACCGAACTGGTGGACCGGCTGTGGGAAAACGCCAGATACTTCAAAGCCGAGATGAAGCGGCTCGGCTTCGACACGGGCGTGAGCACCACCCCGATCACGCCGGTGATGCTCGGCGAAGCGCCGCTGGCCCAGCAGTTCAGCCGCCAGTTGTTCGACGCTCCGCGCGGGGTGTTCGCCATGGCCATCGGCTTCCCGACCGTGCCCAAAGGCAAGGCGCGCATCCGGGTGATGATCTCCGCCGCCCACAGCCGTGACGACCTGGACAAAGGCTTAGAGACATTTGCCAAAGTCGGGAAGGAACTGGGAGTAATTTCGTAGCAGAGGTAGCGATGAACCTATCCGCCGAAGAGCAACTCAAATGGAAAACCCGCGCCGTCGAGTTGATGCGGGCGATTGACCGCATCCGCGACTCGGCCGACGACGAGCGCGAGCTGACCTCCGCCATCGTCGCCACCCTCGCCAGCGCGGTCGAGGCCGAGCTGTGCCTGCTCTGCCTGCGCGACGACGACACGGGCGAGCTGCAGCTGCGCGCCGTGACCGACCGCGCCGGGGTGTACGACTCCAGCACGGAGGGATATTTCCACGACCTGGCTGCGCGCGCGGCGGCCCTCCAGGGCGCGGATTTCCTCAGCGCCGACCTTGTCTTGAAGGATCAACGGCGCGCCCGCTTCGCGTGCCTCGCCGCCCCGCTGAACGTCGGCGGCGGCAATCTGGGCGCGCTGCTCCTCCTCAACGCCGATCACCCCTTCAACGGCGAGGAGCAGGCGCTCGTGAACGACGCCATCAGCCAGATTGACTCGGCCATGCAGCACGCGCGCATCGTGCGCGAGCTCCGCCGCCGCCAACAGGAGCTGGAGGCCATCTTCCGCATTGACCACATCCGCGACGAGGACCTGGAGTTCCAGTCCATGCTGGACGCCGTCCTGGCCGAGGTCTGCCGCGCCATCGAGGCGGAGATCGGGTTCCTCATGCTCTACGACCGCGCAGGCAACGAACTCGAACTCCGCGCCGCGACCGATCAAAACCTGTTCACGGCCGAGGACGCGGGCCAGCTGATCCGCTCGGTGTCCGACGAAGCGATCCGCGCGGCGGCGCTGGTCAACCGCGCCTACTCCGGCGGGCCGCTGCGGGCGATCAGCGGCGTCCCGCTCATCCTCGAGAATCGCCTCATTGGCGTGCTGGGCGTCGTCAACCGCAAGGGGCGCGAGGCCTTCACCCGCACCGACCAGGCCATGCTGCGGGCCATCGCCAGCCAGACCGATACCGCTATCTTTGAGAGCCTGGAGACGCAGAAACTGCGCGCCGCCTTCGGCAAATCCGTCGGCCCGCAGGTGATGGAACGCCTGCTGTCTATCTCCGACCGCGACCTGCTCACCAGCGAACGCACCGTCGTCACCACGTTGTTCTCGGACATCCGCGGCTTCACCAACATGTCGGAGCATTTGCCGCCGGAGGCCCTGCAGGCCGTGCTCAACGATCACCTCTCCGCGCTCACCGATCTGGTGCTGGCCTACGAGGGGATGCTGGACAAATATATAGGCGACTGTGTCATGGCCGTCTTCAACGCGCCCGAACGCCAGCCCGACCATGCCCTCCGCGGCGTGAAACTGGCGCTCGACATGCACAAGGCCCATCACCAGGTGATGGGGCGCTGGCGCGACCGCGTGCCGCTCCCGCCCATCGGCATCGGCCTCAGCACGGGCGAGACGATGATGGGCAACTTCGGCTCGATGCGCCGCCTCGAATACACCGCCATCGGCCGGGACGTGAACCTGGCCTCGCGGCTGTGCGGCGCGGCGGCGGGCGACCAGACCCTCATCAGCGCCTCGACCTACGCGCTGGTGAAGGATTCGGTCGTGGCCGAAGAAGTCCCGGCGCTGAGCCTCAAGGGCATTGAGGCGGACGTGCGCGCGTGGAATGTGAAAGGGTTGAAGTGAAATGTATTGCGTAGTGCGTATTGCGAAACCGGCCGCTACGGAATAGGCCATACGCCCTACTCCCTCCATCAACAGAGAATTCTCGGCCAATCCATCCTCACTGAAAGGAGACACCCATGCCAATCAAACTCACCTGGTACGGGCACGCGGCGATGATGCTGGAGGCCGGAGGCAAGCGCCTGCTCGTGGACCCGTTCCTCTCCGGCAACCCGGCGGCCCCGACGACGGCGGATAAAGTGGAGGCCGATTACATCTTGATCTCGCACGGCCACGGCGACCACGTGGGGGATGCGGTCGCCATCGCCAAACGCACGGGGGCAACCGTCATCAGCAATTTTGAAATCTGCAACTGGTTCGAGAGCCAGGGGGTCAAGGCGCACGCACAACACCTGGGCGGCGGCCACAACCACCCCTTCGGCTATCTCAAGCTCACCCTCGCCCTGCACGGCTCCGCCCTGCCGGACGGGAGTTACGGCGGCAATCCGTGCGGCTTCCTGCTCACTGCCGAGGGCAAGAAAGTCTATCTGGCCTGCGACACCGGGCTGTTTGGAGACATGAAGTTAATCGGCGAAGAAGGCCTGGATTTGGCCGTCCTGCCCATCGGCGACAACTACACCATGGGTCCGGACGACGCGCTCCGCGCTGCGAAACTCTTGCAGGCCAAGAACGTCATCCCCGTACACTACAACACCTGGGATTTGATCGCGCAGGACGCGGGCGCGTGGGCCAAACGGGTCGAGGCCGAGGCGGGGTCGAAAGTGCAGGTGCTTAAGCCAGGGGGGAGCTTCAACCTGTAATTCTCAGTAGATTTGGCAGGTTTTAGAAATCTGACAGGGCTGGGTGCTCCCAGACAGAAATTGCACTATAATAGAAGCAGGGTTATGCGTAGGAGGTATGACGATGTCTGAACAGGAAACCAAACGCCAGAGACCGTTCAAGGATTTCATCCCCGACGAGGCGCTGGAGCACATGCAGGCCGCGCGCGAGGAGATGCGCAGGAGTTTCGAGGCCATATTTCCGCCGGGTTTCATCGAGCACCGGCGCGCCGCGCGCAAGGAAATGCTCAAAGCCGTGCGCAGCGTGATTGACGCCGCGCTGGAGAAGATGGAAGAGCGCGAACAGACTAAATCGTAACCGTGTAACCGTAGGGGCGATCAGCTGATCGCCCCTACTTCATCTTCAGCCATCTGATCGCCTCTACGATTTCTGCCATCCGGCGGTCATCACCCACACAAGCGCCAGGCCCGCCCCGGCGAGGAGTGCGCCCCCAAAGAGCATCTGCTCCGCCAGATACAACTGCACCCCGCCGATAAGCAGCGCGGCGAAGATCACGCCGCCCACCATCCGCCGCACGGCCAGTTCCAGCCGGCTCACCTGCTCCGCGATCTGCGGCACGACTACTTCCAGCTCGCCGCGCTCCATTTTGCTCAGCGTCGCCTCCAGGCGAACCGGCGTGGACAGCAGCGCCCGAAACCACCTCCCAATCTCGTCCAGCCAGAACTCCCAACCCGACGTCGCTTCCTCGGCGATCAGTTTCTGTGCATACGGCGCCAGCCCCTCCCACACGTTGAACTGCGGGTGCAGCCCGGTGCACATGCCGGAGAGGATCGCGATCGTCCTGCCCAGGAAAATCATGTCCTCGGGGACCTGAAACGGCGCGGAGTACATTAACCCGCGAAACTCTTTGGCGAACTCGCGCATCTCCTCGTAACTGATCTGCCGCAGCTCCGCCATGCTCTTGCCCCAGAAGCGCTCGAACACTTTGGCCTCGGCTCTTTCCAGCAGAGCCAGGTCCGCGTGCGGGAGCAGGACTCCAAGCATTTGATACGCCTTCACCATCCGGGCTGAGTCGCGCGTCCCGACGGCAATCGCCAGCTCGCGCAATCCGGCGCGCAGGTTCGGCGGCACGCGCCCGACCATCCCGAAGTCAACGAAGGTCAACTGCCAGACGACCTCCCCCCCCACCCCCGGCCCCTCCCCCCTCTCCTGGGCATTCGGCCCAGGAGAGGGGGGTAGGGGGGTGAGGCGAACCACAAACAAATTTCCCGGATGGGGATCGGCGTGAAAAAAACCGTCCTCGAAAATCTGCCGCAGGTAGACCTCGAAGAGCCGCTTCGCCACCTTAGCGCGGTCTATCCCGGCGGCGGTGATCGCCGCGTAGTCGCTGATCTTGATCGCGTACACGTCTTCGAGCGTGAGCACGCGCTTCGTCGTGTGTGTCCAGACGACGCGCGGCACGCGCACGCCCGAATCATCCTTGAAGTTGGCGGCGAACGTCTCCGCGTTGCGGCCTTCAGCCAGGTAATCAATCTCCTCGTACAACGTCCGCGTGAACTCGGCCAGGAGCGCGGGCACGTCGGCGCGCCGGCCGATCGGCGGGTAGCGCCTGAGCCAGTCCCCTACCGTCCTCAGCGCCGCGAGGTCGGTGGCGATGAGCATTTCGATGTTTGGACGCTGGACCTTGACGACGACGTCCAGAAACCGCGTGTCTTCGGAGACACCCGATTTCTCAGGGCGAAGCCTGGCCCGATGCGCCTGCCCCAGCGAGGCTGCCGCGAGCGGAGTCTCCTCGAACATAGCAAACTTTTCGACGAGCGGCGCGCCCAACCCGGCCTCGGCCGCGCGCCGTATGCCGGCGAACTTCTCCGGGGGCACCTCGTCCTGCAAGCCAGCCAGCTCGGCGGTGATCTCTTCGGGCAGCACGTCGAGGCGCGAGGAGAGGAACTGCCCGACCTTGATGAGCACGCCGCCCATCGCAATCGCCAACGCGCGGAAGCGCACCGCGATCCGGCGCAGGCGGGCAGAGCGCGTGCGCCTGGCCCAGCCGCGCACCCCTACGCGCGGCAGAATCACTTCCCAGAAAATCAGGCTGGCGACGACCCGCGCGAAGAAAAAGACGATCCGGCGGTAACGAGAAGAAATCATCGAAAACACTCGCGAGAAAAGGTGAGGCGGATTGTATAACCAAAGGGCGAAAAAAGAGCGCCGACTCTTTCTTGAGTCAAGCGCTCCAAATTGGTCACCGACGACGGTGAGCGCCGCGTCATGGAGTCTCCAGTGCGTGGTTGAGCCGCGACCGTTTGGTGCAGGCGCTATAAACCTGTAAACAGCGCATTGAATACACTTTGTCCTTGTTCTTGCAGGCGTCGGCTCTTCTCATCTCCAAATGCAAGAAGCTCGCCTCTTTTCCACATGTTATGGATTGGCCGCAGGATCAGTTCCTTAAGTTCTTGCGTGAGCTGCGCTTTCTGCGGAAGATCGAACATCGTGTAGAAGCTCTGAATCCTATCGCTGTTGCCGCAAAATCAGGAACCCCGCCACACCGGCCGCGAGCAGCAGGAACATCACCCCCGCCGCGCCGAAGAGCGCGATCCGCAGGCGCGAGCGGCTCCCGGCGTTATCCTCTGCGCCGCCGCTAGCCGCTGCGCTGCGCTGCGCCCCAAACTCCACGTTGGAGAGCGAACCGGTCTCCAGCTGCAGCGGCGTGGTCGAAGCTGTGGTCGCGTTGAAACCGGCCGGCGCAGCCGAAGAGATCGTATACGCCCCCGCCGGGAGGTTCTCAAAACAGTGCGGCTCGTTGATGCCGTCCGTCGTGTACGTCTGCACCGGCGCGCCCGTCGTGGTGTCCACCACCGTGAACTGCCCGCCGGTCACCAACCCCTCGTTCGCGTCGCGCCGTGCGTTGCCGTTCACATCTTCGAACAACATCGCGCACACCGTCGCCGCGCCGACGTTCGCGACCTGCGTCCCCGCCGGGGCGGTCGTCGGATTGGGAGCGGCCGTCGCACCGCCTGTGTCCGGAGCGGCCGTCGGCGCAGGCGGCTGTGTCGGCGCCGCCGCGCTCTTGCCGATGATCAGCCGCTGCCCCACGCTGATGATCTCGCTCGACAGGCCGTTCATCGCCTTGATCTGATCCACCGTCGTCCCCGCGATCCCCGCAATGCGCCACAGCGTGTCGCCCGGCTGGACGATGTAGATGATGTTGCCGTCCGGGCCGGGCGTGGGCAGCGTGAAAGGCGTGAGGAACACGGGCGCGCTCGTGGGCTGCGGAGCGGTCGTCGCGCCGGGGGCGGGCGTGTTGCCCCCCGTTGACGCGCCGACGACGACCAGCGAGATCTCGTCCCAGTAGCTCGCCATGAACTTGCGACTGTTGCCCCGGTAATCGGCGGCGAGGAACACACCCACTTTGCCGTCCTTTCCGACCGTCGCCTCCACCGAGACGGGCTGCCAGCCCCCCATCGGGTTGATCGCCCCCGACCACACCACGACGTTGTCGAACTGGTTCTCGGAGCCGTCGGGGTGGATGCCGATAAACATCCGCGCGTTGATCGTCGTGTCGGCGGGCGCGGGCCAGTCACCCGCCGAAGCCCACAACTTGCCGTAGGCGGTCAGGCGCACCTTCGCGCCCGCCGGCGCGCTGACCACCTGCTTCACGCCGGCATACCACGGATCCCAATTGTTGACCACGCGCTGGGAATTTGACCCGGCGTAGATGTTCGCCTGGGCGTCGTTGTTGTTCAGGCTGTCCACGTTCCAACTAGGCTTGTAGGCATAGTTGAGGGACTCATCCGCCGGTTTCGCTATCTCGGACCACCACGGCAGCCAGCTGGCTGCCCCGGTGCTGCCGCCGGTCGTCTCGAACCCGCTGTTGACGATCAAGTTGCCCGATTGCGCCGGGGGCGCGGCCTCGACGCCCGGCGACTCCGGCCCCAGCAGCAGAAATAGGGCCAGTGCGTAAAACGAAATCTTCTTGAGCATTCGACTTGCCTTCCTGACAGAGTGATTTCCGCGGACTTCACGGATTGATCTCGACGAAGTCCGCCCCCGAGGTCAGCTTCAATCTTTCCCCGGACACCGGATTATACAACCCAATGATTAACTTTGGCTGAGTTGCCGGATCAAGCGCCAGTTCGCGGATCTCCTCGACGAAATCGCCGGGACGCCACCACGAGGTCGGATACTGGCCCTCCGCCGGGATCCCGTCCGATTGAGCCAGGACGCCTCCCTCTTCGTCGTGCGCCTGCGCAAACACGTGATACTCACCCTCCGGCGTTTCTCCCGCGGCCCAAATGATTTCGATCCGCAGGCCGCGCGGGATGCGTGAGACCTCGGCAGATTGCAGCCCCATCCCGTTCTCAAAAATCGCGCGCGGCTCACCCGCCGGAGCGGGCCGCGCAGTGTACACGCTGTAAAACGAGTAAGGCTCGGCGTCGAAGTCATTCTTGAAAAGCGGTCCGGCGCGCGCAGAAATGAGCGCCCCCTGCGGGAGGACTGAGAGCGAAGTCAGCGACGCGTCCTCGTAGGGCCAGATGAATACCGTTGCGCCCGGCGTCGGCGCGAGCGGCGTCCCCTCCTCAAACAACCGCATCCGCGCCGGGTCACGGGTCAAGAACTCCACCGACTTGTACGTATCCCAATAACGCTTGTCCACGAAGGCAGGTTCCGGCGCGGCGCTAATCTCGTCGGCGAGCGATGCGGCGGCGGCCTCAAACGAATAATACAGGTGCGGATCGCCGGCGTAGGTCGCGAAATAATCGTGCGCCGTGATCAGAAAATTCGCCAGCAGGGCCAACCCCGCCAGCACAGCCCCCCACCCTGCCCGGCCTCTGGTCTCCAGCCAGCGCATCGTTGTCTCCAGGCCGAGGGCCGGGAGGAAACTGACAAACGGGAGGATGCCCACCGCCCGCAGAAAATACGGCGCCTCGACCGTGAGCGCCGTCGGCAACAACATCACCCCAATCCAGACCAACATCAACACCATAGGGGCAGGGCTTGCTCCCGCCCCAGCGCTCGCCCCTGCCCGAGGGCCTGTCTTTGCCTCCGCTCCCGCGGGAACACGGCGCAATTGATGAAAACAAAACATCAGCCCGACCGCCGCGAATACGCCCATCACCGGGTCGAAGAACGGACGGCCGGGGATGTTCTGGCGCGGGCGTGAGAATGAATCCCCTGTGAACCAGAACATCCCCGGCACGGCAAAAATGTTTTGAACCAGCCTCTGTGGATAATCGTCGTAGCTGAAGATAGACAGCTCGCCGCTGCGCTTGAAGAAGACTTCGGGGAACTGGAACGCATAGGATAACAGCGGCAGGGCGACGATCAACGCCGCCCCCCCGAAGGCGAGCAGCCAGCGAGACCAGTCCCGCCAGTCCCGCGCCTGGCCGGTCAACCAGAAATAGGCCGCGAACAGGCCGAGCGCCAGGGGAGTCAGCCGCGCTGCGAGGTAAGTGTACAATGTCAGGCCGTAGAGCGCGCCGCCCAGCGCCGCCCAGCGCGCGTCCCGGCGTGAAAACGCCACCCAGGTAACGCTCACGGCCAAAGCCGCGGCGAGCGGCAGTGTCCCGGCGCGGAAGCCGATCCGGCTGAGGGACACAGGATAAAAAGTAAAAGCGGTGATCGCCGCGCCCAGGAGCGCGGCGCGGCGGTTGAACATCGCGCGCCCCAGCCCATATGCTGCCGGGATCAGCAGCGCGCCGATGATGGCCGCCGGCAGCCGCACCGCGTACGGGTTGCGGCCCAAGACGCGGATTGAGAGAGCCAGCAAGTAGATGAACAGCGGCTCTCGCCCGTTGTTATCCGGAAAATAAACCGGCCGCGCCCCCTCGATGACCTTCAGCGCGTCGAGCGCGTAATAGCCCTCGTCGTGATACAGCCCCGGCGGCAGAGCGTCCAACCGCCAGAACCGCAGCGCCGCGCCGAGGGCACAGACCAACAAAAGCAACGCCCACTCCGTGGGGAATGGGCGCCTCAGCACGTTCATTCCTCGCCTGTATTCGGTGCTATCCGCGTGCCTTTGCAACCCGTGCTATCCGTGCACCAAAAATTCTATCTCTTCAAACAGCCGCCAGGCTGAACTCGTCAATGTACCACGCGCCCATCGGCAGCGGCCAGCGCCCGCGCACCTCTACCGCCGCCTCGAGGCGGGATCCCGGCGCGACGAACTCCAGCGAAATCTGCGTGTAGCGCCCGGCCGGCGCCTCGCGCCCGTTCTTCCAACCCGAATCAAAAATCAGGTTGGTGAAGTTCGCCATCAGGCGCACCTCCCCGGCCAGCGGATCGCCGGCATAGGCGCGGCGCGGGTGCGTGCGGACGATCAAATCCGGCAGGAGGCTGACGGTGAGCCGGTACTTTTGACCCGGCTTGAGTCCCGCGACCGCCTGGTACAGGCGCACCCACACGGGAGAATTGGTCCCGCAGATCTTCCAGGCATACGCGCCGCCCGCAAACACGCGCGCGCGGTCGGAGGGCGTGACTGAGCGGCTGTTGATGAGCGCGGTGATCGGGCGGCCCCACGGCGCAGTCTGTTTTGACTCGATCGGCGCAGTCTCGCCGTAAAAAGAAAACTGCCAGTCAACCGGGACGGCCAGCTCGCGCGTGTCGTCGTGGAAGTAGGCCGCGCCCGCCTCGAAACTGCCGTTGACCAGCAGATTCCCCTGCCGCGCGGCGCGCGCCGCCTCCGGCCCCGGCGGGACGGCGAGCGTCTCCACGTGAGCTGGCATCGCCGCGGGCGCGGGGGATGCCGCCATCGCAGCCACAGCCTCTACCAACGCGGGCGTTGGCTCAGGCGCAATCTCGACGACTTTTGGCATCGCCTCGTCGGCCAGGCGCTCGGCGTGAATGTGATCGGCGAGGTATTGCGTGACTCGCGTCCCGGCCAGGTCGTACGGTTTCCGGCTCTCGTCGGCGGCGAAGGAGAAGACCGCCGCGCCGACCACGTAGTCGTCCTTCTGCAGTTCGCGGTCATACCAGATGAGCTGCTCGGCGTAGTAGCGCTCCGGGTCGCGTTCCGCGCCGTTTTGCGCGCCGCGCCAGTAGTCAATCGGGTCGCGCGCGCCGTCGTGCTGACTCCAGAAGTCGAGGTGATCGCGCCAGGAGCCGTCGCTCTGGCCGGGGCACACCCGATCCACGCGCGCCAGCCCGCATTCGGTGATCAACAACGGGACGCGGCCAAAGCCGTTCGGGTCGAGATAATCGCGATAGACTTTGCGGTAACGCAGCGTCAGCCAGCCCGTGTCGCCCTCGCCGCGAAAATCCGGGCGGCCCTCGCAGTTGGCCATCTGATAGTCTCCCGTGAGCCACCACATCCACGGCGAGGTGTATTCTTGCAAACCCAGGAAACCGTCGTAGCGGTCGGCGGCGTCGAGCGCGGGGAAGAACGCCAGCCACAGGTCGAGGTCGGGCGCGCCAGTAGTGAAGTTGCCCGCCACGCCGCGCAGGTCTATATCGGCCAGGAGGCGCAGGCGCTCGGCTTCAAAGGCGGCGTACCACGCCATCGCCAGCATGTTCGCGGGGTCGCTGCTGTCGTTCAGGCCGGGCATCGCCGGGCCTTCCCAGATGCGGATGAGCGGGTTACGGCGATACTGCTCCTGCTGCCCGGCGACGAATTCTCGCACAGCCGCCTCCGGCTCGACGCCGGCCCGCTGCGCGGCGAGAGGGTCGTAGGGGCTGTCCACGCGCCCGAACAAAATCAGGTCGGGCCGCGCCGTCAACAGATCGGCTGCAATGTCCAACCGCCCGGCAAGCTTGACGCCCCGGCATCCCGCCTCGGCCAGCAGACGCACATCCGGGTGATCGCCGAGGCTGTGAGGGCAGAGTTTGCTGGGCATAGTAGAGGGGCCTCCGAAGGGCAAATGACCAATGATCCAATGTCAAAATAATGATGTGGTGATTATACTGCGGGGATAGGTGGAGGCCAACTCGTGATTCGTGATCCGTGATCCATCCCCTCCAGCACACAGTTATACTTCACGCCGCACACCCTACGCCTCACGCTTTACTCCCCACGCCTCACGCTTTATACTGCCCTCCCAATGCGCGTCCTCATGATCTCCAAAGCCTGCGTCGTCGGCGCGTACCAGCGCAAACTGGAGGAGATCGCCGCCTGCGCCGATATCCAGCTCACCGCGGCCGTCCCGCCCGAATGGCGCGACGAGCGCGGCGTGCTCCGCCTCGAACGCGCCTATACGTGCGGCTACGAACTTGTCGTCGAGCCAATGGCGCTCAACGGCAGTTTTCACCTGCACTTTTTCCCGCGCCTCGGGGCGTTGATCGCGCGTCTCCGCCCCGACGTCATCCACATTGACGAAGAGCCGTACAACTTCGCCACCTGGCACGCGCTCCGCCTGGCGCGAAAACACAAGGCCAAAACGCTCTTTTTCTCCTGGCAGAACCTCCTGCGCCGCTACCCGTTTCCCTTCAACCGGATGGAACGCTACGTCCTCCGACACGCCGACGCCGCTATCGTCGGCAATCAAGAGGCGCTCGCCGTATGGCGGGCGAAAGGCTACACAGGGCCAATCAGAGTCATCCCACAATTCGGCATTGACCCAGACATCTTCATCCCCCCCCCCCCCCCCCCCCCCCCCCCCCCCCCCCCCCCCCCC